>Ga0209689_1000167_pt1 | contig 40210 bp, 29 predicted proteins | sample GraSoiAngelo_149_FD_187119 | JGI IMG/M metagenome (GOLD analysis project Ga0209689, IMG submission 187119) | Grasslands soil microbial communities from the Angelo Coastal Reserve, California, USA - 14_1009_09_30cm (SPAdes) (version 2) | ecosystem: Environmental > Terrestrial > Soil > Grasslands ... | reverse complement strand
CCGCGCCTCGCTCGAGGCGCTGCCCGGCGTGGGTCGCAAGACCGCCAATATCATCCTCAACATGGTGTTCGGCCAGACCGAGATCGCGGTCGACACACATATTTTCCGTGTTGCCAATCGCACCGGGCTCGCGCCGGGCAAGACGCCGCGCGAAGTCGAGGACGCGCTCGTCGCCAACACGCCGCCCGAGTTCCGCAAGGACGCCCACCACTGGCTGATCCTGCATGGGCGCTACGTCTGCACCGCACGCAAGCCTGCCTGTCCCAGCTGCATCATCCGGGATCTGTGCGAGTATCGGCACAAGACGCCGGCGAAGAAGCCCACACGCGGGAAGCCCGGCCGTCTCGCACGGGTCATCCGTGCGCACGGCACGCGAGCGCGCACCGAGCGCGGACGGCGGCAGCGGCGCGCGCAAGCATAAGGGTTTCCGGACCGGCCCAGCGGCTCGAACTGAGCCCCCGGCCGTCGAGCGACGGCCAGGGGACTCGATGTATCCGGCGGCCCGAGTGTTTCTGGAGGAGCCCGATCTTTGCGCCGGAGGGGGACTAGTCGTTGCCGCCTTGCTCTTCCTCCATGCCTTCGATGACGGGGAATCCGAGCACGATGGTTCGAGTTGTAGAGGCCACAGTCGCGCCGCTCGCATCCAAAAGCATGACGATGGCCGTCGCTTGGCCTATGTTGTAACTGGCGCCGAAGAGAGTAACGGCTACGTTTTGAGACTGGCCGTTGCACTTCACCGTTTCCGATCCCGGTGAGCTTGTGTCCTGGCCATTGCTGGACTGGTCCGCCGTTTGGATGACCTCTACATTGATGTTACCGAGCCCACCACCTGAGCAGACGGCCGTGACCTTGACGAGCGGCACGTTAAACACGGAGATCGCGCCCTTGTGGACGTGCACAGAGGCGGACGGACCAAGAGTCAGAGCCGGCGTCGTGGCGCTCGAGCCCGCCAATACCAATGAGAAGATCGTGCCGATACTCGCAAACCGCGTGAGTAGAGATTTCATTTCCGCTCCTTTCCAGGCACTACATGCCGTCCCTGAATGAATTTGAGATAGGTTCTACGTAGGTCGCCTCGGTATTGCCGGTGCCGCCAGGGCCATTACGTCCAACTCCGGGGGGAACCCATCCACGTGTGACAGGCCGCTGTTGAACCTTCGTCGGCGGGAGCCGTCGATTGAGTTCCAGGTTATCCCACCGGGTCTCCCAGCCCCCCGGACACTCCTTGTCGTATTTTTCTTATTCGTCGTGGTACCCCTACGACGCGCGCCGATCGTGCCCGCGTCAAGCTCGACTGTCAATCAGGGCAAAGGAATAGGGCCTCGACTCAACGACTTACTACTAACTAACACGTATAACTACTAACTAACACGTAGTTGGCGGGGCGAAGGGCTGTCAGAGGCAGCGCACTCCGGTATTGCTCAGTCGCCGCTGAAGAACCGTTGCGGCGCAACAGGCTGGAAGCTCGTGGGGCGTCGCGTCATGTCGCGAGCGATAGCGCGACTGTTAGGTTGTGTTGGGTCGCCGCAGACCGACGTGTTTTGCGCGCCCCACCAGCGCAACACCCGCGCCTCTTCATATTGCAGCTCTACCGCAGACCCGGCAGCAGTCCCGGCAATCAGCAATCACCGCTCACTTCCTCGGCACGTAGAGGTCGGTGAGGGTGCCCTCGACGGCCTCGGCTGCACCCGCGACGGTCTCGCTGAGGGTAGGGTGCGGATGGATGGTGAGCCCGATGTCGGCGGCATCACAGCCGTTCTCCACGGCGAGCGCGATCTCGCTGATCAGCTCGCCGGCGTTGGTGCCTACGACGCCGCCGCCCAGCACGCGGTGGTTGTCGGGATCGAACAGGAGCTTGGTGAAGCCCTCGTCGCGTCCGAGCGAGAGCGAGCGGCCGTTCGCCACCCACGGGAACGCACCCTTGCGGAACGCGGTGCCGTTGGCGCGAGCGTCGGTCTCGGTGAGGCCCGCCCACGCGATCTCCGGATCCGTGTAGGCCACCGAGGGGATCGTGCGCGCGTCGAACGCGCGCTTGTGCCCTGCGGCGACTTCCGACGCCACCTTGCCCTCGTGCATCGCCTTGTGCGCGAGCAGCGGTGGGGCGGCGATATCGCCGATCGCGAAAATATGCGGCACGTTGGTGCGCATCTGACGGTCGACGGGGATGAAGCCGCGCTCGGAGACCTTCACGCCGGCGAGCTCGGCGCCGAGTGTGTGGCCGTTCGGCGTGCGCCCCACCGCCACGAGGACGCGGCCGAAGATCTGCGGGGACGGCGCGTTGTCGCCCGTGAAGCTCACGCGCAGCCCGCCCGGATCGCGCTCGATGCCTGCCACGCGCGTGCCGAGCAGGATCTGCTCGTAGCGCGAGCGGATGCGCCGCTCGAGCGGCCGCACCAGATCCGGATCGCATCCCGGCATCAGCTGCGGGGTGAGCTCGACGACGCTCACGCGCACCCCGAGGGCGTCGAATACGCACGCCATCTCGAGCCCGATGATGCCGCCGCCGACCACCAGCAGCCCGCCGGAGAAGGACGGCAGCTCGAGGGCGTCGGTCGAATCGAGAATGCGCGGATCGTCCGGCAACCCCGCAAGCCGCACGGGCTCCGAGCCCGCGGCAATGATGCACTGATCGAAGTGGATGCGTTGCGAGCCGCTCGTGCCCATCACTTCGAGTACGTTCGGGCCCACGAACCGCCCGGTGCCGCGCACCACATCGACCTTGCGCTGCTTCACGAGGACCTTGAGTCCGCCGGTCAGCTTCGCGACTACCGAGCTCTTCCAGGCACGCAGGCGCTGCAGGTCGAGCTGAGGCGCGCCGAAAGCGATGCCGCGCGCGCCCATCTCCTCGGCATCCTCGATGACCTTGGCGGCGTGCAGGAGCGCTTTCGAAGGAATGCAGCCGACGTTGAGGCACACGCCGCCGAGCTCCTGCCAGCGCTCGACGAGCGTCACCTTGAGCCCGAGGTCTGCCGCTCGGAACGCCGCCGTGTAGCCCCCCGGTCCGGCGCCCAGCACCAGGAGTTGCGTGCTGCGGTTGAATTCCTGGCTCGCGCGATCGGCCGGGCCGCTCCCCGGCGAGGGCATGCGCACGGTGTCTCCGGCGGTCTCCCGGCGCGCCGCGGGGGCGGGAGGCGCGGGTGGTGCCGCCGGCCGGGGCTCCGCCCCGGGCACCGCGCGCGCGGCAGGCGCGCTCGTGGCTGCAGCGGCCGGCGAACCCACGGAAGCCGCCGCAGTGCCCGCATCGACGCGCGCGATCAGCGAGCCCTTCGACACCTTGTCGCCACGCTTGAGCGACACCTCGGCGATCGTGCCCGCGGCGGTCGCGGGCACGTCCATCGAGGCCTTGTCGGTCTCGAGCGTGACCAGTGGCGAATCGATGGCGATGACGTCGCCCGGCTTCACGAGCACGTCGACCACGGACACGTCGGTGAAATTGCCGATATCGGGGATCGTGAGATCCACGCGGCTCACAGCACCGCCTCGAGCAGTCCCCGCGGGTCGCCGAGAGTCTGGGCGAGATAGGTCGTGAAGCGCACCGCCATCGCCCCGTCGATGACGCGATGATCGTACGAGAGCGACAGCGGCAGCATGAGGCGCGGCACGAAAGTGCCGCCCTGATACACCGGCTGCATCGACGAGCGCGACACGCCGAGAATCGCGACCTCCGGCGCGTTGATGATCGGCGTGAAAGCCGTGCCGCCGATGCCGCCCAGGCTCGAGATCGTGAAGCAACCGCCCTGCATATCGCCCGGCGCGAGCTTGCCGGCGCGCGCCTTCTCCGACAGCTGCCCGAGCTGCCGCGCGAGCTCGTAGACGTCCTTGCGATCCGCGTCGCGCACCACCGGCACCACCAGCCCGTTCGGCGTGTCAGCGGCGAAGCCGAGGTGCAGGAACTTCCGCACGATGAGGTTGGCCCCGGTCGCGTCGAGCGAGGCATTGAAGCGCGGGAATTGCTGCAGCGCCTTCACGCAGGCGCGCAAGATGAAGGCGAGCGGCGTGAGCTTCACGCCCGCCGCCTGAGCCCGATCCTTCAGCCCGGCGCGCACCTGCTCGAGCTCGGTGATGTCGGCCAGGTCGAACTGCGTGACGTGCGGGACATTCACCCAGCTCGCATGCAGCCGCGGGCCGGAGATCCTCTGGATGCGCGACAGGGGCTCGATCGCGGTGGGGCCGAACTGCGTGAAGTCCACCGCCGGGAACGGAGGCAGCGCGGGGGCGGCCGGACGCGCGGTTTCGGGAGCGCCGCCCGCGAGCGCGCTCTTGACGAAGCTCTTGACGTCCTCGTGAGTGATGCGGCCCTTGAAGCCCTGGCCGATGACCCGGGCGAGATCCACGCCCAGCTCGCGCGCGAACTTGCGTACCGAGGGTCCGGCGTGCGCGCTCGAGAACCCCGGCTCATCGATCGGCGCTAAGTCGCTGCGCAGCGTGGTCGCGACGGCGGCGGCCAGAGCAGCCCCCGCCTCGGGGGCACTCGCCCGCTCGGGGGCGGCCGCCGGGGAGACGCCCCGCGGCGTGGGAGGCGGTGCAGCGGCACTGCGTGAGGGCGGTGCGGTAGCGGGCGGTGCGGTAGCGGGCGTTGCGGTAGCGGGCGTTGCGGTGGCGGGCGCCGAACCGTTGGCGCGCACCGTGGCGATGAGATCGCCGGTGTTGACCTTGCCACCCTTGTTGGTGTGGAGCTTCTCGACGACGCCGACCGCCGTCGAGGGCACGTCCATGGTCGCCTTGTCGGACTCGAGCGTGACCAGCGGCGAGTCGATGACGACGGTGTCGCCGGGCTTCACCAGTACGTCGATGACGGCGACGTCCTTGAAGTTGCCCATGTCGGGCACGCGCACTTCGACGAGGCTCCGTACCGCGTTCATGTGGCCCCGCGGATTTTCACACCTTCCATGGCACCGGTTTCGCCGGATCGATGCCGAGCGCCTTGATCGCTTTCTCGACCGTCGCCCGATCGACGCGAGACTCGTCGGCGAGCGCCTTGAGCGCTGCCACCGCGATGTAGTTGCGGTCGACCTCGAAATGCCGCCGTAGCGCGGCGCGCGAATCCGAGCGCCCGAAACCGTCGGTGCCGAGCGTCACGTAGCGGCCCTCGACCCACTGGCGGATCTGATCCGGCACCGTCCGCATGTAATCGGTGGCGGCGATCACCGGCCCCTCGCGGCCCTTGAGCATCTGCCGTACGTACGGCGTGCGCGGCTCCTCACCGGGGTGCAGCAGGTTCCAGCGCTCGCACTCGAGGGCTTCACGGCGCAGCTCGCTGAAGCTCGTCACCGAGAGGACATCCGCCGGGATGCCGTAGTCGTTCTCGAGAATCTTCGCCGCCGCCAGGCACTCGCGCAGGATGGTGCCGGATCCGAGGAGCGTCGCGCGCACCTTGCCGCGGCTGCCGATCTGCAGCAGGTACCCGCCCGCGAGGATCCCCGCCTCGACGCCCGCGGGGAGCGCCGGCTGCGGATAGTTCTCGTTCATCACCGTGATGTAATAGAAGACGCGTTCCTGCTCGGCGTACATGCGGCGCAGGCCGTCGTGAATGATGACGGCGAGCTCGTACGCGTACGTCGGATCGTAGGCCACGCAGTTCGGCACGGTGCTCGCGAGAAGCTGGCTGTGACCGTCCTGGTGCTGCAGGCCCTCGCCTGCCAGCGTAGTCCGCCCGGCGGTCGCGCCGACCAGGAAGCCCCGCGCCTGCATGTCGCCGGCGGCCCAGATGAAATCCCCGACGCGCTGGAAGCCGAACATCGAATAGAAGATGTAGAACGGCACCATGTTGATGCCGTGGACGCTGTAGGCGGTGCCGGCGGCCAGCCACGAGCAGAGCGACCCCGCCTCGTTGATGCCCTCCTCCAGCATCTGGCCCTTCTTGTCCTCGCGGTAGGACATGAGGGTCTCGGCGTCCTGGGGCGTGTAGAGCTGCCCGACGGAGGAATAGATGCCGATCTGCCGGAACAGTCCCTCCATGCCGAAGGTGCGCGCCTCATCGGGCACGATCGGCACGATATTGCGCCCGACGTTCTTGTCCTTGAGCAGCACGGTGAGAGCGCGCACGAACGCCATGGTCGTCGAGATCTCGCGGTCGGCGGTTCCCTCGAGGAGCGCCCCGAAGGCCTCGAGCGGCGGAATGAGGAGCGGCGGGGCAGTGCGGCGGCGGGTCGGCAGGAAGCCTCCGAGCGCCGTGCGCCGCTCGTTGAGGTAGCGCGCCTCTTCGGTCTCTGCGTCGGGCTTGCGGAATGGCAGCTTCCCGAGGTCCTCATCCGAGACCGGGATGTTGAAGCGATCCCGGAACGCGCGCACGTCTTCCTCGGACATCTTCTTCGCCTGGTGCGCGATCATCTGCCCCTCGCCGCCCTTGCCGAGGCCGAAACCCTTCACCGTCTTCGCCAGGATGACGGTCGGCTGGCCGTTGTGGGCCGCGGCCGCGGCATAGGCCGCGTACACCTTGCGGGGATCGTGGCCACCGCGGTTCAGCCGCCAGATCTCCTCGTCGGACATGTTGGCGACCATGGCCTTGAGCTCGGGATACTTGCCGAAGAAGTGCTCGCGCGTGTACGCCCCGCCCTTGGCCTTGAAGTTCTGGTACTCGCCGTCGACACACTCCTCCATGACCCGGCGCAGGAGTCCATGGGTGTCGCGCGCGAGCAGCGGGTCCCAGCGCGAGCCCCAGAGCACCTTGATGACGTTCCAGCCGGCGCCGAGAAAGGCCGCCTCGAGCTCCTGGATGATCTTGCCGTTGCCGCGCACCGGGCCGTCGAGGCGCTGCAGGTTGCAGTTGATGACGAAGATCAGGTTGTCGAGTCCCTCGCGCACCGGCATCGTGAGCGCGCCCATCGACTCGGGCTCGTCCATCTCGCCGTCGCCCAGGAACGCCCAGACCTTCTGGTCCGAGGGCTTCACCAGCCCGCGGTGCTCGAGGTAGCGGGTGAAGCGCGCCTGGAAGATCGCCATCATCCCACCCAGGCCCATCGACACCGTCGGGAACTGCCAGAAATCCGGCATCAGCCACGGATGCGGGTAGGAGGAGAGCCCGACGCCCGCGCCGCCCGCTTCCTGGCGGAAATGGCGCAGCTGCTCCGCGCTCAGGCGTCCCTCGAGGTACGCGCGCGCGTAGATGCCGGGCGATGAATGACCCTGGATGAAGACCAGGTCGCCGGGATGCTGCTCCGAAGGCGCGCGCCAGAAGTGATTGAAGCCCACTTCGTAGAGCGTCGCCGAGGAGGCGTAGCTCGAGAGATGCCCGCCGTACTCGGAGGACACGCGGTTCGCCTGCAACACCATCGCCAGCGCATTCCAGCGGATGTAGGCCTCGATGCGCCGCTCGAGCGCGCGGTTGCCCGGATAATCCGGCTCGCGCCCCGTCGGGATCGTGTTGACGTAGGCGGTGTTGGGCTTGAACGGCAGATACGCGCCGCTGCGGCGCGTGTAGTCGATCAGCCGCTCGAGCAGGTAGTGGGCGCGTTCGGCGCCGTGAGTTTTCAGCACCGAATCGATCGATTCGAGCCACTCCCGCGTCTCGACGGGATCGAGGTCTTCGAGCTTCGGGGGTTCGGTCATGAGATGCTCGCGCGGTGCTCACCGCGCGCGTGGTCTGCCGGCTCGCGATAGAATGAGTAATGATGGCGAGCAGCGTCAGGTAAAGCAAGTGAGTGTCAGTGCTCCCGGCGCGCCCGGCGGCGCTCTGCTGCCGAGCGCGCAGGTGCTAGCGCAACTGGAGCGTGCCGCATGAGCACGCTCGTCATGCGCCGCCCCGACGACTGGCACCTGCACCTGCGCGACGGCGCATCGCTCGAGGCGGTGCTGCCCTTCAGTGCGGCGCGCTTTGCGCGCGCCATCGTGATGCCGAACCTCGCGCCGCCGGTGACGAGCACCGAGGCCGCCCTCGCCTACCGCGGCCGCATCCTCGCGGCACTCCCGCCGGGGGCCCGGTTCGAGCCGTTGATGACGCTCTATCTGACCGACGCCACGCCCGCCGCCGAGATCGAGCGCGCCCGCGCGAGCGGCTGCGTGCTCGGCTGCAAGCTCTACCCGGCGGGCGCGACCACCCATTCCGAGGCGGGCGTCACCGACGTGCGCCGCATCGATCCGGTGCTCGCGCGCATGGCGGAGCTCGGCATGGTGCTCGAGGTGCACGGCGAGGTCACCGACCCGCAGGTCGACGTGTTCGAGCGCGAGGCGCGCTTCATCGACGCGGTGCTCGCGCCGCTCGCCGAGCGCCACCCTCGGCTGCGCATAGTGCTCGAGCACATCACGACCCGAGCCGCGCTCGATTTCGTGCTCGCGGCCCGCGATGGAATCGCGGCCACCGTGACCGCGCATCACCTGCTGATGAACCGCAACGCGCTGTTCGCAGGGGGACTGCGGCCGCATCACTTCTGCCGGCCGGTCCTGCAGGCGGAAGCCGACCGCGCGGCGCTCATGGAGGCGGTGGCCGGTGGCAGCCCGCGCCTCTTTCTCGGCACCGACAGCGCCCCGCACGCGCGGGCGGCGAAGGAGACGGCCTGCGGCTGCGCCGGAATCTTCAGCGCGCACGCCGGGATCGAGCTGTACGCGGAGGCCTTCGAGCTGGCCGGGGCGCTCGGACGGCTCGAGGCCTTCGCCTCCGCTCACGGCGCGGACTTCTACGGCCTGCCGCGCAGCGGCGCCACCCTCACTCTCGTGAGAGAGCCATGGGAGGTGCCGGCCCGCTATGCGTTCGGGCGGGATGAGCTCGTGCCGCTGCGTGCCGGCGGACGCATCGCCTGGCGCCTGGCCTCCTGAAGCGGCGCGGGTATCGTCGCCCCCATGAGCGAGGCATCGCCCGAGACTCCCGCACCGACGGCCGCGACCGCAGCGCTCATGGCGCGGCGCTTTCGCGGTTACCTGCCGGTGGCCATCGACGTCGAGACGGGCGGCTTTCATCCGGCCACCGACGCGCTGCTCGAGATTGCGGCGGTGCTGATCGACATGGCCGAGGACGGCAGCCTGAAGCGCGGCGCGACCCATGATTTCCACGTGCAACCCTTCGCGGGCGCGCGACTCGATCCGGCCGCGCTCTCGATCACCGGCATCGACCCCCACCACCCGCTGCGCCCGGCACTGCCGGAGCGCGATGCGCTGCAGAGAGTGTTCCGCGTCATCCGCCACGCGGTGCGCGCCCACGGCTGCCGCCGGGCGATCCTCGTGGGTCACAACGCCGCCTTCGACCTGGCATTCCTCAACGTCGCGATCGCGCGCTGCGCGGTGAAGCGCAATCCGTTTCATCCGTTCTCGTGCTTCGACACGGCGACGCTCGCCGGAGCCGCTCTCGGGCAGACCGTGCTCGCCAAGGCGGTCACGGTCGCGGGGCTCGAGTGGGATCCGGGGAGCGCCCACAACGCCCGCTACGACGCCGAGCGCAGCGCCGATGTCTTCTGCCTCGTGTGCAACCGGCTGCGCGACAGCCACCAGGCGGCCGAGGAGCGCGCACGCGCGCTCGGCTGGTGGAGCGCGGCGGCCGAGCCTGCCCCGGAGGAGCCGGACGCCCAGGAGCCGCCGCTCGAGACGGATTTTCCATCACCTTAAGTCGGCGGGAGAGGCCGCCGCGGCCTGCGGCGCGCCCCGCGCAGGCGCGAGGGTGCGCCGGCTCCGAAAGCTCAGCCCGTCGCGCCGACCTCGGTCAGGAGCTTCTTCAGCTCACCGCTGCGGTACATCTCGAGCGCGATGTCGCAGCCGCCGACCAGCTCGCCCTTCACGTAGAGCTGCGGATAGGTGGGCCAGTTGGAGTAGCGCTTGAGCGCCTCGCGCATTTCCGGCTCTTCGAAGATGTTGACGGACTTGAACTCCGCGCCCACGGCGCGCAGCGCCGCGACCGTCTGCGCGGAAAAGCCGCACTGTGGAAAGTCCGGGGTGCCCTTCATGAACAGCACCACGGGGCTCGAGGAAAGCTCGGCCTTGATCCTCTCGACGACATCCATATTGCACACTACCTCTTCAGTTTGCGCCGCTCGGCAAGCTCATCCAGCAGACGCCATTGCTCGGCCGCGCTCATGTACAGCCAACGTCCGATCTCGTCCCCGGTGCGCAGGCACCCGACACACAACCCGCCGGTATCGAGGGAGCAGACGTTGATGCACGGCGATGGCGGACGCTCCTCGGGCTTCAGCGAGAGTTGCTTCAAAGTGCGTTGAATTATGGGGGTGCCTCGCCTATTCTTCAAACGCTCTAAGGTCCACCCGGCCCGCGGAAACAATAACTTGGAGATCTAAGGCCATGAACCCACTGAACAACCACCGCCAGTCCCTGATCCTCGGCATCGTCGTCTCGCTGCTGCTCGCGTTCGCGATCGGCGGGTTCAGCTTCAACGAGCTCGGTTTGGCGCGCTGGTTTCACATCGTCTCCGGCGTGTTCTGGATCGGCCTGCTCTACTACTTCAACGTGGCGCAGACTCCGGCGCTCGCGGATGCCGCCGCCGACAAGGGGGGGCCGGGCGGCGCGGGCGTCACGAAGTATGTGGCCCCGCGGGCGCTGTTCTGGTTCCGCTGGGGAGCCGTGGCCACCTGGCTGGGCGGCGCGTGGCTCCTCGGCCGCGCGGGGAAGTTCGTCGGCGCCTTCACCCTCGGCGCGGGCGTCGATGACCCGACCCACTACTTTCTCATCATCGGCACGGGCGCGTGGCTCGGCACCATCATGCTGTTCAACGTTTGGGTGCTGATCTGGCCGAATCAGAAGAAGATCTTGGGTGTCGTCGCCGCCACCGACGAGGAGAAGGCGCGCGCACGCAAGGTGGCCGGCATGGCTTCCCGCGTCAACTTCGTGTTGTCGATCCCGATGCTCATGTGCATGGCAGCGGCCAGTCACGGCCTGCCGTTCATTCACTGACGTCGCACGTGGAGTAAGGGGCGGTAGTGCCCGAGCTGCCCACGGATCTCGCCGCCCAGGTCGATGCGGCGCTGCGCGAGGACATCGGTAGCGGCGATGTGACCGCAGCTCTCGTGCCCGCGGCGCAGCGCGTGCGCGGCGCCGTCATTGCGCGCGAGGAGGCGGTGCTCTGCGGGCGGCCGTGGGCGGAGGAGACCTTCCGCCGTCTCGACCCGCAGGTGCGCCTCGCCTGGCGCGCGAGCGACGGCGAGCGCATCGCCGCCGGAGAGGCGCTTTGCGAGATCGCCGGGCCCGTGCGGGCGGTACTCACGGGCGAGCGCACCGCGCTCAATTTCCTGCAGCTGCTCTCGGCCACCGCCACCGTCACGCGGCGTTTCGTGGACGCCGTCGCCGGCACCGGCTGCCGCATTCTCGATACCCGCAAGACCCTCCCGGGGCTGCGCAGCGCGCAGAAGTACGCGGTGCGCTGCGGCGGCGGCGACAATCACCGCTTCGGCCTCTACGACCAGGTGCTGATCAAGGAGAACCACATCGCGGCGGCCGGCTCCATCACCGGGGCGATCGAGGCGGCGCGTCGCACGGCGCCGGGGCTCAAGGTCGAAGTGGAGGTCGAGTCGCTCGCCGAACTCGAGGAGGCGCTCGGGGCTGCGCCCGACATCATTATGCTCGATGACTTCAGCCTCGCGGACATGCGCACCGCGGTGAGCCTTGCCCGGGCGCGCTCGCGGGCCGTGGAACTCGAGGCCTCCGGGAGCGTCTCGCTCGAGACGGTGCGCGAGATCGCCGCCACCGGCGTCGACTACGTCTCGGTCGGCTCACTCACCAAGCACGTGCGCGCGGTGGACCTGTCGATGCGGCTGGATTCCGGCGGTGGGTGAGAGTCGGCAACGTGACCCGGCGTTGCCTGGGCAGTGCCGAACGGTCCCGGCACCCCCGGATGCATATCCCCGGAACACCGCCCTGCGCGCGCCGGTCATAATGACGCGGACTTCAGTGGCGGCGACGAGCTGTCGAGGACGCCCGATGACACCACTCTCCTTAAGGCGAGCCACACGGCTCGCGACCCTGCTCGCCTGTGCCTGTCCTGGCGTGGCGCAGGCCCAGGTGCCGGCCCCCGAGCCTCCTGACAAGGCGAAGGACCTGGCGTTCGCGCACGCGCAGGTCCTGGACGCCCCCGAAGTTCCCGATGCGATCAAGGTGCAGCCGGGTGAGAAAGTCCTGCTGCGCGCGCGCGCATCGGGCGTGCAGATCTACGTCTGCGGGACGGGCACGGACGGCAAGCCGGAATGGACGCTCAAGGCGCCGGACGCCGAGTTGCTCGACGAGCAGGGGGCGGTCATCGGTCATCATTCCGCGGGTCCCTCGTGGAAGCACCGCGACGGCAGCGCGGTCAACGGCAAGGCGACCGCCCACGTCGATGCTCCGGATCGGGACTCGATTCCGTGGCTGCTGATTGCCGCCACGAGCCACAGTGGCAAGGGCGTGCTTGCGAGCGTCACCTCCGTGCAGCGAATCAACACCCACGGAGGACAACCGCCCGCGCCGTCGGGCTGCACGTCCTCGGGAACGGGGCGGAAGGTGAGGGAGGCGCGCGTTCCCTACCGCGCCGATTATTATTTCTACGCTCCGGGCGCCAGGTGACGGAGCGCGCACGCACTCCTTAAGAGCGCCTTAAGAAACGGGGCTGCGCGCTCAAAGGTCCTCCGGCGGGCCCTTGAAAAAAGACACCCATACCCCACCTCGCCGGCTGTCAAGGTTTCAGTCGGGGATGTTCAGCCGAAAGGAGGGTTGCCGTGAATGCCACCATGAGTGACAGGCGGATTTGCGATCGTAGGCGCGAGGGGCAGGCGCGCACCCGTGGCGCACAGAGACCGTACTCGGCGTTTGAGCGTGGCGGAGTGCGGCGCCTGGCTCAGCCGTCCGTCGTCTTTCCGCGATTCAGGGTGTCGTAACAGCCACGCACGGGCGCACGCCCAGTCGGACAGCGGTCGCCCCGGCGGCCCGGTCTTCGGACCAGCGCCCGGAACCGGCCGCTCAGGCGACCGCTGACTTCAGCACGCGCTGCGGCTGGGCGACTCCGTAGCCCTGCGCGTAGTCGACGCCGAGGCTCGTGAGCATCTGGATGATCTCGGCGTTCTCGGCGAACTCCGCGATGGTCTGCTTGCCGGTGAGGTGACCGATCTCGTTGATCGAGCGCACCATCTCGCGGTCGATCGGGTCGCGCAGGATCTCGCGCACGAAGCTGCCGTCGATCTTGAGGTAATCGACCGGGAAGTGCTTCAGGTATCCGAAGGACGACAGGCCGGTGCCGAAGTCATCGAGCGCGAACTTGCAGCCGAGCTCTTTCAGCGCCTGGATGAAGCGGTTGGCCTGGGAGAAGCTCGCCACCGCCGCGGTCTCGGTGATCTCGAAGCAGATCTTCGAGGCGTCGAGCCCGCTCTTGTGGAACTGGTCGATGACGAACGGCAGGAACTTGTCGTCCCCGAGGCTCTGGCCCGAGAGGTTGATCGAGCAGCGCAGGAGCTTCTCGCGCTCGTCCGAATCGGATACGAGCCACCGGAAGGCGTTCTCGATCACCCAGCGATCGATCGCCGGCGTAATGCCGTAGCGCTCCGCGGCGGCGATGAAATCGTTCGGGGCGACGATGCGCCCGCCCTCGTCCTTCAGGCGCAGCAGCAGCTCGTAGTGCGCGCCGGGCTCGGGCCGCTGCAGCGGCTGTATCGCCATGCGGTACAGCTCGAACCGCCCTTCCTCGAGCGCCGTGTTGATGCGCGCCGCCCACTGCATTTCGCGTCGCCGGCGCATCAGCTCGATGTCGTTCTCCGCGAAGCTGTGGACGCGGTTGCGCCCGCCCTCCTTGGCGGCGACGCAGGCGCTGTCGGCCGCGGACAGGATCGAGGCGACGTCCTCGTTCTCGGAGGTGATCGGCACCACACCGATGCTGGCGCCGAGGCGGAACACCCGGTCCTCCCACGTGAAGCGGAAGTTGCGCACCGCCTCGCGCAGCGTCTCGGCGGTGCGCATCGCCTCATCGAGCGAGGAGCTCTCGAGAAGAATGCCGAATTCGTCGCCCCCCAGGCGCGAGAGCGTGTCGCGCCAGCGCACCTTGGACTTCAGCAGCGCGCCCACCTGCCCGAGGAGGGCATCGCCGGCGCTGTGGCCGCAGGTGTCGTTCACGATCTTGAACTGATCGATGTCGAGATAGCACAGCGCATAGGAGGCCTCGCGCGCCTTGGCGCTCTTCAGCGCCCGCTCGAGGCGGCTCTCGAACTCGCGCCGGTTGACGAGCCCGGTGAGCAGGTCGTGGCTCGCGTGGTACGAGAGGCGGCGGTTCAGCTCGCGGGACTCGCTCACGTCGTGGAACACCAGCACGCCGCCGGCCACGTGGCCGGTGCCATCGCGGATCGGCGCCGCGGTCGACTCGACGTAGAGCTCGTTACCGTCGCGGCGGATCAGGAGCACCGGGCGCACCGACTTGATCGGGCGCATGCGCCGCACCGAGACGCTCAGCGGATTCTCGAGCGGCTCGCAGGTCTCCTCGTGGAAGGCGCGGAAGACCTCCTCGATCGCCCGGCCCATCGCGTCCTCCAGACGCCAGCCGGTCAGCTCCTCGGCCACCGGGTTGATGTAGTCGACGGTCGAGTTGGCGTCGGTGGTGATGACGCCGTCGCCGATCGACTGCAGGGTGATCTGGGCGCTCTCCTTCTCGCGGAACAGCGCCTCCTCGTAGAGCTTGCGCTCGGTGATGTCGAGCTCGACTCCCACCAGGCGCAGCAGCCGCCCGTGCTTGTCGACGCGCGCGGTCGCGCGGCTGATGACCCAGCGCCACTCGCCGTTGCGGTGGCGCATGCGATGCGTGCTCTCGAAGATCGGGGTCTTGCCGGCGACGTGGTCGCGGATCGCGGTCTGCACGCGCGCCAGATCGTCCGGGTGCACGAGGCTGCGCCAGTCGGGCGCGCCGCGCATGTCCTCGTCGGCGTAGCCGAGCATCTGCTTCCAGCGGGGCGAGAAGTAGACCTCGTTGCTCTCGACGTCGAAGTCCCACAGACCGTCGTTGGCCGCGGCCTGGAAGAGGTTGGTGCGCTCCTCGAGCTTGGCGAGGCGCGCTTCCGTGCGGATACGTTCGAGCCCCGTGGAGAGGCTCGTGCCGATCAGCTTCATCAAAAGCTGCAGGTTCACGTCCCAGGCGCCGCGCGGCATGGTGTGCGCGAGGCCGAGAAAGCCGGCGGGCTTGCCCTGCACCCGCAGCGCCACGAGCAGCGTCGAGCCGATGTGCAGCTCCGCGAGCTTCGCCGCCTCGGTCGCCTGCTCCTTGCGCGGAACGCTGGCATCGCGCAGCTCCGAGAGCCGCAGGTGCTCCAGCCGGCCCTTCAGCCACGGGAGCGAGGCGAGCGCGATCCCGGTGAGCCCTTCGGGACGGCACTGCGCAAAGGCGCTGCGCGCGAGCTTCACCTCGCCGATCGTCGAGTCCTCGGGATTGAGCGGCGCGAGGAAGGCGCAGTCGCAGGCCGTGGCGCTGCGCAGCAACTCGAGATTGCGCGCCACGCACTCGTCCACCGAGTCGCGGTGCATGTTCTGGAAATCCACCGCGATCTTGGTGCAGACGACGTCGATCCCGAGAACGGGCTTGGGGGCCCGGCCGGTCCAGGCGTCGGCTGACAGAATGTCCGAAGCGGTGAAATCCGCCGGCTTATCCGGCGGCGCGGTCGTCATGGCAGACGCAGCCTCCCCACAGTGTAGCCGCCGCAGCCTAACCCTTTACCGCCCCCTGGGCGTGACGCGCGTTCACGGAGTCGAGCATTCGATGCTCGAATTTTCCAACTGATTGCACGGGATTCTCGCACACTGCATCAGGAACACAAGCTAACGCACTGTTCTCTCGCGCATTACGGACTTGACAGAATCTGTCGACTTTTTTGGCCCCGGTGGGGTCCGTACCGCTCTGGGGTGAAACTCTAGCGCGCGCGGAGCGCCGCGCGTGCCACAGCGTAGAGCCGCTTGAGCTCGCCCTCCATCTCCCCAGCTAAGCGCTCGAGCAGCGCCGCGTCGGTGACCCGCGGCACATAGAAAGGCGGGCCGATGGCGATCGCGATGCGGGAAAACGGTACGGGGATCACGAACTTGTCCCACTTGATGAGCCAGGCGCGCGAGGCGGCGTATGCCATCGGCAGAACGGGGCGGCCGGACATCTGCGAGAGCAGCAGCGCGCCGGGCTTGAACTCGAAGCGCGGCCCGCGCGGACCGTCGGGAGTGATGACCGGGGAGATGTCGTCCCGGACGAGCGCCTGGTAGTAATCGCGCAGAGCCCGTGCGCCCGTGTGGGTGGATGAGCCGCGGATGACCGCCCCGCCGAAGCGCCGCACCATCATCGCGCCGAGCTCCCCGTCCACCGAGGGGCTGATGAGCCAGCCCACGGTGAGTCCACGCGCACGTTGCTCGACCAGGAACTTGCCGCAATAGAGCTGATGCTGATGCCAGTAGCACGGCACGAGCGAGGGTGCGCGCGAGAGCGCCGCGTCCAGGTGCTCCACCCCTTCGACCCGTATCACACGGCAGGTCAGCCACCAGCCGCGGATGATGCCGAGCGCCAGCGGCACGATGAGGCGGTACAGCCAGCGGCGCATCGGGGTCATCCGACGTCCCGAGCGAGTCGTAGTGCGGTAGAGCGTGTTGCGCAGCCCCTCCTCGTCGTCCGCGCTCATCGACCGAACAGCTCCTCGAGAGACAGCGCGCGCGCGCAGAGTCCGCGCGCCGCTCGGCTCGTCATCACGCACGCCGAGGCGCCCGGAAAGATCGGGAGCGCCCGGGCGTGCCAGAGCACGCCGCCGCAGCGGATGCCTTCGGCGCTCGAGCTCAGCTCGCGCAGGCCGCGGATTCCGGCGCCCCAGGCTTTGAGCGCGGCCTCGCGCGCCACCCAGGAGGCGATCTGCTCCCCGTCGCCCATCTCGACGTCGAAGCCGACGCGCCCGCATCCGAGGGCGGCGCAACCGACCCAGGGGCCGGAGTGAGAAATGCTGAAGTCTGCGCCCGGATCGCGCGCGGCACTGGCTTTGTCCGCAGTGGCCGCTTCGTCGGCAGTGGCCACTTCGCCCGCACTGGGCGCTTGCGCCGCGATCGCCCCATGGGGTGTCCCGGGGCTTGCGCGAGCGAGCCTCGGCTTCTCTCCGCGAGTGAACACGAGCTCGCCCGGACTCACCGCGCGATCGAGGAGCGCCCCGAGTGCGCGCAGCGCGAGCGCGATGCCGGCGAGACTGGCATGCTGCTGCGGCCCGTCCGCGCCGAGCGCGAGGCGCTTCCCGTAGGGCAGCCGCGCGGCGAGCGCCCGTGCGGCCGCTGCCGGCCACTGACCGCGCAGGTCGGTGTGATATAAGATTAAGGTTTGGCTTTCAACAGCTTGCATGATCGCCGCCGCGTCCGCGCAGACCCACCCCCCCGAGCCCGAGCTGCAGTTCGACATCGGCTCCACGGACGATTCCCTGGAGCGGATGATCGAGCTGTTCGCCCGCCTCGGCGACACCTATCGCGTGTTCGTACCGGCACGCGGATCTTATACCTATGTCATTCATCACCCGGACGACGTCAAGCGGGTGCTGGTCTCCAATCATCGCAACTACACCAAGGGTGTCGGCCTCGACCGGGTGAGGATCCTCCTCGGCAAGGGCATCATGACGAGCGAGGGCGAGCTGTGGAAGCGCCAGCGCTACATGATGCAGCCCTTCTTTCACCGCCGCACGGTCACCGAGTTCGCGCAGCGGATCGCGGCGGTGAACGAGCGCCGCCTCGAGCGCTGGGAGGAGCGCGCGCGAGCCGGCGAGATCGTCAATCTCACCGACGAGATGAGCGAGCTCACGCTCGAGATCGTGCTGCGCGCAATCTTCGGGCTCGACCTCGATCGGCTCACCGAGCAGCTCGGCGCCAACCCCTTCGAGGTCGTGACCCGCGAGCCGGCGCGCGATCTGCAGTTCGCCTACAAGTTCCGCTCGCTCACCAAGCTCGTCGCGCAGCTCATCGCGCGGCGGCGCGAGGAAGCGGCCGAGCACTTCGACTACCTCGCCATGCTCATGAGCGCGCGCGACAAGGAGAGCGGCGCGCCGATGAGCGAGCGCGAGCTCATCGACGAGGTCATGACGCTCATCGTCGCCGGGCACGAGACCACCGCAAGCGGCCTCAACTGGACCTGGTACCTGCTGTCGCAGCACCCGCAAGCCGAGGCGCGGCTGCACGCCGAGATCGACGCGGCGCCGGAGCTCGCGGCCCCGGGGCTCGCCGAGATGGAGGCCCTCCCCTACACGCAGCAGGTCATCAACGAGGCGCTGCGGCTCTATCCGCCCGGCTGGCTCCTGTCGCGGCGGACTATCGAGGCCGACGTGCTCGGCGGCTACCCGGTGCCGGCCGGCGCCAACGTGCTGCTGCCGCTGTACCTCCTGCACCGGCACCCGGGCTTCTGGAAGGACCCGGAAGCCTTCTCCCCGGAGCGCTTCGCGCCGGAGCACGAGGGCGAGCGCCCGCGCTTTGCCTACATGCCGTTCGCTGCCGGCCCCCGCCATTGCATCGGCGAGACACTCGCGCTCTACGAGATGCTCGTGCACCTGTACAAGGTCGCGCGGCACTATCGCCTGAAGTGGGTGCCCGACAAGCCGCTCGAGCTCGAGGCGCAGATCAACCTGCGCACCCGTTTTCCGCTGCACATGAGGCTGGAACGCCGCCGCTGATGAACGACGCCACCACGCTCACCGAGCTGATCGAGGCGAACCGCACCCGTCCGCACCGCATCACCTACCTCGAGGGCGAGAACCAGACGCGCGAGGTGTCCTTCGCCGAGCTCTACGAGCGCTCGCTCGGCATCCTCTATCACCTGCAGCGCCTCGGCGCCCGGCGAGGCGACAAGCTGATCCTGTTCCTCACGGACAACGAGCAGTTCATCGACGCGTTCTGGGCCGCGGTCCTCGGCGGCATCGTGCCGGTGCCCGTGGCGCTCGGGATCAGCGACGAGCACCGCATGAAGCTGCTGCGCATCGCGCGCCGGCTCGGCAAGCCGTTCCTGTACACCGAGCGTCGCTCGCTCGAGCGCATCGGCGCCTTCGCCGCGCAGGCGGGCGAGGAGGAGGTGTATGCGGCGCTGCGCGAGCGCACGTTCCTCGTGGACGATCTCGACGACATCTCGCGCGCCGGCAGCGTGCAGCGCGCCCAGGCCGGCGACACCGCCTTCATCCAGTTCTCATCCGGCTCGACCAGCGAGCCGAAGGGCGTGGTGCTCACGCACGGCAACATCCTCGCCAACTGCCGCGGCTCGACCGAGGTCGCCGGATTCGGCGAGCACGACGTGAGCCTCTCCTGGATGCCGCTCACCCACGACATGGGCCTCATCGGCTTTCACCTCGTCATGTTCGCCAACCGGGTGCACGCGCACCTCATGCCGACGGAGCTCTTCATCCGCCGGCCGCTGCTGTGGCTCGGCCTCGCCTCGAAGGTGCGTGCCACGATCCTGTGCTCGCCGAATTTCGGCTACCGGCATTACCTCAAGGTGCTCGGCGAGCGCGCCCCCGAGGGACTGGATCTCTCGGCCGTGCGGCTCATCTTCAACGGCGCGGAGCCCATCTCGGTCGAGCTGTGCGAGGAGTTCCTCGGGCGCCTCGCGCCCGCGAAGCTCAACCGCAACGCCATGTACCCGGTGTATGGCCTGGCGGAGGCCTCTCTCGCGGTGAGCTTCCCCGCGGTGGGAGCGCCGCTGCGCACCATTACGCTCAACCGCCACCGCATGAGCGCCGGGAGTCCGGTCGAGCTCGTGCCCGCTTCCGACCGACACGCCGTCAGGCTCGTGAGCGAGGGCAAGCCCATCCCGTACTGCCGGGTGCGCATCGCCGACGATGAGGACCGGGAGCTGCCCGAGGATCGCATCGGCCACGTGCACATGCGGGGCGACAACGTCACCCGCGGCTACTACGAGGACCCCGAGGCGAACGCCGCGGCATTTACCGCCGACGGGTGGCTGCGGACCGGCGACCTGGGGCTCGTGCACGGCGGGGAGCTCTATATCTCCGGTCGAGCGAAGGAGATCATCTTCGTCAATGGCCAGAACTACTACCCGCACGATCTCGAGGCGATCGTGCAGCGCGTTCCCGGGCTCGAGCTCGGCAAGGTAGTCGCCGCCGGGGTTCGCGCCCGCGAGGCGGAAATCGAGCAGCTGGTGGTCTTCGTGCTGCACCGGGGCACGGTTGCGGATTTGCTCCCCACCGCGAAGGCGGTCGCACGGCTCATCAACGAACAGACCGGACTCGAGGTGGCGGAGGTCGTCCCGGTCAAGCGCATCCCGAAGACGACCAGCGGCAAGATCCAGCGCCATCGGCTCGAGGAGGCCTACGCGGACGGGGAGTTCGATGCGGAGCTCGCGGAGCTCGCGGCGCTGCGCGAGGCGGCGCGCGGCCCCGAGTCCGGCACGCTCAGCCGGATCGAGGAGAAGCTGAAGGGCATCTGCGACGTGGCGCTCGCGGGCAAGCGCATCGGCATCCACGACAATCTGTTCGAGATCGGCGCGAGCTCGCTCAAGCTCATCGAGATTCACGAGCAGATCGACCGCGAGTACCCGGGGCAGGTGGACCTGACCGAGCTCTTCGATTTCCCGACCATCGCCGAGCTCGCCCGGCGCCTGCAGGGCAAGCTCGCCTGAGCCGCATCCGGCCGGCCGTCGTGCCCGAGGGGTTCGTCTGCAAAAAGCGGCAATCCGCGGCGTCCTGTGCCTATAATGCCGGGATCATGGAGCTTAATGCGCCATCAGGCGTCGCGAGCGCGAGCCCGCACTGCGAAGGGCGACTCTCGGAATGCGGCATCCGGCCGACGGCCCAGCGGGTGCGGATCGCGGCGCTGCTGCTGTCAGCCCCCCAGCACCTTTCCGCGGAGCAGATCCTGGCGCAGCTGCGCGCTTCGGGGGCGCGCGTGTCCAAAGCCACGGTCTATAACACGCTGAATCTTTTCGCCGCGCATGGGCTCATCCGCCAGCTGTCGGTGGACGGCTCCCGCGCCTGGTTCGACTCCAACGTCGAGCCGCATTACCACTTTCATGACCTCGACACGGGCGCTCTGATCGACGTGCCCGTTCCCGCCGTGGCCTTCAGCCGCCTGCCCCCTCCGCCGCCCGGGACCGAGGTGGCCGGCATCGACCTGGTGATCAGGTTGCGTCGGAAAATGTAGAATTCCCGGTTTTGCCGGTGACATGCGCCGGGATAGCTCAGCTGGTAGAGCAGCGCATTCGTAATGCGCGGGTCGTAGGTTCGAATCCTATTCCCGGCACCACTTCCGCTGCCGCTTCATGTTTCGGCCCGTCGCCCGCGGATCTCTCCCTGGCGCGTCGGAGGCGGGAAGTGGCGGCAGCGGCGCTTAAACTGCTTGAATGGCCGGTTTGAGGGGTCCGGCCGGCTCGGCCGGCGGCGGGCCCTGGAGCGGCCGGACCAAAGGAAATCGGCGTGGCCACTAACGCGGAACCGATCGTCATGAGCACCCCCGAAACCCAGGACGAGCACGTCACCTGGATCGGCCGCGATCGGCCCGGACTCGACCGCATCATTCCGGAGAGCCCGGCGCGGCCCGCGCCGGAGCTCGCGCCCGAGCCGGGAGCCATCGAGCCCTGGTGGCTCCGCAAGAACGTGCTCGGCGCCGCAGCCGTCGGCGCGGCGCTCGTCATCGGCGCGCTGCTCTTCGGCGCGTTGCGCCACAAGGCGGCGATCGTGCCGCTCGCCCAGCAGCGTAACGTCCCGCTCATCTCCGTCGTGACGCCGGGACTTCGGGCCGTGACCTCGACGGTAACCTTCACCGGGGCGATTGCCGCCCGCAACGACATGCCGATCGGCAACGACGGGGACACCGGGCGCATCGTCGCCGTTTACGTCGAGGCCGGCGATCACGTGCGCAAGGGCCAGCTGCTCGCGAAGCTCGACGACGCCGTGCTCATCCCTCAGGTCAACCGGCTCGCGGCCGCGCTCGAGCAGGCGAAGGCGCAGGCTGCCCTGTCGGCGGCCGAGTATCGCCGTGCACAGGGCGTCGAGTCGGCCGGGGCGCTCTCGGCCGAGGACATCGAGAAACGCCGCGCCACCTCGGTAACGGATGCGGCGAACGTCAAGGTCGTGGCCGCGCAGCTCGCGGAGGCCGAGGCGCGTCTCAACCGCACGCGCATCGTCGCGCCGATCGCCGGGACAGTGCTCACGCGCGGCGCCGAGGTCGGCCAGATCGCCAACCCGGGCGGGCCGCCCTTGTTCCGGGTCGCGAGCGGCGGCGAAGTCGAGATGCGCGGCCAGCTGGCGGAGCAGGATCTCGCGCAGGTGAAGGTCGCAGATGCCGCCATAGTGCGCCTGACGGGACTCGCGCAGGCGTTCGAGGGGCGCGTGCGGCTCCTCGGCGCCATCATCGATCCGCAGACCCGCCTCGGTGAAATTCGCATCACGCTCAAGCCCGACCCGGCGCTGCGCCCCGGCGCGTTCGCCCGTGGCACGGTCACGGTCGCCCAAGCGATGCGGCCGGTGGTCCCGCAGACGGCTGTCCTCACCGACAGCCGGGGCAGCTACGTGTACGTGGTCGATGCCGGCAATCACGCCGCACGGCGCGCGGTGCGCGTCGCGGACACTTCGGATCAGGGTGTGGCCATCGCGTCCGGCCTCAGCGGGACCGAGCGCGTGGTGACCACCGCGGCCGGGTTTCTGCGTGACGGAGAAGAAGTGAAGGTGGCCGCGCCACCCGCAGAGCCGCCCGCGGCGCCGGCTGCGGCGCACCCGGCGTCCTGAAGAAGGCGCGGGCTCATGAAGAACATCTCAGCGTGGGCCATCCGCCACCCGCTGCCCCCGGTCGTGCTGTTCGTGGTGCTGCTGTTCATGGGCGTGGTTGCCTTCGTGCGCCTCCCGGTGACGGCCGATCCCGATGTCTCGTTCCCTGCCGTGTACGTGGGCGTCGGTCAGCCCGGGGCGGCGCCGCAGGAGCTCGAGGCGCAGGTGATGCAGAAGATCGAGGGTGCGGTCGCCGGCATCGGCAACATCGACAGCATCACCTCCTGGGCGGTCGAGGGCCAGGCGAACATGATGGTGCAGTTCGAGATCGGCACCCCCATCGACCGGGCGGTCGCCGACGTGCGCGACGCCATGGCCAAGGTGCGCGTACAACTGCCCCAGGGCATCCAGGAGCCCGCCGTCCAGCGGGTCAACGCCGACGGCGGCCCGATGGTCTTCTACGCGGTCAGCTCGAGCGCCCTCACCGAGGAGGAGATCTCCTGGTTCGTCGACAACACCATCACCAAGCGGCTGCTTTCGGTCACGGGCGTCGCGCAAGTGCAGCGCGGCGGCGGCGTCAACCGCGAGATCCGCGTCGAGCTCGATCCTGCGCGCATGCAGGCGCTCGGCATCACCGCCGCCGAGGTGAACGAGCAGCTGCGCACGCTCAACCTCGACTCCCCGGGCGGCCGCGCCCAGGTCGGCGGCGGCGAGCAGTCGATCCGCGTGCTCGGGGGCGCACGCACCGCGGCCGCACTGGGTGAGGCGCAGATCGCGCTCTCACGGGGGCGCTTCGCGCGGCTCTCCGACCTCGCGGAGGTGCGCGACAGCGTCGGTGAGATCCGCAGCATCGCGCGTCTCAACGGGCGCCCGGCGACCACGTTCAGCGCGATCAAGGCCAAGGGCTACTCCGACGTCAGCACCGACAACGGCATCCAGGCGGAGCTCGCCAAGATCCGCAAGGAGAACCCGCACGTGACGCTGACGCAGGTGTACACCAGCGTCGACTACACCAAGGAAACCTATCACTCGGCGCTGAGCGCGCTCGTGGAGGGCTCGGTGCTCGCGGTGCTGGTCGTGTTCCTGTTCCTGCGCAACGTGCGCGCCACGCTGATCTCGGCGCTCGCCATCCCGATGTCGGCGATCCCGGCGTTCGCTTTCATGCAGTGGATGGACTTCACGCTCAACTCGATCAGTCTGCTCGCCCTCTCGCTCGTCGCGGGCGTGCTGGTGGATGACGCGATCGTCGAGATCGAGAACATCGTGCGCCACATGCGCATGGGTAAAAGCGGCTACCAGGCGGCGCTTGATGCCGCCGATCAGATCGGACTTGCGGTCGTGGCGACCTCCGCGACTATCGTCGCGGTGTTCGTGCCGGTCAGCTTCATGGGCGGGCTCACCGGTCAGTACTTCAAGCAGTTTGGCCTGACGGTCGCCGCGGCCGTGTTCTTCTCGCTCCTGGTGGCGCGCCTCATCACGCCGGTCCTCGCCGCCTATACGCTCAAGTCCGACCGGATCGCCGCGCACACCGACGGTCCGATCATGGCCTGGTACCAGCGGACGCTCCGCTGGTGCACGCTGCATCGCTGGAAAACCGTGCTGTCCGGTCTCGCCTTCTTCATCCTCTCGATCGTCGGCCTCGTGTTCTTCGTTCCCGTCTCCTTCATCCCGGAAGCGGACGTCGGTACGGCCATGCTCAGCGCCGAGTTGCCGCCCGGGGTCCGCCTCGAGGACACCGCGGGTGTCACCGCCGCCGCCTTCCGCATCATCGCGCGTCAGCCGGAAGTCCGGGACGTGGTCGAGCTGGTGGGCACGAGCGACGAGGGCGTGCGCGAGGCGGAGATCTTCATTGCGCTGGTGCCCGCCGGCGAGCGCCGCGTGACCCAGCGCCAGTGGGAGGACCGCATGCTGCAGGAGCTGAAGGTCATCCCCGACGCGCAGCTGCACTTCAATCGCAACGGCAACGGCCGCGACGTCAACATCTACATCACCGGCGACGACCCGCAGCTCACCTACGACACCGCCCGCAAGGTGGTCGACGAGATGGGCGCACTCCCCTTCGTGCGGGACGCGCGCATCAACAACGACCTGCCGCGCCCGGAGATCCTGATTCATCCCCACCTCGATCTCGCCTCGCAGCTCGGGGTGACGGTCGAGCGCATCAGCGAGACCATCCGGATCGCGACCCTCGGGGACCTCGATCAGAACAGCGCCAAGTTCTCGCTCTCCGACCGGCAGGTGCCGATCCGCGTGAGCCTCATCGAGGACAGCCGCAAGAGCCTCTCGACGCTCGAGAACCTGCCGGTGCCGACCTCCTCCGGCAGTACGGTTCCGCTGAAGGCCGTCGCCGACATCAGCTTCGGCGAGGGACCGACGCGCGTGCGCCGCTACAACCAGAGCCGCCGCCTGTTCATCGACGCGGACTTGAAGGGCGCCGAGCTCGGGCCGGCGATGAAGGCGATCTACAACCTGCCGACCCTCAAGCATCTGCCGCAGGGCGTGCACCTGGTCGAGATCGGCGATGCCAAGTACATGAACGAGCTGATCGGCAATATGCTGATCGCCATGGCCACCGGGATCCTGATGGTGTTCGCGGTGCTGGTGCTGCTGTTCGCGCGCGTGCTGCAGCCGATCACCATCCTCTTCTCGCTGCCGCTGTCCTTCGGCGGCGTGGCGCTCGCCCTGATTTTCACGCGAAATTCCATGTCGCTGGGCGTCTTCATCGGGTTGCTGATGCTCATGGGCATCGTCGCCAAGAACTCGATTCTGCTCGTGGACTTCGCGATCGAGGAGATGCGCGCCGGCAAGGATCGGCTCACCGCCATCCTCGAGTCGGGTCACAAGCGCGCGCGCCCGATCGTCATGACGACGGTGGCCATGATCGCGGGCATGCTGCCGGTGGCGCTGGGCCTGGGCGGCGACAAGGCGTTCCGCGAGCCGATGGCGATCGCGGTGATCGGCGGGCTCATCACCTCCACCGCGCTCACGCTGGTCATCGTCCCGGCGGCGTTCACGCTGATCGACGACATCGAGCGCTGGCTCGCGCCGCGCTTCGGCCGCGTGCTCACCGCACAGCCGCCGCCGGCGGGCGCCCCGGCGCAGCCGCGCCCGGTAAACTAGGGTGCGATGCTGACCGAGGTATCCGCGCACACCGCAGCGCCCGCCCCTGCTCCCCCGACCGCGCCCGCGGACGCCGCTCCCGCACGCTCCGCGTGGTGGGTGCGCCTCCTCGCGCGCGTGCCATGGGGGGTGGGTTATGGCTTCGCCACGGTGCTGGGCTGGCTGGCGTTTCGCGTCTTCCCGTACCGCGAGCGCCTGGTGCGCGGGAACCTGACGCGCGCCTTCCCGCACTTCGACGAGCCAGAGCTGCGCGCGGTGATGCGCGGCTACTATCTCGGCTTCGCGCAGATGCTGGTCGAGATCATCAAGGGCGCGAGCTTGCCCGGGGAGGAGATCCGCCGCCGCGTGCGCATCGTGAACCTCGAGGGCCCGCGCGCTCACCTCCAGCAGGGCCAGTCGGTGCTGCTCGTGGGCGCGCATCAGTGCAACTGGGAGTGGATGCTGCTCGCGCTGTCGCTCGAGCTCGGCTACCCGCTCGACGCCGCCTACAAGCCACTGGTCGATAACTGGGCAGAGCGCGAGATGAAGAAGCTGCGCACGCGCTTCGGCTCGCGACTCGTGCCGGCGAAAGAGCTGCTCCCCGACATCATCAGGCGCCGGGACGTCGTGCGCGCCGTAGCCATGGTCGCCGATCAGGAGCCGACTACCAGCGAGCACAAGTACTGGACGCGGTTTCTGAATCGCGACACGGCTTTCTACCTGGGTCCGGAGGAGATCGCGCGCGTCACGCGCTTCCCGGTGTTCTTCATCTCCATGCGCCGCACCGGACGCGGCTACTACGAGATGCGGATCGAGCCGCTCGCCGAAGCGGGAGAGGTCCTGTCCAGCGGCGCCCTCACGGAGCGTTACGCGCGGCTCGTCGAGCAGCAGATCCACGACGCCCCCTCCGACTGGCCCTGGTCGCACAAGCGCTGGAAGCTGCGACGATCGGTGTATCAGAGCCGCGCGCGGCAAGAGAGCTGAAAAAAACCGGCCCGCGCAATTCGTGCGACGGGCCGGCCAGGGGGAGTCAGGAGTCCTGCTTCAGTTGTTCTGCGCCCCGGCGTTGATCCAGGCCTTCACCTGGTCGATGGTCGCCTGGTCGAGGTAGGGACCGCCGAACGGCATGCGGGCGCCGGTGATGGTGGCCGCGCCCTCGAGCTTCTGTACGACGTAGCTGTTGGCCGCATCGCCGGGTGCGACGCGCTTGAGCGCGGGCTGCTCGACGCTCGCCACGCCGACGATCGAGGCGTAGATCTGCGCCGGATGCAGGTCCATGGACGAGGGTAAAGCGGCGCCGCCGCCGGTATGACAGCTGGCACAGACGGCGAACGCGGTCGTCTTCAGCTGCGTCAGGGTCGCGGCAGCGGGCGGCGGTGCAGCCGTGGCGTCGATCTGCCCGCGGAGCGCACCGCTCGGATCGGCCGGCGTCACGACATTCACATACCACTTGTTGGCGGTGTAGTTGCCGACGTCGGCGGCGCTGACGCCGGCGAGCTCCGTCGACCAGTGGCCCGCGTTGACGTTGTCCTTGGTGAGCGCGACGAGCTTCGGTCCCGTGGCGCCCGCGGCGGCGGTATCCACCTCCGCGGCGGTCGCATCGTTCACGCCGGTCGCGTTGACGTGCACCGTGACCGTGTTGGCCAGCGCATCGACCGTGGCGGCAGCCATTCCGGAGGCAGCGATGGTGACCGGCGGCACCTCCTGCGAGCCGGCGAGCGCCGCGAAAGTCACCTTAACGTTGGCGGGAGTGATCTGCCCGCGCAGCTCACCCGCGGGATTGGCGGCTGAGGTCGCGATGACGTAGAGCTTGCCCTCGAGCAGCGCCGTCACCTGGTCGGCCGTGAGGAGTGCGCCCGCGGCCACATCCCATTCGCCGGCGGTGCCGGCGTTGGCCGCCAGCGTGATCGCGCCCGGGCCCGTGCTGCCCGCGAAGGCTTCGTTGATGGTCACCGCCGTGGCGTTCACGCCGTTCAGCGTCACCTTGCCGCTCACCGCGCCGGTCCCGAGTTTCACCGTGAGGTTGGCGGTTCCCGTGGCGTTCGAGTTCGGCGCGGGAAAGATCTGCGCCCCCGAGAGCGCAACGGCGAACGCCGGATTGTTGTCGACGTTGACGGTGATCGCCGTCGAGGTCGCGGACTGGGTCTGGTTGTCGGTCACCTTGGCGGTGAGCGTGTGGTTGCCGTCGCTCACGGTCGTGCTGTCCCAGCCGAATGTGTAAGGCGCGGCGGTCGCGGTTCCGACGATCGTGCCATCGACGAGGAAATCGACCCGCGTGACCGTGGCGCTGCCCATGGCGGAGGCGCTCGCGGTCAGCTGCACGGTGCGATTCACGGTCGACCCGGGCGAGCTCATGTTGATGGTCGGGGCGGGACAGTTGTTGCCGCCGTAGGCTCCGCCGCAAGTGCCGCCGCCGCCGCTCCCGCCGCCACCGCCGTAGCCGCCGCCGCAGGCGGCGAGCAGCGCGAAGACAGCCGCCGCCCACAGCGCGGCCGTCGGATGGGCGTGTGTGAAAGAGCGCGTCTGGTCGAGAGAGAGTGTTTGTCGCATGTGAGAGCTTCCCGGTGTGCTTGGGTTCGCTCCGTAGGTGTCGGCAGGGGGGCCGGCGGTTTCGGCCGATGATGTAAAAAAAGAACGGCGGGAACGGAAACCAACATCAATCGCCGGGAACGGAAACCAACACGCCGAAGCCGCCCACTCACGGCACGGTTTGCGATTCAAAGGGAGCGGAGTCGATGTGGAACGTATCAGGCGTGCGCCCGCTGGCGCCGCTCGGCGCCGCGCTGCTCGCCGCGTGCGCCGGTAATGGCGCGGGGCTGGACGCCAACGGACAGCCGATCGGCGCGGGCGGTGCCCCGCCGCCGCCGCTCACCGCGGACTTCAAGTCCATTCAGGACGACATCCTCACTCCCATCTGCACGCACTGTCACAGCGGCGCCGCCGCGCCGGAGGGCCTCGAGCTCGATGCCGCGCACAGCTACGCGCTGCTGGTCGGCGTTCCGAGCAACGAGGATCCTGGCCGGCTGCGCGTGAAGCCCGGCTCTCCCGACGCCAGCTATCTCGTGCTCAAGCTCGAAGGCAGTCCCGGAATCGTCGGCGCGCAGATGCCCTTCGGCGCACCCGCGCTGCCGCGGGCCACGATCGACGTGGTGCGCCAGTGGATCACCAACGGCGCCCCGCCGGCCGCGACGGGCAGCACTGCCGCGGTGGGAAGCGCTGCCGTGGCGAGCCCTGACTCGACGAGCTTCGCGGTCACCGCGATCTCGCCGCGCGACCACTCGCGCCTCTCGGGACCGCCACGCCAGATCGTAGTGGCCTTCAGCCACGAGGTGGACGCCTCGCTCCTCAATGAGACGACGCTGCGCCTCGAGATCGTCGCGGCGGACGGCGCGCCTCCCGTCGCGCTCTCCGCACGCCTCGCCGAGGGCAACCCGAGCGTGGTGCTGCTCACGCCGCAGCGCGCCCTCGGCCCCGGAGGCTATCGCTTGATCCTGCGCGGCAGCGGCGGCGGACTCGCCGACGTGAACGCGCAGTCGCTCGACGTGGACTACCGGAGCGAATTCACCGTGCAGGGTGCGCCTTGAGCGCCCGGCTCGCCCCGCTCGCCTGCTTCAGCCTCGCGTTCGGCTGGCTGCTCGCCGCCGCCTCCGCGCACGCCGAGCCGTACCTCGCCCTCACCCAGGGAGCCAAGTGCAGCCAGTGTCACGTGAATCCCACCGGCGGGGGACTCCGCAACGCCTTCGGCGATGTGTTCGCGCAGACTCAGCTGCCGGCGCGCCACATCGACACCGGCACCGATATCTGGGCGGGACAGATCGCGCGCTTCCTGGCGCTCGGCGGAGATCTGCGCTTCGACGGCTCCGTCCAGCACGTGCCGCACACCCGCACGCTCGATGGGTTTCAGATGCAGCAGACGCGCGTCTACCTCGCAGCGAGTGTGATCCCCGATCGCCTGCTCGTGTACGTCGACGAGCAGGTGGCCCCGGGCGGGGCGCTGAACCGCGAGGCGTGGGGCATGCTCTGGTCCGCCGATCACAGCTGGTATCTGAAGGGCGGGCAGATGTACCTGCCCTTCGGCCTGCGGCTGCAGGATCAGACCGCGCTCGTCAGGCAGGCGAGCGGCATCAGCATGGCGACACCCGATCAGGGCGTCGAGGTCGGCTGGCTCAAGGGACATTGGGACGGGCAGCTCGCGGTCAGCAACGGCACCGCCGGCGGCGCCGCCACGACGAGCGGCAAGCAGACGAGCGCTCAGCTCGCATTCGTCGAGCCGAGCTGGCGGCTCGGTGCCGCCGTCAACTACAACGGGGCGGCGGCCGAAGGCAGCCGGCGCGCCGCCGGAGTCTTCGGCGGGCTGAAGACCGGACCCGTCGTCTGGCTCGGCGAGGCCGACCTCATCGACGATCGCAGCCTCGGAAACGGGGGCGTGAAGATGCTCGCGACTCTCGCAGAGGGCGACTGGGCGCTCGCCCGCGGCCACAATCTCAAGATCACGGCCGAGTACCTCGATCCCAACCGCCGCGTCCCACACGATCAGCAGACCCGCTGGAGCCTGCTGTACGAGCTGACGCCGGTACAGTTCGTGCAGCTACGCGCCGGGGTGCGCTACTCGGACGGCATACCACAGCTCGCTAGCGAGCACACGCGGCTGTACTTCCTGGAGCTACACGGGTTTTTCTGACTCGCGCTGCGCGCCGCGGCTGTCCACCCACCCGTCAACGGAAACCGGCCCGCGCATCGTTGCGCGGGCCGGCCAGGGGCAGTTGGTCAGTCATTCAATCTGTGCGCCAATGGCGCCGTTCGGCTCTGTGGGCGTAGCGACATTCACAGACCATCCGCCCGCCTCGAAGTCGCCGACGTCGGCGGCACTGATGCTCACGAGCTCCGCCGACCAGTGACCCATGTCGACGGCGTCCTTGGTCAGGGCGATGAGCTTCGGTCCGCTGCTGCCCGCGGCGCCGGTGGCCACCTGCGCTGCCATCGCATCATCCACGCCGGTGGAGTTGACGTGAATGGTCAGCGTGTTGGCGCTCGTATCGACCGTCGTGGCGGCAACGCCGCCGGCGGCCAGGCCGAGCGCGGCGACTTCCGGAGTGCGATCCATGCGGGAGAAAGTCACCACGATATTGCCCGGTACGATCTGGCCGCGGATCTCGCCGCGCGGATTGGCGACCGAGCTCGCAATCACATACAGCTTGCCTTGCTGCAGCGCGTTCAGCTGCTCCTGCGTCAGCAGTGCGCCGGCCGGCACGTCCCACTCACCGGCGGTGCCGCCGTTCGCCACCAGCGTGATCACGCGCGGCCCGGTTGCGCCCGCAAAGCCGTCGTTGATGGTCACTGCGGTGGCGGTGAGGCCGCTCAGCATCACCGTGCCTCTCATGGCCCCCGTCTCGAGCTTCACGGTGATATGTGCCGTCCCCGAGGCGCTCGAGCTCGGCGTGGGGAGTATCTGCGCCGAGGTCATCGTGACGGTCAAGGCTGCATGGCCAGTGGTCGTGAAGCTGATCGCCGGCGTCGTGGCCGTGTCGTTGACGCTGTCGGTGACCTTGCCGGTCACCATGTGGGTGCCGGCGGTCACGGTCGTGCTGTTCCACATGACCGTATAGGGAGAAGTGGTCGCCGTTCCCACGAGCGTGCCGTCGATCAGAAAATCGACCTTTGAGACCGTGAGACCGTACGCCGTCGATGCCGATGCGGTCGCAGTGAGCGCAATGGTGCCACTCTCCATCGCTCCCGCGGCCGGAGCCGTCAGAGTGACCATCGGCGCCGGGCAGACAGGCTGGTACGCCCCGCCGCAGCCCATGGCGCCTCCCGAGCCACCGCCACCCCCACCATAGCCTCCGCCACATGCGGTGAGGATCAACGACAGGGCGCCCGCTACCAACTGCATGTTTCGCATGTGAAGCTCTCCCGCACGCGTGTCCGCCTGTAAGTGTCGGCGGAGCACGTGGGGGTTTCCGGCGGAGCGCGAAAATGAATCGGCCGGGAACGCAGTCCCGGCTCCCCGCCGGCAGCTGGAATCCGGCGCTTGAGCTTGGGCGCAGCGACTTGTTTCCGCTACGCGGGCTCGTCCGACTCAGGCCGCAGCTCGCGCGGCAGCGCAAAGAACATGCGCTCCTCGCGGCCGACGACCTCGCGCGGTGTCTCGGCGCCCCATCGGGCGAGCTGCTCGAGGACCTGCCGCACCAGCACCTCGGGCGCCGAGGCCCCGGCGGTCACGCCGACGGCGCGCTTGCCCTCGAGCCACTCGGCGCGCAGGTCCTGCGGACCGTCGATCAGGTAGCCGGGGACGCCGGCGCGATCGGCGAGCTCGCGCAGGCGGTTGGAGTTGGAGCTGCTGCGCGAGCCGACGACCAGCAGCACGTCGCAGTGCTCGAGGAGCTTCTTGACCGCGTCCTGGCGGTTCTGGGTGGCGTAGCAGATGTCCTCGTGGCGCGGCGTGGCGAGCCCCGGGAACCGCTGCCGCAGCGTCGCGACGATCTCCGCCGTATCGTCCATCGAGAGCGTGGTCTGGGTGACGAAGGCGAGGTGCTCGGGGTCGCGCACCTCGAGGGCGGCGACGTCGGCGAGCGTCTGCACGAGGTGCATGCGGCCGCCGAAGGATGTGTCGAAGCGGCCCATCGTGCCCTCGACCTCCGGGTGCCCGGCGTGCCCGATCAGGATCACGTCGAGCCCCTCGCGCGCGTAGTGCTGCACCTCCATGTGCACCTTGGTCACCAGCGGACAGGTTGCGTTGAAGACGGTGAGCCGCCGCACGCGGGCCTCCTCCTCCACCGCGCGCGATACGCCGTGCGCCGAGAAGATCACCGTGGCGCCCTCGGGGACCTCGAGGAGCTCCTCCACGAACACCGCCCCGAGCGCGCGCAACCGCTCCACCACGTGGCGGTTGTGCACCACCTCGTGGCGCACGTAGATCGGGGCGCCGAAGAGCTCGATCGCCCGCTCGACGATGTCGATCGCGCGGTCCACGCCGGCGCAAAAGCCCCGCGGGTTGGCGAGCAGCACCTGTATCACGCGTCCACCCTCCGCACCGAACGGCTCTCACGCCATGCATCGATCAGCAGCGCGAGTGCGCCCACCGTGATGGCGGAATCGGCCACATTGAACGCCGGAAAGTACGCCTGTCCCCAGTGCACGTGGATGAAGTCGACCACCCTTCCCGATGCCAGCCGGTCGATCATGTTGCCGAGCGCGCCTCCGATGATGAGCGCGAGCCCGCAGGCGAGCAGGCCGTGCGCCGCCGCGCGCAGCCGGCGCAGCCACACGATGAGGCCCGCGCTCACACCGAGCGCGAGCAGCACGAACAGCCAGCGCTGCCAACCCGAGGCGTCGGACAGCACGCTGAAGGCGGCGCCGGTGTTGTAGGTGAGGATGATATCGAGCACCGGCAGCACGCGCACCCGCTCGAAGAGCGTGAAGTGCTGCACCATCCAGGCCTTGACGACCTGATCCGCGACGATGATCGCCGCCGCGAGCGGCAAAAAACGCCAACCGCTCAGCCCAAGCGGCAGTGGCTGCGCCGCGCCCGCCGGCATCGGCGTCGCCGTTGCCTTGCCGCCGCCCGTTTCGCTCACACGAATCTCCTCTGCTCGCCGGGGCCCTCGACGTTGGACACGCACCGGGCGCACAGTTGCGGGTGGCGCGCGTCCGAGCCCACATCCGGCCGCCGGTGCCAGCAGCGCACGCACTTCGGATCGGAGCTCGGCCCCACGGTGATCCACACGCCGCCCTCCCCGGCGCCGAAGGCCGCCACCCCTCCCGCCGGGGCACTCGCGGCCTCGTGCACCTGCGCCTCCGAGGTGATCAGGAGGAACCGCAGCTCATCCCCGAGCGCAGCAAAGCGCGGCCGCTCCTCCGGCACGCAGTGCACCTCGACCCGTGCATCGAGGGGGGCGCCGATCGCGCCGGTGTCGCGCAGTCCTTCGAGCTCCCGGGTGACGCCGGCGCGGAGCTTCAGGAGCGCCGCCCAGTCGATCGCGTCCGCCGGCGGCTGCGGCGGAGCATGCCACGTCTCATGGAACACCGACTCGCGGCGCTCCCCCGGCAGATAGCGCCAGACCTCCTCGGTCGTGAAGCTGAGGATCGGCGCGAGCCAGCGCACCATGCATTCGGCGATGTGAAACATCACCGTCTGCGCCGAGCGGCGCGCCGAACCCGCGGCGGGCGTGGTGTACATGCGGTCCTTGATGACGTCGAGATAGAGCCCGCCGAGCTCGACGCTGCAGAAGTTGTGCACCTTCTGATAGATGAGATGAAAGCCATAGCGGCGATAGGCCTCGAGGACTTCCGCCTGAAGAGCGTGGGTGCGCAGCAGCATCCATCGATCGAGCGCCAGCAGCTGCCCGGCGGGCAGCGCGTGGCGCTTGGGATCGAAGCCGTGCAGGTTGCCGAGGAGAAAGCGCAGGGTGTTGCGCATGCGGCGGTAGGAGTCGGCCATGCGCTTCAAGATCTCGTCCGAGACGCTCATTTCGTTCGCGTAGTCGGTCGCCGCCACCCACAGCCGCAGCACGTCGGCCCCGAGGCTGTTCATCACTTTCTGAGGCGCCACGACGTTGCCGAGCGATTTGGACATCTTGCGGCCCTTCTCGTCGACCGTGAACCCGTGGGTGAGCACCCCGCGGTACGGCGCCCGCTCGTACAGCGCCTCCGACATGAGCAGCGCGCTGTGAAACCAGCCACGATGTTGGTCCGAGCCCTCGAGATACAGGTCCACGGGAGCGGCGACTTCGGGCCGCTCGGTGCCCACGCACTCGAAGGACATCCCCGAGTCGGCCCACACGTCCATGACGTCGGTGACCTTCTCGTAATGCTGGGCGTCGGCGCCGAGGAGCTCGCCCGGTGCGAGCGCGAACCAGGCGTCGATGCCGCCCTGCTCGACGCGCGCGGCGGCGGCCTCGATCAGCTCGTCCGTGCGCGGATGCCGCTCGCCGGTCTGCCGGTGGACGAACAGCGGAATCGGCACGCCCCAGGTCCGCTGCCGCGAGATGCACCAGTCGGGCCGGCTCTCGATCATGCCGCTGATGCGCTGCTCGCCCCAGGCGGGGGTCCACTCGACGGCGCGAATGTCGCGCAGCGTGTTGGCGCGCAGCCCCGCGCGCTCCATGCTGATGAACCACTGCGGTGTGGCGCGGAAGATGACCGGGGTCTTGTGGCGCCAGCAGTGCGGGTAGCTGTGGCTGTAGGGCTCGTGGTGCAGCAGCCGGCCCGCCTTCCTGAGGGCTTCGATGATCACGGCGTTGGCCGCATCCACCTTGAGGCCGGCGACGAGCGGCGTGTCGGGGAGGAAGGTCCCGTCGGGACCGACCGGGTTGGTCACGGGAAGCCCATAGCGCTGGCCGACGGCGAAGTCCTCCTGGCCGTGTCCGGGGGCGGTGTGCACGGCGCCGGTACCGGCATCGAGCGTCACGTGCTCGCCGAGCACGACCGGCACCTGACGATCCTGAAAGGGGTGCGCGAGCTTCAGTCCCTCGAGCGTGCGGCCCTCGAATTGCGCGAGCACCGACACCTCCGCGAGGTCCCACCGGGCGCGGCACGCCTCGAGGAGCTCGGCCGCCACGATGAGGGCGCGCGGCTCCCCGTCCCTCCTCGCCCGCACCAGCACGTAGCGGAACTCCGCCCGCAGCGCCACCGCCTGGTTGGCGGCCAGCGTCCAGGGCGTCGTGGTCCAGATGACGACGTCCACCGGCACGGCGCCCAGGGTGGCCGCGGGGAGAGCGATGCGAGCGGCGAGCTCGGCGCGGTCCGTGACGCGAAACGCCACGTCGATCGCGGGCGAGATCTTCTCCTCGTACTCGACCTCGGCTTCGGCGAGCGCCGAGCGGCAGTCGAGACACCAGTACACCGGCTTCACGCCCTTATAAAGGTGTCCGTTGCGGATGATGCGGCCGAAGGCGCGCAGCTGCTGCGCCTCGTAGCGCGGCGACATGGTGAGGTAGGGCCGGTCCCAGTCCCCGAGGACCCCGAGGCGCTTGAAGTCCGCGCGCTGCAGCTCGATCTGCTCCTGTGCATAGGCGCGGCAGGCGGCGCGGAACGCCCGGGCGTCGAGCTTCTGCCCCGGGCGGCCGTGCCCCTTCTCCACCTGCAGCTCGATCGGCAGTCCGTGGCAATCCCAGCCGGGGATGTAGGGCGAGTCGAAGCCGTCGAGCGAGCGCGACTTGACCACGATGTCCTTGAGAATCTTGTTGACGGCGTGGCCGATGTGAATGGCGCCGTTGGCGTATGGCGGCCCGTCGTGCAGCACGAAGCGCGGCCGCCCGCGCGCCACCTCGCGCAGCTTCTCGTAGGTGCGGCGTTCTTCCCACGCGCGCACCATCGCGGGCTCGCGCTGGGCCAGGTCCGCCTTCATCGGGAAATCGGTCTGCGGCAGGTTGAGGGTGTGCTTGTAGTCGGCCATGTCACTCAATCAGGCTTCATCGGGGCGCTCGTCGGGATCGCTCATGTCAGGCCGCGAGGATGCGGCGCGCGTCGTCGGCGTCGCGCCGCATCTGCGCGGTGAGCGCCGCGAGACTCGCAAAGCACGCCTCATCGCGCAACTTCGCGGCGAATTCGACCTCGAGCTCGCGCCCGTAGAGGTCGCCGCTGAAATCGAATACGTGCGCTTCGAGGAGCGGCTCGACACCCCCGACGGTCGGCCGCGTGCCGAGACTCGCGACACCGGGGAGCGCCTCGCCGGCCACGCCCCGGACGCGCACCGCGAAAATGCCCGCGACCGGCGCGCGGCGGCGCTCGAGCGGCAGGTTGGCGGTGGGAAATCCGAGCTTCCGGCCGCGCCGCTCGCCGGCCACCACCCGGCCGCGCATCGACCACGGCCGACCGAGCCAGCGCCGCGCGCGCTCGAAGTCGCTGTCCGCCAGCGCGGCGCGCACCCCGCTGCTGCTGATGCGCTCGCCGTCGAGCATCACGGGGTCCACCACGTCGACCTGGAATCCGAGCCGCACGCCGGCCGCGGCCAGGACGGCCGCGGTCGCTTCGCCCCGGCGCGCGAAGCGAAAGTCGTGGCCGACCACCACCACCCGGGCACGGAGCTTCTCCGCCAGGAGCTGCGCGAAGGCCTCGGCGGGGAGGTTGCGGAGCGCCTCGCCGAAGCGTAGCAGCCACAGATAGCCGAGCGAGGCATCCGAAAGGAGGATCCGCCAGCGCTCGCGGAGCGACGTCAGCCGCGCGGGGGGATGGTCCGGCACCAGGTATTCCCGCGGCAGGGGCTCGAACGTCAGGAGCACCGAGGGCTCAGCGCGCCGCACCGCGTGCTCGGCGAGGCGCGCGAGCAATGCCCGGTGCCCGAGATGGATGCCGTCGTAGCTCCCGATGGTCACCACGCAGCCGCCGCCCGGTAATCCTCTTCCGCCGAGTCCCCGAATGAGCTGCATGGACCCCTTATCTCATACAAGCCATTGATACGGCTAAGCTAAGTTAACCGAACGTCCCGCCCGCGTGACCCAGCGGTGCGCAGTTTATGTGAAGCTGCATGCCTGCACCCGCCGTCGGGTTTTCGCGTTGACAAGGAACGCCCCGATGCGCAGACTACCGGCCCTCGCTTGCCTCCCGGGCCCTCGATACGGAGATTTAGTGGCCAATACCAAGTCGGCCGAAAAAGCTGCCCGCCAGGCAGAGAAGCACCGTGCGCGCAACGTCTCGCTGCGGTCACGCATGCGCACCGCGGTGCGCGGGGTGACGGCGGCCGTCGCCAGCGGCGACAAGGAAGTGGCCCAAAAGAGCTACGGCCTGGCAGTCCCGATCATCGATTCGCTCGTGAGCAAGCAGATCATCCACCGTAACAAGGCTGCGCGGCACAAGAGTCGTCTTGCCGCCCGCATCCGCTCGATGCAGTGAGGACTCGATGAGCGCGAACGATAAGCTCGGTATCCCGGTCCCCGTCATTCCGACCCCCCTTAAACTGCGACCGGCGGCCCGCCGCCAGCACCTGCTCGAGATGATGCGCGCCCGCGTCCCGCGCGATCGTGCTCCTCCAAAAGCTTCATAACCGCTCCGCACAAGGCCTTCGTCCCCTCGCCGGTCGCCCCTGAGATCAGGAAGCGCGGTCCGGTGTAGCGCAGCGCGCGCACGATGGCGCGTGCCCGCCTCTCGGCCTCCTCGGGCGGCAGGAGGTCGCGCTTGTTGAGCACCAGCCAGCGCGGCCGGGCAGAGAGCTCCTTGCTGAACTTCTTCAGCTCGCGGACGATCGCGCGCGCATCGCGCACGGGGTCGGCCTGCGGGTCGAGCGGCGCGATATCCACGAGGTGCAGCATCAGCCGCGTGCGCTGCAGGTGCTTCAGGAACCGGATCCCGAGTCCGGCGCCCTCGGCGGCCCCCTCGATGAGGCCCGGAATGTCGGCCATGACGAAACTGCGGTGCACTCCCACCCGCACCACGCCGAGGTTCGGGTGCAGCGTCGTGAAGGGATAGTCGGCGACCTTCGGCCTCGCGGCGGAGACCGCGCGGATCAGAGTGGACTTGCCGGCATTCGGGAGTCCGAGGAGCCCGACGTCGGCGATGAGCTTGAGCTCGAGTTCGAGGGCGCGCTTCTCCCCCGGGAGGCCCGGTCCGAACTGGCGCGGTGAGCGGTTGGTGCTCGACTTGAAGCGCTGATTTCCCCATCCGCCCTTGCCGCCGCGCGCCACCAGCAGCTCCTCGCCCTCGCGCGTGAGATCGCCGAGCTCCTCGTGCGTGTCGGCATCCCGCACCACCGTGCCGAGCGGCACCGGCACGTAGAGATCCGCGCCGCTGCGGCCCGAGCAGTCGTTGGCTCCGCCCGGCTCGCCGTTGGCGGCCCTGAAGGTCCGCTCGATGCGGAAATCCGCCAGTGTGTTGATCCCCGAGGCGGCGCGCAGGTAGATGCTGCCTCCGTGGCCGCCGTCGCCGCCGTCCGGCCCGCCGAAGGGCACGAACTTCTCGCGGCGGAAACTCGCGCTGCCGCGACCGCCGTTGCCGGCCTGCACCTTGAGTCGCGCCTCGTCGACGAACTTCATGCGGCGACTGTAGCGCATCCGGCCGGCGCGGGTTGACGCTCGCTCGGTCTCGTCCTACAGTGATATTGGGTCGCGATAACAAAGTATCGATAATCGATGCAGCGGCCGGCCGAGCACCTCAGGTCGCGCCGGCGCTTGACGGTTCATGGCCACCCGTCGCAAGGGGGATACCGCAATGCCTTCGCGGACTGATCGGAGCACCCGTTCCCGTCTGAGAGCGCTTTCCTGGTTACTGGCAAGTGGTGCCGCCCTCCTCGGCGCGTGGCCGCAGGGCGTGCGCGCTGACGCGGCACTCGAGGAGGTCGTCGTCACCGCCGAGCGGCGCAGCGAGAAGGCCCAGGACATCCCGCTTGCGATCACCGCGGTATCGGCCGCGGACCTCGAGAGCCGCGGCGTTCGGCAGGCGGGCGACATCACTGCAGACGTGCCCAACCTGCTGCTCAACTCGCCCTACGGCCCGGAGGCGCAGCCCACCTTCACGCTGCGCGGCGTGACCACGCAGGACTTCAGCGAGAACCAGAGCAGTCCGGTCGCCATGTACGTGGATGAGGTCTACAAGAGCGTCGGCGCGGTCCAGGCACTGCAGACCTACGACCTCGATCGCGTCGAGGTGCTGCGTGGTCCGCAGGGGACCTTGTACGGCAAGAACGCGACCGGGGGTGCGATCAGCTTCTACACCAAGAATCCGAGCCTGACTGCCTACGACGGTTACATCACCGCCGGGGCGGGCAACTACAGTGCCTATTCGGTGCAGGGCGCCGTGGGCGGTCCGGTGATCGACAACGAAATCGGCTGGCGCGCCGCGGTGATGTACGAGAAACGCGACGGCTGGGTGAGGAGCGTGGTGCCGGGCGTTGAGCCGCTCAATGGCGTGGATGCCCTCGCGGGTCGCTTGACGCTGCTGGCGAAGCCCAACGACAGTCTCACCGCCCAACTCAAGCTCTCGGCAAGCCGCTCAGGCGGCACGCCCTACGGCGCGCACGCAATCAACACCGATCCGAGCTATGCGCGCACGAACGATCCGACCGCGTCTTACTTCACCGGCAACATCGGCTGGTTCGACAACGGCGCCAAGTTCGCCGTCCACAAGGAGATCCGCAGCGACAACGCCACGCTCAAGATCGACTGGCAGCTGAGCCCGCAGGCGACGCTGACTTCCGTGACCGGCTATGACTACGGGTGGTGGTACGAGAAGAGCGACGACGGCGGCCTGCCGATCTTCGTGCGCCTCGACGACCCGAACACCTACTTCTCGAGCGTCAATGCCTTCTCCCAGGAGATCCGCATCGCTTCCCACGACACCGGTGCCTTTGGCTGGCTCGGCGGACTCTACTACGCGCGCGAGAGCATGCACGCGACCGTGCAGTTTCATTTCTTCGACGGCTACCCGAGCGCCTTCGTCCCGCCGCCCGGCTCGCCCGCGCCGACGCTGTACGGCTTCGACGAGTACAACAATTTCGACCAGCTCAAGGACAGCCGGGCCGTGTTCTTCAATGCGACCTATGCCCTGGCTCCAACGGTCACCCTGCGCGCGGGGCTGCGCTACACCAAGGACAAGGTGACGAT
>Ga0209689_1000166_pt1 | contig 40267 bp, 44 predicted proteins | sample GraSoiAngelo_149_FD_187119 | JGI IMG/M metagenome (GOLD analysis project Ga0209689, IMG submission 187119) | Grasslands soil microbial communities from the Angelo Coastal Reserve, California, USA - 14_1009_09_30cm (SPAdes) (version 2) | ecosystem: Environmental > Terrestrial > Soil > Grasslands ... | reverse complement strand
GGCGTACCCGTCCATCGCCGAATTCCGGAACGGCGGGACGTCGCGATCGGCGACGACGTCCTCCGCGAGGACGCAGCCGAGCGCGTCGCCGAGGGCGATCGTCTCCGGCGCGAGCGCGGCGATCCGCGCGAGGATCCGCTCGAGCGCCTCGTCGACGCTCAGCACGCGCTGCGCGGTCTTCGCCGCGCTCGGGCTTGCCATGGGTCGGATGTTAGGCGCGCGTCAGTTGCGACGGTGGCGCGGGAGGAGATGCGGCACCGTCGCTTTGAACGAGGCCACGACGCGCTCATCGGCCCGCAGCCCGAGCTCCTGTGCCGAACGTCGGGTCACGTGCGCGACCAGGGGAAAACCGCAGTCAAGCACGATGCGCGTGCGGCGTCCGATCGGCTCGACCCGCACGACGCGCGCGGCGAACTGGTTCCGCGCGCTCGACGCGATCTCCCCGCGCGAGAGCACGACGTCGTCGGGAGCGAGGCACATGAGCGGGAACGTCTCGCCGGCGGGCGGGAGGGACGTCGTCTCGACCAGCTGCTCGCCGACTCGCAGCTCCGTGAGGTCCTCGGTCACGCGCGTGACCACGGCCGGCAGGATGTTCTCAACGCCCACGAAGTCCGCGACCTCGGGATCGGCGGGCGTCGCGAACACGACATCCGGCCGGTCGAGCTGCCGCACGCGCCCGTCGAGGAGGACCGCGACGCGATCGCCGAGCGTCAGCGCCTCGTCGCGATCGTGCGTCACCAGGACCGCCGTCAAATGCTCACCTCTGACCGCTCTCGCCAGGTCGGCGATCGCCGCGTCGCGCGTCGGCGCGTCCAGTCCGGCGAACGGCTCGTCAAGGAAGAGCAGGTCCGGACCAGGAGCGATCGCGCGCGCGATGCTCACGCGCTGCGCCTCGCCCCCCGAGAGGCTCCGCGCACGACGGTTGGCGAGCTGCACGATCCCGACCCGCGCGAGAGCGCCTTGCGCCCGAGCCTCGCGATCCCGGCGTGAGGCCCCGCGCAGCTCGAGGCCGATCGCGGCATTCTCCAGGACGGTCCGATCCAGCAGCAACGGTCGCTGAAAGACGACGCCGATGCGTCTTCGGTAAGCCTGCTCGTCGGTCACCTTCACGCCGCGGAACCGGAGCTCCCCGCTCGCGGGGAGAAGTCTCGCGAGGGCCATGACGAGCGTGCTCTTGCCGGCGCCGTTCGGCCCCAGGATCGCCAGGGTCTCGCCTTCCATGACGGCGAATCGGTCCGCTCGCACCACCTCGCGGTCCCCCCGGATCACCCGAAGATCGCGCGCTTCGAGGAGCTCGCCGCTCATGACGTCGCCTGGCGCTGCTGGGCCCAGGTCGTGAGCGCGTTGACGGCGAACACGATGAGGAGGAGCACGAACGCAAGCGCGAAGGCGGAGCCGAACTCGCCCTTGCTCGTATCGAGCGCGATCGCCGTGGTGAGGATCCGCGTGTCGCCTTTGATGTTGCAGCCGACCATGAGCGAGGCGCCGATCTCGCTTATCACCGCGCCAAGGCCGGCCATGGCGGCGGTCAGGAGCAGCAGCCGAGTCTCACGGACGAGGATCGCCAGGACCTGCCGCGAGCTCGCGCCGAGCGCGGCGAGCTGGATCGGAAGCATCGGGTCGACGGACTGGATGGCGACCGCCGTCAGGCCGATCACCGTGGGCGCCGCGAGGATGTATTGCGCCACGACCATCGCCTCGCGGGTGCAGTACCAGTCGAGCTGACCGAGCGGGCCGCTTCGCCAGACCAGGACCGCCACGAAGAGCCCGACGACGACCGGCGGCAAGCCCATCCCGGTGTTCACCAGCGACAGGAAGAGATCTCGGCCGGGAAAGCGCGCGCGGCCGAGCCAGGCCCCGAGCGGGACGCCGGTCAGGATGGCGAGCGCGGTCGCGACGCCGCTCACGACGAGCGTCGCCGCGGCGGCGTCGACGAGATCGGGATCGAGCGTCACGACGCGACGGGCCGCCTCCAGCAGGCCGTTCGCGATGAGCTCCACTAGCGCGCCTCGCCTTCGTCCTTTCCCGCGTCAGGCACGAAAAGCTGCTGCCCGTACGTGGCGACGCCGAACGCGCCGATGAGCTGTTGGGTCTGGGGTGAGACGAGGTAGTCGGCGAACGCGTTCGCGCCGGCGCTGTTGACTCTCGGGAACTTCGCGGGGTTCACCGTGATCACGTGATAGACGTTGATGAGCGGCGGGTCGCGCTCGACGAGGATGCCCAGCTGCGTCTGCGAGCGGCGCGCGAGGAAGGTGCCGCGGTCGGAGAGCGTGTACGCGCGCTTTTCGGAGGCGATCGTGAGGGTCTGGCCCATCCCCGTCGCGGCTTCGACGTACCACGTCCCGGCCGGCTGGACCCCGGCTCGTCGCCACAACGCCTTTTCGAAGAAGTCGGTGCCGGAGTTGTCGCCGCGTGAGATGAACGGTGCACGCACGCGGGCGATCTCCCGGAGCGCGTCGAGCGCGTTGCGGCCCTTCACGCGCGCCGGATCGTCGGGCGGACCGACCAGCACAAAGTCGTTGTGCATGACGAAGATGCGGCGCTCGCCGTTCCCCTCCGCCATGAACTGCAGCTCTTGCTCCGGAGCGTGCACGAAGACGACGTCCGCGTCGCCGCGAGCGCCGATAGCGAGCGCCGCGCCCGTGCCGACGGCGCTCGCGCGGATGCGAAAGGGCGTTCGCTTCTGGAAGTCCACGACGAGGACGTCGAGAAGCCCCGAGTCCTGGAAGCTGGTCGTCGTCGCGAGAAGGACGTCCGTACGCGCGACCGCGCTCGTGGACGGTGCGGACGCCGGCGCGGCCGCGCACGCCGCGAGGATGATGCCGAGGAGCGCTGCGGCCGCCGACCTCACGACGACGCCCGACCGCGCCTGGCGACCTCGACGACGACGTTCGTCGCCTTCACCACGCACGCCGCGCGGTCGCCGACCTTGAGGCCGAGCTCCGTCGCGGCCTCCGCGGTCATGAGCGAGACCAGGCGATGCGGTCCCGCGAGGACCTCGACGACCGCCGCGACGCGATCGCGCTCGACGCGCGTCACGATGCCTTCGAAGCGATTGCGGGCCGACGTCGCGGGGCTTGGCGTCGCGGAGCGTTCGCGCCTGCGCGCGGCCTGGAGCCGCGTGATCTCGGCGAGGGGGACGAGCCGCTGGCGACCACGCGTTCGCGTCGTCCGCAGACGACCTTCGGCGGCCCAGCGACGCACCGTCTCGACGGATACGCCGAGCAGCTCGGCTGCCTCACCAACGCGGATAGACCTAGATGTCGATGTCCCGATACCTACATACTAGCCGCATTTCCCTTCTGGATAGATTGATTCGCATCGACGAGATCCACGCGCAACGGCCCCCTGGTAACGGGGGCCGCCGCTGTGGTGGGGATGATGGGGGCGAGTTCAGGCAGCCGCGGATCGGTTGGGAGCGGCTTGTCGGATCGATCGCACGAGGTACTCGTAGGGGGCATCCTTCGGCACGCATCCGACCCGCGCCCCGGAGCGACGTGCGAGAGCGCACATCTCGGTGTCGAGCGTGTACATCACGAGTCCGACCCGGGGCAGGAGGCGACCGACCGTGAGCGCGATCGCGACGCCGTCAGGACCCGGGATGTTCCCGTCGACGACGAGGACGTCCGGCTGCAGCTGGCGGCACATCTCGATGCAGCGACGGCCATCCTTGACCACCCCGATGCATTCCAGGTCGGTCTCCGCGTCGATCAGATAGCGGAGGTTCTCGCGGACGGAGGGATGATCGTCCGCGACCACGACGCGGATGTGCTCCTGAGTCATCGCGACCTCACCGCGGCTTTTGTAAACGGGCCGGGCTCCGAGGTGAAGCCCTACTTTAGGAGAGCAACAGCCGGTCAACAAGAACGTACGCCAGGCGCACGAGACCGGCTCGGTAACCGGACACTCCCCTGCGGGATGAGCCCTTCAGGCCGCGGTGAGCTCCGGCGCGTCGCGCTCGAGGGCGTCCTGTGCGCCGCGCAGGAGGACGGCACTGGTCGCGATCTCCTCGCTCCACGTCGCAGAGCCGACGTGCACGGCCCAACGCGCTTGACCGAACGCGCGCACCGTTGCGGTCATCGTCCGCAGCAGCTCGTCGAGACGCGTACGCAGCAGCAGCGCGACCCGCTCGCCGCGCGCACGGTCGGCGCCGACCGGCACGACGATCGCGACGCCCGAGTCGCCGTAGCGGTATGCGCTCACATCACCGCCGAGAAGGGTCGCGCTGCCGCCGAGCGTCGCGCGGATCGCGCGGTGCACCATCGCGCGGCGCGTCGCCTCGGCGACGCCGTCGACCGAGAGCTGGCCGAGCGCGACCGCACAGCCGGGTCCGCCGTCGCGGGCGGCGGCGATGCGTTCGCGCACGTGTGCGACGAGCACGCGATCGAGGTAGGCCTCCGCGACGGGTACGGCGCGGTACGCCGGGGCGGCCGCCTCTGCGATGACCGGTGCGGCGCGCGGCGACGAGTCGCCGAGCAGTCGCAGGAGCGTCGGCACGACCGCGGACCAGCGCTCGCGCTCGGCCACGCGCTCCGCGGCGCCGAGCGGGGTGAGCGCGACGTTCGCCGATTGCGCCGGCGTGACGTAGCCGCCTTCGAGAAGCGACTGCAAGGCGCGGCCGAAGGCGCCCGACGCGAACGGCAGGCGCTCGGCCGCGATCGCGGCGAGCAGCGCCGCCGGCCGGGCCGGGCCCACAGCCAGCGCGTCGAGTAGGTAGAGCCGGAAGAATGCGGTCGCGAGGCCGGTCGCGGCGGGTCGGACCATCGTCTCCCTCCGACGGTTCTCGCGATCAAGAACGGCGCGGGCTTGCGGCGTGTCGATCAGACTGGCGCCGTGCGGTCATCACGTCTCGAGGCCTTCAGCGACGGTGTGTTCGCGATCGCCGCGACCCTTCTCGTCCTGGAGCTGCGGGTGCCCCGGGACGTACGTGATCTCGGCGGCGCCTTGCTGGGGTCCTGGCCCGCGTATGCGGCGTATGTCGTGAGCTTCGCCACGATCGGGATCATCTGGGTGAATCACCACGTCTTGCTCGATCACCTGAGGCGCGTCGACCGGCCGCTCCTCTATCTGAACCTCTTGCTGCTCCTGTCGGTCGCCATCGTCCCCTTCCCGACGTCGCTCATGGACGAGTACGTCCTCACGGAGCACGGGACCATCGCCGCGGTCGTGTACGGGCTGGTCGGGCTGCTCATCGCCATCGCCTTCTCTTCGATCTTTCTCTACGCGACGCGCGCCGACGGCCTCTGCGCCGACGCCGCGACCGCGCGTCGCATCCGGGAAGAGGGCCGCCTGTTTCCGATCGGCCTCGCTGCGTACGTGGCAGGGATCGCGCTCGCCTTCGTCTCGCCGATCGCGAGCCTCGCGGTCTACGGCCTCATCGTCGTCTTCTACGCCTTCCCGCAGCTCCCGGCGGCTTCGCGTTAGGGGCCGTCTCAGCCGAGCTTCGGGAGACGGTCGAGCGCGTGCCCGAAATAGCCGAACACGATGAAGCCGAGGAACGCGAGGCAGACGAGGAGCGCGAAGAGCCAGAGCAGGAACGCGCTGTTACGGACCTGGGTGCTGTCGTCGCGGACGCGCTTCGCCTACTTCTCCTCCATCGACTTCGCGATGGCGCTCAGGAACTCCTTGTTCGTCTTCGTCTTCGCGAGCCGCTGGAGCAGGAGCTCGGTGCCTTCGATCTGACCGACGGCCGAGAGCATCTTCCGTAGCAGGATGACCTGCCGCATGACGTCGGGCTCGAGGAGCATCTCCTCGCGGCGCGTGCCCGAGGCGGGGATGTTGATCGCGGGGAAGGTGCGGCGCTCCTGGAGCTTCCGGTCGAGGATCATCTCGGAGTTGCCGGTCCCCTTGAACTCTTCGTAGATGACGTCGTCCATGCGGGAGCCGGTGTCGACGAGGCAGGTGGCGAAGATCGAGAGCGAGCCGCCGCCTTCGATGTTCCGCGCGGCGCCGAAGAAGCGCTTCGGCGGGTAGAGCGCGACCGGGTCCATACCGCCCGAGAGCGTGCGGCCCGACGGGGGGACGGCGAGGTTGTACGCGCGCGCCAGGCGCGTGATCGAGTCGAGGAGGATCACGACGTCGCGGCCCGTCTCGGTGAGGCGCTTCGCGCGCTCGAGGGCGAGCTCCGCGACGCGCGTGTGATTCTCGGTGGGCTCGTCGAAGGTCGACGAGAACACCTCGCCCTTGATCGAGCGGCGGATGTCGGTGACTTCCTCGGGCCGCTCGCCGACGAGCACGACCATGATGTGGACCTCGGGATGGTTGCCCGAGATGCCGTTCGCGATGTCCTTGAGGAGCTGCGTCTTTCCGGCTTTCGGCGGCGAGACGATGAGCGCGCGCTGGCCGTAGCCGAGCGGGTTCACGAGATTGATGAGCCGCTGGGAGAGGTTCGCGCCGTCGATCTCGAGGTCGAACATCTCGTCGGGGAAGACCGGGACGAGGTTCTCGAAGACCGGCCGGCGCTTCGCGAGCTCGGGGTCGATGCCGTTGACGGCTTCGACGCGGAGCAGGCTGAAGTACTTCTCGCTGTCCTTGGGGGGCCGCGTCTGACCGGTGACGAAGTCGCCGGTCCGCAGGCCGAGCCGGCGGACCTGGCTCGAGCCGACATAGACGTCTTCGGGCGAGGGAAGCAGGGTGCGCCGGCGGAGGAAGCCGAACCCGTCCTCGACGATCTCGAGGATCCCCTGCGCGAAGATGTTCCCCTGCGCCTCGGTCTGCGCCTGCAGGATCTGGAGGATCGCGTCCTGCTTGTTCGCGCTGATCGAGCCGTCGAGGCCGAGGTCCTTCGCGATCTCGGCGAGCTCCTTGGGCTTGCGCTCGTTGAGCTCGGTGATCGTGAAGTATTTGCGGCCCGGCGCGCTCGGCGCGTCGCGGCGTGCCGTCGTGGGGCCGTTGCCGCCGTTGCCGTTCGTCGGCGCGGCCTCCGGGGTCGGTTGGGGTGGCTGCTGTGCGGGGGCGGGTGGGGTCTGCGGTGGTGTGGCCTGTTGCGGGGTCTCTGGGTTGTCCAAGCGGTGTGTTGCTCCTTAGCTGCCAAACGCCCGAGGGTCGCTGGCGTGGGTCCGGGGGCGCAGGTGTGCGCTCACGCCCGGCGCGATCAAAAGGGGAATGTGTGCGAGGGCAGTATACCTCCCCGATGCCCCGCCTTACCAGCCCACAGACGAGCGATCTTGTCGCCCTTTCCCGCGCCATCCACGCCGATCCGGAGCTGGCGTATCAAGAGCGTCGCGCCGTCGACCGCATCGCCGCGCTTCTCGAGCGCGGCGGCCACGACGTCGAGCGGGGGGTCGGCGGGCTCGAGACGGCATTCCGCGCGCATGTCGGGCCCGCTCGGTCGCGCGGGGACGGGGGACCTCCGGCCGTCACGCTGCTTGCCGAGTACGACGCGCTGCCCGAGATCGGTCACGGCTGCGGTCACAACCTGATCGCGATCAGCAACGTCGGCGCCTTCCTCGTCGCCGCGGCCGAGGGTTCACGGCTCGAGGTCGGCGTCGAGCTCATCGGCACGCCGGCCGAAGAGAGCGGCGGCGGGAAGATCGATCTCCTCCGCGCCGGGGTGTTCGATCGCGCGATCGCGGCGCTCTCGTCGCATCCGGCGTCGCAGGGCGACTGGGGCGTGAGCGGTACCGGCCTCGGCGTCGTCGGCAGGCGGGTCACATTCGGCGGCGTCGCGTCGCACGCCGGCTCCGCACCGGACAAGGGGCGCAACGCGCTCAACGCGGTGATCCGGTTCTTCGTCGGCATCGACGGCTGGCGGCAGCAGCTCGACGGCGACGCCCGTGTGCACGGCGTCATCACCGACGGAGGCAAGGCGATGAACGTCGTGCCGGCGCGCGCCGAGGCGATCTTCGGTCTGCGCGCCAAGACGAAGGAGACGCTCGACGCCATGGTGGAGCGCTTCTCCGAGATCGCGCGTGGGGCGGCGCTCCTCACGGGCACGACGGTCGAGATCACGGAGTATCTGCCGTACTACGCGCCGGTGAGCGCGAACGCCAGGCTCGGCGACGTGATCGCGAAGGAGCTCGGCCGCCTCGGCGTGACCCCCGCGCGCGGCGTGCTCGTCACGGCGTCGACCGACCTCGGGAACGTGTCGCAGAAGGTGCCGACCGACTGGGTGCGCTTCCCGGTGACGACCACGCCGATCGCCGGCCACTCCGACGCGATGCGTGAAGCCTGCGTCACCGACCTCGCGCACCGCAACGCGCTCATCACCGCGGAGGCGCTCGGCGCGGCCGCGGTCCGGGTCGCGACGGATCGCGCATTGCGCGCCTTGCTGCAAAGCGGGGGCCCGCGGGGGCAGAGCCCCCGCGACCCGTGAGCGACCTGGATCGCTTCCGCGGCGACCTCGTGGCGCTCTCGCGTGGCATCCACGCCGACCCGGAGCTCGCCTACCAGGAGCGGCGCGCGGTCGAGCGGATCACGACGCTCCTCGCCAAGCACGGCCATCGCGCGGAGCGCCCGCTCGGCGGGCTCGAGACGGCGTTCCGCGCGCGCGTCGGTCCGCCCGGACCGTCCGTCGCGTTCATGGCCGAGTACGACGCGCTACCCGAGGTCGGGCACGGCTGCGGCCACAACCTCATCGCGATGACCAACGTCGGCGGGTTCCTCCTTGCGGCCGCGCAGGCGAAGGACCTGCAGGTCGGCATCGAGCTCATCGGCACGCCGGCGGAGGAGAGCGGCGGCGGGAAGCTCGACCTCATCGACGCGGGCGTGTTCCGCGACACGGTGGCGACGCTGTATTCGCATCCCGGCTCGGACGCCCACTGGGCGGTGAGCGAACGGCTCCTCGGGATCACCGTCCGCCGCGTCATCTTCGAAGGCTTCGCGTCGCACGCCGCGGTCTCGCCGGAGAAGGGCCGCAACGCACTCACCGCGCTCATCGCGCTCTTCGTCGCGCTCGACGGCTGGCGCCAGCACCTGCCCTCGACCGCGCGCGTGCACGGGATCGTCCGTGAGGGCGGCGTCGCGCAGAACATCATCCCCTCGCGAGCCGTGGGTGAGTTCGGGCTGCGCGCGGCAGAGATGACGCAGCTGACGGAGATGATCGCGCACTTCGAGGAGATGGCGAACGGCGCGGCGCTCCAGACACGCACGACGGTGACCATCGAGGAGGCGATGCGCGCGTACCTCCCGATGAAGCCGAACAAGCCCCTCGGCGATGCGCTCGTGAACGAGCTGGCGCAGCGCGGCCACGAGCCGGGTCGCGACGAGCTCGTGACGGCGTCCGGCGACGTGGGGAACGTGTCGCAGCTCGTGCCCACCGACTACATCGGTTTCCCGGTGAGCGCCGAGAAGCTCCCCGGCCACTCACACGCGCTGCGCGAGGCCTCCGTCAGCGACTACGCGCACGAGAGCGCATTCGTCGTCATCGAGGCCCTCGCCGCCACGGCCCTGCGCATCGCCAGGGACAAGGCGTTCCGCGACTCGCTGCGCGGTTAGCACTGGCGCATCATCCGGGCGCGTGAGCAGCCGCTCCAACGACAACGTCAAGCTGGAGCCGCGGACATCCTTTGACGGAAGGACGCTCGCCTTCGAGTTCCCCGGCCTCGCGATCGGCGTCGCCGAGTACGAAGAGGGTCCGACCGGCTGCACCGTGTTCTCGTTCGCGAAGAGCGCCGCCCTCTCGACCGACGTCCGCGGCGGCTCCGCCGCGGTGCTGCGTCCGGAGCTGGCGGCGATCGACGCGATCTGTCTCGCCGGCGGCTCCGCCTACGGCCTCGAGGCGGCGACCGGCGTCGCGGCGGAGCTGTTCGCCCGGCGCGAGCACTCCACGAAGTGGCTCGATATCGCGCTCGTGTCAGGCGCGATCCTGTTCGACTTCGGCGTGCGCGACAACGCGATCTATCCCGATAAGGAGCTCGGCCGGGCCGCCCTCGGCGCGGCGCGTCCCGGCTCGTTCCCGCTCGGGCCGCGCGGCGCCGGCCGAAGTGCGACCGCGAGCCACGGCGAGGGCGCCGAGCTGGCAGGCCAGGGAGGCGCGTTCCGAGAACGCGGGCCGACGAAGATCCTCGCGTTCGTCGTCGTGAACGCCTACGGCGTCATCGTCGACCGGTCCGGGAAGATCGTCCGCGGCCGGCCGACCGGTCCCGTGGCCGGACGCGCGCCCCGTGTCTTGCCCTATCCCAGCTACAACACGACGCTCTCGGTCGTCGTGACGAACCAGCGCCTCGATACGTTCCAGCTGCGATCCGTCGGCCGGCAGGTACACGCCTCGATGGCGCGCGGCATCCAGCCGTTCCACGCGCGCTGGGACGGCGACGTGCACTACATGGTCTCGACGCAGGAGGTCGCGAACCCCGACCTCGACGAGGTCACGCTCGGCGAGCTCGCCTCCGACGCGATGTGGGACGCGATTCTCGCGAGCTTCTGAGGTGCGGACGGCGCGTACTGTTGACGGCGATGGATCCGCTCGGCTGGCTCGCGCTGGGTGTCCTCGCCGTGGCGCTCAGCGCGCTCTTCGTGTGGCCGCGCTCGCGCTCGGGACGACCCTTCAGCTCATCGCGTCGCGGCCGCGGAGCGGACCAGGCCGCGTACGAGGCGTGGGCGCGGTCCGCGGGACCCGGCTGGTACGGCGAAATCGTGGGGAAGCCGCCTGAGCCACCGGAGCAGACCGAGCCCGAAGAGCGGATCTAGCGCGCGTCGCGGACGATCAGGACGCGCCGGATGCCCAACAGGCGGAGGAACGGCCGCTGCAGCGGATGGAATGCCGCGAGGGCGCGTTCTGCGTCGACGATCCGCGGATCCGACACGGTGTAGTCGCGGCCGCTCCAGCGGACGACCCCGCCGCCGGCCGCGATGACGTTGCGGCACCAGTCCGCGGTCTCGCCGAACGCGAGCGGGATCGCGAACCCGTCGGCCCTGCGTCGCGCGGCGACCGGCGTCGCGTAGGTTCGTCCGGATCGCCGACCGCGATGCCGGACGACGGACCAGAAGGGAAGCAGGCGGCTTCCCGCGATTCGCGCGGCGGGCCGATTCACCAGCCGCGTGAGAGAGCCGAGGTACGCGAACGCCGAGGCGCGACGTCGTTTGCCGGTGGGCCTGCCGATTACTGTCTCCGCCATGGCCGTCCTCCCCTTGAATAGGCTGCCAGACTATTCAATCATCTGATTGATGGAAAGGCAAGAGGAGCTCGTCGCCGCCGCCTACGGGCTCGTCGCGACGCGGGGGTTCGAGGGCCTGCGCACCCGCGACGTGGCGGGAGCGGTCGGGCTCAACGTCGCGACGCTCCACTACTACTACCCCACGAAGGAGGCGCTCATCCGCGGGGTCGTCGGGCACGCGATGGGCCGCTTCCGCTCGACCTTGAGCCCGGCGGGCTCGCCCGGCGAGCAGCTGCGGGCCCACCTGGGCGGGCTGCGCCGCCTCGCGCGTGACGAGCCCGAGCTCTTCGCCGTCATGGGCGAGCTCGCCTTGCGCGCGCGCCGAGACCGAGCGATCGCCGCGATCGTCCGCGAGACCGATGAGGTCTGGCACGCGACGCTCGCCGGCCTCCTTCGCCGGGCGCAGAAGGAGGGGGCGATCGCGCCGGTCCTGAAGCCGGACGACGCCGCCGGCGTCATCGTCGCGACGCTCAAGGGGATCTTCATCCTGCCGGCCGACGCGCGCGATGCGCGGCGCCTGGACCGGACGCTCGATCAGCTCGAGCGCTGGCTTGGCCTGTCCGCTACGGAAGCAGCTCGAGCTCGCGGACGTGATCCGGCCGCACGACGGAGAAGTGCCGGCGGTCGAGGGTCGCCAGGGTCTTGATCCGCAGCCGCTCTTCGGCCGCGAAGACGGACGCGTCGACCGTTCACGGGAATGCTGACGGAGGCGTGCGGAGCTTGCCGCAGCTGAGCGCCCAGTAACGCCATGGCTCCGGGGGCTGGTCCCGCTCGTGGACCACGGGGATGGTGAGCGTTCGCATCGACCACGGGACGAGGTCGGCCTTGCCTTGCCACTGGTAGACCCGCTCGACGACGTCCCACTGGAAGTCACTCGTGTTGTTCGAGACCGAGCGGTGCACGATCTCGGCGCGGCCGTCCGTGGTACGGCATTCGATCCCGTCGCCGTGTCGGACCGAGCCCCCGAAGATGAACGGCTTGTCGACCTCTCGGACCTCCCGCAGGTCAGCGCCGTCGTAGACGAAGAGCTCGATCCAGGTCGTCGAGGCGCTGTTCCCGACCTCGACGACCGCGTCGTCGCAGCCGTCGCCGTTCACGTCGGCGATGCCGACGACCTGCTGCAACGGCCCCCGGATCGCCGTGAAGTCGAGCGGGTGCACGCCGCCCGCGGCGAGCGTGAGCGTGGCGCGCCAGGCGACGTTCGCCGAGGGCGCGGCCCCGGGCTGGACGTAGAGGGCGAGGTCGTCCGGACGGCCGTCGCAGTCGAAGTCGCCCCGCGCGCGCGTCACCAGATCGGTCGGCGAGGCGGCCGGGCTCGTCGGGTTCGGCGCCGAGACGATGACGTCGGGCTCCGTCGGCGACGGCATCGGGGCGGGCGACAGCGCCGGCTGCGGCGAGGGCGTCTGGTCCGGCGTCGTCGCGAGGCGCGAGCCGCAGGCGGCGAGCAGCGTCACGAGCGCGGCGAGGGCGAGATGCCGCATCCAAAGAGCATGCGCCGCCAGGGTGGCCGCGGGAATCCGACTTCCCGCCGCGAAGTACTAGCCCGCCGGTTGCAACTCGGATGCGGACGCGGGTGTGGCGGCGAAGCGGCGGCTCGGTCTTAGCGCTCCGCCAGCGGGACCCAGCGCTTCCCGGTGGGTCCGGTGTACTCCGACTCAGGCCGGATGAGCCGGTTGTCGCCGTGCTGCTCCATGATGTGCGCGCACCAGCCGGCCATTCGTCCGATCGCGAAGATCGACGTTCCCAGGTCCGCCGGGATCCCGAGGTACGTGTACGTCGTCGCCGCGTAGAAGTCGACGTTCACCGGGAACTGGCGTCGCCGGTTCACCGCCTCCACCAGCTTCTCCTGTATCTCGAAGTACGGCGGCATTCCCTTCGCCTCCCTCGCGAGGTCCATCGCGAACTTCCGCAGATGCTTCGCGCGCGGGTCGGTCGTGACGTAGACGCGGTGGCCGAAGCCGGGGAACTTGTACTTCGTCGCAAAGCCTCTCTCGACGAATGCCTCGACCCGGTCGGGCGTGCCGATCTCGTCGAGCATCTTCATCGTCCCGTCGGTCGCGCCCCCGTGGAGCGGTCCCTTGAGCGCGCCCATCGCGGCCGTGACCGCGGCGTGCATGTCCGCGAGCGTCGCCGCGGTGATCCGCGCCGCGAACGTCGAGGCGTTGAGGCCGTGCTCGGCCTGGAGGATGAAGCATGTGTTGAGGATCTCCGCGGCGCGCGGATGCGCGAGCCCGGCCATCTTCGCGAAGCTCGCGGCATGTCCAAGCGCCGCGTCCGGCGGAACGGGCTGCTCCCCCCGACGGCGCCGGATGTACGTCGCCAGGATCGTCGGGAGCTTCGCCGTAAGGCGGATCGATTTGTGGTACTCGGCCTCGCGCGAGTTGTCGCCCTCCGCGGGGTCCTCCGCCGCCGACGCCGAGACGACCGTCCGCAGCACGTCCATGGCCGTGCCGCTCTCAGACATCTCCTGGAGGATCTGCCGGAGGAACGGCGAGATGGTCCGGTGCTTCGTGAGCTCCGCCTTGAAGTCCCGGAGCTGCTCTTTGCCCGGCAGATCGCCGTTCAGGAGGAGGTAGGCGACCTCCTCGTATTCGGCCTTGCCTGCCAGCTCGTCGATCGAGTAACCGCGGTACTGGAGCTTGCCGTCCTCGACCGAACAGATGGCCGTGGTGGTCGCGACGACTCCCTCAAGGCCCCGCGGCGCCGCCTTGGAGCCCTCCACCGCCACGTTCCGAGTGTGGCATATCGGTGTCTGGCCCCTAGTTCTGGTACTTCTCGGCCACTTGCACCGTCACTACGCGCGGCGTACAGTCCGCCGCGGACGGTTCGCCACACCTAAACCGCCCGGGGAGGACGAAACAATCATCACACGCGCGCGTTGATGCTCTCGACGCGCGTTTCAAGCTGTTAGCCCCTCATCCCACCCACCAGCGGAGGGCGGCGGCCAATGAGGCCGGCGCCCTTTCGCTATCTAGCGGGCGATATCGTTCGAACGAGGAAGGGTGTTGATCACACGCACGGCCGAGCGTCGTAGGCAGCCGGTCCCCCGCGAGCGCTACCGCGCGGTCGCCCGTACCGCCAAGCGCCGTCGCCTTGGCGCGACCGCGCGCTGGCCGCAGCTCGCGCTCGGCCTCGCCTTCTTCACGGCGAGCTTCATAGCGCTCCCTCGCCTCACCGCCGGGATCGGCGCCAGCGTGGGCGAGCTCGCCGGCTCGCTCCAGCAGGCCGTTCCGGGCCTCCAGGGCGAAGCCCAGCTCCGACTGCCCGGCCAGAACACCTCGGTCGGCGCCGCGCCGATCGTCGATCCGTTGCCCCAGTTCACGCGGGAGCTCACGCTGCAGCTCAGCGGAAAGGTCCCCTCGTTCGCGATCCAGCCGGGTCGGGTCGTCGACGTCGCGCTGAGCGGCGGCTCGATCACGACGCTCGCGATCGACCAGTCGGGTGCGTTCGTCGCTCCCCTCACGCTGCGCGAAGGTGTGAACGCGATCACGGTGACGCTCCGTTCGGATCGCGACATCGTCGCGAGCTCCTCCTACACCGTCACCGTCGACCGCACCCCGCCCACGCTCACGATCGCGCGGCCCACGGCCGGCGATCCCGTCGACGGGCCCACCGTCGTCGTCGAAGGGACGACCGAGCCGGGCGCGTCGCTTCAGATCAACGACCGCACCGTCGTCCCGAATCCGGAAGGCGCGTTCTCCGAGTCGTTCAGCGCGACGCCCGGGCCGCTTTCGATCACCGTCGTGGCGCGTGACAAGGCGGGGAACGAGACGACGACCAAGCTCACCATCGTCGTGCGTGAACCCCCGCCGGCTGCCGGCCCGACCATGACCGTGAACCTGGACCGGACGACGGTGAAGCCGGGCCAGTTCGTGAACGCGTACATGCTGCTGCGGGACGGGACCGGTCCGAGGGCGAACGTCACGCTGACCCTGTCGGTCGGCGTCGTGACCATCGGCACCGCGCAGACCGACGCGAGCGGGACCGCGCACATCGCGTTCGCCGCACCGACGACGGAGGGCGACATCGGCGTCGTCGTCCTCGGCGGCGGTGCGTCCGGGAGGGCCACGCTCACCGTCGCGCGTTAGAGTCCCGCGAACACGTGAACGACGCCAATCTCGTCCTCTTCGCGCTGCTCGGCGGGACGGCGCTTCTCCTCTACGGCGTGCGACTCGTCGGCGAGGGCCTGCAACGGGCAGCCGGCACGCGGCTGCGGCACATCCTCTCCACCCTCACCGGGAACCGCCTCAAGGCGCTCGCGGTCGGCGCGGGCGCGACGGCGATCCTCCAGTCGTCGAGCGCGACGACGGTCATGCTCGTCGGCTTCGCGTCCGCGGGCCTCCTCACGCTGCGCCAGACGATCGGCGTGATCCTCGGCGCGGACATCGGCACGACCGTCACGGTGCAGCTCCTCGCATTCAACGTCCTCGGCTACGCCGCCCTCGTCGTGTTCGTGGGCTGGTTCCTCCAGGTCACGGGCCGCGGGACGATCCGCTACGTCGGCCAGTCCATCCTTGGGTTCGGCTTCCTCTTCCTCGGCATGAAGCTCGTCGCAGACGGCACCGCGCCGCTGGCGACGAGCGCGCTGTTCGCGGACTTCCTCAGGGCGCTCACCGACCAGCCCCTGCTGCTCATCATCCTCGCGGCGATCTTCACCGGACTCGTGCGCTCCAGCGCGGCGGTCATCGGCCTCGCGTTGTCGCTCGCCGCGAGTGGGCTCATGCCCCTTCTCGGCGCGATCCCCGTGATCCTCGGGGCGAACATCGGCACCGCGGCCACCGCGCTCCTCGCGTCGGTCGGGCAGAACGCGGAGGCGCGCCGCGTCGCCGCGGCGCACGCCGTCTTCAAGGTCGCGGGCGTCGCGATCTTCGCTCCGTTCATCGGCCCGTTCGCGGATCTGGTCCGCCTCACCGCGCCGGACGTGCAGCGGCAGATCGCGAACGCGCACACCATCTTCAACGTCGCGGTCGCCGCGCTCTTCCTGCCCTTCGCGAACGTGGCCGCCGACCTGTTCGTCCGCCTCATCCCCGAGACGCAGCGCGCCGAGACCGGGGCCCGCTACCTGAACCCCGCGGTGCTCGACACGCCCGCCGTCGCCCTTGGCCAGGCGCTCCGCGAGACGCTCCGGATGGGCGACGTCGTCCTGCAGTCCCTGCGTGACACGATCGCCGTGCTCGAGCGCGACGACGAGCGGCTCATGGCCGAGGTCATCGCGCGCGACGACCTCATCGACCGCCTCGAAGAGGACATCAAGCAGTACCTCGTCAAGCTTCGCGAGCATTCGCTCACCGAGGAGCAGTCGCAGCGCGAGACCGCGCTCATCTTCGTGATCGTCAACCTCGAGGAGATCGGCGACGTCATCGACAAGAACCTCATGGAGCTCGCTGAGAAGAAGATCCGTGGGAACCACGTCTTTTCGGCGCAGGGCTGGCAGGAGATCCGCGACCTCCATGCGAAGGTCGTCGAGAACCTCGAGCTCGCGATGTCCGCGCTCGCCGCGCAGGATCCCGCCGTCGCCGAGAAAGTCATCCGCCACAAGGCGAACGTGAACGTCCTCGAGCGGCAGCTGCGCCAGACCCACATCTCGCGCCTGCATTCGGGGCTGCGCGAGTCGATCGACACGTCGAGCATCCATCTCGATCTGCTCGCGGCGCTGAAGCGCGCGAACTCGCTCGTGACCGGCATCGCGTACGCCGTGCTCGGACAGCACGCGGCGTGACGGAGACTCCGTCCCCCTCGGACTCGCCCAGGGGAAAGGCCTTCGTGGGGACGAGCGGCTGGGCCTACGCGAGCTGGAAGCCGCTCTTCTACCCGGAGGGCACGAAATCGGCCGGCTTCCTCCACTACTACGCGACGCGCCTGCGCACCCTCGAGGTGAACTACACCTTCAACCACCTGCCGACCGAGAAGAACATCGCGGGCTGGAAGGAGGCGACGTCGCCCGATTTCGTCTTCGCCCTCAAGGCGTCGCAACAGATCACCCACGTGCGCCAGCTCAGGGATCCCGCGACGACGTTGCCGGTCTTCTTCGAGCGTGCGCGGCCGCTCGCGGAGCGGCTCGGGCCGGTGCTCTTCCAAACGCCGCCCTGGCTCAAACGTGACGACGACCGGCTCGCGATGTTCCTCGCCGAGCTCCCGGGCGACCTCCGCTGCGCCCTCGAAGTCCGCGACGTGTCGTGGTACGTGAACGACACGTACGAGCTCCTCCGAACTCGTAAGGTCGCGCTCGTGCATGCCGAGGGCGAGCGCGCGCCGTCGCCACTCGAGACGGTCGGCGCGACGGCGCCGTTCGCGTACCTTCGCCTCCGCAAAGAGCCGGGGTACAGCGACGCGGAGGTCGCTGCGTGGGCGGAGCGCCTGCGGCCGCTCCTCGCGCGCGGCGCGGACGTCTACGCGTACTTCCGGCACGATGAGACGGGCGCGAACGCGCTCTCCGCGGAGCGCCTGCGCGACGCGCTCGCGTGAAACCGCTCCTCTCGGCGCTCGCCGTTCTCGAGGTCGTCGCGTTCGTCCTCACGCTTGGGTACGTCGTCGTCGCCCTCGGCAGCTACGTCGCCTTCGGGCCGACGATCGGCGACCTGCGCGCCGCGCGGGACGCGGCCATCCCCGCCGAGGCCCGCCGCGCCGGCGAGGAGCTCCTCGTCGAGGGTCGGAAGAGCCGCGTCGGCGACATCCGCACGAGCGCGGCGGCGGCGTACGTGCTCCCAGGCGGGCCGGGCGCGTTCACCGAGGCGCTGACGCGATCGTTCGCCGGGCACGGCTGGGCGGTCACCTGGCGCGCCGCGATCTCGTCGAACCTCCTCGGCGCGTGCCGCGGTCCGCTCGTCGCGAACGCATCCGTCGGTACCGCCAACGCGCTCGCGGTGTCCGGCCGCACCGACGCGGTGTTGCTCGAGCTCCAGGTGCTGCCGGGCGTGTGTCCCGCGTCGGCGCCGCCGCCGCGCGAGCTCGTATCGCTCCTCGTCGTCGCGTCGTTCGTCGGATTCCTTGCCACCGCCACCTACGCGCGCGTCGCGGGTCTACGTGGCCGCGGCGAGACGCTTCGACGGAGCGGCGGCATCGAGAGCGCGCTCACGGCGTTCGCCTGGGTGCCATACGTCCTCGTCGCGCTGCGGCTCGGCCCCGAGCTCGAGCCGCCCGGGTGGCTTGCGGTCGTCGGCATGGTCCTCGCCCTGGGGGGCGTCGGATTCGCGATCTGGTCCGTACTCGCGCTCGGCCGCCACTACGACCTCGAGCTCGAGGTGCACGAGGGCCACGAGATCGTGCGCGCCGGTCCGTATGGGCTCGTGCGCCACCCCGTGTACCTCGGCATCGCCCTGCATTCGCTCGGCGCGGTGCTCGCGACGGGGAACGTGCTCCTGGCGATCGGGACGCTCGGCGTGACGCTGCCGCTCTTCTACCTGCGCGCGGTCACCGAGGAAGGCATGCTGCGGGCGGAGCTCGGCGACGCGTACGGCGCATACGCGCGCTCGGTACCCATGCTCGTCCCCTTCGGCCCGCGCTAAGAGGCGGCCCCCGCCGCTGGACGCGGGCGGTATTTTTCCCGCGACCGGGCCTCGATCATCGGCATTTGGCCCTGAGCCTCAGACCGCGGGCTTTGGGAAGAGGCGCGCGCCGACGGCGGACATGGCGATCGTGAGTGCCGCGGCGGCGAGGGTCGCGCTGAATTGACCTGACGTCACGACGCCCGCCGCGAGGCCGAGGCCGGCGACGACGAAGCTGAACTCCCCGATCTGCGCGAGCCCGACGCCGAGCTGCAGGCGTCGCGCCGGCACGTCGAAGAGCGCGGCGAGGCCGGCGACGATCGGAGCCTTGAGCGCGACGAGCACGAGCAGGAGCACGAGGACACCCGGCTCGCGCGCGACCGCGGCGGGATCGACGAGCGTTCCGACCGCGACGAAGAACAGCACCGCGAAGAGGTCGCGGAACGGGAGCACCTCGCGCCGCGCCTCCTGCGCCTCGGGTCGCATCGAGAGCAGTAGCCCGGCGACGAACGCGGCGAGCGCGAGGGGCACGCCGAAGACCACGCCGCCGAGCCCGGCGTTGGCGAGGGCGACCGAGACCGCGAGGATGATCAAGATGTCCGGCTGCTCGCGCGTCCGGCGCAAGAGCCACGGCAGGGCGACGAGCTGGACGAGCGCGGCGACGCCCACGAACGCGATGGCCTTGCCGAGCGCGACCGCCGGCGGCTCCTCGGCCTGCGCGAGCAGGACGGCGAGGACCGTGCCGCCCACGAGCGTCACGGCGTCCTGGAGGATCGCCCACACGACGAGCGCGCGGTCCGTGGCCTGATCCGTGGTGCGCTTGCGGCTGCGCGAGATGTTCACGACCACGACGGAGCTCGACAGCGCGACGGCGAACCCGAGCGTCACGGCGCCGAGGACGCTCGAGCCGAGCGCGAGGAACGCGGCGGACCCGCCTGCGGTCACGAGCGCCACCTGGAGCGGAACGGCGACGAGGATCCCGCGCGGCTCGCGCGCGAGCGCGCGCAGATCGAGCTCGATGCCGACCTCGAACAGCAGCAGCACGACGCCCACGTCGGCAAGGACCTGGATCTGATGGCGGTCGGCGACGTAGCCGGGCGTGAACGGACCCACGGCGAGGCCGACGACGAGGTAGCCGAGGACCGCGGGGAGCCCGATCCGCCGGCTCGCCATCCCGGCGAGCGCGGCGGCGAGCAGCACGATACCGATCTCGAAGATGGGAAGCGCTTCGGGCACGCCGCGAGGGTAGTGGACTAGGCCGAGGGGACCACCCAGTCGGTTGGCAAGATGTGGATCCAGGTCTGGCCCGGCGAAAGCAGGATCCGCTCGCCGGTGTCGGTCACGAAGGTGAACTGGTCGAACCAGCTCGCGCGGTACCAGGAGCCCTCCTGGCGGCGACCGTCGCGGAAGAACGAGGCGCGGCCGACGCCGGTGAGCCGCATGTCGAGGCTCGCGGCGCCGCCCGCATCGTCGTGTACCTCGGTCGCCCAGACGTCCGTGTTGATGACGACGACGTTCCGCGCCGCGATCGCGACGTTGTTCGCCCCGTCGACCTCGCGCTGGAACGTGCGGCCGTCGCTCTGGTACCGGGCGTACGTGTGCGACACGGGGTCGTAGTCGTACCGGACGACCGCGTCGGCGCGGTACGGGATGGTCAGCGTCGACGCGGGCCGGCTACCCAGGAAGCCGCCCGCGGTCGGCAGATGGTCGAAGCTGCGGAGGAAGCCCCAGCGCGGGACGTCCACCGCGCCGCCGCCGCCCACGGTGTTCGCTGCGGCCCGTAGCGCGGAGGTCGAGGTGAAGAGGTTGTGCGGCACGACCTTGCCGTCGACGTTCGTGCGGTAGAACGCGTTGCCCTGACCGAGCTGCGGGGACACGCCGACGTAGTTGCCGTTCGCCATGTCCGCGTAGACGAGATCCATCATGAGCTGCGAGCCGCCGGAGAAGACGAGCACGCCGCGCACCATCGGCGTCGTGTAGCGATCCGAGAAGCGCACGCTGCGCACGGCGCCGACCTCGTCCGCGTCCTGCGAGTGGAAGTACGCGGCGAGCCGGGTGATGAAGCCCTCGACGAGGAGCTCGACGACGATGTCGGCCTTGCTGATCCCGTGGTGCGGACGCCCGGTGGGCGCGTTGTCGATCTTCACTGCCAGCGTCCGGCGCTGGAGCGCAGGACCCGACGCCGGCATCCCGTTCAGCGGCCAGCACTCGGTGCACGCAGCGGACGCGGCGAGCTCCGCCGTCGGCGTGACCCACTGATTCGCCGACCACTGCAACGCGGTCCCCGTCGAGCGGAGGACGCCGACGTGAGTGGACCCGTCGTCGAGCGAGGTGAGCGTGGCCAGGTCGCCCTTGCCGTCCTTGTTCCAGTCGCCCGCGACGACCTGGGTCTGGAGCCACGGCATCGTGAACGGGGCGAACTGCGCGATGCCGTTCGTGTCGACGAGCGCGAGGCCGTTCGCGGCGAGGAACGCGTGCACGCGGACCGAGCCGTCGCCGTACCAGTAGAAGGAGAGCAGGTCGGTGAGGCCGTCACCGTCCACGTCGGCGGCGGCGAACTTCGCCTTCGTGATGTCGTAGGTGCCCTCCGCCGACTCCCATACCCCCGTCCAGCCGTTGACCGGCTGGAGACCGTTCGGCGTCGGGTCGAACACATGGATGCGGATCTTGAAGCTCGGGTACTGGTACACGGACGCGAGCTGGTCCGGACCGGTGCGACGCGTGAAGTGGCCGACCGCGAAGCGTGCGCGGGCAGTGTCGTACTGGCCGACGCCCGACGCGTACACGCCCTGAACGCCGCCGAACAGCAGCTGCTTCCCGTCAGACTCGAAGTAATGGATGTGCATGTCGAAGCTGTCGTACTGGTAGATGAAGAGGAGGCCGTTGTGGCCGGTGGCGGAGAAGTTGCCTGGGACGATCGCCTTCACGCGGTTCCAGGCGTAGTCAGGGCTCGACCACCAGCCCTGCGGCCCCTGGAACACGAAGCCCGTACCGGTGGACTTCCACACGAGGACGCGCACCGACGTCCCGCCGTCGTCGTAGAGCGCCACGATGTCGGTCTTCCCGTCGAAGTCCACGTCCGCGGCCGCCACTTTCATGCGGCCGAGGTCGAACGTGTTGTCGGCGGAGGTGAACCAGACGCTCGCCGTGAAGGCATCGCCCGCGTCGGCCAGCGACCGCGTGTCCGGCTCGCGGGTCGGGATCGGCGTCGGCCCGGGAGGCGCGGAGGGGGCCGGCGTTGGCGTCGCGGCGGTGCTGCGGTCGAGCACGGAGATGCGCAGACCGAGCGTGTCGCTCGCATCGAAGAGCGAGGCGATCTGCGTGTAGCCCGCGCCCTTGAAGTCGCCGGTGACGACGAGCCCGTTCGCGAGCGTCTGCGCGCTCGCGACGCTTCGCTCCGGTGTGGCTGAGGGAATGACCCAGACGAGGCAGATGACGAGGGTGAGGAAGAAGGTGACGAGCCGCTTGCTCACTGGCCTGTCACTCTACCTGACGTCTGGGTCATTCCACTACAGCCAGGCAAGGGTCTGAACGCGGTTGCGAGTGCCTTGCTACGTCTGCGCGTGAGCTGCTCGGGCCGAGATCGCTAGCGCCTGGCGAGTGCCTCTCGCACGAGCCTCGGGATCTGGCTCGGCGCGCTTGCGACCGGGATCCCGGCCTCCTCGAACGCCTTCACCTTCGACTGCGCCGTACCTTGATTCCCCGACACGATCGCGCCGGCGTGGCCCATCCGCTTCCCCGGCGGCGCCGAGCGGCCTGCGATGAACGCGACCGCCGGCTTTTTCCCCTGAGCGCGCAGGTACTCGGCCGCGTGCTCCTCGGCGCTCCCGCCGATCTCGCCGACGATCACGATGGCCTCGGTCGCCGGATCTTCGTTGAGCAGCCGGACTGCGTCGGGGGTGGGGAGGCCGATGACCGGGTCGCCGCCGATCCCGATGCACGTGGACTGGCCGAGCCCGGCCTGCGAGAGCAGGTCCGCGATCTCGTAGGTCAGCGTGCCGCTGCGCGAGACGAACCCGATCCCGCCTGGCCGGAAGTTCTCGGCCGGCATGATCCCGATCTTGCACTCGCCGGGCGTGATCGCGCCCGGGCAGTTCGGGCCGATGAGCGTCGTCGCACTCGTCTCGAGGACCGCCGCGACCTTGAGCATGTCCTGCACGGGAATGCCCTCGGTGATCGTCACGACGAGCTCGACGCCCGCGTCGATCGCCTCGAGCATCGCATCCGCCGCTCCCGGGGCCGGCACGAAGATGAGCGACGCGTTGGCGCCTGTCGCAGCGACCGCCTGCGCGACGGTGTCGAAGAGCGGGATCCCGTCCTGCGTCGTGCCGCCCTTTCCCGGCTTGGTCGCGCCCACGACCGCGGTGCCGTAGTCCTTCATCCGCGCCGCGTGGAAGCTGCCCTCCCGGCCGAGGCCCTGGATGAGGACGCGGGTGTCTCGGCCCAACAGGACGCTCATCGCTTCACCCTCGTCGCAGGGGCTTTGACGCGGCCTTCGGCCGCGAGTCGCACGGCTTCCCTGGCGGCGTCGTCCATGGTCTCCTTCGACACGAGAGGCGCGCCCTCGAGGAGCTTCCGCCCGGCGGCAGCCTCTGTCCCCGAGAGCCGGATGACGAGCGGCACGCGCGGCGGGTGCTGGGCGGTCACGGCGAGGATCCCCTTGGCGACCTCGTCGCCGCGCGTGATACCGCCGAAGATGTTGATGAGGACGGACTTCACGCGCTGGTTCGCGAGGACGATCTCGAGCGCCGCCTTGACCACCGCCTCCTTCGCGCCGCCGCCCACGTCGAGGAAGTTCGCGGCGCGCCCGCCCGCGTTGCGCACCGCGTCGAGCGTTCCCATGACGAGGCCGGCGCCGTTCCCGATGATCCCCACATCGCCGTCGAGCTGCACGTAGCTGAAGCCGAGCGCGCGCGCTTTCTCTTCGGCCTCCTCGTCCTTCGACACCTCCTTGAGCGCGGCGAGCTCTTTCTGGCGGAAGAGCGCGTTGTCATCGATATCGAGCTTCGCGTCTCCCGCGAGCACCGAGCCGTCCTTCTGCACGAAGAGCGGGTTGATCTCGACGAGCATCGCGTCGGTGCTCCGGTACACGGCGAACAGGCGCTGCGCTATGTCCACGACCGCATCGCGCTGGGGCTCCGGGACGCGCGCCTCGAAGGCGAGCGCGCGCGCCGCGAACGGCAGCAGACCAAGGAGCGGGCTCGGCCAGCCGCGCGCGATCCTCTCCGGCGTGCTCGCCGCGACCTCCTCGATGTCCATGCCACCGACGGTCGAGAGCATCACGACGGGACGGCGGCGGTCACGGTCGAGCGTGATCCCGAGATAGAGCTCGGCGGCGACGTTCGCCGCGCGCTCGACGTAGACCTTGTCAACGCGCAGTCCTTTGAGGTCCATCCCGAGGATCGCCATCGCGGCTTCGCGCGCCTCGGCCGGCGTCTTCGCGACCTTGATGCCGCCGGCCTTTCCGCGACCGCCGACCTGGACCTGCGCCTTCACCGCGACGGCGGCGCCGATCGCTTTCGCGGCGGACTCGGCCTCCTCCGGTGACGTGGCGAGCCGGCCGTCCGGTATGGGGATGCCCGCGCGCGACAGGACCTGTTTCGCCTGGTATTCGTGCAGCTTCACGTGGGCGTTCCGGAGGATATCGTCGGGCCATGCGTCGCGTGTCCGTCGTCGGCGGCAGCGGCTCCGGAAAGACGACCACCGGTCGCGCGATCGCTGACCGCATGGGAGTCTCCTTCGTCGAGATCGACGCGCTCCACTGGACGCACCCCGGCTGGGAGCTGCCGCCGCTCGAGGAGTTCCGCGCCTCCGTCGACGCGGCGACACGCGGCGATGCCTGGGTCGTGGACGGCAGCTACGGAAAAGTGCGCGACATCGTCTGGTCGCGCGCGGATACCGTCGTGTGGCTCGACCTGCCGTTCCCCCTCATGCTCTGGCGCACCCTTCGCCGGACGCTCTCGCGCATCGGGAGCGAACATCTTCTCTGGGGGACGCAACGAGAGACCTGGCGGGCGGCTTTCTTCTCGCGGGACTCGCTGTTGCTCTTCATGATCCGCACGCACCACCGCCGCGTGCGTCTGTACCGGGAATGGCTTGCGCGTTACCCGCACCTTCGGCTCGTGCACCTGCGCGGTCCGCGTGAGGTGGAACGTTGGCTCGAGGCCCTTGACGGCCGGTCCAGTATTCCCCGGTCGTCCGCCGGACGAGCAAGCGAGGGGAGGTGATGGCAGCGCGCGGCCGCGGATAGAGGGTGGGGGCGGGGCGAAAGTGCGGAGGAAGGAATGCATCGCTTTCGTAGCACCGCCAGCGCGTTCGTCATCGCATCCTGCGTCCTAGGCACCGCGATCGCGCCGATCGTCGCGACCGCAGCGGGTCCCAGCGCCTGGCCGCAGTGGGGCCAGAACCCGCAACACACCGGTCAGTCCAGCGCCGTCGGCCAGAGCGCCGACCGACTCCTCGCGGACGTCGTCTACGACCCGTTCGTGCCCGACGAGCAAAAGGCGAGCTTTGGCGACCTCCTCGCTCATTACCAGGCGCCGCTCCTCGACGGAAACGACGTCTTCATGGAGGTGAAGACGGGGAGCTACACGGGCTCGTCGACATGGAACACCCAGATCTGGGGCGAGAACGCGTTCACCTGGCAGGACGGCCGGCTGACGCAGAAATGGGCCTGGGCAAGCGACTGGAAGCCCGAGCCGAACTCACCCGCCGTCGGCTCGTCACCGACCGAACGGTGGGGCCTCCTCGGCTGGGAGCCGGTCTTCCACGCGGTGATGACGGGCAACTTCATCTACGCGCCGGGCGCGTACGGCGCGATCTGGAAGCTCAACCGCCAGACCGGCGCGGTCATGAAATGGATCACGCCGTTCGCCGCGGGCGGCGATCGCGACCCGAACACGTTCGTCTCGGGCCCGCTCTCGGCCGACGCCGCGGGCAACGTCTACTACAGCGTCCTGAAGCTCGACCCGGCCGACCCGTACGGCATCGACAAGTCGCACGACATCCCCGGTTCGTGGCTCGTGAAGGTGTCGGTCGACGTCGCCACGAGCGTCGCGTACTCGACACTTGTCGCGGGCGCGCCCACGACCTGCGAGACGACGTTCAGCCTCGCCGAGCTTCCCTGGCCGCCCACGCCTGACGCGGTCGTGCCGACCGGCCCGTGCGGCACGCAGCGGCCTGGCATCAACGTCGCGCCGGCCATCGCGCCGGACGGGACGATCTACACCGTGAGCCGCGCGCACTTTCGCACCCGCTACGGCTACGTCATCGCGGTGAACCCGAACCTCACGCCCAAATGGGCGGCCTCGCTCCGCGGCCACCTGAACGATGGCTGCAACGACGGGACGCAGTTCAGCGTCTTGCCGCCGAACGGCACCTCCGGCGGCTGCATCGCCGGAGCGCACGCCGGCGTGGACCCCGCGACGAACGCCCAGCCGGCGGGACGCGTCATCGATCAGTCGTCCTCCTCGCCGACCGTCGCGCCCGACGGCAGCGTCCTCTATGGCGCGTACAGCCGGTACAACTACGCACGCGGACATCTCTTCAAGTTCAGCTCCGCCGGTGGGTTCCTCGCGGCGTACGACTTCGGCTGGGACACGACCCCGGCGATCCTCTCGCACGCCGACGGCAGCTATTCGGTCGTCGAGAAGGACAACCATTACGACGCGGGCTCGTACTGCAACGACAACAAGGTCTGCCCGCTGGCACCCCCCGGTCCGTATTACATGAGCATCTTGAGCGGCGTGACGCTGCGGCCGGAGCACCAGTTCCTGAACACGAACACCGAGAGCTGTTATTACCAGAACAACGGCAACCTCAAGTGCAGGAGCGACCATCCCGGCGGCTTCGAGTGGTGCATCAACGCCCCGGCGGTCGACGCGAACGGCGTCATCTACGCGAACAGCGAGGACGGCAACCTGTACGTGATCAATCCGGACGGCTCGCTGAAACAGCATCTGTTCCTGAAGCTCGCGCTCGGCGCGGCCTACACCCCGCTCGCCATCGGCGGAGACGGGAAGATCTACACCGAGAACGACGGCCACCTCTTCGTGGTCGGTAACTAGGGCGGCGGAAGCGGGGCGGCCCCTCGGCCGCCCCGCTTTTGGTCCCACTAGGCTGCTCGCGCCGTGAGCACGCTCGAGCTGCTCCTCGTCCTCGGCGCGCTCGCGTGCCTGCTCGCGCTCCTCGCGAAAGCGTTGCGGCTGCCCGCTGCGATCTTGCAGCTCGCGGGCGGCCTGGCGATCGCGTTCGCGCCGGGCCATCCCGAGGTCGCGCTGCCGCCCGAGCTCGTCTTTGTCATTTTCGTCCCGCCGATCGTGTACTTCGCCGGCTTCGGCAGCTCGCTGCGCGACCTGCGCGCGAACGCCGGCACGATCGCCTCGCTCGCGGTCGGGCTGGTGCTCGCCACCGCGGCCGCGATCGCCGTCGTGGCCCACGCGCTGATCCCGGAGCTCTCCTGGGCCGCCGCTTTCGTCCTCGGCGCGATCGTCGCGCCGACCGACATCGCCGCGGCGCGCGCCGTTCTCGAGCGGCTGGGCTTGCCGCGCCTCCTGCTCACGCTGCTCGAGGGCGAGGGCCTGCTGAATGATGCGACTGCCGTGATCACGTATCGGGCGGCCGTCGCCGCGGTCGCGGTGGGCGCGTTCTCGCTCGACCAGGTCGGCCTCTCCATCGTGCTCGTCGGCGCGGGTGGGCTCGCGTACGGCGTCGTGCTCGGCTACGTCATCGCCCGCATTCGCACGCCGATCGAGGACGCGCCGATCGAGATCACGATCTCGCTCCTCACGCCGTACGTCGTGTATCTCACGGCGGAGGCGATCGGCGTGAGCGGCATCGTCGCGACGGTTGCGACGGGCATCTTCCTCGGCCGCCGCAGCTCGACGATCATGTCGCCGTCTACGCGTATCGCCGGCCTCGCGGTATGGCAGCTCTTCATCTTCGTCCTCAACAGCGCGCTCTTCATGCTCATCGGGCTGGAGTTCCCGCGGGTCGCGCTCGCACTCGGGTCCGAGCAACCCGCGGCGCGCCTCGTGGGCCTCGCTCTCGCGATCGGCCTCGGCGTCATGGCGGTGCGGATGCTCTGGGTCTTCCCGATCACCTACCTGCGTGCCGCGGTCCCCTGGCTGCACGCCACGAAGCGACCGGACTGGCGCTACGTCTTCGTCGTCGGCTGGGCGGGGATGCGCGGCATGGACTCCGTCACCACCGCGCTCGCCCTTCCGTTCATGACGCAGGACGGTGGGCCGTTCCCCGCGCGCTCGCTCATCGTCTTCCTCGGGGCGGCGGTCGTGATCATCACGCTCGTCGGCCAGGGCCTCACGCTCCCGCTCGTGATGCGCGTGCTCGGCGTGGCCGCCGACGACAGCGAGGATGCGGAGGAACAGCAGGCGCGCGAAGTCACCGGTGACGCGGCGCTTCGCCGGATCGGGGAGCTCGAGAAGGAGTGGCCGACGCACCGGCCGCTCATCGAGCAGCTACGGACGCAGTACGAGCACCGCGCCGAGCACCGCGACCGGCGGGAGGCCGACGCGACGGCGGCCGATCAGGAGGAGACCGAGCACCGCGCGATCCGCCATCAGGTGCTCGAGGCGGAGCGCGAGGCCGCGGTCGACCTGCGCAACCGCAACGCCATCAACGACACCGTCCTGCGGCGGCTCGAGCGCGACATCGACCTCGAAGAGCTCCGTATGGACGCGTAGCCGACTCTCCCCTGGGTCCGGCGTACGATGAGGCCGATGGCGAACACGGCGGCGGGCGCGGTCAACAAGGCCTCCCTCGAGCGGCTCGTCGCCGACATCCGCACGTTCTCGGTCGCCGGGATCGAGCGCGCCGCGTGGGGCTGGGAGCGTCACGAGCGCGCCGGCCTCGATGAGTATCACGAGGCGGAGCGCGCCGCGCTCAAGGCGATCGAGGCCGCCGATCTCGGCGAGCGCTGGGACGCTTACCGCCGCTCGCTCTTCGAGCTGACCGAGGGTGGCCGCCGCGCGCTCGTCTCGTGGCAGTACGAGCACGGCGACGTCGGCCACCGCGCGGAGCGCGCGGCGTTCGGCGCGGCCCTCGGCCTTTTTGCCAAGCCGCAGCTGACGCGCGAGCAGTACGCGACGCTCGTCCGTCCGATGGCCGAGGCGCTGCCGTGGCTGCTCCCGGAAGAGAAGCCGGAGCCGAGAGAGACCTAGCCGGCCTCGGGCCCCGGACGTGCACGGGGATCGGGCGTGACTTTCAACGACAGCTCGCGCCTCGATCCGTCGCAGGTCGAGGACGCACGGGGGCGAGGCGGCGTGGGCGGTCCGATCCTGGTCGGGGGCGGCGGGATCGGCTTGCTCATCCTCGTCGCCTCGCTCCTCCTCGGCGTCGATCCATTCGCCGGAGACGTCTCGTCGGGTCCGATCGAGGGCGTGCCGTCCGTGCAGGAGTGCCGCACGGGAGCGGACGCGAACCGGCGCACCGACTGCCGCATCGTCGGCTTTGTCGACAGCATCCAGAAGTACTGGGGCGCGGAGTTCGACCGGCGCGGGGACACCTATCTTCCGGCGCACACCGTCATCTACACCGGCGCAGTCGATGCGGGCTGCGGGATCGCGAGCGCGGCCGAAGGCCCCTTCTACTGCCCGAGTGACGGCAAGGTGTACCTCGACCTCTCGTTCTTCGACGAGCTGCGCACGCGCTTCGGCGCGAGGGGCGGCGCGTTTGCGGAGGGCTACGTCGTCGCGCACGAGTACGGCCATCACGTGCAGGACCTCCTCGGACTGCTCGAGCAGCGCGGCGCGCAGCGCGGCCCGCGCGGCGCCTCGGTCCGCGTCGAGCTGCAGGCGGACTGCTTCGCCGGCGTGTGGGCGCGCCACGCCGCGGATACCGGATACCTCGAATCGCCGACCGACGCCGAGATCGCGCAGGCGCTCGACGCCGCGGGCGCCGTCGGGGACGACCGTATCCAGCGCGAGACTCAAGGCCGCGTCGCGCCGGAGCAGTGGACTCACGGCTCCTCGGCGCAGCGCCAGCAATGGTTCCGCACGGGGTACGCGACCGGCGAAATGGATCGCTGCGATACGTCGTCGGTCTAGCGCCGCCTGCGACCGCAGGTCTACACGACGGCCTTAGGCCTTGCGCTCCATCTGGACGCCGGTGCCGGCGAAGCACATGACGAACCTGAGCGTCGTCGCGCCGGTGTTGCGGATGGTGTGGAACCCTTCCGCCGGGGACATGACGCAGAACGAGCCGGCGCGGATCGGCCGCGTCTCGTCGCCGACGCGCACCTCGCCTTCGCCGTCGAGGACGAAGAAGGCCTCTTCGACATAGCGGTCGGCGACCTTGTGACGGTGGACAGGGATCGATTTGCCTGGATCGACCTCGGCCGCGCCGAACGAGAGCTGCGCCGAGCCCTCGGGCGCGTCGAAGTAGATCGCCCGGCGGACGCCGGGCACGACCTCGCCCAGCGGCTTGTCGGCGCGGTTGGTGACCCGCACGGCGAGGACAGTACCCGTCTCTTCGTCGGTTCGCCCGTTAGATGAGCGCGCGCGTCTCCCGCTCGATCTCCGCGATGAGTCGCTTGGCGTCGGTCACCAGGATCTCGAGGGCCTTGGCGATGGTCAGCCGGTGGCGCGGCTCGAGGTCGGGCGGTATCTCGTCCTCGTCGAGGACGTCGATCGCGCCGGACGGGCGGAGCAGCACGTCGATGGCGAGGTCGGTGAAGGCGACGAGCTGCTCGCCGATCTCGGTCGTCTCGGCGACGTTGCAGTAGTACGCGACCGTCCTGGGGCCGTCGAGCCAGTGGTAGACGTTGAAGGGGCGGTCGATCCAGTAGTGCGCGATCGTCACGAAGCCGGGCCGCACGACGATCCCGGTCTCGCCGATCTTCCACTCGCGATCGATGACGTACCGCAAGACCGCGCGCCGCCCCGGCTCCAGCGCGAGGAGGGTGCACGCGAACTCGGCGACCGTTCCATCGAGCCGCGTCTTGCGCTCGGTGATCGCGGCGCCGGTTTGACTGCCCACTACGCGTCGGTAGCATGACCGACGCGGCATGAGAGAGCTGTACCAGGTCGTCGAGGTCGGCCCGGCTTGGTATCAGGACAACATTCCGTGCCAGGAAGCCTGCCCCGTGAAGACGAACTGCCGCGGCTACCTCAACCTTGCCGCGGCCGGTGAGTTCGAAAAGGGCTGGGAGCTCGCTCTCGATCCAAACCCCATGGCGTCGATCTGTGGCTCCGTCTGCGCCGCGCCGTGCGAGACGGCGTGCAGGCGCAAAGAGGTCGACAAGCCGCTCTCGATCCGCTACGTGAAGAAGTTCCTCTCCGATTGGACCCATCAGAACGTGAAGGTCGACGGGCGCGGCTACACGCAGCCGCCGGCGCCGGTGTTCGGTCCGCCGCGCGGCAAGGTCGCGATCGTCGGCGCGGGCTGCGCGGGCCTGTCGGCGGCGAGCGATCTTTCCAAGCTCGGCATGGGCGTCACGGTGTTCGACGCCCTCGAACAGGCCGGCGGCACCACGCTCGCCGGTGTCCCGCCGTTCCGCCTGCCGCGCGAGGTCATCGACCGCGACATCGCGGGCATCGTCAACGAGAACGTCGAGCTGCGCCTGTCGACGTACGTCGGCAGGGACGTGTCGCTCCGCCAATTGCACGACGAATACGACGCGGTCCTCGTCGCGGCGGGGTGCTTCGAGCCGAACTACCTCGGGTTCGAGGGCGAGGACGCGCAGGGCGTCATGGGCGGGATCGTCTTCCTCGAGCGCGCCTATCGCGGGCGTCCGGTCGAGGTGGGGAAGCGGGTCATCGTCCTCGGCTCGGGCTACACCGCGATGGACTGCGCGTCGACCGCCTGGCGCCTCGGCGCGGAGGAGGTCTTCATCATCGTCCGCCGCAGCCGCGAGGAGATCGTCGTCGACGAAGAGGAGCTCGGCGAGACCGAGCGCGAGGGCATCCAGTTCGTGTACCTCGCGCAGCCCGTCGGCTATGTCGTCGGCGAGGACGGCCACGTGCGCGCCGTCCGGTTCGTCCGCAACAAGCTCGGCGATCCGGACGAGAAGGGCCGCCGCAGCCCGATCGCGATCGCGGGCACCGAGTTCGAGATGCCCTGCGACACCGTGCTGCTCGCGCTGGGGCAGGCGCCCGAGACGAGCTGGCTCGCGCAGGAGTTTCCCGAGTTCCGCACCAAGCGCTGGCGCGACATCAAGGTCGACCCGGAGACGTACCAGACGGTCGTGCCAAAGATCTTCATCGCCGGCGACTACCGCACCGCGCCGACCACGATCATCGAGGCCGTCGCAGACGGGCGCTCGGCGGCGCAGCAGATCGCGCGGTTCCTCGACCCCAAGGCGGTCTCAGTCGATGTGCCCGAGTACCACGAGGTCGTCACGCTCCGCCGCTCGAGCACGCCCGATAACGTCGGCCTCATCTCGCTCGAGGGCGAGCTCGCCCGCGTGTACCACAACATGTCCGTCGATTACGACCGCATCCCCCGGCAGGAGATGCCCAAGCTCGCGAAGAACGACCGGCGTGGCCTTTTCCTCGAGGTGAACCAGGGCTACACCGAGGCCCAGGCGGTCGCGGAGTCCGACCGCTGCCTCAAGTGCAACTTCAACATCGAGATCATCGGCGAGCTCTGCATCATCTGCGGCGGCTGCGTCGACGTGTGCCCGATGGACGTCATCCACATGGTCGACATGAGCGACGTCGTCGACGACGGCTCGATCCCGGCCGTCGCGAACGCGAAGAAGTGGGACCACGGCGTCGCCTTCTTCCTCGACGAGACGGCGTGCATCCGCTGCGCCCTCTGCATCATCCGCTGCCCGACCGACGCGATCACCATGAACCGCTACGGGACGGTCATGCCCGCGGTCGGGCAGGTACTCCCGAAGGAATCCATAGACGACGAGATCCACCTCGACCTTACGGTCGCCGCGGGCAAGGCGGTGCGTCCGCTGCCGAAGTACGACCCGCACCTCGCCCCCGGGTACAAGGATCTCAACGGGAACGGCCAGAACGGTCACTTCGCGCATGGCCACAAGACGACCGTCGTAGACAAGCAGCCGGTCAAACACTAGATGCTCGAGATCCCGGCGCAGCTCTGGCAGCGCACGAAGTCGAGCTACATCTGGCGGTCGTTCTTCCGCCACGGGTATCCGGACTCGCGGAAGAACCAGTCGCTCGCGGTCTTCACGAACGTCTTCCTGCACCTGCACCCGGTGAAGGTGCGCCGCCACGCTCTCGCGATCCCCTACACGTGGTGTATGGGCGGGCTCTCGTTCTTCCTGTTCCTCGTGCTCACCCTCACGGGGACGCTGCTCATGTTCTACTACCGGCCCACGACCGAGTGGGCGTACTCGGACATCAAGGACCTCGAGACCGTCGTCCTGTTCGGCCAGCTCCTGCGGAACATGCACCGCTGGGCCGCGCACGGCATGGTCATCACCGTGTTCCTCCACATGATCCGAGTCTTCTACACCGGCTCGTACAAGCCACCACGCGAGTTCAACTGGGTCATCGGGACGCTCCTCTTCTTCTTCACGATCCTTCTCAGCTACACGGGCTACCTCCTCCCGTGGGACCAGCTCTCGTTCTGGGCGGTCACCGTGGGCTACGAGATCGCGCGCGCGACGCCGTTCATCGGTGACGAGTTCAGCTTCGTCCTCTTCGGCGGCTATCAGCTCGGACCGAACGCGCTCTTACGCTTCTACGTGCTCCACGTGGTCGGCCTGCCGCTCGTCGTCGGTTTCCTGATCGCCATCCACTTCTGGCGGATCCGGAAGGACGGCGGGATCACCGGACCCCTTTAATGGGTGTTCCCCGCGGGCCGCAGCCCTTCCCGGGACAGGAGAAGCGGCTCCGGCTCCTCGCGTTCGTCCGCCAGGACTCCGTCGTCCGCGTCGACAAGCGCGTCGAGGACACCGCGATGGTGTGGCCGCACCTCCTCGTCATCGAGTTCATCGCCGCCATGCTCTGGACGATCGGCCTCTTCGCCATCTCGGCGGCGTTCAACGCCCCCCTCCAGGACCACAGCACGCCCGACTGCACGCCGAACCCGTCGAAGGCGCCGTGGTACCTGCTCAACCTGCAGGAGCTGCTCCTGCACATGGACAAGGGACTCGCCGGCGTGGTCGTGCCGACGCTGTGGCTCGTTTTCATGGCGTTCATCCCGTACATCGACCGAAGCCGCGAGGGCGTCGGCATCTACTTCACGACCCCCAAGGGCCGTACGATCACGATCTTCGCCGCGGTCTATGCGACCGTGCTGACGTTCACCCTGATCGTTCTCGACAAAGTCCTCAAGGACGTTGGCTACATCGAGTTCGCGAGCGATCATTTCCCCGGCGGAAAGCAGCTCTTCCCGAACTATCTCATCCCGATCGCGACGATGCTCGGGCTCTCGTTCCTGCTCGTGGTCATCGTGAAGCGGCTCTATGGGGCCGGCACGCGCGAGTGGATGATCGCGATCTTCACCGGGTTCGTCTCGGTCTACCTCGTCCTCACGATCGTGGGCACGTCCATGCGCGGCACGGGCATGAACCTCTTTCTGCCCTGGGATGTGCCTTCGACGCATCAATGCTTCGAGCCGGGCCCGCTGTGATCCGGCCGCACACCGACACCACGACGGTGGGGCTCATCGGCCGCATCAAGCGGCGCCAGCTCCTGCGCGCCGGCTTTCTCACCGGCACCCTGCTCGCGACCCTCGAGCTCACCGCGATCGTCGTCCCGTTCTTCCGCGTGAACAAGATCACCGGCCTTGGCGCGAAGATCGGCGTCGGCCCCAAGGCCGACATCCTCGCCCGCTTCAAATCGGCGAACGACATCCCGATCCTCAACGTCGAGGGGAAGTTCTTCCTCCTCCACGCGCCGGGCGGCGTCATCGCCGCATACCGCAAGTGCACGCATCTCGGCTGCAGCGTCCCGTTCAACGACGGCGAGGACCAGTTCCACTGCCCGTGCCACGGCTCGCTCTACGACAAGCACACCGCGGTCGTGAAGGGCGGTCCCGCACCGAAGCCGCTCCAGCTCTTCCACATCGCCGCGGACGCGAGCGGGACCCTCACCGTCGACACGAACCCGCTGAACGTCATCGACCGCCAGGCGAACGTGTGGGATCCGAAGGTCCTCGAGATCACCGAGTGACGATCGACCTCAACGTCGTCCTCGCCGTCTTGAGCGGTCTGCTGTTCTTCGGCTTCGTCGCGTTCTTCGCGTTCCTCATCTACCACCAGCGCGAGGTCGAGCCCAAGGAGCCGCGCTTCACCGGCGCCGAGATCATCGAGCAGCATTACGCGCCCGGCGCGACCGTCGAGCAGCCCACGCCGTACTACGTCGCGCCGATCCCCGCCGCGCCCGATCCGCTCGAGATCTCGGCGAACCTCGACAAGAAGATCGTCATCGGCGGGGGGATGGTGTTCGGCTTCTTCGCGCTCCTCGGCGTGTACTTCTTCTACCTATTCGTCCTCCGTGCGGACGCGAGCGCCGACCCGGGACGGTGGCGCGACCGCGTCGCTTTTTCGCACCAGGAGGAGAAGCTCATCGAACGCGGCCGCAACCTGTACGCGAACTTCTGCTTCGACTGCCACGGGAAGACCGGCCTTGGCAGCGCCGATCCGAGCCGCAAGGACCTGCCCGGCCTGCCGCTCAACAAGCCGGACTTCAAGTACGTGACCCTCATGGCCGATCCGGCGAAGCTGAAGGCGGCGCAGGACCTCATCACGCACACCATCGAGCGGGGCCGCAACAAGGGCCCGGGGCAGATCTCGATGCCCGCGTGGAGCGACAAGGAGGGCGGCTCGCTGAACGACGAGCAGATCGAGCAGCTCGTCTCGTTCATCATGAAAGGCACCGATGCGGACTGGGCCGACGTCGTGACGGTGCGCCAGCACAGCCAGGGGACCGAGGACGGCCACCTGCCGCTCGAGCCGAACCCGCCGAAGCCTCAGGCCGTCTCCGGCGCCGCGGCGGGACAGCAGCTGACCGTCGGCAACCCCCAGCAGCCGTGCATCACCTGCCACAGCTTCGATCCATCGAAGACGAGCCCGATCCCGCAGGCGCCGAACCTCGGCCGGTACGGGGTCGAAGGCCCGCTCAACGACGAGAACAAGCGGGCCAAGGCCTCGGGCGATGCGGACTGGCTCTTCAAGTGGGTCTCGAACGCTCCCGGGATCAAGCCGGGTATCGTCATGCCGGCCTTCAGCAGCAAGAACGGCGGTCAGTTGAGCGACGATCAGATCAAGGCGATCGTGGAATACCTGAACACCCTGGGGAAGTGACGTGATCACCGAGGTCAGCGAAGCCAGCGAGTTCTATATGGTCTTCGTGACCACCTTCATCCTGCTCGCCGTCCTGTACTTCCTGCAAAAGTGGTGGACCACGTACCGGTAGCGTTCCGGGGGGCTCCGCCCCCCGAGGAGCCGCTGCCGCTCCCTCGCCGGCACACGCTTGTCCTCCTCGTCGGCCGCGTCACCACGATCAAGCTCGCCTTTTGGGCCGCGGTCACCGGATTCGAGCTTGCCCTGCCGCGCGTGCTCGCGCGACCGTTCGCAGATCGCTTCGGCTGGTCGATCGCCTTCGCGATGCTCGCGACGGCGCTGGCGCTCGGCTGGGCCGCGTGGTCCGCGCGGACGATCGACCGCGACGCCGGCGGGATCTCGCGCTCCGTTGCGACGATCGCGACGACCTTCGCCGCCGCATCCGTCGTGGCGTCGCCCGCGAGCATCCCACTCCTGCTCGTCGAGCTCCGCGCTTCGACCGACGGCTGCCCCGGCGCGACGACGTGCCACCTCGAGCCCTTTTTCCTGTGGGTCGCGCTCTTCGCCGTCGGCTTCCTGGTCATCCCCGCCGCCTTCGCGGCGTCGCTGCGGAAAGTCAATGCGGAGTAAACCCAGCTCGCTTGTCCGGCTACTGGCCATTCCTGTGGCACGCTATCGCGACGCTGGTGGCCGGGAAACGAATCATGGTGGTCGACGACGATCCCGATCTTCGGGAGCTTCTCTTCACCGCGCTCGCCGATGAGGGGTTCGAGGTCGTCCCTGCCGCCAATGGCGAAGAGGCGCTCGGCCTGCTGCGGACGTTCCGCCCGGACGTCATCGTCCTCGATCTCATGATGCCGGTCATGGACGGCTGGCAGTTCGCGAACGAGCTGAAGGCGCGAGACGAGGACATACCGATCGTCCTGCTCTCGGCGGCGCGCGACCTCAAGAATCACGCGCGCGAGATGAACGCCGCCGACGTGATCGAGAAACCGTTCGACCTGAGCGAGCTCATCCCCAAGATCGAGCGCGTCGCCGCCAGCTGATCCCGAGCGGCGCCGAGCCGCTCCTAGACTCCTGCCGTGACGCTCGGCCGACCGCTCGCCGTCGTCCTCCTCGCGCTGCTCCCGACCGCGCTCCTCGCCTGGCTCCTCGCCGATCCCGCGCGCAACGGGCCCTTCAACATCCCGCTCGAGCACTTCGTCATCACCTCGAACGTCTCGATCGTCGCCGCGGTCGTCGCCTTCCTGGTCGCGCGGAGCGCCCTGCAGGCCGGTCATTACCCGACCTTGCTCGTCGCGCTCGGCTTCGGCTGCATGGCGGGGCTCTTCGCGGTGCACGGCCTGTCGACGCCCGGCGTGCTCCTACGCGGCGACCGCGCGCCGGATGCCGCGCTCGTCACCGGCGTCTCGGGGCAGCTCGCGCTCGCGACGGCGGCGCTCTTCTTTGCCGTCCGCTACACCCCGCTCGCGGGCTGGCTCGCGCGGCGCGTCCGCCCCAGCGCGCTCGTGGCGGTCGTCGTGCTCGCGATCCTCGCGTACGCGACCGTCGCGCTCGCGGCGCCGGGGAGGATCGCCCAGATCGCGCGCGTGCTGCTCGTCCTGACCGGCTCGTCGCCGGGGTACGACCCCGGAAGCTACGGCTACGGTTACGGCGGCGCCGACGTGACCGGTGGCGCGGGCTGGCTCCCGTACGTCGGCGTGGCGGTCGTCGTCGTCCTCTACCTCGTTGCCGCGTTCGCGCAGGGCCGCGATTTCCTGCGCACGCAGCTGCCGCTGCAGGGCGCGCTCGCGGTCGCGTACGTCTTCCTCGCGCAGGCGCAGATATCGCAGTTCCTCGGGCCGACCTGGACGCCGGCGTGGTGGGAGTACCACGGCCTCATGCTCGTCGCGGCGGTCCTCGCGCTCGGCGCGCTCTTCATCGAGCTCGACCGCCGGCGCGGCCTCGAGCGCTTCCTCCCGCCCACGGTGGTCGAGCGCGTCATCTCCGGCGATCCGCTCCGGCTCGAGGGCGAGCGGCAGACCGTGACGATCCTCTTCGCGGACCTGCGCGGCTCGACCGCGCTCGCCGAGACGCTCGCGCCAGAGCAGATCGTCGCCGTCCTGAACGCGTACCTGCGAGTCATGGCGAAGTGCGTGCTCGACACCGGGGGCATCCTCGACAAGTTCCTCGGCGACGGCCTCATGGCGATCTTCGGCGCGCTCGGCGATCCAACGAACGGCGCCGCGGCGGCCGCGCGCGCGGCGCTCGCGATCCGCGACCGCGTCGGCAGGCTGAACGAGGAGCGCGCGGCGCGCGGCGATCCGGTCGTACGCTTCGGGGTGGGGATGCACACCGGCGACGTCGTCCTCGGCGCGGTCGGCCTGCCCGAGCGCTCCGACTACACGGCGATCGGCGACACCGTGAACACGGCCTCGCGCATGGAGACCCTCACGAAGGAGTTCAAGGTCGACGCGGTGCTATCGGGCGAGACGGCCTCGCGGCTCGACGGCGACGGCATCGAGCTTCGCCCTCTGGGCGCGGCGACGGTCCGGGGGAAGGCGCAGGCGATCGAGGTGTTCACGCTCCGCTGAGCGAACGCCTACGTCGCTGCTAGGAGCTACTCCTTGGTCCAGCCGACCGCGAGGAGCACCGGTCCGTCCGCCGTGGGGTAGTAGACCTGCCAGCCGTGGTAGCCCCGGTATGCCATTGGATCGGCCTTCATGACGGCCGCGTACGCCACGAGCGCGTTCACATAGCCCTGCGAGTGGTTGTACGCGAAGAGCGCCTTCTGCATGTTGTCCGGTGCGCCCGCGGCCTTGAGGTACCGCGCCGCGCCCATGATCGCGTCGTGGGTGTCGTTGATGTCGCCTTTGCCGTACATCGCCCAGGTCGCGGGCATGAACTGCATCGGACCTTGCGCGCCCGCGCTCGAGAGGCCGCGGATCCGGCCCGTCCGCGTCTCGACCAGGTGGATCGCCGCGAGGTAGTACCACGGGACGCCGAACGCGGTCTCCGCCTCGCGGTAGTCGCCGAGCAGCTCGTCGATCGGTGCGGGCTCGACGATCTTCCAATCGGGCAGCGTCTTCGGGATGGGGCCGCCCATCGAGCGCAGCTGCTTGCCGGCCTCGAGGCTGCCGAGCACCGCCGATCGCGTCGAGACCGGGAGCGCGCCCAACACGGTGTCCTTCCAGTCGGGGTAGTCGGCGAGCCGGCTGTACGCGAGCTGCTGCAGGTGGCCCATCCAGGCGAGCTGCGCGCCGGACACGTTCGGGTCGCGGAGCGCCGTCTCGACCATGACCAGCTGCTTCGCCAGCGAAGCGGCGTCGTTCGCGGCGACCGGCAGTTCGTCCCAGCGCGGCGCGGGCGTGGCGCTCGGCTGCACCGTTGCGGTCGTGAGTGCCTCGGTCGTGGGCGCCGGCGTCGCCTCGGGTATCGGACTCGCCGTCTGCTCGACCGTCGTGACAGGGGCCGTCCCGCCGCCTGCGCAGGCCGCGACGAGCGCGGCCGCGAGGGCCAGGCAGACCGCGCGGAATGGGAACGTCCTCAACTCATCCACCGTCGGTCTACAGCATGAAGCACGCACGGGGCGAGCGGGGTGGCAGATCGGTGAATGCGAGCGCACGCTCTCACGAGGGACGGCCGACCGACCGCGCCGTTCAGGGCGTTCCAGGGCCATCTCGTGTCGCTGATCTCTAGCGCTCTGCTGGGATCGTCTCGAAACCCTGCTCCCCGAAGTCGCGGTCGAAGGCGAATGCGGTCGCGAGGCCTCTACGGTGCATGAACTCGAAGCTTGTCCAATCGACCAGAGAGGCGTCTCGTCGATTGGCAGCGAGGAACGCGGCAACCGCGGCGTCGTGGAGATCCTCATCGACCCATGCGACGTTCAGGGATCGAACGACCCCGCGAAGGAGATCTCGGCTAGCTCGCGTGCCCCAGCGCGAGTGGACGAGCGCGGTCGCCTCGAGCACGACGTAGTTATGCGTGACGAGCTCGACGTTTCGCAGCAGTTCGTCGAACGTAGCGACCGCCCGCTCGTGATTTCCTTCGTCCTCGTCCAGAAAGGCGATCGATGCGGACGGATCCACGAAGAGGCTCACTTTCGATACGCCTCGGCCAAATACCGGTCGTGGTTCTCCGCCAGATCGCTCATGCCCGAGCGGTACTTTCCAGCCAACTTCATGACTCGGCGAACGCGGTCGTCGCGGTCACCCTCGCCGCTCAGGCGATCGACCGCCTCGCGGATCAGGGCCGAGACCGAGCGGCCGGAAGCGCGCGCGCGTCGCTTCAGGCGCGCGTCCTGTTCCTCCGTCAGCTGGATCTGGACACGTTTCACGACGTCATTCTAACCACCATGCTGCCGAAAATAGGAGCGCTAAGCGGACTCATGCCGCCGCGCAGTGGCTTCGCGCGCGAGCCGCACGCGCACGTTCGCTAGGCCCGCGTGACGCGGCGCGTCCACTCGCGCGTGCCGAGTAGCTCCCAGA
>Ga0209689_1000163_pt1 | contig 40387 bp, 35 predicted proteins | sample GraSoiAngelo_149_FD_187119 | JGI IMG/M metagenome (GOLD analysis project Ga0209689, IMG submission 187119) | Grasslands soil microbial communities from the Angelo Coastal Reserve, California, USA - 14_1009_09_30cm (SPAdes) (version 2) | ecosystem: Environmental > Terrestrial > Soil > Grasslands ... | reverse complement strand
GAGCGGTGGCTACCGGCTCTTCACCGACGCCGACCTCAGCGTACCGATCGAGGAGCTCGACAAGCTGCTGGGCCCGCTCCACAACGGGGCAGCTGTAGCTATCGCCTCGCGCGGCCTGCGCGATTCTGACGTCCAGCTCCACCAGCCCTGGTACCGCGAGACTATGGGCAAGGCCTTCAACTTCCTGGTCCGCCTATTCGTTCTGAGCGGCGTCCACGATACCCAGTGCGGGTTCAAGGCTTTCACCGCCGAGTCGGCTCAGCGGGTCTTCCCGCCGCTACAGACACCTGGCTTCGGCTTCGACGTAGAGGTGCTGTATCGTGCCCGGCAGGCAGGCTACAAGATCGCCGAGGTCCCCACCCGATGGATAAACTCGCCGGCGACAACGGTGAGGACGCGCCAGGGGCTCCAGGCCTTCCTCGACCTGTTGGTTATTCCGGGGCGAGTCCGCAGGCACCCCAGCTAGCGGGTCCTGGGCGTCCCTCCGGCAGGTCGAGCTGGAGGAGCTCATACCCGTTCACCTCGGCGGCCTGGACGGAGTGCTGGAGCAGCCACTCGTCGAGATAGGAAGAACCGGTGCGGGCGCTGGCGTTCCATGGCTCGCCCGCGGAGTTTGGACCCAGCACGGCCAGCGCCGTCCCCGAAGCCTGGAGCTGACAGGCCACTGTCCGCTGGACGCCTTCGCTGTTGCTGAATCCGGGCAGGAATTCGAAGTAGACGGTTCCCGGTCGCCGGGCGGTGAGGAAGTAAAGCATGGCGTCATTGAAGAGTCCCTGATCGTTCCGGCGCAGCCCAACGAAGATGGGGCGTCCGGCAGGAACAGCCTGGTCGACCCTCGCCACCAGCGCCGCCAGCTGACCTTCCGGCATCCAGGAGCTATCGCCAACCAGTTGAGCCCGATCGAGCTGCGACCCGGAGCCAGTGGAGCGGCTCAGGTCTCGATACGCCAGCGCCGAGACCCCTGCCAACAAAAGCAGGCAGCCGGCCACCGCCATGACCGCGTCAAAGCGAGGACGCAGCCGGATGGTCGACGCGCGAGGCTGCATCAACATGGCGAGCAGGACCGCTGTCGGGGGCCAGGCGTTCAGCGCGTGGGCGCCATCCGCCCGAGTCCGCACCCAGGTAAAGATCAGCAGGCCGGTGAGAAGCAACGCCAGCACCCGGGCCACCTCGTCCGGTTCGGTGCGATGCCGGTAAAGGTGCACCGCACCCCATATCCAGACCAGGGCGAACCCGCAGGCGAACACGATCACGGCTGGCCCGTCGGTTCCCTGGCCGATCGGGATGCTGCGTGCCATCGGGTAGAGGCGCACGGCATAGACGAAAAGCTGGTTGACCATGGGCTGGATCCCGGCGGCGATGAGTGTCGGCGCCCAGAGGATGCTCGCGGTCAGCAGGCCGGCCGCCGCGTACGGAAGTAGATTCTCGCGCGACGCCCGCCGGCCTCGCAACACCAGGACGATGTAGCCCGCGAGCAACCCCACAGCCAGCGAGGCCGCGAACTCGGGCCGGCTGAATGAGGCGACCCCGGTCAGGACACCCGCGATCGCCGGCCAGCGCCATTCGTTGTTCTTGACACTATGCAAGAAAGCGAGCAGAGCGCAAAGACCGATCAGGTTGACGAGGAACGACGAGTTGAAGGCAGCCACCGAGACCGGCACCAGGCCGATCAGGCCCGTCATCAGGATTCGCAATCCGCGCCGCAGGCCGACCGAGGCCATCAGGCGGTAGGCCACCAGGGAAAAGGCCCAGGCCAGCACGATGCCCATGGCGCGCTCGACCAGCACGCTGGCGCCGAACAGCTTGAATGCGCCTGCTAGGAGGTAGGTGTCGAGAGGACCATAGGTGATCCAGAAATCCCGATAGGGAACCCAGCCGGCGGCGGCCAGGTCGGCCTTGAGCAGGGTCACGCCCTCGTCGAAACGGTCCAGGGGCGCCACCAAAAATCGGACGGCGATCAGGACGAAGAAGACGGCAGTCAGCAAAACGAGAAGCCATAAGGTGTGCCGATCGACGGACAGCCAGCGCCTTATCGGAGGGCGAGCCGGGGCCACCTCCTGATTCCGGTCGGGCGTTCGGAGCGCCATCTACGGTTGCGCCTGGAAGCGATAGATGGCGACCGACCCGTTTCGAAAGATCGGGCGCCAGTACGCCTTGGCGTCCGGTTGATAACCCGTCGCCTGCGTCTCGAGGCTGCCCCAGAACAGCAGGGTGATCCGGTTGTCCCGGACGAATGACTCGACGGCCAGCGCAGATGAACCTGCGGAAAGGATGCCGTTGGCTGTGGCGATCTTCTTGAAATAGTCGACCGTCTCGCTGTAGTGGCCGACATAGACCGAAACTCCGGACCAGGCCGGCAGGAAGAGCCCGGATCCGGGCGAAGACAGGGCGCGGTCTCCGGCTGTGTGGTTTGTCGCCAGCCAGCTCATCGCCTGCCAGCGGCCGTCATCGATGTAGGCCTCCGGGAAGGCCCCGGTGGCAAAACGGAGTGCGATCGCAAGGACCAGGCCGGACGAGAGGCACGCGACCGGCACCAGTACCCGCTGCAGCATCCGGCCCCTCCGACGCGGTAGGTGGGTCACGACCTCGTGGAGGCCGACCGCAGCCAGGATCCCGATGGGGACGTAGACCGCGTCGAGGAGGCGGCGCTGAATGCTGGCCAGGTTGGGCAGGTAGAGAAGCACCAGGACCAGCGGCAGCCACACCATCAACAGGGCGAGGTTGGTATCGCGCCGCCGCCAGGTCAGCCAGGCGCCATAGGCTGCGCCGATCAGCGGCAGGCCAAGGCTGACCACCAGGCTCGGCAGGTTGGGCGCCTGGTGGCGCCACTGCTGTGCCCAGCTGGCGATGGTGGGATCGTTCAGCAGGATCCATGCGTTATAGGCGAGTAATGGGACGGCGAGTGCGAACGCGCCTGCCTCCGCGATCAATGAACGAAGTGAGGGGCGCCTTCCCCACGCTGCGAGCACCAACCGGTACATGCACCAGATCCCGAGAATGACCGCGACCATCTGGGGGTGGATGGCCGAGAGGGCGAGCAGCGATGCGCCAGTGCCGATGACGACCTGGACGCGCGGGTGCTCGGCGATCGCGAGCAGCCCGACCAGGCTCAGCAGGATGAATGCGGTTGCCCAGGCGAAATGCGGTATGGCCAGGATCGAGTACCAGCCGGTGATCTCGGGCAGGTGCAGATCGAGCGCCTCGAGCCTCTGACCAAAGACACCGGGGTTGCCGGCGAGCTGCACCAAAAAACCGAATCCGGAACCCAGGACGACAATCACCAGGGCCAGCCGCTGCAGTTCCGGTCGCAGCACGCGGCGACCGAGGCGATCGACCGCGAACACGAGGGCCAGGCCGCCAGTGATTCGTGCGACGTGATAGGCGGCGACCAACGGGATGTGGGCCAGCGCGGCCAGGTGGCCGAGAAGCAGATAGAAGCCGAAGAGGAAGACGCCGCCGTGCGGCTCGCTGGTGTACGGGTCGCTCCAGAGCCATGAGCCGTCGGCTCCCTGGCGCATCTTGGCCAGGTAGGTGGTGGCGTCATCCGCGATGAAAAAGAAGCCCGCGAAGTGGTGACCCGGTGGTGTCATGACGTAGGCGAGCACGTACGGAACAAGCGAGACCGTGGCCAGGATGGCGGCAAAGGCCAGCGGGAATCCGACCCCCAGCCGGCGCGGCCGGGGAGCCTCCTGGGGAGCCGGACGGCTCAGCGGGAGCGCAGCAGCCATGGTCCGCACAGAAAAACGAACAATGTGCCGAGGAAGAGCGCATTAGCCGCGATCAACACGATCGGATCGCCGGTTTGGGACGGCTTGAAACCGGGCTGACCGAAGCCGGGCCCCGCCTGCCACCGTGGGAGGACGTCAAGGCAGGCGATCAGCCCGAGGAACACCAGGGTCTGCGGCTGCGGCCATCGCCTGCTTGCGAGCCTCGCGATCACCAGCCAGGCGACCGGCAGCAGGAGCACCAGGTGGTGAGGCCACGTGACTGCGGAGAGCAGCAGCAAGAGGGGGATGAAGCTCACGCCTCGCGCCAGCGGGTCCGGCGCGCCCCGGGTGGCCGACCACCACCAGGCACCCAGCAGTATGGCGGCGCCCGCGAGAATGATCCCGAGCGGAAGCACGACCCACGGAGTCGTGTACGGGTTGGCGGTGAAAATCCGGCCCAGCACGCCCGCAAGCGACTGGTTGCTGTAGAAGGCGGTGCCACTGGCCAGCGCCGGCGCCACGTCCCGGAAAAACGTGACGGTGTCGCCGGGCCGAACCAGTGCGCCGACCGCGGTCGCGCCCACAAACCCGGCCAGCAAGAGCGCCACCGCACGGAACCGGCGCTCGACCAGCAACCAGACGATCAGGAGCAGGGGGGTCAGTTTGATGGCGCCGGCCACACCGATTGCGACCGCGCCCACCGGCCGGTCCCGGGCGATCCACACCATCCCGAAGCAGGTGAGGAGGAGGACCAGGAGGTTTGCCTGTCCCTGGACCGCATCGACCCAGAGTGGGTAGAAGGTGACGCTCGCCGTCACCGACGCCACGATCACCGCCATCGAGGCGTGCAGGTACCGCAGGACCACCGCCAGGCTCGCTGCCAGGGCTGCCTGTGTCACAAGCAGCCAGACCCAGGCAACCGCGGCGCCCGGCAGGAATGTGAACGGCGCCATCACCACGGCGAACAGCGGCGGATAGATGAAGGCGGGTCGCAGTGTCGGGTCCGGAAAGGGATGGTTGAGGAAGTCTCTGTACAGGGGGTGGCCTGCGACCAGGTTCCGTCCAGCGGTCAGGTAGGTATCGAGGTCCTGGTGGCCGGCAGCCGCCTGGGCCAGCATCAGCAGGTAGAGGGTGAGCCCCCCTACCAGCAGGGCCGGAAGAAAGAGGTGGGGGAGACGATCCTGTAACGGAAGCCGGGCGGCGCCAACCGCCGGAGCTGGAATAGCCAAGGCCTTCGTATAACGGCCAGGAGAAGGGGTTCCTCACACCCGCCGTTACACCGTCGTCATGGCCCTGGCCAGGGCGCTCCCGCTCCCCCAGCCGCAAGAGGTCGCCCTCCAGCAATCTGGCGTCAGCCGTGCGGAGTGGCGCTGGCTGTATGCCGTCGCCGGCGTCATCCTGTCGCTGACCGCTTTCCCGCTCGCGATCGCACAGCTGGTCACGCCCGCCGGGACCGTCTTCAGCGGCTACGTGGTGATCGCGCGGGACGCGTTCGTCTACCAGCAGATGTGGCAGGCCGGTTGGGCGGGGGCCTGGCTGTTTCATCCCGCCTTCACCTCCGAGACGCTCCCGGGTGTCCTGATCTACCCCTGGTACCTCTGGAGCGGCCACCTGCTGGGCTTCCTCAACGGTCCAGCGCTCTACCACGCGGCCCGGCTGCTGGCGGCGACCGCCCTCCTGCTTGCCATCTACCGGCTGTGCGCCGAGCTGTTCACGCCGGTCAAGCTCCGCCGCTGGGCCTTCGTGCTCGCCTCGCTGGGGGGAGGGATCGGCCTGCTGGTTCCGAGCCTTGACCTCGGACCGCTCCACGTCCGGGCCAGCGAGATGGCGTCCCCGGGCACCAGCGCGGCGGAGCTTGTCTCCATGGCGCCCCACCTGCCGGCGGCGCTGGCGCTGATGTGCTGGGCATTCACGGTCGCACTGCGCAGCCGCCGGCTCTTTGCGCCAATCGAGCTGGTAAGCGGGGTGGCGGCCCTGGTCGGACTCGAATTGATCTATCCCCAGCTAGCCCTCCTCGCGCTGCTCGTGATAGCCGGCTGGGCGATCGGCCGCCAGGCACGCGGGGGGATGATGCTGGCGGTTGCGGGTGCCGTCGCTTGCGCTCCCTACTTCGCTTACACCGCGGTCCTGCTCCGAACCGCACCGCAAGCGCTGCGCGTAATCCGGCCTTCGCTCGATGCCGGCGATCCGTTGGGCTTTATCGTCCTCTCGCACCTCGTCTGCACCGCGCTGATATTGATCGCCGTTCGCCGCGGCCGGCTTCGCTCGGACCTGCTGCTGCCCGCGCTCTGGATCGTGGGTATGACCACGTTTGTTTTCGTGCCCGGGCTGAGCGGCATCGTCGGCCGCTCGTTCATGGGCAGCTCTATCCCATTCGGTCTGTGCGCGGCCCCAGGCTTGCTGGTCGTGGTGCGGGGGGTAGTGCTCCGCCGCCGGCGTGGCCCGGTGCTGGTCGCCGTCCTGGCGGCGTCGAGCCTTTTCGGGATCTTCAGCCTGGTCCAGCCGCTCTGGATCGCCGGCCTTCGGCTGGACGCGCGAGCCGAGTACGAAAGCGTCGGCGAGGCCGGCCTGCTGGCCTGGCTGGCCCCTCAGGTGACACCGGCCGACGTGGTGTTGACCAGGTACCTGGACGGTGTCTTCGTCCCGGCGGAGACCCAGGCCAGGGTCTTCGTTGGTCATCCCGACCAGACCATCGATGCCGGTAACAAGGCCGACCAGGCCACCGCCTTTTTCACCACCTTGACGGTCGAGCAGCGAATCGACTTCCTGCGCGCCAACGGGATCGACTACGTCCTGACCACCAGCCCGACGGACCGGGCGTCACTGGCCGCGGACCCGCACTTGATCGACGTCCAGGAGAAGGGGCCGGCGACCATCTTCAAAGTGCGGTCGTGACCAGCCGGCCGGCTCGGGTCGTGGGAGCGATGGTGCTCGCTCTGGCGATCGGCGGGATTGTCCTGGCCGTCCGCCAGCCCGAGCTGTCCCGACGCACCTCCGACTTCACCATCGGCTACGGGGTGGGCACCATGATTCGGACCGGGCAGGCGGGAGACGTATACGACCAGGCCCGGCTTGGCACGGTCCTGCAGCACCTGACCCCGGGGGAACCGATCGACCCGCGGCTTCCCTTCAATCAGCCGCTGGCCGCCGGGCTGGTGTTCGTCCCGCTTTCCCTGCTGCCGATCGATGTCGCGTTCCGCGTCTGGCAGCTTGCCGGGGCCGGCATCCTGCTGCTTGCGTTTTTCCTTCTGCAATCGGCCGTCCGCCTGCCCGGCAGAGCTCCATGGTTGGGGTGGCTGGCACTGCTCGCGTCGGCTCCAGCCTGGGCGACCCTCACCGAAGGACAACTGACTCCACTCCTGGTGCTGGGGGCGGCCTCGCTGGTGGTTGCGGGTGCTCATGACCGGGTGGCGCTGGCAGGCATCGGCGGCGCCTTGCTCGCCATCAAGCCGCAGTATCTACCCGCCTATCTGCTGGTGCTGGTCGCCCAGCGCCGGTGGGCCGCTGCCCTGGCGGCGCTCGCCGGTGGCGGCGCGATACTGCTGAGCCCGCTTGCCGCCGGGGGACCACAGGGGCTGGCGGCGATGGCCCGTAGCGCATTCGCAGGTGACCAGCTCGTGGCCTTGCGCCTGATGGAAGGCTGGGTTGGGCCGCTGGCATCGGTCCTCCCGGGATCGGTGGCGAGCCGGGTGGGGCTGGCGCTGTTTGCGCTAACAACCGCTGGACTGGCTGCCGTCGCCTGGCGCCGGCCTTCGGGGTCTAGCGCCACGGCCTGCCTGTTTGGGTTCATGGCGATCCTCGGCTCTCCCCACACCCTGCCTCATGACCTCGTCCTCCTGGCCGTCCCCGCCTGGCTCTGCGTGTCGGTTTTTGTGGAAGGCCTGCTGCCGTCGCCCCTTTACGGGCTGGCCATGGTGGACCTGGCAGTACTGATCGACCTGCGCGGGACGCCGGTCAGCCTGGGGCCGATCGTCCTGACCGCCGCGCTTGTGGTCTACGGCCTGCAGTTCAGGCGGCGCTCGAAGCAGCGGGCTCAGCCGTTGCCCGCGGCTGCCTGAGCACAATCGCTCGTTCCAGGCGAAGCATCCGGAGGAAAAGCACCCAGATCAGCGTCAGCCCTGCCAGCTTGATCGAGGTCCCGGCCAGGACCAGCAGCGCCTGCCCGCTCGAATGCACGGCCTGGTCGGTCGGGAGCGGAAAGGCTCTGCGGTCCAGCCAGCAGAGAGCGTAGCCGGCGGCCAGCCACCAGCCGTAGAGGGCACCGGGCCGGCGCGCCTGGATCCAGGCCATGGCGATGGCCATGGGCAGCAGCAGGACAACCAGGTGATGCTGCCAGGTCACGCTGGACACCATCAGGAGTGCGGTCACGAGCGCGCCCGTCCCCAGCCGGAGCATCCAGGGGCCGTCCCGCCCGAGGACCAACCACAGCGTGAGGCCGAGGATGGCCGCGACCCCGACGAGTATCAGCCCCTTTGCGACTGAGGCGGTGCTGCCGCCGAAGGCTGAGGGATAGAAGGCCACGAACCGGCTCACCAGTCCGGTGATCGAGCCGTTGTCCCAGTTGGAGTTCCCCAGCCCGATCCGGGGGAGGACAACGGTGAAGAACTGCAGGCTGCTGGGGGAGAGCACCAGGCTGATGGCGGTGATGGCGATCAAAAAGGCGCTGGCGAAGACCACGGTGCTCCAGCGGCGGAGCCGGCCGAAGAGCGGGATCAGAAATATGGGCACCACTTTCAGGGAGGCGGCGACCGCGATGAAGAGACCGGTCAGCCGGTTGCGACGAGCGAGTCCTGCCCAGAGAGTTGCCGTCAGCAGAAGCAGCCAGAGGGTAGCCACCTGCTGGAACTTGAGGTTGAGGTAGACGGGCATGAAGACGAAGGCGGCCAGCAGAAAGATCCGGCGCGCGCTTTTCGACAGCTCGGGCGAGATGCGCAGGATCAGCCAGAGGTCGGCGGCGAAGGTCAGCTGGATCAGGATCAGCCAGACGCGGCCGGCGGTCACCAGGCCCAGGCTCGTCAGCGGCGCCAGCACGAGGGCGAAGAAGGGCGGGTAGATGTAGGCAACCGTCCAGGCCTGGGTTCCCCACAATCGATCGAAGTCCGCGTAGATGTCTCCGCCGCTCAGGGCTGCGTGGGCACCATTGAAGTAGTTCACGAAGTCGAAGCGCAGGGCGTTCGCGTCGAGCGTCAGCCACTGCTGCACGGACCACCACGCGTAGTAAGCGACTGCGATCGCGAGCAGGGTGAGGAGAGTGCGTTCGCGAAAACGCGGCTCATAGAGCCGGCGGACGCCGTACCACCGTCTCACGCCGCCACCTGCGCCATCCGCGTATCAGGCGCGCGGAGGCCATGCCGGTGCCACGCAACCAGAAGTAGCGCTACCGGGATGGCGGTGAAGCCGTTGAAGAAACCGATCCGCAGGCCGAGGAAGTAGGCGAAGGGAAGCACGGCGAAAGCCCAGATGGTTGTCTCGACCAACGGCAAGGACCAGCCGCGAAGGTCTCGGCCCAACAGGACAGCTACCACCGGTAATAGAAGGATCATGTCGTAGGACTGGACGAAGGGCAGTGCGCTCATCCAGAGCAGCAGGACTGAGAGCGCCCGGGTCCGCGGGTCGGTCGAGCGGCGCAGCAGCCAGCCGCCGTAAACACAGGCGGCAATCAGAACCGCCACCAGCGCGGCGGTCTTGGGCCAGCCGCTCAGACCTGGATAGAAAAAGCTCTCGATCGACGCGATGTCGGGCTGCGGTCCCTGGACGGCGGCCCACATCCGAGGGACCTGCATCGGCCATTCAAAGAAGGCGGACCCCATGGCCAGCAGGGCCGCGCCAAACGCGACCGCCGTACCCAGGGCAAAACCGCCCAGCATCCGAAGGGCGGCGCGGGGCTCCAGCAGGGCAAGCACAAACGGAAGCTCGAGCCCGATGTTGGGCTTGATCCAGATCACGGTTAGCACCAGCCCGGCGGCCAGCGGCCAGCGTTTTAGCAGCGCCCAGCTGAGGACCAGGGCGCCGAAGATCAATCCCCCGACCTGTCCCATGAACAGGTTTATGAAGCCGATGGGAAAGAGGATGGCGGCCGCCGCTCCCAGCCGGGCCAGGGGCGGATCCCACCCCGATCGACGCAAGAGCAGCCAGGCGGATGCGCCGATTACCAGGCCGACGGTCAGGATGAAGATCAGGAATGCAGCCTGCCAGCCGAGCCCGGTGAGCGGGACCAGCGCGTAGGCGAGCCAGGGCCCTTCCGGGTAGGCGAGAAACTCGTAGAAATCCTTGCTCTGCGGAGTCAGATGTGCGGGTGTGTTGTAGAGGGAGTTCTCGGCGCCAGCCAGCGATGGCCAATCGTATGGGTCCTGGCCCTGGGCCATGAGGGTGGCCGCCGCGTAAAAGACGCGAAAGTCCTGCCCGGCGGTGGGCGACGTGATCAGCTGCCGCGCATACGCCACCACCAGCACCGCCAAAAAGACGCCCAGCAGTCGGAGACGAAAGCGATGGCGCCTGGTGAGCGGAGTCACCCGAGCGCGCTGGTCGCATAGGCGCGGTTATCCGGCGTGTCGCGCATCATGATGGTCGCCTTGTCGAAGGTGTGCAGCTCGAACCAGCCGGTATGGCCTGGCGCATTGTGGTCCTGGCGGAGCTCGGTGATGATGGCGTCATCCGAGTGGAAGATCACCCAGTTCACGCCGTAGTGCTCGAGCAGTTGCGGCTGGTCCGGGTAGAGGTACTGCAGATGGGCGTAGTCCTCGAGCAATTTGTCCCCGGTCACGGCCGCGTCGCCGTAGACGAAGACCGGCTGTTGCGGAAATAGTCTGAAGATCAAATAACCGCCGTAGCCGTAGACGTTGAGCATGTGGCCGGGCGGCGGATGCTGGACCAGGAAGTCCGCCGCCTTGACCGGAAAATCCCGGGCGACCAGCTTGCCATCCACTCGCTGGACCAGGCTGGGCAGCATCTGGACCATGACCAGGGCGGCGAGCAGAACCAGAACCAGGCCGTTGACGCTCGCCATCAGACCGCTCGCGGGAAGGGGGCGACCGCTGCGCTTGAGTCGCGGGCGCAGCCGCTCCCAGGCCTGCTGTCCGTAGTCCGCCAGGGCCGGCACGGCCACGACGGTGAAGAGCGCCAGGTTGCGCTGCGACTGCAGGGCCAGGCCGAGCCCGGTGAGCAGTAGCAGTAGCTGCCGGGTCTCCACCCGTCTGGCGACGGCAAGCCCCAGCAGCAGAAGAAAGATGGTGGCCTCAAAGATCCTGATCTCGGCCATCTGGAAGTTCGGAGAATGCCACTCGACAATCAGCGTCTGCTGCACGCCGCTGCCCACCGTCTGTAGTGGGTACAGATAGATGTCCCATCCGTTCGGGTTGACGATGGCCGCCGCCAGCGATGCGAGCAGGACCAGTGCCAGGGCCCGGAGCCGGCCCAGGGCAAGGGCGTCCGGCCGGTGGAGGACGACCTTTGCCGCCTCCGCGACCAGGGCTACCCCCAGGAAAACGTAGACGATGAAGAAGCCCGCGTGCAGGTTGGCCCAGAGGAGCACGACCAGCGGAAGCAAGTAGATGGCCCGGCTCTTGCCCTCGCAGAACCGCTTTATCCACAGGAGAGTGAGCGCGCTCAGGGTAAAGGTGACCATCTGGATGCGCGGGCCCCAGATGACGTTGGCGGCCGCGGCGCCCAGGACGAGGGAGAGGCCGGCCACCACGAAGTTGACCCGGCGGTCGATAGAGCGATAGACCAGGACGAAGCCGGCTGCCAGCAGGGCGCCGAAGAACAGGCTGACCAGGGGCAGCTTGCCCAGGCCGAACAGGCCCGCCATGACGACCTCGCTCAGCCATTCGTGGGTGATCCAGCGGTGATCCGGGACGGTGAACGTATAGAGGTCGTGGCGGGGGATGGCGTGGTGGCTGAGGATCCAGTCGCCGGTGGTCAGGTGCCACCAGAAATCGGGGTCGGTCACCGGCTGGATGGCGGTGATCAGCAGCACCAGGAAGATGGCGGCAGTAAAGAAATGTGGTAGGTCGAGCCACCGATAGAGCCTCAAGAGCCCCCTGGGTGGGCCTGGCTGAGAGGGGAATGGGCGAGCGGAACGGGCCAGGCTTGCCAATTTAACAGAGGTGTAACGGCCGTACCGGCCGCTCATTGCAGGCCCTAGAACACGAAGGGGATCAAGCGGGCCGTGTGGCGAGCGTAGGCTTCGTACTCCGGGTAGGCTCGGCGGAGGACAGCTTCCTCGAAGCGCATCCGCAGCAGCTGGGCGCCGACGAAAATCAGAAAGACCAGGATGTGGGCGCTCAGGATGGTGGGGAGGAGCAGCCCCAGGCCTGACATCAGCTCACCCAGGTAGATCGGGTGGCGTACCACCGAATAGGGTCCGGTGGTGACCAGTCCGCGTGCTTCGGCCGTGATGCTGAAACGGTTGCGCAGGTAGCTCAACGAAAACAGGGCGATGAAGACACCCCAGCTGAGCAGCAGGTCGCTGATGGCGAGGATGCTGGCGTCCGTGCTCCGGGCCGAGCCTGGCACCAGCCAGATGAACAGCAGGATGAAGCTGCCGACCATGGCGGCGGCCACCGGCAGGAATCTGTGGTTGGTGGCCGCGGGCCGGCCCCGGAAAACGTAGATCACGACGATGAAGGTGAAGAAGGCGAGCGTCAGGCCACGGTTGATCAGGTAGAGGGCGGCGGCCTGGTTGACCCCCACCTGCACGGCCGCCCGGACCCCGCTCAGCAGGAGCTCGCCCTGGATCGCGACCAGGAAGCTAAAGATTCCCAGCGGCAGCGCGCGCCCAAAGATGAAGGCGAGACGGGGATTCATCGGGCTCGTGAACTCAGGCGGAATTCGCGGATTTCCGTGATATCATATGGGCCGCCTACGGCGGTTCCGGCGTTTCCCAAGCTCTCTTTTTCAATATGAGTGCGATCCAGGCTGCGGACGAGATCTTCGATCCGTTCGTGCTTGTGCACCAATCGGTGAGCGGGCGGCTGGAGCAGGTCGAGTCCGAGCTGGAGGCCACCGAGCAGAAGGCGCGAGACCTCGAAGCCTCCCTCGAAGACGCCCGCGAGCGGGCCGAGGAGTCGCGGGTCGTCGAGAAACACCTGCTGAACAACATCCGGCAGTTCGCGCCGGCCGAGGTTCAGAGCACCTATGGCAACATCCTGGAGACGCAGCTCGGGGTCGAGCGAGCCCAGTTCAATTACGACGCGCTGGTCGCCCGCCGGGGTGACCTCAAGGACGAGGTCCAATTTCTCCGGTCGGCCGGCCAGATCCTGAGTGACCTCCAGCGGATGTACAGCAACAACGGCAGTCATCCGGCACCCGATGGGGATAAGCAGTTCCGGGATGCCTCCCGCCAGGTCTTCCAGATCATCGAAGAGGAGCGAATGCGCATCGCCCGCGACATGCACGACGGGCCGGCCCAATCGATGGCCAACCTGGTCCTCCAGGCGGAAATCCTCGAGCGGCTGCTGGACCGCAACCCCAAGCAGCTGGTGACCGAGCTCGCCGAGTTCAAGAACAGCGTGCGCAATGCATTAGAGGAAACGCGGCAATTGATCTTCGACTTGCGACCCATGACCCTGGACGACCTGGGATTGATCCCCACCCTGCGCAAATTCATCAAGGAGTACGGCGATCGCTACGGCCTGTCCACCCGGTTCAATGTGGTGGGGCAGGAGCGCCGGCTGCCGGGGAACATGGAGGGGGTCCTGTTCCGCATCACCCAGGAGGCCCTGACAAATGTGCACAAGCACGCCCGGGCCAAGATGGCCGAGGTGACCATGAACCTGCAGCCGACCCGGGTCACCGTGGTAGTCAAGGACGACGGCCAGGGATTCGACGTGGCCCGGACCGAGGCCAACCTACATAAGAACAAGAACCTCGGGCTGCTCAGCATGCGCGAGCGGGCCGAGCTGGAGAAGGGAGCGCTCGAGATCCGCAGCCAGCCCGGCCGCGGGACCGAAGTCAAGGTAGAGATCCCGCTCGGAAAGCGCTAGCCAGACCCGGCAGAACGAGCGGAGCGCACTCGCCGGTTCTGTTACTGAACCGTTATGGCGAGTTTGCCGTTATTTGCTGCTGCGCGGCGTTGCAATGCCGACGGGACGCTATGGCCGATGCCTGGGCTGCCCGCCGCATTACGTCGCAAAGGAGGTGAATCGCATGTTGACCAGCCTCTATCTTCGTCTCCGCGCGCTGCTCAACCGTGAGGAAGGGCAGGGCATGGTAGAGTACGCCCTCATCCTGGTCTTGATCGCGGTGGTCGTTATCGTGGTCCTGATCATCCTGGGCAACCAGGTGAAGAACGTCTTCTGCAACATCTCGGGCGGTCTCGGCCAGTAAAGCCAATCCGAACGAAAGAAGAGAGCTTCCCCTCAAAAGGAGGCTCTCTTTCTTTTTACGAGCCCGTGACAAAGGTTTCCACCCTGTCGCCGGTTCGCCGTTGTCCTGGCAATCCTTCGCTGGCAGACTGGCTGCAGTGCATGGCGGACCTCTCACCGGGTCTGCCGAATGGCACACGAAAAGGAGGTGAAAAGCAATGTTGACCAGCCTTTATCTTCGTCTCCGCGCACTGCTCAACCGTGAGGAAGGGCAGGGCATGGTAGAGTACGCCCTCATTCTCGTCTTGATCGCAGTCGTTGTAATCGTGGTCCTGATCATCCTGGGCAACCAGGTGAAGAACGTCTTCTGCAACATCTCGGGCGGTCTGGGCCAGTAAGGTCCAAGCCACACAAGAGGGCGCTCGAAAGAGCGCCCTCTTTCATTTCTAGAAAAAACCACACGTCTCGCGCAAGGAAGCGGGCGGCCCGTCGATACAGCTTGGGAAAGCTACGTCACGTCCAGTCGTTGGAGCGATGGCGCGCAAATTTTCGGGAGGTGAGTTGATTGGCGACGGAGGTAAAGCCGAGGAGCAACCGAATCCTCCTGATCTTCGGTGTCTTCCTCGCCGCCTTGGCGTTCGCAGGGGCACTGCTCCTCGGGCGGACTCCAGGTGGCGGCAATGCGCTTGGAGGAGCCAAAAACGTACAGATCGTGGTTGCGACCAAAGACATCGCACCGGCGGCTCAGATCACGACCGACATGGTGGATGTCCAGAACTTCAGCACCGAGCAGGCGCCGCCCTTTGCCTACCGCACCAGGGACGCCGTGGTGGGGCATTTCGCGGCGGTTCAGATCCGTCAGGGCCAGCCAATCCTTCAGGACGTGCTGGTCAGCACGGCGGGCGATGTGCCTGCCCCCAAGCAGGACTATCTGAAAATCCCGGCCGGAATGGTCGCCATGCAAATCCCGGCGGGCGAGCTCGTCGGGGCCGGTGGCTTCATCCAGCCCGATGACCGGATCGACATCATCGTCACCCTCGGCTCGACCACCAAAACCGCCTTCACCGGCCTCCGCATCTTGCGGGTGGGACCGGCGGGCAGCCCGAACGCTCGTGGCATCACCTCCAGCTACACGGTCATCGTGACCCTGAAGCAGGCCGAGGACCTCAAGTTCCTGATCGACCAGACCAACTACAAGTACGTCCTAAAGTCGATCTCCGACTACGGAAATATCGACGGGGACACGGGCCCCGGCACCGACATCAACAGCTTCAAGCGGGACTTCCACCTGCACTAGCCGAGATCCGCGTAACGCGACATTGTTGACAGGCTCCCCGCGAAATCGGAAGATTTCGCGGGGATGCGCTTTATAGCAAGGGAAACTCTATGCCTGACCTGATCAAGGTCCTGATCGTCGACGACATCCCCAGCACCCTCGACAACCTGCAAAAGCTGCTCTCCTTCGAGCCTGACATCCAGGTGGTGGGGACCGGCGCGAACGGGAAGGAGGGGGTGGAGCAAGCCAAGAAGCTGGCCCCGGACATCGTCCTGATGGACGTCAACATGCCGGTCGTAGACGGTATCCAGGCCACGGAGACCCTGGCCCAGGAGGTGCCGGGCTCCCCGGTGATCATCATGTCCGTCCAGGGTGAGCGGGATTACCTGAGGCGGGCGATGCAGTCGGGCGCCCGCGAGTTCCTGATCAAGCCCTTCTCCGGGGACGAGCTGATTGCCAGTATTCGCCGCGTATACCAGCTCGAGCAGAAGAAGGAGTCCTTCCTCCAGAAGACGAGCGGGCAGGCCGCCGGCCCCGTGGCAGCGGCGCCCACCGACGGTGAGTCGGTCCGGCGAGGCGAGCACGGCCAGGTCTACTTCTTCTATTCGGGGAAGGGAGGCGTCGGCAAGTCGCTGATCGCCGCCAACCTGGCCGTTTCCATGGCCAACGAGACCAAGGCCAAGGTCGCCCTGGTCGATCTCGACCTTCAGTTCGGGGATATCGGGGTCCTGCTCAACCTGGACCACTCCCAGGGCATCACAGACCTGATCGAGAACATCGACCACATGGACCAGGAGTTCATTCGGGAGATCATGGTCGACGGACCGTTCGGGATCAAGGTGCTCCTGACGCCGATCAGCCCGGAGCTGGCAGACCTGGTCACGGTTGACCACATCAGGCGGATCTTCAGCGAGCTGCGGAAGATGTTCGACTACATCATCGTGGACAGCAGCTGTCACCTGGGGGAGATCAACCTGGAGGTGCTGGATCACGCCGACAAGGTGGTGGTCGTCACCTCGCTCAGCATCCCGGCGATCAAGAACACCAAGCTGGCGCTGAAGATCTTTGACTCACTCTCGATCTCGCCCGACCGGGTGGTCCTTCTCCTCAACAAGTCGGACGCCCATTCCGAGTTCAACAAGGAGAGCGTCGAAGCCAACCTCCGTTTCCCGATCGCCGGCCAGATCCCCAATGACGCCAAGCTGGTGATCAACTCGGTCAACCGGGGCAACCCCTTTGTGACCACCCACCCGGAATCAGAGATCAGCCAGCGGATCCGCGAGCTGGTGGGCAAGCTGATCCCGCCAGCCCCGGTACCGGCGGCCGATGCCGAAACCGCCGACAGGAAACCGCGCAAGGGACTGTTCGCCCGACGTTAGGAGTAACAGATGCCTATTTGCGTCGGTCCGCGGCTGTGTAGATCACGCTCGGTGATTGGCGCGCGTCCATCGGTGGCCTCTTGGGAGCCGGCCTAGGTGTCGCTGCTAGACCGCGTCCAAAAACAGCAGGCACCCGACCCCGGAGCCGTCCCGGAGGGAGCCTACGTTCCCCAGGCCGGCCAGGGCGCGACCCGGACCTCGACAGCCGCCCCCAGCCGGGCACGCACCCCATTCGAGGTCCAGGCCGAACGTATCAAGAACCGGCTCCAGGCCCGGTTGATCGAGAACATCGCAAATGAGGGAGAGGACGAGGACCGCGAGCAGCGGGCCACCCGAATCACCGATGCCCTGAACGGCGTCCTGGTCGAGATGGGGCTGACCATGACCAAGCCGGAGCGGGCGCGCCTGCTGGACTCGGTCCTCAACGACTTCCTCGGCCTGGGTCCGATCGAGGCGCTGATCGCCGACAACGCGGTGACCGAAATCATGGTCAACGGCCCCGATCAGATCTTCATTGAGCAGCGCGGCAAGCTCACCCTGTCCGACGTGAAATTCGAGAGCGAGTCGCAGCTACGCCGGGTCATCGACCGGATCGTATCGACCATCGGCCGGCGGATCGACGAGAGCTCGCCCATGGTCGACGCCCGGCTCAAGGACGGGTCCCGCGTCAACGTCATCATCCCGCCCCTGTCGCTGAATGGTCCGATCCTGACCATCCGAAAGTTCTCAAAGAAGCCCTACTCGATCGAGAACCTGATCAGCTTCGGCACCATGACCGACGAGATGGCGCAGTTCGTCCGAGCCTGCGTGCGCTCCCGCTTGAACATGCTGGTTTCCGGGGGGACCGGTTCGGGCAAGACCACCACCCTCAATGTGCTGTCCAGCTTCATCCCGGAGGAGGAGCGGGTGGTGACGGTGGAGGACGCCGCCGAGCTGCAGCTCAACCAGGAGCACGTTGTAACACTTGAGTCACGGCCGGCGACGGTCGAAGGTCGGGGCCGGATCGCCATCCGGGACCTGGTCGTGAACGCGCTCCGTATGCGGCCAGATCGAATCGTGGTCGGAGAGTGCCGCGGTGGGGAGGCGCTCGACATGCTCCAGGCCATGAATACGGGCCATGACGGATCGTTGACGACTATCCACGCCAACTCCCCACGTGACAGTTTGAACCGCCTCGAAACGTTGGTGTTAATGGCGGGCGCCGAGCTGCCCTCCCGGGCCATCCGGGAACAGATCAGCTCCGCCATAAACGTCATCGTGCAGCAGAGCCGCCTGCGCGACGGGACCCGAAAGGTGATCGCCGTCAGCGAGGTACTCGGACTGCACGGCGACCAGGTGAAGGTGCAAGACATATTCGTGTTCAAGCAAACCGGCGTCACGCAAGAAGGGAAAGTCCAGGGCTACTTCACGGCCACCGGCATCGTGCCGAAATATTTCGACCACCTGCAGTCGTCAGGCGAGGGCGTGTCCAAAGGGCTGTTCACGCCGGTGCCGGACCCTGCCGGGAAGGAGATTAAGTAAGTGTCGATCCAGCTCCTGTTGGCCGGGGTGGCCTTTGTCGGGGTGTTGATTGCGGTGGTGGCAGCCGTCGGCAGCCGCCAGCCGCAGGAAGCCGAGCTTCATATGGACGCATACGCACCGGCGGCCGCCACGGCCGGCAAGAAGGGCGGCTTTGTAGAGGGCTTCTTCGAGGGGTTCAACAAGAGCCTGACCAAGAAGGGTGGTCGTACCGGCAGGCTCACCGAGGAGCTGGCCAAGGCCGACCTCAAGCTGCGCGTCTCGGAGTACGTGGTTCTGGTCGTAGGCCTGATCGTCGTCCTCTGCCTGGTTCTGTTCCTGCGCTTCCACAACCCTCTCCTGGCTCTGGTTGGCATCCCGGTGGGTTACTTCCTCCCCGGCTTTTTCCTGAAGATCCGTCAGCGCCGGCGTCTGAAGGCGTTCAACAACCAGCTTGGCGACACCATCGTCTTGCTCTCGAACGCCCTGAAGGCCGGCTATTCCTTCGCCCAGGCGATGGCAACGATTGCCAAGAGCTCCTCGCCACCCATGGCGGATGAGTTCAGCCGGGCCGTTCGCGAGATGAACCTCGGGGTCTCGGTAGACGATGCCCTCCAGCACATGGTCAAGCGCATCGAGAGCGAGGACTTCGACCTGATGGTGACCGCCGTGCAGATCCACCGGGTGGTCGGCGGTAACCTCGCCGAGATCCTCGATACCATCGCCTTTACCATCCGGGAGCGCATCCGGATCCAGGGTGAGATCCGGACGTTGACCGCTCAGGCGCGGGCGTCGGGCTGGATCATCACCGGCCTCCCCTTCGCCCTGGCCCTGGTCCTGACTTTCATCAGCCCCAGTTACATCACCCCGTTGTTTCATGAGTGGCTTGGCTACGTCCTGATCGGATTGGGCCTGGTCTCGATCGGTATCGGCTACGGAATTATCAGCAAGATCACCAACATCCAGGTGTAGCCATGTCCATATTGAATATCGTCTTCGCCTTTCTAGCCTTCAGCGGAATCATCATCGCCGTGCAGGCGGTGACTGCCAAGCCGCGCCAGGACCTGATCTCGGAGCGCCTTTCCCGGTACGGCGATCACAACCTGACCCTGGATGAGATCGAGCTCTCCCTGCCCTTCAGCGAACGCTTCATCAAGCCGGCGCTGGAGCGTATCGGCGGCCTGCTCACCTCGCGCATGGCGAAGAACCGGCAGGTCGTGCTCCAGAACAAGATCAACCTGGCCGGCCGGCCCTACGGCCTTAGCGTCAACGGATTCGAGGTTACCAAGCTCATCTTCGGGTTCGTGGTTGCCCTGCTGGTCTACTTCCTGGTGGGCGTTCTGGGCGACCTCGGCCTGCCAGTCCACCTGGCTGGCGCCGCGGTCGGGTTCGCGCTCGGCCGCTATCTCCCGGACGTCTTTCTCAACAACAAGATCAAGGGCCGCCAGCGTGAGCTTCGGCTGGCGCTCCCCAATGCCCTCGACCTGCTGACCATCTCGGTCGAAGCCGGGCTTGGATTCGATGCCGCCATCGGCCGCCTGATCGAGAAGTTCCGCAACGCCCTGTCCGACGAGTTCGCCCAGGTCCTCAACGAGATCCGCCTCGGCCGGCCGCGGCTCGAAGCCCTCGACGACATGGGCCGGCGCTCAGGTGTGGAGGAGCTTCACACCTTCATCCAGGCGCTGATTCAATCCGAACAGCTCGGTGTTGGTATCGCCAAGGTCCTCCGTATCCAGTCGGAAGAGATGCGGCGTCGTCGCCGTCAGCGTGCCGAGGAACAGGCCGCTCAGGCCCCGCTGAAGATGCTCTTCCCGATGATCGGGTGCATCTTCCCGACCCTGTTCATCGTCCTGATGGGACCCGCCGTCATCATCATCATCCACACGTTCCAACACAAATAGAGCGGGCGGTTGCAGTTTGCGACGGTTCGCGGCGTCCTCGCGCGAATGGGAATGGCGCTCGGATACTCGCACGAACCTGCAAACTGCCCGCCCGAAGCTAAAGGTCGCTCCGCTCCTTCTGCTAAGCCGGCGCGCTCGCCGGAAGCTAAAGCTCGCTCCGCTCGTTCTTCTGAGCCGGGCCGCGTATAATACAGGGGAAGAGTTTTGCGGCTGACAAAAGACGACGGGACAGTAATTGCGCAGCCGGTCGAGGTGGCGAGCAGCTTTGTGGCTCGAGGCATGGGACTCATGGGGCGGAGGTCACTGCCGCAGGATGGCGGACTGCTGATCCATCACTGCAATGGGATCCACATGATGTTCATGCGCTTCCCGATAGACGCGGTCTTCCTGGACAAGAAGGGGAGGGTCCTCAAGATCTACGAGCGGCTGCGCCCCTGGATCGGGCTGGTCCCTCTGGTCTGGAAGGCGGACCAGGTGGCCGAGCTCCCCGCCGGCACGGCGCGGCGGGTGGGGATCAAGCCGGGCGACCGGCTGGTTCTCGCCGCCTGAGTCCCACTGCACTCCTCGACCTGATCTTTCCGCCACGCTGTGCGGGCTGCCGCCGGGTCGGTCTGCGCTGGTGCGGCTCCTGCGGGGCCAGCCTGCGTGCGGCGCCGCCGACGACGGTCGATGGCATCCCTCTCCTGGCAGCCGCCCGGCTGGACGGTCCCTGGCAGCGCGCGATCCACACTTTCAAATACCGAGGCCGCCCGCAGCTCGCCGAGACGCTGGCCGGGCCGCTGGTGGCCACGATCGAGGATCGGCTGCCCGGGCTCACCGGGCTTACGTACGTCCCGCTACATCCCATCCGACTCAAGGAGCGAGGCTTCAACCAGGCTGAGCGGTTGGCCCGCATCCTGGCTCGGCGCCTCGCCCTGCCGCTGGTGGATGGCCTCCGGCGGGTCAGGCCGACCGGCCAGCAGGTGGGGTTGACGGAAGCGGAGCGCCGGCAGAACGTGGCCGGGGCGTTCGCCTGGATCGGTCCACGGCCCCCAGCCGGCCTGGGGCTGGTCGACGACGTCTGTACCACGGGAGCCACCCTGACGGCGGCCGCCAGGGCCATCCTGGAGGCGGGCGGTAGGGTCGAAGCCATGCTCGTGCTCGGGGTGGCCAGCCCGCAAACTTTGCCTGCACCGGCCGTTACATTCCCGGAATAGTTCGCCTGTTCCGAATTTCCGTTTTGGGGGATTGCCTTCATGGTCAACGCGTCGGAGGTCACGCAGGACGAGCTCGCGCGATATTACGAGGCCCTGGGTCCGATCCGGGACCTGGTGCTCGACGACAGCCTGACCGAGGTCATGGTCAACGGCCATGACAACATCTACGTCGAGCGCAGCGGCAAGATCCTCCTGACCGACCGCAAGTTCGATGACGAGAACCATCTCCTTCGTGTCATCGACTTCATCGTCTCAGCGGTCGGCCGCCGGATCGACTTTCGCACTCCGATGGTCGATGCCCGGCTTCTGGACGGCTCCCGGGTGAACGCGGTCATCTCCCCGATCGCGCTCGATGGTCCGATGCTGACCATCCGAAAGTTCTCACGCGACCCGTTCCAGGCGGAAGACCTGGTCAACTTCGGCACCATCACCCACGAGGCGGTCGGCTTCCTCAAGGCCTGCGTCATGGCCCGGGCGAACCTCCTGATCTCGGGCGGCACCGGCACCGGGAAAACCACCCTGCTGAACGTCTGCTCCTCATTCATTCCTCCCGACGAGCGCATCGTCACGATCGAGGACGCCGCCGAGCTGCAGCTCCACCAGGAGCATGTCTGCCGGATGGAGTCGCGCCCGCCGGACCTCAACGGCGAGAACAAGGTCGGGATCCGCGACCTGGTGATCAACGCTCTCCGCATGCGGCCGGATCGGATCGTCGTCGGCGAGTGCCGCGCCGGAGAGGCGCTGGACATGCTCCAGGCGATGAACACCGGGCATGACGGCTCGATCACGACCCTGCACGCCAACACCACCCGGGATGCCCTCTCGCGTCTGGAGACGATGGTTCTGATGGCCGGCATCGACCTGCCTACCAAGGCCATCCGCCAGCAGACTGCCTCCGCCATCGACCTGATCGTCCAGCTTTCGCGCCTGCGGGACGGAGCCCGCAAGGTCACGAGTATCACCGAGATCACCGGCATGGAAGGGGACACCATCACCATGCAGGAAGTCTTCCTGTACGAGTCGCACGGGGTGGACAAGGCCGGTGTCATGACGGGCACCTTCCGGCCGACCGGGATCCGGCCGCACATCATGGACAAGCTCTTCGCGGCAGGGGTGCCGATCCCGCCGGAGCTGGCCCGCGTCTTCCCGGACCGCCGAAACCAAGAGCGTCACGCCGCCTAGGCACGGCTGCGGAGCGCATACGCCCCGCTAGGTTCCTCTGCCAGGGGATAGGTATACTCGGGTGAAGAGATCTCGCCGTGGAGGCAGCCATGCAGATCTTCATTCAGGCCAAGAAGCCCGTGGCCGACCCCCGGATCAAGGCCTACGCGCAGGCCAAGCTGGAGAAGCTCACCCGCCACTTCGACCACATCCTGGACGCGCGCATGGAGCTCGGCACGGAGAAGAACAAGAGCCTGGAGAACATGAAGGTCGCCGAGCTTACCGTCCACGTCACCGGTCGCAGTGGCACCATCCTGAAGGCGGTCCAGTCAGCCCAGCACATGAACGAGGCGGTCGACCTGGTGATCGACAAGATGGACCGGCAGATCCGCCAGCACAAGGAAAAGCTCAAGGAGCACCGACCGGCCAAACAGGCGGCCGTGCCCAGCGGTCCGGCCCCGGTCAGCCGGGCCAACGGGGTGGTCAAGATCAAGCGGTTCAAGCTCAAACCGATCGCGGAGGACCAGGCGCGCGAGCAAATGGAGGAGCTGGGCCACAGCTTCTTCCTGTTCCTGAACGACGACAGCCAGGAGATCAACCTCCTCTACCGTCGCAGCGACGGCTCCCTGGGCCTGGTGGAAGCCGACCTGAGCTGACCCGCCCCGGCTTAGGGCGCCTGAACTCGGGGTATGCTAACCATCTGCAGATTGCAGTTTCTTAGCCCATGAGCGTCCTTACAAAAGTACTCGGCGATCCCAACGCGCGCGAGGTCAAGCGGCACCTCGAACGGATCGCCGACATCAACGGACTCGAGCCGCTGCTGCAAAAGCTCAGCGACGACGAGCTCAAGGCCAAGACCCCGGAGCTTCGCGAGCGCCTCTCGAACGGAGAGCCACTCGACGAGCTCCTGGTAGAGGCCTTTGCGGTCGCGCGCGAAGCCGCCCGCCGCACCATCGGACTGAGGCCGTTCGACGTGCAGCTGGTCGGCGGCATCGTCCTCCACCAGGGAAAGATCGCCGAGATGAAGACCGGCGAGGGAAAAACGCTGGTGGCTGTGCTACCGCTTTACCTCAATGCCCTCGAGTCAAAGGGGGCCCACCTGGTGACTGTCAACGATTACCTGGCCCGGCGCGATGCCGGGTGGAACGGACCCATCTACCACCAGCTGGGAATGACCGTAGCCATCATCGGCCACGAGATGTCCCTGCTCTATGACCCGGACTACCTGGACGAAACCCATCCGGATCCGCGGCTGCAACACCTGCGCCCGATAACCCGGCCCGAGGCCTACCAGGCAGACATCACCTACGGCACCAACAGCGAGTTCGGGTTCGACTACCTGCGCGACAACATGGCCGTCGACCTCACCCAGTGCGTCCAGCGGACCCTCAACTTCGCCATCGTCGACGAGGTCGACAGCATCCTGATCGACGAGGCCCGGACGCCCTTGATCATCTCCGGGCAGGCCTCGGAGTCTACCGAGAAGTATTACCAGTACGCCCGGCTCATTCCCCGGCTTGATGCCGACGACTACACGGTCGACGAGAAGACCAAGTCTGCCTCGCTGACCGAGGAGGGCATCGGCAAGATCGAGCGCTGGACCGGGATCAAGAACGTCTACGAGCTCGAGCATGTCGACGAGGCGCACCAGATCAACCAGGCGCTCAAGGCCTACACCCTCTACAAGCGGGACCGCGATTACCTGGTCAAGGACGGCGAGGTGATCATCGTCGACGAGTTCACCGGACGCCAGCAGCCCGGTCGGCGCTGGGCGGATGGTCTCCACCAGGCGGTCGAGGCGAAGGAGGGCGTCAAGGTCCAGCAGGAGACGCAGACGATGGCCACCATCACCTACCAGAACTATTTCCGCCTCTACAAGAAGCTGGCGGGCATGACCGGTACCGCGGTTACCGAGGCCGAGGAGTTCCACAAGATCTACGGGCTGGAAGTCTTGGTCATCCCCACTCACAAGCCGATGGTCCGCGAGGACAACGCCGACCTCATCTACAAGACGGAGGAGGCGAAATTCAAGGCGGTCGCCGACGAGATCGCCGAGGTGGCCAAGGAGGGCCGGCCGGTGCTTGTGGGCACTGTATCGGTCGAGAAATCGGAGCGGCTGTCGCGAATGCTGGAGAAGCGCGGCATCCAGCACGAAGTCCTCAACGCCAAGCAGCACGAGCGGGAAGCCCTGATCGTGGCCAATGCCGGCCAGCCGGGAGCCGTCACCATCGCCACCAACATGGCGGGGCGAGGGACAGACATCGTCCTCGGTGAGGGCGTGGCGTCGGCGGGCGGCTTGCATATCGTCGGCACCGAACGCCACGAGAGCCGCCGGATCGACAACCAGCTCCGCGGCCGCTCCGGCCGCCAGGGCGACCCGGGATCGTCGAGGTTCTTCCTGGCGCTCGACGACGACCTGATGCGCATCTTCGGAGGCGAGCGGATCAAGGGCATGATGAACATGCTTCGGGTGGGCGACGACGAGCCGATCGAATCCCGGCTGGTCTCCCGTCAGATCGAGGGGGCTCAGACCAAGGTCGAAGGCCACAACTTCGATGCCCGCCGCTATCTCGTCGAATACGACGACGTCATGAACAAGCAGCGCGAGATCATCTACGGGGAGCGGCGCAAGGTGCTCGAGGGAGCCGATCTTCGCGAGCTGGTGCTGAGCTGGGTGCGCAAGGTGATCAAGGACGCTGTGGACGAGCGGTGCGAGTCACGCCATCCGGACAACTGGGACATCCAGGGCCTGGTCGAGCAGCTGTCCACCGTCTTTCCCCTTCCGCCGGCCGACCAGCTGACGGCGGAAGGCCTGGGCGAGACCAAGGAGGCGCTCACAGAGCATCTCTTCCAGTACGCCGAGGGCGCTTACACGACCAAGGAAAACGAGCTCACCCCGGAGATGATGCGCAAGGTCGAGCAGTGGGTCGTGCTCAGGACCATCGACACCAAGTGGATCAGCTACCTGACCATGATGGAACACTTCAAGGAGGGCATCGGCCTGCGGGCCTTCGGCCAGAAGGACCCGCTGATCGAGTACAAGAACGAGGCCTTCCAGGCATTCCAGGAGCTGCTCAACGACATCCAGTTCGACATCGCGTCGACCATCTTTCGGGTGCAGGTCCGGCAGGAGCCGCCATCTCCGCCGCCACCTGTGGCGGCCCGGATGCGGGCCGACCTGGTGGGCGCCGGCGCGACCGCCGGAAATCCAAACGGCGGCGACGGGGGCAGCCGGGTGCCGGTGGCCGCCGGCAAGCTTGGCCGCAACGACCCCTGCTGGTGCGGCAGCGGGAAGAAGTTCAAGAAGTGCCACGGGCGCTGACTCGCGCGCGGTACGCCTCTCTTGTGCGGGTTACGGCCCGCGCTTTGGGCCGGCGGGCCCGGCTCGCGCCTGCATCGGCCCTCGCCTCCGGTAGCATTTAACGCCGATGTCCAAGAAGAAAGCCACGACCAGCAAGGCGACCAAGCCTGCCGGCAAGAGCCAGCGGGCTAAAGCGGCGGCTGCCGCCAACCCGGTGCGGGTCAAGGACGTTGTGCGCCCGCCCCAGGCTCCGCCGGCTGGCACCGCCGCGGCTGCGGAAACCTCGGCCGCCGGAGTTGCCCCTCCGGCGGGCGCCGGCCCCATGCAGGGGCGCGTGCTTCCGTTCAAAAGGCCGGTCTCCTGGAATTTTGCTGGCGTGGGACGAAATGACATCTGCCCCTGCGGCAGCGGCAAGCGTTTCAAGAACTGCCACGGCCACTGATGCAAGAGATCCTCGATCGAGCCCGGGGCTTGCTGCAGAAGATCCTCGAGCTCCAGGAGCATCTTTGACCTCGCCCGCAAAGCGACCCGGCTAGACCAGCTCCAGAAGGAGCTGGCCGATCCCGGCGTCTGGCAGGACCCAGGGCGCGGCCAGCGGCTCGCCCAGGATGCGAAGGGTTTGCGTGAAGAGGTCACCACCTGGCGCAAGCTGGAATCGCGGGCGAAAGACCTCGCCGGCCTGTCGGAAATGGCGATCGCCGAGAACGACGGCCACCTGGAGAGCGAGCTGTCGGCTGAGTTGAAATCCCTGGAGGCCGACCTGGGCAGACAGGAGGTCGATCTCCTGTTCTCGGGCCCGTACGCCGACCACCCGGCCCTGGTGAGCATCCACGCCGGCGCCGGCGGCACCGATTCGCAGGACTGGACCGAGATGCTGATGCGCATGTACATGCGCTGGGCGGAGCGCGAGGGCTTCAGCGGCGAGCTCCTCGACGAGTCGCCGGGCGAGGGGGCAGGTTACAAAAGCGTGACGGCTCGCTTCACCGGAAAGCGCGCCTTCGGCTGGCTGCGTGCCGAGCGGGGCGTTCATCGGCTGGTTCGCCTCTCACCCTTCGACCAGGCGCACCGCCGCCACACCTCGTTTGCACTTGTGGAGGTGATACCTGAGATCGAGGCGGACGAGGCGATCGAGATCCGACCGGACGACCTCAAGGTCGATACCTTCCGCTCGAGCGGAGCCGGCGGCCAGCACGTGAACAAGACATCATCGGCGGTTCGGATGACGCACCTCCCAACCGGGACCATCGTCACCATTCAGAACGAGCGCTCCCAGATCAAGAACCGCGAGATGGCGCTCAAGGTGCTGCGCTCGCGGCTGGCGGCCTTGCAGGAACAGCAGCGAGCTGAGCAGCGGCAGGAGCTCAAGGGCGCCCACCAGTCCAACGAGTGGGGGAGCCAGATCCGCAGCTATGTGATCCACCCCTACACCCTGGTGAAGGACCACCGAACCGGCTTCGAGGTGGGCAACGTCCAGGCCGTGCTCGACGGTGACATCAAGCAACTGATGGAGGCCTTCCTTCGGTGGGACGCCGGGCGCGACGACGAGACCGCCAGGCCACGACGTTCGGCAAAGGCCTAGCCGGACCAGCTGCGCGCAGGCGAACACCTCCAGCCAGGCAGCGCCTGGATCAGGCCGCCAGCCGGGTGACCTCTAAGGCTGCTGCGGCCGGTCTTCGCCGGACTGCCATCCAGAGGAGCCCAAAAAGAAGCACCGTGCCGGTGAGGAGTGACTCGTCCAGCAACCTTGTGACGACGTCCCCGAGGAGGCCGGTGAGGGGGTGGATGATCAGGGCATAGTGAAACGCGGGGCCCACCGCGAAACAGGCCCAGGTAAGGACCAGTGCCCGCCGCTCCCACCCCGACCGAGGCCGGGATGACATGTCGCGCAGCAAGAGGGCGATGGGAAGGACCAGTAGAACGAGCGGGAAGCTCCAGGTCACGCTGCTGACCAGGGGAAGCGCGCAGACCGCCAGACCGAACTCCAGGCCGCTGCGGACCTGCCGGCGGGTTGCGACCAGGATCAAGGCAACGACGACCGCGTCGGCGGGCCAGGCGAGCGCCCGGCCGCACCATCCCGCCGAGCCGGCATGATCAACGGTGGACGGGTCGCAGAGGCGGGACGCCAGGCCGGCCAGCGACTGGTTCTCCCGGTAGCCGGTCCCCGCCGAGAGATGCGGCAGCATATCGCGGAAGTAGTAGAGGTTGTGCGCCGGGCTCGTGACCAGGAACCCGAGGCCGATACCGGCCAACCCCGTGAGCAGCATGGCCGCCACCAGTCGCCAGTGACGTCGGAACAAGAAATAGGGGAGGAGAGCAGCCGGAAAGACCTTGATCACGGCGGCCACCCCCGCGACAACCCCGCCGGCGGCGTCTTTCTGCCTGAGCCAGAGGGCCCAGGCGATGGTAAGAAGAAGGAGAAGCACCGAGTTCATCGCGCCTGTTGAGACGCTGGTCGCGATCGGGAAGAAGGTCGTGACCGCGAGCACCACGGCCAGCAGCTCACCGCGCCGGGGCCGGCCGATGGTCCGGTAGACCAGGACCAGGCTGGTCAGAACCGCGGCCTGGATCAGGAGTAGCCAGACGCGCACGGCCAGGTCGTTCGACATCCAGGTCAGCGGCACCAGCAGGACCGCAAACGCGGGCGGGTAGAGATACCCGCTGCTCAGCGACCAGTCCCAGGCCACGTGGTTGCGGATGAAGTCGCCGTACGGGTCGCCGCCGGAGGCGATCTGTCCGGCGGCGTAGAGATAGTCCTGGAAGTCATCGGCGCGCGGCGCCTGGGCGCCCAGGACGGGCACCACAAAGCGCCAGGCATAGAGGGCCAGAAGCACGAGGATCAGTGCGGTGGCGGCAAGGTCGCGCGGGTTGGGCCACCCGGCAGCGGCCAGGAGCCGCGCCCTGACTGGGGTCGAAGCCACGGCCGTATAACCGCAGCTCCGAGGCGTAAGCGGCGGCTGTTACACGGCCGTTACAGGCGACAGCTCGAACAGAGGACCGACTCTGCCGACTTCAATCCCGCGGTGGTTGCGCAGGACGGGGTGGGCAAATCGGCTCAGCTCGGTGAGCTCACGCCCGGTGAGCCATCCGATCTGGTCGAGCGCTGCAATCACAGCGGTGGCGATCCAGGTGCCGTCCCCGCTCTCGAGCTTGACAGCGAGCCCTCGACCCGACCGACGGTCTGCCGTGCAATGGGCGCCGGCGGCGCCGCCTTTGGCCAGCAACCGGCCGCCAGTGACTTCCATCAACCGCGTGTCGAACCGCTCGGATCCTCCGACCAGGAAGGGCTGGGCGATCATGGCTTCGACGATGTTGACCGCCGGGCCCTGCTTGGCCGTGACCAGGACCGCGAAGCTGCGTGCCATCGCTTGAAGGGGAACGGCTGGATTTGGCGCGCTGCACCCGTCGACCCCGAACACGATGTCACCGGGGGCCAGGCCGGTGACCTCCGCGAGGGCGGCCCGGATGGCGCCCTGCACGGGGTGGCCCGGTTCCAGATATCGGTCGAGTGGCGCCTCCAGGGCCCTGGCTGCGGCCAGCATCCCGGCGTGCTTGCCCGAGCAGTTGTTGAAGACCGCCAGTGGCTCTCGCATAGAGCGGCGGGCCTCGGTGGCGGCGGGCTCGTAGAGCGGCCAGTGCGCACCGCATTGGAGGGCATCCTCGGCAACCTCGGCCCGGGCGAGCAGGTCACGGACGACCTCGAGGTGGCGCGGCTCGCCGTTGTGGGACGCCGACATGATCGCAATGTGCTCCGGGCCGAGCCCAAACCGGGCCACCAGCCCGGCCCTCAGTCCGGCCAGCGCCTGGAACGGTTTGGCGCAAGACCGGAAGTAGGTGCGCTGGTCTGGGTTTCCAAGGCTTGCGACCAGCTCACCGTCCGCACTGGCGACGGCGATGTGGCCGAGGTGGGTTGCCTCCCGGACGTGCCCGCGGTCCACACCGACCAGGGAGACCGCACCGGGCGCAGGCACGGAGCTGAGTATAGGCAGGGCATATTTTCACCCAGCGTGAGCCTTCGGCCGTCCTCGCGACAGTCTTGGGCTATACTGCGCACGTTCACGGCCCCCGGGACGGGGCTGGTGCGTCGCGGCATCCGTTGTGGAAATGCACCAAGACAGGCAAGAGCAGAGACCTGAGTGGCTGCGGTAGCAGTGGCGCCCGAGCGCCCGCAAATCAGCCTGCAACAGGTGGGCAAGACCTACCCCAATGGGACGGTAGCGCTCCGTGACGTCTCCCTGGCGGTGCCGAAGCAGGATTTCGTGTTCCTGGTAGGACCGAGCGGGGCCGGGAAGTCGACCCTGGTCCGGCTACTGATCCGCGAAGAGAAGGCGAGCGAGGGCAGCATCCAGGTCGACGGCCAGGAGCTCAACCGCCTGCGGCGACGCCACCTGCCCTACCTTCGGCGCAAGATCGGTATGGTCTTCCAGGACTTCAAGCTCCTTCCCAACCTGAGCGTCTTTGAGAACGTAGGCTTCGCGCTGCGCGTGACCGAGGGAGCGCTCCGCCACCTCAAGCCGAAGGTTGAGGAGGTGCTGAGCATCGTCGGCCTCGAGGGCAAAGAGAATAAATATCCCGACGAGCTCTCGGGTGGCGAGCAACAGCGGGTGGCGATCGCGCGCGCGCTCGTGCACGATCCGAAGATCTTTCTGGCGGACGAACCGACCGGGAACCTGGACCCGGCCACGTCCTGGGAAATTATCCAACTGCTCCTGCAGATCAACGCCCGGGGCACCACCGTGCTGATGGCGACGCACAACCGGGAGATTGTCGATGTGATGCGCCGCCGCGTGGTGGCAATCGACGGCGGCCAGATTGTCAGGGACGAGGATGCGGGAGGGTACCATGCACCGAATTTGGAACCGCATTGATTTCGCCTTCGGCAGCGCCTGGCAGAACTTCTGGCGGAACGCGGCCGTCAGCATCGCCAGCGTGCTCATCGTGTGGATGGTGCTGCTCAGCCTGGGCAGTCTGCTGATGGTGCTCAACTCCTTGCAGCACATCCTGACCCTGGAAAAGGGTCGGGCCAGTGCCATCTCCATATTTCTGGCGGACAATACGCCGCTGTCGAGTGCGATGGACTTCAAGTTGCAGCTCATGCGCGACTCAAGAGTGAGTGCGGTTAGCTACGTCACCAAAGAGCAGGCCCTGGTCCGCTTCCAGGAAATGCCCACTCTCTCCCCGGATTTGATCGCCGCTCTGGGAAGCAATCCGCTACCGGCCAGCCTGGACGTCACGGTGAAAGACATTCGCTCTCTGGCCGATATAGACAAGATGGTGCGGACGTCGCCGTTGGTCGACAAATCGCCGGCTACCAACTACTCACCCGACGTGATCGACAAGATCATCGTGCTTGCCCGGGTGGCCGGGATCGCGGGTGTGGTGCTGATCGTCGGGCTGGCCGCCCTCTCGCTGTTCATCATCATGCTCACGATTCGGACCGCGATCTATATGCGGCGCAAGGAGATCGAGGTCATGAAGCTGGTGGGCGCCACCGACTGGTTCGTCCGATGGCCCTTCATCGTGGAAGGCCTGATGGTGGGTGTGCTCGGCGCTGTGGTGGCCGTCATCATCGTCGGCCTCGGCTACCGCCCGGCGGAGCAGTACCTCCAGCCGCGGCTGGTGTTCATTCCACTTTTCTATGACCCCGAGTTCTTGAAAGTCGTGCTCGCCGGCATGCTCGCGTTCGGACTGCTGCTGGGAACGGTTGGGAGCTATCTCGGTGTCCGGCGGTTCCTGCGTCAGTGAGAGCTCGTTTCCGCCGTCTGGGGGGACTCACTGTCGCCGTCTGCCTGGTGACCGCATTGCTGACGGGGGCCGTGTCCGACACGGTTCTCGACAAGCAGCGGCAGCTGCGTGGGCTCAACGGCCGGATCTCGGTCGCAAAGAGCCAGCTCCGGCAGCTGGTCGACCGGGAGAACCAGCTCAAACAACAGATCGCCTCGTTCGATAACCAGCTGGTGACTATCGCCGAGCAGATCCAGCAGGAGACCGCGAAGCTCGAGCTGATTGCGATCCAGATCGAGATCACGACCCGCGACCTGGCGGTCAAACGGGCGCAGCTGAAGCAGCACCTCGACGATTACGGCCAGCGGATGCGGCAGATGTACAAGAGCGGGCAGGTCGACGGGTTGGAGCTGGTTCTCTCCGCGGCCAACTTCTCAGACTTGCTGAACCGCGTCTTTTTCTTCAGCGACATCATTCGCGACGACCGGCGCCAGGCCGACAACCTGCGGCTGGAGCAGATCAGGGTCGAGGGCGTGAAAACCGAGCTCGACGCCAAGCGTGCGGAGCAGGCCCAGGTGGTGGTCACCATCCAGCAGCAACAGGCTGCCCTGCGGAGCGCTCGGAGTCAACGCCTGGCCGCCCAGGCGCAGGTCCAGGCGATCGAAGCCCAGCTCAAACAGCAGCTCGACGCCATGCAGGCACAGCGCGCCGCGCTCCAGGCCCAGCTGGCCCGGCTTCGGGCCGAGAGCCTGCGGGCCCGGTCTTCCGGTCGCTGGAAATGGCCGATGGACGGTGTGATCACGCAAGGATTCGGATGCACCACTCTCTACTTCGAGCCCTACGACCCGAGCTGCCCCAGCCGCCATTTCCATAGCGGTGTCGATATCGCGACCGACTGGGGTGCTGCCGTCCACGCCGCGGACGGCGGAATCGTGCACAACTTCACCATGGTCTGCTCCTGGGACGGGAGTGCCCTGTGCGGCTACGGCCGCTACGTGATCATCGTTCATGCCAGCGGCTTCACCAGCCTCTACGGTCACCTGTCGGGGTGGGCGATCGCGGACGGGACCCAGGTGAACCAGGACACCGTGATCGGATACGAGGGCAGCACCGGAGCCTCCACCGGTCCTCACCTCCACTTCGAGATCGACCTCAACGGATTCCCGGTCGACCCGTTTGCCTACCTGCCTTAGCAGCTGGCGAGACGATAATCGGAGCCATGTCACGAACCCGCGGTATAGCCACTCTCGTTGTCGTTGCCGTCGGCGCCTTTTATCTCGGCGGCGTGACTGAGTTCCATTACGGCGGCTTCGCGCCGGACTGGGTGAAGACGCTGCTCATCTACCGGCCTCCTGCTCACGGCATCGACTACGCCGCTCTCGAGGAAGTCTTCGCCACCATCAACGAGCACTACGTCGCGCCCAACCCGGACGGACAGAAGCTAACCCAGGGAGCAGCCTCGGGTATGGTATCTGCGCTGGGTGATTCATTCTCCAGGTTCGAGACGAACGCCGAATACCAGGCCAGCAACGACTTTCTCCAGGGCCAGTTCGCCGGCATCGGAGCTTCGATTGCCGTCAACGGCGACAAGCTCGTGATCGCAAGCATCCTCCCAAACACGCCGGCGCTCAAAGCCGGGGTGAAAGTTGGAGACGTGATCACCGACGTCGATGGCAAGAGCACAACGGGCTGGACGGCAGATCAGGCGGTGACGGCGATCCGGGGCAAGGCCGGCACCGAGGTGAAAATCGGCGTCGACCGCACCGGTCAGCACCTAACCTTCACGGTGAAGCGGGAAACCATCCAGGTCCCGAGCGTGGCCACCCACATCTTCGACAACCGGGTGCTGTATGTGCGCATATTCGAGTTTGGGGAGCGGACCTCGAGGGAGTTCGACGATGCCCTGCGCACCAACCTCAAGGGCTCGGTCAGCCTGGTCCTGCTCGACCTGCGCGATAACCCGGGGGGGTTCGTGGACGCGGCCGACGACGTGATCAGCGAGTTCGTCGCCTCCGGAAAGGCGGCCATCCTGGTCGGCCGGGGCGGGACCCAGGAGGTCAAAAACGTGAGCGGCTCGGGGCGGGCTCTGACCAACAAGCTGGTGGTCCTGGTCAACGAGAACAGTGCCAGCGCTGCCGAGATCGCAGCCGGGGCGCTCAAGGACCACGGGCGGGGGCCGCTGGTGGGCGTCAAGACCTTCGGCAAGGGGTCGGTGCAGCAGGACTTCCAGGTGCGGGAGGGCGATCTCCACCTCACCATCGCGCACTGGCTCACACCGAATGGCCACTCGATCGACAAGACCGGGATCGTGCCGGACGATCCCGTCCTCCTGGCCCAACCGCAGGACGAGTATGCGGTCAGTACCAGCCCGAACGACTTCAGCCGGGACTCCCAGCTGAAGGCGGCGCTCACCCTCCTGGAGGCCTAGGCCGCCCTTAAGGGTGCGCCGTAGAATCAGGGCATATGCCCGATGAGGCGTTCGACGTAGCCGTCATCGGCGGAGGATCCGCCGGCTACGTCGGAGCGATCCGGGGGGCTCAGCTGGGTCTGCGGGTCGCCGTGATTGAAAAGGAGAAAGTGGGCGGTACCTGCCTGCATCGCGGGTGCATACCCACCAAGTCCTTCCTGCATTCGTCGGAGCTGGCCTACGACATTCGTCAGGCGGCCAGTCTCGGACTGAAGACCGGCGCGGTGGAGATCGATTGGCCGCAGGTGCTCAAGCGAAAGGATGCGGTCGTCAACCAGCTCCATCGGGGCGTCGAGGGTTTGCTGAAGAAGAACAAGGTGACTGTGATCAAGGGCGAGGGCGTGATCGAAGCCGAGGACCGGGTGCTGGTCAAGGACACCGGCCAGACGGTCTCGGCCAGGCACCTGGTGATCGCGAGCGGCTCGCAGCCAAAGTCCCTCCCCGGACTCACCATGGATGGTGAGAGCGTGATCAACAGCGACCATGCCGTCAAGCTCGAGCGGATGCCGAAGTCAATCGTGATCGTCGGCGCCGGGGCGGTGGGGACGGAGTTTGCCTGCGTCTACAACGGCTACGGCAGCGAGGTGACGCTGGTCGAGTTTCTGCCGACCATCCTGCCCCAGGAAGAGCAGGAGGTCGGGCAGCTGCTGGCGCGGATTCTCACCAAGCGGGGGATCAAGGTGCTGACCGGAGCCCAGGTGCAGCCGGACAGCCTGAAGCGCGCCAACGGCACGGTCAAGGTAAACGCCAAGGTTGGGGAGGAGACGCAGGCCCTGGAAGGTGAACGGCTTCTGGTCGCGGTCGGACGGGAGGGCATCACCAAGGGTTTCGGCCTGGAGAAGCTCGACATCCAGATCGAGAAGGGCTTCGTCAAGACCGACGAGCACTACCGCACCGGCCATCCGCGCGTCTATGCGGCGGGCGATGTGATCGGAAACTTCCTGCTGGCGCATGTCGCCTACTACGAGGGCGAGCACATCATGGAGCACATCGCCGGCAAGAACCCGAAGCCGCTGGACTACAACCGGGTTCCGCGCGCGACCTACAGCTACCCCGAAGTCGCCAGCCTCGGGCTATCCGAGAAGCAGGCCAAGGATCAAGGCCTCAACGTCAAGGTGGGCAAGTTCCCTCTGGTCGGCAACGCCAGGTCCGTGATCCTGGGCGAGACCGACGGGTTCGTGAAGATCATCAGTGACGCCGACTCCGGCGACCTGCTCGGTGTCTTCATCGTTGGCCCGGACGCCACCGACCTGATCAGTGAGGCCGCCCTGGCCAAGCTCCTGGAATCGACTCCCTGGGAGATCGGGGCCAGCATCCATCCCCACCCGACCGTCTCCGAATCGGTCAAGGAGGCTGCGCTGGCGGTCGACGGGTTGGCGATCCACATATAAGAAGGATGAGATAAGCCGATGGCAACCAGGACACAAGAGGTAACCGCCCGGGGCGGCCAGAGCCGGCACCGCGCGCTGGGGCTGACCGACCAGGCCGCCCTGCGCATGTACGAGGTGATGCGGCTGGCCCGCGCCATTGACGAGCGGATGTGGCTGATCAACCGGGCCGGCCGCGCGCCGTTCGTTATCTCCTGCCAGGGACAGGAGGGAGCCCAGGTCGGGACGGCGGCCGCCCTCAAGCCCGGCCACGACTGGGTCGCCCCCTACTACCGGGACGCCGGCGTCATCCTCTATTTCGGGATGACCGCCCGCGATCAGATGCTCTCCTTCATGGCCAAACGCGAAGACCCCAACAGCGCCGGCCGCCAGATGCCGGGCCACTACGGAAAGCGACAGCTCAAGATCCTGACCGGGGGCAGCCCGGTCGCCACCCAGCTGCTGCACGCCGCCGGGATCGCCCTGGCGTCAAAGATGCGCAAGGAAGATGCCGTCACCGCTGCCTATTTCGGCGAGGGTGGCGCCAGCCAGGGGGATTGCCACGAAGCCATGAATTTCGCGGGCATCCACAAGCTGGCGGTGCTCTTCATCTGCGAGAACAATGGCTACGCGATCTCGGTGCCGCAGTCCCGCCAGATGGCCATCCAGAACGTTGCCGACCGGGCGGCCGGCTATGGCTTCCCCGGGGTGGTGGTGGACGGCAACGACGTGCTCGCCTGCTACGAGGCGGCCAGGCACGCCGTGGATCGCGCCCGCCGGGGCGAGGGCCCGACCCTGATCGAAGCCAAAACCTACCGTTTCACCCCCCATTCGAGCGACGACGATGACAGGCGTTACCGCGAGGCCGAGGAGGTGGCCCTCTGGCGCCAGAAGGACCCGATCCAGCGCTACGCCGCCTACCTCAGGGAAGCGGGCGTCCTCACCGACGAAGTCGAGCGCGAGGTCACCGAGCGCGTGACTAAAGAGGTCGATGAGGCAACCGAGTACGCGGAGCAGGCGCCCGACCCCTCGCCGGACGACCTGCTCAAGTACGTCTATAAGGGCGAGGTCGGCTGATGGCCAGGCAAACCGTGATCGAGGCGATCCGTCAGGCGATGGACGAGGAGATGGAGCGTGATCCGTCGGTCTTCGTCATCGGCGAGGACGTGGGCCGGCGCGGCGGGGTCTTTCTGGCGACCGACGGGCTGCACAAGAAGTACGGCGAGATGCGGGTGATCGATTCCCCGCTGGCCGAGTCCTGCATCGTCGGGGTGGCAATCGGCGCCGCCGTGAATGGGATGCGGCCGATCGCGGAGATTCAGTTCGCCGACTTCATCGCCCCGGCCATGAACCAGATCATCGAAGAAGCGGCGCGGTTCTGCTACCGCACCGCAGGAGACTTCAACCTGCCGATGGTGATCCGGGCGCCCTGGGGAGGGGGCGTGCACGGCGCCCTCTACCACTCGCAAAGCATCGAGGCCACCTTTTCCCACATTCCCGGATTGAAGGTGGTGGCTCCCGGGACGCCGGCGGACGCCAGGGGGCTGCTCAAGTCGGCGGTGCGCGACCCCGACCCGGTGCTCTACCTGGAGCACAAGCGGACCTACCGCCTGATCCGCGGCGAGGTCCCGGACGGTGACGGGCTGGTCCCGATCGGGAAGGCCGACGTCAAGCGCGAGGGCAAGGATCTCAGCCTGATCGCCTACGGACTGATGCTGCAGTACTGCCTCGAGGCGGCCGAGAAGCTGGCCCAGGACGGCGTCTCGGCCGAGGTCCTCGACCTGCGCACCATCAAGCCCATGGACGAGGCGGCCGTGATTGCCACCGCCAAAAAGACAGGCAAGGTGCTGGTGGTCCACGAGGACAACCGGTTCGCCGGGATCGCCGGTGAGGTGATCGCGGTGATCATGGAACACGCCTTCGACTCCCTCGACGCACCGGTGATGCGGCTGACGGCGCCGGACGTGCCGGCCATGCCCTTCAACCATGTGCTCGAGGAAGCCTTCATGCCCAACGTGGACAAGATCCTGGCGAAGGCGCGCGAGCTCGCGGCCTACTGAAGGGGCGTCCATGGCTTCCATCAAGATGCCCCAGCTGGGCGAGTCGATCACCGAGGGGACTATCTCGAAGTGGCTCAAGAAGCCCGGCGACCCGGTGAAGAAGTACGAGAGCCTGGTGGAGGTGATCACCGATAAGGTGAACGCCGAAGTGCCGTCGCCGCTGAACGGCGTGTTGAAAGAGATCACGGTGCAGGAAGGAGCGACGGTGTCGGTCGGGACGGAGATCGCGATCATCGACGAGGTCGGAGGTGGGAGAGAGGCAACGCCGGCAACGGCGAGCGGAGCCGCTCGAGAGCCCCAGTCGGTCGCGGCGCCGGCGGGCCAGCCCGCCCCGCCTGGTGAGACCGGTTCGGACCAGGCCCCCGCCTCGGGGAGCGAGGGCCGAAGCCGGCTCTCGCCCGCCGTCCGCGCCCTCCTCGAGGAGCACAAGATCTCGGATGACGAGCTATCCCGGATCAGCGGGTCCGGGATCGGGGGCCGGATCAGCAAGAAGGACATCGAGGAGTTCGTCGTCCGACGCGGGCGGACGGCTCCCGACGGCGGGCAGCGGGTGGCGCCGGATGGCGATAAGCAGGCGGCGACGGTTGCCGCCGCCGGCGATAGCCTGCCGCTCAGCCCGATGCGCCGGGCAATTGCGGTGAACATGGCAAAGAGCAAGCAGACAATCCCGCATGCCTGGACGGTCGCCGAAGTGGACATGACAAACGTCGTCCGCTATCGCCAGCAGGTCAAAGACACTTTCAAGCAGCGCGAGGGCGTGGACCTTACCTACGTTCCGATCGTCGTCAAAGGCGTGGTCGAGCAGCTGCGGGCGACGCCGATCCTCAACGCCAGTTGGGGTGAGGACAAGGTTACGCTTCACAGGGAGATCAACATCGGAGTCGCCGTGTCTGTCGAGGACGGCCTGATCGTGCCCGTCCTGCACGGGGCCGACCGGATGTCCATCGCCGGACTGGCACGGGCTACCGACGACCTGGCCCGGCGGGCGCGGGCCGGCAAGCTCACCCTCCAGGATGTCCAGGGCGGAACCTTCACGGTGAACAACCCTGGGACCTTTGGCACCATCCTGTCCTACTCGATCATCGCCCCCGGCCAGGCGGCGATCCTGGCCATGGACGCGATCGTCAAGCGACCGGTGGTGGTGGAGGGGGATGCGATCGCGGTGCGCTCGATGATGAACCTGTGTCTGAGCTTCGACCACAGGGTGCTCGACGGAGTATCGGCCGCCCGATTCCTCCAGGGTCTGCGCCACTGGTTGGAAGGATTCTCCGAGCAGGTCCCGCTGTACTGATCGGGCATACTGAGATCAATGGCTGAACCCGTTCCACTGAAGTTTTACGGCCGCTCGAAGCGCAACGCCGTGGTCCCTATCGACACCCGACGGCCCGATTGGCTGCGGGTTCGGCTGCCGGGTGGACCGAATTACTCCGAGCTGAAGGAGATCATGCGCGGGCTGAACCTGCACACGGTCTGCGAAGAAGCCCACTGCCCGAACATCGGCGAGTGCTGGGAGGCGCGCACCGGGACCTTCATGATCCTGGGCGACACCTGCACCCGGGCGTGTGGATTCTGCGCGGTGAAGACCGGGCGCCCCACCACTCTCGACCTGGGCGAGCCGGCGCGGGTGGCCGAGGCAATCGAGCGGATGGGACTCAAGCACGCGGTGATCACTTCGGTCAACCGAGACGAGCTCGAGGACGGCGGAGCGTCGATCTTCGCCGCGACCATCCAGCAGGTCCGCAGGCGCCTTCCCGAATGTGGCGTCGAGGTCCTGATCCCCGACTTCATGGGAAGCGAGGACGCCCTGGCGACGGTGATGAGGGCCCGGCCGGACATCCTGAACCACAACGTCGAGACGGTCCCCCGGCTCTACCCGCAGGTGCGACCGAAGGGTCGCTACCCGAGGTCACTCGAGCTCCTCCAGCGAGCCAAGCGCATGGATGCCACCGTGTTCACCAAGTCGGGGATCATGCTCGGTCTCGGCGAGGATCTGGATGAGGTGGTGCAGGTATTTCGCGACCTTCGCGCTCACGACGTCGAGATCCTGACCGTCGGCCAGTATCTGCGGCCGAGTCCGAACCACCTGCCGATAGCGCGCTACGTGACGCCCGCGGAGTTCGCCGACCTGAAGGGGGAGGCGCTGACCCTGGGCTTCCGGCACGTCGAATCGGGCCCGCTGGTGCGAAGCTCGTACCACGCGGCCAGCCAGGTCCCCGACCGGGCCGCCGCCGGGTAGACATGGAGTTTCGGCGTCTCGGCCTGGTGCCCTATCAGCAAGCCTGGGCCATGCAGCGAGCTCTGGCCGCCGCCCGCCAGCGCGACGACATCCCGGATACCGTCCTGCTTCTAGAACACCCGCACACCTTCACCATCGGCCGGAGTGGAACCAGGGACCACGTCTACCTGTCGGATCAGGAGCTGGCGGACCGCGGCATCACCTGCCTGGAGGTCGACCGGGGCGGTGACGTCACCTACCACGGCCCCGGGCAGCTGGTGGGGTATCCCATCCTCTTCCTCGGCTCGCAGCCAGACGTGGGAGCCTACCTGCGGTCGCTCGAGGGCTGCCTGATAGCTGTTCTCGACGACTGGGGCATCCGGGCAGGCCGGCTGGAGGGCTACACGGGGGTCTGGATCGGCGATCGCAAGATCGCCGCCATCGGCGTCAAGGTCGCTCAGGGGGTGACCACCCACGGCTTCGCTCTGAACGCCAATACCGACCTCAGCCTCTTCGGGCACATCCTGCCCTGCGGGATCCCGGACAAAGGCATCACCTCTATGGCGCTTGAGCTGGGGAGGCCCGTCTCGATGGAACAGATCGAGGATGCGGTGGTCGCCCGGCTCGCCGAGCGCTTCGCGCTTGGGAAGATCGTCGCCGCCGTTGCATAATTGACCACCGCGGGCGGTTAGCTCAGCTGGTAGAGCGCCTGCTTTACACGCAGGAGGTCAGTGGTTCGAGCCCTCTACCGCCCAGTGCTCTCACATAAACGCCTCAAACGCGGGTCTGGCACGTTCCGCGCCACCCGCGTGGGCCGGCGGGCCCGGCCGAATCT
>Ga0209689_1000162_pt1 | contig 40411 bp, 37 predicted proteins | sample GraSoiAngelo_149_FD_187119 | JGI IMG/M metagenome (GOLD analysis project Ga0209689, IMG submission 187119) | Grasslands soil microbial communities from the Angelo Coastal Reserve, California, USA - 14_1009_09_30cm (SPAdes) (version 2) | ecosystem: Environmental > Terrestrial > Soil > Grasslands ... | reverse complement strand
GCTGCCGGACTGCGACCAGAAGATATCGACCTGGTGGTGCTGAGCCACCTGCACTTCGACCACTGCGGGGCGCTGGTAGCTCCGGGACAGGACGGGGAACTGGCAGCCCTGTTTCCTCGGGCCAAGCATGTGGTGCAGGCCCGGGAGCTGGAGGCCTGGCGTCATCCCGACCCGCGGAGCCGCCCATCGTACAAGCCCGAAAACCTTGGCCTGCTGGAGCGGGCCGGCCGGCTGCTGGTGGTGGACGGCGACCAGCAGGTGGCTCCCGGCATCCAGGTGCGGGTGACGGGTGGCCATACCGCCGGCCACCAGGCCGTCTACGTGCGTGACCAGGAGCAGACGGTGGTCTTCACCGGCGATTTCCTTCTGGTTCGCGCATTGCTAAAGAGCAACTGGGTGAGTGCCCTCGACCTGTTCCCCCTCGAGGCCATGCAACGGAAGGCAACCTTCCTGGAAGAAGCCGCGCGCGAGCGGCAATTGCTCTGGTTCTACCACGAGACCGATCAGATGCTCGGCTATTGGACGGGCGAAGGGTTCGAGCCGGTCAACTGACGATCAGGACGACCTCGGCGCCGCAGACACCGCACTCACCGCGCACGACGTAATTGCCCGTGTTGAGGTCGAGCGAGCTCGGCCGCAGGATGGGGACGGACTGTTTGCAGGCACGGCAATGCGCCTTCATGGGCGCCATCGGGACCTGGGGACCGTGGAAGCTCCAGGTGTGGGGCGTGACCTGCTGCATGTTGGCGCGGGCAAGAGCCATCGAGTTCTCCTGGTAATAGAACGCCTCGCCGGTAAGGCCGCTGTGGTCCATTGAGCGCAGTTTGCTACCACGTTCAGCGTAGTCGCGGGGCTGACAGCTCCCCCTTCATTTTGCGGACTTTATTGCCGCGGTTGCGCTATACCGTTTTTTGACAGAAGGGCGACCACAGGTTGAGCCTGTTCACCTCCCGGGACCGGCCCCGTGCCCTGGGCGCCGGTCCCACTCCCCGTCTAGTAGACGACGACTGGGGTGCCGGACGGCGTCCAGTTCCAGAGCCAGACCATGTTGCCGTAGGGCACGTTCACACAGCCGTGGGTACCGGTGTTGGCGCCAAACGGGTCGTAATGCGGATACTCGGTGCCGGGGCCGTAATAAGCACGCCAGGATGCGTCGTGGATGGCGGCGCCGCCGTTGAACCAGAGCGTCATTTTTACCGGCGTATCCGGGTACCACCACCGGGAGCCCTTCGGCCAGGGCGACTTCATGATCCAGGGTGAGGCCTTCAGGTAGACGTGGAAGCTGCCCGGGTCCGTCTCCAGTCCGGGCCGGCCGGTGGTGACGTAGGTCGAGAAAACCTGCTGCCCGTGGAGGTAAGCGCGCAGGGTCTGGTCCTTGAGTGAAATGGTGATGGCCTTCTCCGGAAGGGTGCTGCTCATCGCCTGCTGAAGCACCTTGTCGCGTACGGCCAGGCCTCCGTAGATCTGCTCGAGATCCTTGAGCGTGGTGGCGGTTCCCAGGTCAGCGGCGAGCTTCTGTACCCGGGCCTGGATGAACGAGACATCCATCTTGAAGATGCCGGCGGTCTGGAGGTCCCCCTGAACTTTGGCCAGGGCTCCCCTGGCCGCGGTCCGGGCGGCGTCGGGACTGCCCTTGTCCTGGGCGGCGATCTGCGTAGCAAACTGGCCGACCAGGGTGTTGGTTGCCTGCTGATCGGCGATCAGAAGGGCCAGCTTGACGTCGGGGTCCTTGACGTCGGCGCTGACCTTTCGGTAGTCGGCCAGGGTCGCCGAGTGGTCAAAAGCGCTCTGCGCAGTATCCGGCAGGGTTGCGAAACCGGTGAGGAGCTGGTCTTCGACGCCAAGCTGCCTGGCCGAGGAAAGGTCGCCGACGAATTTGGCCAGAGCCTGCTGAGCCGAGCTTTTGGCCTGCGAGAGCAGCTGCTGCTCCCGGGTTTGGAGCTGCTGGGTTAGCTGCCGTTCCTGGGCTCCGGCGTTCGCATAGAAGTCGATCCGGCTCTCGTTGAAGGGCGGTGTGCCCTGTGGCGCCGTGGCGGCGGTAGTAGTCAGCTCCTGTCGCTGAATGTCCGAGTACTCAGTCGCCTCCAACCCCAGGGCCTGGGCGCGTTGCTGCTCGGCGAGCATCAGCTGCCGGGCGGACTGGTAACCCTGCTCGGCGCTGGCTTCGCGCTGCTGCTGGAAGAGGATCGCTCCGGAAACCAGCCCGAAGCTGGCAACCACGACCCCGATCCGCAGCGCGTTTCGCTTGATGACTCTAACGATTGATGTCAGCACTTATGTAACCTGAATTTTAGAGACTTTCTGCACCTGAAGTAACGGCCAACCGGCCAAAAAGTTCCGCCCCGTCCACGGCGGAACCGGGCGACCCCTGTGATATCATGGGCGCCGCCCAAATTCAAGTCAAAGGAGGAACTGTGGCAGCGGTAGGGGTGCCGGTTCGCTTGAAGTTGGAGCCTCGGGATGGCAGCGGTCAGCAGGCTCGCGCCCTCCGGCGTGAGGGTCGGCTTCCCGCGATCGTCTACGGCCATGCCGTGGATTCCGTATCGGTGGCCGTCGACGGCCGCGATTTCCTCAGGGCTTTCCAGAAGGTCGGGCGCAACCAGCTACTCGACCTCCAGATCGGCGACGAACCGGTGCGCAAGGCGCTGGTGCGCGAGGTCCAGCGCAGCCCGCGGACCGGCGATCTCCTCCATGTGGACTTCTATCAGGTCAACCTCACCGAGGAGATCGAGTCGGAGGTGCCTATCGAGTTTGAAGGCGAGGTCGACATTGTCAGCAAGGGCGAGGCAGACCTCCTCCACGGCCTCCACGAGCTCAAGGTCAAGTGCCTCCCCACCGACCTGCCGCCCGTGATCACGGTCGACGTGTCCGGGCTCAAGGAGGTCGACGACGAGATCCGGGTCAAGGACCTCAAAGCCCTCCCCGGCTGCGAGATCCTGGACGATCCTGACGACCTGATCGTCAAGGTGCAGGCGCACCGGGTCGAGGTAGAGGAAGTGGCCCCGGCGCCGGCCGCGGCCGAGGTGCCGACCATCGGCGAGGCCGAGGCGGCTGCCGAGGCGCCGGCGGAGCAGACAGAGCCGCAGGGCTAGCCCTCAGGCGATCCCGGCAGGCGACCCTACAATGTCGCCATGAGTTGGCTCTGGTCACAAAGGGACACGACCTGGGCACACTTCCTCGAGGGGCTGATCGTCTTCCTGGTCATGCTCCTCCTGAGCCGTTTTGTTCAGCCCTTCTCGCGCAACCAGCTCAAGCGGGCCCACCTCGACGCGGCGATCAGCCTGCTTGCGTCGCGACTGATCTATGTGGCCTGGATGATCTCGGCGGTCATCGTTTTCCTCAGCGTCTGGCTGAGCAACCTGACATTCGTGTTGGGCAGTTTCGGAGTCTTTGCCCTGGCGTTCGGCCTCGCCTTCCAGGACATCCTGAAGAACTTTCTCGCCGGGATCTTTCTCCTGCTCGAGCGTCCGTTCCGTATCGGTGACGAGATCATGGTCGACGGCAGGACCGGCATCGTCGAGGACGTGCAGTTCCGGACGACCACGATGCGAACGATGGACGGTGAGGAAGTTCTGGTGCCGAACTCGATCGTATTCAGCCAGACGATCGTCAACCGGACCCGCTACCCGGCGAGGCAATTCGCGCTCACCGTCAAGGTGCCCGCTGACGTTCGCCTGGACGGGCTGGTGCAGAGAGTGCGCGAGCGCCTGGCGTCCAGCGCCGACCTGGCCAAGGATCCCCCGCCGTACGTCGGGATCCAGCCGAGCGCCGACGGGGGCGTCGCCCTCGAGGTCAGGTACTGGCTCGACTACCGCAACCACGATCCACTGGCCGTACAGGCGGCCCTCGGGGAGCAGATCTACCAGGCGATTCAGGCTCCCCCCGACACGCCGGCCCGCACTCCGCAGGTCAAGCGTGGCCTGAGCACTCCGCCCTAGGCGAACGCTTAACCTTGAGAGCGTGCCGCAGGAATCTCTGTTCCCGGCCGCCGAGCCACCGCCGGCCAAAGACCAGCCTCTGGCGGCCCGCTTGCGGCCCCGCACCCTCGAAGAGTTCGTCGGGCAGCAGCACCTGGTCGGTCCCGAGCACGAGCTGCGCCGCGCCATCGAGGAGGATCGGGTGGGGTCGATGGTCCTCTGGGGACCGCCCGGCAGCGGTAAGACGACGCTGGCCCGGTTGATCGCCAATGTCACCTCGTCTCACTTTGTCCCCCTGAGCGCCGTCAGCGCCGGGGTGGCAGACCTCCGCCGGAACATCGAAGAGGCTCGACTGCGCCGGGCCCAGTCACGGCAACGGACCATCCTGTTCATCGACGAGATCCACCGGTTCAACAAGGCACAGCAGGACGCCGTCCTGCCCTACGTCGAGGAAGGGGTCATCACGCTGATCGGCGCCACCACCGAGAACCCGTCATTCGAGGTCAATGCAGCCCTCCTCTCGCGCTGTCGCGTCTTCACGCTGGGCGCGCTGGACGACACGGACGTCGGCGTGATCGTCGACCGCGCCCTGACGGACCCCGAGCGTGGCCTGGGAAGCATGGCTGTCGAGCTTGCGCCGGATGCCCGGGTCGCGCTGATCAGGGTCGCCAACGGCGATGCCCGGGTCGCCCTAAATGGCCTCGAAGCGGCGGTTGCCCTGGCTCGACCCCGGCAGGGCCGCCGGCTGGTCACCGCGGCGCAGGTGGAGGAAGCGGTCCAGCGCCGCAACCTTCTGTACGACCGCGCCGGTGAGGAGCATTACAACATCATTTCCGCGCTCCACAAGAGCCTGCGCGACAGCGACCCCGATGCCTCGCTCTACTGGCTGGCCCGGATGGTGGAGGCCGGCGAGGATCCACTGTATGTCGCCCGACGGTTGGTGCGATTCGCTTCGGAGGATATCGGGATGGCGGATCCTCAGGCGCTCACCCAGGCGATGGCCGCCCAGCAGGCGGCGCATTTCGTAGGAATGCCGGAAGCCAACCTGGCCCTGGCACAGGCCGTGGTCTACCTGGCGACCGCCCCCAAGAGCAACGCCCTGTATGCCGCGTACAGCGCCGTTCAGGAGGACGTTGAGCGGACCCGGGCAGATCCGGTACCGCTACATCTTCGCAACGCACCGACTCCCTTGATGCGGCAGATGGGCTATGGCAAAGGCTACCGCTACGCGCACGATTACGACGAAGCGCAGATCGAGCAGCAGCACCTTCCGGACGCGATCAAGGACCGGACCTACTACCATCCTTCCGGCCGGGGCTACGAGAAGACCGTCAAGGAGCGGCTCGATGCTTTCCAGGCCGCCCGCCGACGAACGAAACCTGATCGGGGCAACGAGGACCTCTAGGAGCTCCCCGAATTGGGGACGCGAGTCCGTAGCCAGAAGATCAGTAGTCCCAGGAGCGCCAGAGCCGCAGGCCATGCCAGGGTCAGGGCTATGAACGGCCACGGCACGAGGTCGCTAAAACCTCCGGCCACGTAGAGCTGCGTCGACGCGTAGGTAGGTAAGGCCTGGACGAAGTCTTTGTTCGCCGCGGGGTTCCCAATCGGGTTCTGGATAAAGGTGTCGATCAGGCTGACCATGATGACAAGAAAGAACCCTTCCAGCTCCCCGCGTAGCAGGACCCCCAGAAAGAGGCCGAGGCTGCCGTAGGCCAGGGCGGCAGCCGCGTAGCTCACGACCACCAGGGGAACCGATTGTGGCCCCCAGAAAATCAGGAGGATGACGCTCGTGTAGACCGCGACAGCGAGCGCCACCACCGTCACTGACGTGACCTTGGCCGCGATCACGATCCACTGGGGATACCCGCTCAGGACCAGCCTGTGGTCAAATCGCATGCCGCGTCGGGTCGACGTGAAGATGACGAACCCAACGATCAGGGTGAGAGCATTCAGTCCGGCGGTGAGGAGCGACAGCTGCCGACCGTCGACATGGATGAAATGACCCGTAACCCGAAAACGAAAGTCGACCGAACCACTGGGTATGACGGATGAGATCAGGAGATACCAGATGGGCACGAAAGCGATCAGCAGGACAATTGCCAGCCGGTTGCGGCCCTGCTCGATAAGCAGGTAGCGAACAGCCGTCCGGTAGCGACCGTGGCGTGGTTTCACCCGGCGTCTAGCTCGAGCCGGCCTGACTTGAGCCGGAAGATACGGTCAAAGCGACGCTGCTCAAAAAGCAAATGCGATATCACCAGCACGGCGCGGCCATCCGCACGGAGCTCTGCGACGAGATCCCAGAAACGCCGGTAAGTCTCCCAGTCAAAGCCCTGGTAGGGCTCGTCCAGCAAGAGGACCGCCGGCTTGTGCATGAGTGCCAGGGTCAGGTTGAGCTTCTGCTGCGTACCGCCGCTGAGCGCACCAATGCGATCGCCGCGGTAATTTTCATACGCGAGCCGATCGACCAGCTCACGGCCGTATGACAGGTCAGCCAGCCCGTAGGCGGCTGCGAAGTAGTCGAGGTGCTGGGCGACGGTTAGGGCCTCATTGAGGGTCGGCGCCTGCGGGCAGTAGCCGTTTGTCCCGCGACGCTTGACTGTGCCCTGGTCGGGCCGTAACTCCCCGACGAGGATCTTGAGGAGGGTCGACTTACCAGCTCCGTTCTCCCCGACGATACCGACGAGCGTGCCCGCGGTCACCGAGAAGCTGACACCGCGGAGCACCTGGCGCCGGCCGAACGACTTGATCAAGCCCTCCGCCGAGAGAACCGGCGGCTCAGCCGCAGCGATAGTGTCTCCAGTCATGGATGGCCACGCTCACAGCGTGGCAGTGCTCTCGACGAACGGACGCAGGGCGTCGTAGCCATTGGCCATCACCCGCTGGTGATTCCGGGCCAGGGCGCCGCGGGCCAGGGGCGCAACGAGATTCAAGATCGGGTTGGTGGTGGCCACTTCCCAGTAGTAAACAGCCTGAGTCGCTCCGGGCGATGTTTGGCTGAACTCCCAGCGGCCGGAACCGACCAGGTCACCCGTGGACCGCAGGAGGATATGCGTGGGGCGCGCGGCTTCAAGGACCTCGAGCTGGTAGGACAGGCTGTAGGGGAGCGAGCCCCGGACCTCACATTCGATGATGGACCCGACCGATTTACCGTCGCCGCGGACGAGTCGTACGCGCCGGAAATTCTTCCACCAGGCGGGATAGTTCTGGATGTCGAGGAGGACCGTCCACACGCGATCCATCGGGGCCCGGAACTGCCACTCGGTCTTGAAGTGATATTGCTCCGGCACCCGGACTATTCTATGAAGCGATGGCCTTCAGTCTTCTAAAGCTCCTGCATATCTTGTTCGCGATCACTGCTGTGGGGTCAAACATCACCTACGGTGTCTGGCAGGGCCTGGTGGTAAACAGTCCGGAACACGAAGCTTTCGTTTTGCGCGGTATCAAATTGCTCGACGACCGCGTCGCCAATCCGGCGTACGGGTTGCTCCTGGTGACCGGACTGATCATGGCTTTCTGGCACTGGTCCATCACGACCCAATGGATAGTGGCCGCGATCGTCCTGTATGTCGTGTTGATTGGCGTTGCGGTCGCCTTCTATTCGCCGGCCCTGACCGAGCAAGCCCGCGTGCTCGACCGCGACGGTCACGATTCGGCGGCCTACCGAGCGGTGAGCCGGCGGGCGACGGTCATCGGAATCGGCCTGTTTCTACCAGTGCTGGGCATCCTGTTCATGATGGTGGTGAAGCCGGCGCTGTAGTCCGCTGCGGGCTGGGTGGCACGCCCGCGAGCGATGCATCGATCACTACGATGGTCCGCGCGCCGATCCCCTGATTCATGCGTTCGAAGGCATCGTTGATGCCGTCGAGACCGGTGAAGTGGGAGACACTGTCGGCGACCGAGAACCGGCCAGCGGCTGCCAGTGCCGCCAGCTCAGGGATGTCCGCGGCAGGATTGCCAGAGCCGTAGAAGCATCCCTTGAGACTCTTGTCCGACAGGAACTCGATAGCGGGTATGGGGACCTCGAGTCCGACCGGGGCCAGGCCGACGACCACCGCGCTACCCCCCGGGCGGAGGACGTCCCAGGCCTGCCGGATGGTGGCGGCGATACCCACCACCTCGATCGCGTGGTCGACCCCGCCGCCGGAGAGCTTCAGCACCGCGCGGACAGCGTCATCCGTCGAAGCGTCGACAGTCTCGGTAGCGCCGGCGGCCAGCGCTCGCTCCAGCTTTTCCCGGCTGCGGTCGACCGCGATGATTTGCCCCGCTCCGGAAAGCCGGGCGGCTGCCACCACCTGGAGGCCGACTCCGCCGCAGCCGATGACGCATACGGTGTCGCCGAGGCGGACTCGGGCAACGTTGCGGACCGCGCCGACTCCGGTGACGACGGCGCATCCGATCAGCGCAGCCTGCCAGAGCGGAAGCGCGCCCGGCACCCGGAGCGCCGATGCGGCCGGCACCACGCAATGCTCGGCAAAACACGAAACGAACAGGAAATGCTTGAGGGGCCGGCCATCGCCCAGGCGTAGCCGCGTGGTCCCATCCATGAGATTGCCGTGGCCGCTATTTGCGCCAGCTCGCTCGCACAGGGTTGGTTTGCCCTCGCGGCAAAACCGGCAAGTCCCGCAGGCCGGGTTGATCGAGAAGCCGACGTGGTCGCCGACCGCCAGGTCGCGCACGCCCTCGCCCACGGCCTCCACGACACCCGCTCCCTCATGGCCCAGGACGATGGGCTTACGCTCGTGCCCCAGCCCGCCCTCAGCCAGCCGAAGGTCGGAGTGACAGACGCCGGCGGCTGCCACCCGGACCAGGACCTCCCCGGCATGGGGCGGGTCCAAAAGCACCTCCTCCACGCGTAACGGCGTGCCGAATTCGTGGAGCACGGCTGCCTTCATACGCAGGGGATCGCTCATGCCACGCGGTAGCGTTCCAGCGCCTCGAGGTCCATTGACACTCCCAGGCCTGGCCCTGCCGGTGGGCGGATAGTGCCGTCGCGATCGATGGCAACCGGTGCCGGCAACATCCAGTCCCGCCGCTCGCTGCTCCAGGCGGGCGGGTCGAACGGTACTTCGATGAATTCCACGGTGGACACGGCACACGCGAGGTGAAGGTTCGCGACCAGGCCCATGCCGGTCGACCAGGTGTGTGGAGAGAATGCCCGGCCGCACAGGTCTGCCAGGGCAGCGATCCGCCGGCAGCCCCCGATGCCGCCCGCCAACACGGCGTCCGGCTGCACAACGTCGATGCCACCGCGGATCACCAGGTCGCGCGCCTCGGCCAGGCTGCGCACCATCTCACCCGCGGCCAGCCGGATCGATACCCGGCTGCGAAGGCGCGCGTATCCATCGACGTCGTGGCTGGGGAGCGGCTCCTCGAGCCAGTACACGTCGCAGCGTTCGAGCGCCCGGGCGCATGCGACCGCGGTGGGCACATCCCAGGGCTGCCTGAGGTCGCCCGCCATCCGCCAACCCTGGTTCACGTCCACCATGATCTGGAACTCGGACCCGACGGCGCGCCGGACCTGCTGGACCACCTCCAGGTCGCCGCCCCAATCCCGATGATCAAAGCGAATCTTGACGGCGCGAATGCCGGCATCGCGCAGCGCCAGCACCCGCTTGACCCGCTCGTCTGGTTCGACGCGTTCACCGCTTGACGCGTACGCATAGAGCCGATCCGAGCGACCCCCCAAGACGAGCCAGAGAGGCTTGTCCAATGCGCGGCCGACCAGGTCCCAGACAGCGACCTCGACCGTCCAGGGCCGGCCCCCATGGAAATCGACCGTCTCGCAGATCTCCCGCACCAGCTCGGTCCGAAACGGATCGACCCCGTTGAGCAGCCGCTCGAGCAGTGCTCTGTCAGGGAGTGGAGCTCCGCCGGCAACGCCCGTCAGCCCTTCGTCTGAGTGGACCAGGACCAGCGTCTCCTCGGCATGGTCGCGGGGAAGAGGGTCCCATGCCGCCCGAAATGGAGGATCGAGTGGATACCGGTAGCTACGGGTCTCGAGGCCGGTGATTCGCATCAGGGCTCGACCATCCGATCAGTCGCCCCTGTAGTAGGGGCTGCGGGCGTGCTCGCGCCGCCCTGCCAGAGCCTGGATCTCATCGGCTGAGTGGTCGGTGAGGGCATCCGCGATGGCGGCCCGCATCGCTTTGCGATTCGCGGCTTTCACGGCCGGCTCATCGTGTGCCCTGGGATCCACCCAGAGAGCAACCAGGAACTGCACAGAATCAACTTCGCCCGGCTCGACCAGCCCCTCGCTGACGGCATCTAGAACACCCTGGGCGATCCCTACCTGCGCCGCCCCCCAGGTGATGCGGTTCAATAGTTCATCCCCGAGGGTCGATTTGTTGACAACAACGGTGACCGGCCGGACCAGGGTGCCGGGTTCCAGGCAGGCGAGGTAGGGGACGTGGCCGGGACGGGGCGAGGCAAGCGCGCCCGCAATGGCTGCCGCCACGGCCGAACCACGCCGGGCGATCACTAGGTTGATGTGGCTTCCGTTTGGGACCTCGCCCGACCAGGCCTCCCCGACGCGCCCGTCCAGCCGATCCTGGGCGTGCGACCCGTCACGGTTTGTCATGCGAAACCTCCGGTCACGGGGATGGTGGGGGCGTCAAGACGGCACGGACCGCGCTTCCGTCGCGTACGAGGTCCAGCGCCTGCTGCGCGGATTGCAGTGGTAGGCGATGCGAGATCAGACGGTCCAGAGGCAGCCGGCCGCTGGCATATAGCTGCAGAATCACCGGAAAATCGCGTTCGGGGCGGACCGATCCATATGCGCTGCCCAGGATGCGACGCTCCGCTCGCGGTATCTGAATCGCGGGAAGCTGAAGCACCGCGTCGGCGCGACCTATGCCGATCAGGACTGCGGCGCCTCGGGGTCGGGTTGACAGAAACGCAGCCAGCATCGCATCGGGCCGGCCGGTTGCCTCGATCGCGTAGTCGACGCCCCCCGAGGTCGCGGCCCGAACCGCCTCGGCGGTCGATTCGGCATCTCCGGCCCACCGGACTGTGGCACTGGCACCCAGCCCGGCCGCTGCCTTGAGCTTGGCAGCGGACAGGTCGACGGCGACGACGGGCGTGGCTCCGATGGCGAGCGCACCCAGCAGGGCGCTCAGGCCGACGCCCCCACAGCCGAAAATCGCAACCCTGTCACCCGGGCGCACGCTGGCCGTGTTCCATACAGCGCCGACCCCGGTGGCCACCGCGCAGCCCACCAGAGCCGCGACCTCGAAGGGCACGGTGTCTGGAATCGGGATGCAGCATCGCTCGGGCACGACCGCGGCAGTGGCAAACGTGGACAGGAACGAGTAGTGATAAACGGCCGTCCCATTCCGGGAAAGCCGCGGTGTTCCGTCGAGAAGCCCGCCGTGGCCCATGGCCTTCCACGCCACCTGGCACAGGTGGGTGAGGCCGCGAACGCACTCTTCGCATTGCCCACAGGAGGGCATCCAGGAGAGCGCCACGTGCGTTCCGGGGGTCAGCCGCCCGCCCGGGCCCACCGCCTCGACCACGCCGGCTCCCTCATGGCCGAGGACTGCCGGACATCGCGTCTCCGAGGTCCCGTCGGCGGCGTTCAGGTCGCTGTGGCAAACGCCGCTGGCGTGGAGGCGGACCAGGACTTCGCCGGTGCCGGGCGCGGCAAGCTCAAGCTCGATCACCTCGAGAGCGTCTTTCGTGCGAGGAAGGACAGCGGCGAGCGTCCTCAGCGGGACGGCTCTCCCGGGACGGTTGCCGGGGCCGGCGCGGGCCGCTGCATCCGGCGCAGCTCCTCGATCGGGTGATGGCAGCGGATGAAGTGTCCGGGCTCCTGTTCGGCCAGTGGCGGTTCCTCTTTGACGCAGATGTCGCCGATGAACCGTGGGCATCGAGTATGAAAGACGCAACCGGACGGCGGGGCTGATGCGTTCGGGATTTCTCCGTGGAGCCTGATCCGCTCGCGGGTCTCCCCCTTCAGGATGGGGGCCGCCGACAAAAGGGCCTCGGTGTACGGATGGTGCGGTCCCTGGAAAACCGTCTCCGCGTCACCCACCTCCATCAGGCGTCCCAGATAAAGGACCGCGATCCGGTCGGAGAGGTAACGAACAACCCCAAGGTCATGCGAGATGAACAGGTAGGTCACGCCCTTGTCCGCCTGTAGCTTGACCAGCAGGTTGAGGATGGCCGCCTGGACCGAAACATCGAGGGCCGACGTCGGTTCGTCGGCGATCACCAGACGGGGCTCGCCGGCGAAGGCTCTTGCGATTGCGACCCGTTGCTTGAGCCCTCCGGAAAGCTGCACCGGCCAGAGGTCGAGCAGGGCGCGGTCCAGCCGGACCGACTGGGCCAGCTCCAGGATTCGCTGCTCCCTGGCGCGACCGGCCAGGCCGATCAGCCTGGTCAGCGCCCGGCCAATGATCCGCCTCACCGAGTGGCGGCGATTCAATGACCCGCCGGGGTTCTGGAACACCATCTGAAGAGCTCGGATCTGGTCGTCCGGTCGGTCCGAGATCTGTGGTCGCAAAGCCTTGCCCTCGATGTCAATGGTTGCGCCAGCGTCAGGTGGCGTCAGACCCAGAAGCACGCGAGCCAGCGTGGTCTTGCCGCTGCCGGACTCACCCACCAGACCGAGGGCTTCGCCGGGTCGGATGCTCAGAGAGACGTCGACCACACCTTTGACTGGATGCCCATCCTGGCGGAAGGTCTTGCTGAGATGCTCGACGCGTACCAGCGGGGCACCCACCGCCATGGCGCGGCTCGCTATCTTCGGTCCGGCTTCAACGGTTGGTAACAGGTGCGCCTTCTCGTGGAAGAAGCAGCGGCTAGTGCGACCGCCATCGAGCTCAAAGAGCTGGGGCTCCTGCTGCTGGCAGATGTCCTGGACCAGGCCGCAACGGTCGGCGAAAACGCATCCGGGGATGTTTGCGCCGATCGCCGGTGGTAGGCCTGGAATCGTATCGAGCAGGCCATGGCTCTTGCTCGTGCCCCAACGTGGGACCGCTCGTAGCAGCCCGACCGTATATGGATGACGGGGATCGGAGAGAACCGCGTCCGAGGAACCTTCTTCGACCAGCCTGCCCGCGTAAAGCACCCCGATGCGCCGGCACATACGAGCCACCAGCCCCAGGTTGTGGCTGATCAAAAGGATGCTGATACCGAACTCCTTGCGGAGCGCGACGATCAGGTCCAGCACCTCCGCCTCTACCGTCGCATCGAGGCCGGTCGTCGGCTCGTCGAGAATCAGTAGTGCCGGGTTGTGGGCGAGCGCCATGGCGATGACCACGCGCTGCTGCATCCCGCCGGACAGCTGGTGCGGATACCGCCGCATCACGCCGTCCGGGTCGGAGATCTGGACCTTGACGAGCATTGCTCGCGCCCGCGCGAGCGCCTCGGCTCTGTGCGAGCCGCTTACCCGAAAGGTCTCGGCCACCTGGTCGCCCACCCTGATCGCGGGATTGAGCGCCGCTCCCGGGTTTTGATAGACCATCGAAACCGTGGTTGCCCGAAGCCGGCGGAGTTCCGCATTACCCATCTGGAACACGTCGGCGCCATTGACGCGGATCGCCCCACTCTGAATGTGCGCGTTTCGGGGAAGGTACTTGACGATGGCGAGGGCCACGGTCGACTTGCCGCAGCCAGACTCGCCGACCAGACCGTACGAATCATTGCGGCCGACGCTGAAGGAGACTCCCCGGATGGCGTTCCGATCGCGGCCGCGCACCTGGAAGGCGAGTCTGAAGTCGTCGACCTCGAGGACCGAATCGCGCACCTCGCCGACGCTCGCGGGTGGCACCGAACGTGCGATACCCGCGTTTGAGGCCTTACTCGAGTCCATCATCGCTCGTAAACCTGGGCCAGCCCATCGGCCAGGAGGTTCACGCCTACAACCAGCGTGGCGATGGCGAGCGCGGGGAAGAGCACCGGCCACCAGAGGCCGCCGGTGAGGTAGATGTACTGGTCGTGAAGGTTGAGTCCCCAGTCGGCCGCGGGCGGCTGGATGCCGAAGCCCAGGAAGGACAGGGTCGCGGTGGCGAAGATGGCGTAGCCCAGGCGCACTGTGAACTCGACCAGTACCGGCCCAAGCACATTGGGGAGGATCTCGACGAACATCATGTACAGCGCGTTCTCCTTGCGCAGCCGTCCTGCCTGCACGTATTCCATCTCGCGCTCGGCCAGGACGGCCGCCCGTACAGTCCGGGCGATCAATGGCGTGAAAACAAAGCCGATCACCAGGATCAGGGTCGCCGTCGACGGCCCCAGTGCGACCAGGCCGAGCATGCCGGTGATCACGACCGGGACGGCGAGGAAGGCGTCCACCACGCGCATCAGGACCTCGTCCACGATGCCACGGAAGTACCCGGCCACGAGGCCAATGCTGGTGCCGGCGACGGTACCCAGGAGCGTGGCAAGCGGAGCGACCGTCAGGATGCCGCGGGCGCCAACGATCACTCTGGAGAAGACGTCACGGCCGATGTCGTCGGTGCCGAACCAGTGCGCCGCCGATGGCGGCTTGAGGCGGCTGAGAAGGTCGGGCAGGTAGGGGTCGTGGGGTACGAGCAACCGGCCGACGAGGGCGCAGAGCACCCAGAACGCCACCACCACCAGGCCCAGGAGGAAGGTTGGGGAGTGCCAGAGCAGCCTGAGCCGCTCCCGCCGAGCAACCTGGCGGGCCGGAAGGGCGACGAGCTCGTCTATCGCGGTCGCCATTATCCAGCCCTCATTCGGCCGAGCCGTACCGGATGCGTGGATTCAGGAGCGAATAAGCAATGTCCGCCAGCAGGGTGGCTGTGAGATAGACCAGTCCGACGAACATCACCCCGCCCTGAAGAAGTGGGAAATCCTTTTTCTGGGCTGCGGTAAACAGCAAATAGCCGATGCCCGGGTAGTTGAAGATGAGCTCGATCACAACCAGTCCGCCGATCAGGTAGCCGGTCTGAGACGCGACCACCGCCACGGTGGGAAGCAGCGCATTGCGCAGCACATGCCGCCGGATCACGGTCGCCCAGGATAATCCCTTGAGCGCAGCCGTCCTGGTGTAGTCGGCGTCGAGCGCCTCGATCATTCCGGCCCGCGTGATCCTGGCGATGTATCCGAACAGGACCAGGACAAGAGCGATGGCGGGCAGGATCAGGTATTCGAGCTGGGTGAGTACGCCGCTGCCCTCGGGCGCCTGAGCGGTGACCGGCAGCACGCGCAGCACGACCCCGAAAAGGATGATGACCACGATCGCCCAGACGAACTCGGGGATGACCGCCGCTGAGAGGCCGGCGACGGTGATGAACCGATCAAGGAAGCGGTCCCGATTGAGGGCGGCCACGATTCCGCCCAGGATCCCCAGGGGCACCACCAGCACAAAGGCCACCACTCCCAGCTTGGCCGAGTTTCCGATTGCCCGCCCCAGCAGGCTGGCCACCGAATCCCGATAGTTCAGCGAAGTGCCCAGGTGTCCGGTCACGGCCCCGGACAGCCACGACCAGTACTGGCTGAGGATCGGCTGGTCGGTACCCAGCTGATGGTTTAGTGAGGCGACCGCTGCTGGGTCGGCAAAGGGCCCCAGGATTCGGCGCCCCACATCACCTGGAAAAACGTGTGCTGCTACGAACACGATGATCGACAGCAGCCAGAGCGTAACCAGGGCGAGCCCGAACCTCCTCAGCAGGAACCTGCCCATGGGCTCGCCCGGCCTCCTACCTCACGCTTTAAACCCTGCCGTCTTCAGGCTGATGTGACCCATGGCGGTCGGCTCGATCGAACCGACCGTGGTCTTGCTGGCCGACATGTGCTTGTAGAAGTACGGAAATATGATCGGAGTCTGGTCGAGCAAGAGCCGCTCGATCTGACCGGCCAGGTTGCGTTGGGTGGCGGAGTCGATGGCCGCCACATACTTTGCCACCAGGTCGTCGTACTGCGTGTTCTTGAAATGGGCAGAGTTCCAGGGTCCGCTACTCAAGAGAGGCGCCCCCAGGAACACGTTGGGAACCCCGCGGTGGCCGTAGTCCGTGATGCCCATCACGGAGTCAAGCCAGGGCGACTTGCCGAAGACGGCGTCGCCGTAGTAGGTGCCGGCGTCGGTGACGTTCAGGGTGATGTTGATACCGGCCTGGGCCGCACCCGCCTTGACCAGCTGGGCGAGCTGCGGGATTTCATATCCGTTCCAGGTGTCCAGCCTGACCGTGGCGCCTGATTTGCCAGCGGTGGTGACCAGCTGCTTGGCCTGCGTGACATCCTGGGCCCGCTGAGCGACCGATGTGTCGGTCGAAGGAAAGACCGGAGCGAATGGCGAGTCATTCCCGAGATCCGACTGGCCGTTGAGGAGCTGGGTGACCAGCTGCTGTCGGTTCAGTACCAGTCCCATTGCCTGCCGGACGTTCTTATCGGTGAAGGGTTCCTTGTCTGTACGCATGTGAATCTGCCGGTGCGCGCTCGAACGAAGAGCCAGCACCGTGATGTTTGGATTGCCGAGCAATGCCTGGCCGACGGAGGCCGAGAACTGGCTGATGACGTCGGCCGTCCCGCCCTGCAGCGCCAGGATGCGCGGCTGGTCGTCGGCATAGAACTTCAGGTCCAGCGAATCGAGGTTGAGAGCCGACTTGTCCCAGTAGTTTGGATTCTGGACGTAGGACACGCCCTGACCAGTGGTGAAGCTGGTCTTCTTCCAGGGGCCCGTCCCGATGAAGGAGCTCTCGTATCCGCCTGTGTACGACGAGGGCAGGATGATCAGGTTGTAGTTGTCGGAGCTGACCAGGTAGGGGAAATTGCCATTGGGGGCGTCCAACTGAAACTTGACGGTGGTGTCGTCCGGCGCCGTCGTGTTGCCCTTGGAAAGCACGCCCTTGAAGACCGAGCGGGCGTTCGACCCGTTGGCCGGGTCGGCGTGAAGGTTCACGGTGAAGGCGACGTCCTTTGCCGTCATCGGCGTGCCGTCGTTGAATTTCACACCCTGCCGGATCTTGAAGGTCCATACGGAGCCATCGCTGTTTGCCTGCCAGCTCTCGGCCAGCACCGGAACCAGTTTCAGATCCTTGTCGGAGAAGGCAAGGTACTCGCCTGCCTGACCGAGCACCGCCAGGCCACCTTCATCAGACACCTTCAGCGGATCGATGGCGCCGGAAGGTGTGATGATCGCGACGGTCATCTTCCCGCCCTTTTTGAGGGCGCCGCCGCCGGTTGAGGAGGTGGTGCTGCCGCAGGCGGCGAGGATCGCGCCCAGGGTGGGCAGTCCCAATCCGAGGACCGTGCCCTTCCGTACGAACTCGCGACGCGAGATGTACCCGCCCAGGAACTCGTCGATCAGGTGGTTGTCGAGCTCCGACTGTCCGCGACGAATGGAATCGAGGCGCTGGTGCTGGCTGCGATCCATGATCCCCTCCTTGTGAAGACCGAGATGCGCCGACCTCGCTCTGCCTGCGAGGTCCTGTTCCGTCTATGGATTTGCGAACAAAGGTAAAGGCCATAATTGCATTGGTCGCCCGGTGATGTCAACATTGAGAGCATTCGTTAGAAAGGGTTAGACCGTTCAGCTGGAGGAACAGCGTTCCGTCAATGGATTCACTGCACGAGCCGAATGGTCGCCGCTCGCCTGGAATGCACGCAACCCTCTCGGTGCTGGAGGCACTGGTCACACGTGCACCGCTCTCCCTTACGGACCTGGCTGCCGGGCTGGAAGCGCCGAAGAGTTCCGTTTACCGGGTCTGCACGGTGCTGGTGGAGCGAGGCTGGCTTGTGCGCAACCCCGACGGCCGCTATGACCTTGGCATCCGGGCCTTTGGCCTCAGCCCGAGGAGCTCCGACTTCCCCCTGGTCCGCGCCTTTCGCGGCATCGCCGCCGACCTGCTGACCAGGCACAACGAGACCGTGGCCCTGGCAGTGCTTGACGCGGACGAATCGGTCTACATCGCGCTCGAGGAAACCTCCCACCCCGTACGCCTGGTGACCCACGTGGGCAATCGAACGCCCGCTTTCGCGTCGGCGAGCGGACGAGTGATCCTCGCGGACCGGGCGCCGCAGGTGGTCGCTGCCGAATACGCGGGACGGTCCCTGGTTACCCCCACGGGCCGCCGGCTGAGAGGCGTCGACGAGTTCCTGGCGATTCTCGACAAAGTGCGCCGTGAGGGCTATGCCGAGAACCATGAGGAGACCGCCGTCGGCCTGTACGCGGTTTCGGTACCGGTGCGCAACGCCGCCACCGCTGTGCTCGCCGCATTGACCATGTGCGTGCCGACATCGCGAGTAGACCCGGCCCGACAGAAGCGTCTGACCGGTGAGCTTCGCGATGCCGGACAGCTGCTCTCCAGCGCGGTGCCCTGGCTGGCTGCCTGGAACTCCGTCCGGGCAGAAGCCCGACAGCTGGTGCCGGCGGGATAACTCCACTAAAGAAATCTATTGCGAGCGCGAGCTCGTCCGTGGCATACTCCACAAAACGATCACAGTGAGGTGATACGGGTTCATCGTCGACACCGCCGCTGACTTCTCCGCCGGTCCCGTCCTGGTCAACCCGCTCCACGGCGAACGCATCCGTTTTCTCAAGACGGTCCCGGACACCAGGGGCGAGTTCGTGCAGTACGAGTCGTGGCTTCACCCGGGCGGAAGCGTGGGCGTTCCGCACGTCCACCCGCTGCAGGAATCGCACTTCAGGGTGCTTTCAGGTATGGCTACCTTCTCGGTCGACGGAAAAAGGCTCGAGCTGGGTCCGGGAGAGACTCTGTCCGTTCCACCGCGGACCCCCCACAATCTCTGGAATGCGGGCAGCGAAGAAACGCATCTGATCATCGAATTCCGGCCCGGCCTGCTCAAGCAGGAGTACTACGAGGTCGTCTACGGCCTGGCCGGGGATGGCAAGCACCGCGGGTGGCACCGCAACCTGCTGCAACGCGCCGTCTTAACCGCCGCCTACCACCAGGAATCCCGGCCTCTGAATGAGCCCGCCCTGGTGCGCCTCGGGTTGTTACTCCTCGCCCCCGCGGGAAGGCTGCTTGGTTATCGGGCGCATTATCCTCACTATTGCCTGCGGGTGGATCGACCAGCCGCCCTGCCCGAGCCCGGTCCAGCGGGCTGAACCGAGTAGCTCGCATCGCTCAGGACGCCCGAGCGGATCAGCTCATTCACGGGTTCCAGGTCCGCAGGGAATTGCTCGGGTCGCGACACGAACGGCACTCGGCTGCGCAGCGCGGCAAACGCGCGCGCGGTTCCGCGGCCCAACTGCGGGGTACCGCGGGCTTCGACAGCCTGGGCTGATACCACCAGCTCGATAGCGGCGCACGCTTGACCCAGGGCCACCATCTCGGCGAGGCGCCGGGCGCTGAGCGGTGCCAGGGTCATCCTGTCCTCGATCCCTTCCGCGTGAGTGGTGCTTGCCATCTCGAACGACACCGGTTGGGCAAGCAGACGCGCCTCGGCGACCAGCGCCTGCTGGGCCACGCCAAGCTCTCCCAAACCGATGTCTACCCCGCCGCTGGGGTTGAGACCGGGTGGGAGGCCTGACCAGGGCTTCTCCAGGAGCTTGAGCGCGCGCTCCCCGCAGCTCGTCAAGGCCGGGGCCAACGCGATCCTGACAAAGTCGAGAGCGGCCGCCAGGGGCACGATATCGAAGTTTCCGACCGAGATGACGCGACCTGCGGCCGCGGCAACAATGGGATTGCCCTGCGAGGCATTCAGCTCGATGGCGAGCACGCCCCGGGTGTACCCGACCGCGTCATAAAGCGCTCCCAGCGTCTGGGGCAGGCTGCGAAAGGTGAGCGGATCCTGGAGGTTTCTGGCAGCCCCGGCCTCCCAGAGGTAACTCCCTTCCAGCTGCCGGCGTAATTCCGTGACCGTTTTGGCGAGCCCAGGATGTGGCCGGCTCTCCGACACAGCTGAATCGATGATGGAAAGGTTGGCTCCAAACGCCTCGAGGCTCAGGGCGCCTGTCACCATCAGTGCGTCGGCGAGCGATTCAGCCTCCGCGACCGACAGCGCAGCAGCGCCGGTCGAGTACGCGCCATGGTTGAGCAAGGCCAGGCCCTCGCCCGCTGCCAACTGCATACCGTCGTAGAGGTCGGCGGCGAGGTCGGCGTTCGGCCCGAGGTCACTCACTCCGGTGGATCCCAGCGACCGGACCGGCGGCAGGCGGTCACTGTTCAAGGCGTCGACCAGCGGGCTGAGCAGCTTGGCCCGAACCCCGGGGTAGCCACTGGCCAGGTGGTTGAGGAGCCGGAGCATCATGGCCCGGACGACGTCGCCCGCGGCAGCCGGCCCCTGCGCGATTCGGTGACTGCGAATCAGGCCGGCATTGAACTGGGCGATTTGGGCGGCTGGGACTCTCACGCGCTTGAGGGCCGCGACCCCGGTGGTGGCGCCATAGATGGCCTCGTCGCGATCCACCATTTGCTCGAGGACCCGCCGCGCAGCCTCCACCCGGGCAGTCACCTGAGGGTCGAGTGCGACCCTGGCACGGTGCCGCGACACCTGGACTACCTCATCAATCGTCAGGCTCGAGCCGGTCACCACGACCGTCATCGAGGGGTGGGTGCCGCTACGCCTCCCCAGACCGCGGCGGCGGTTCGCGCAATGGTTTCCAGCTTGGAACGCTCGTCGTCCACGCTGATGCTGTTGCCCACGACCGAGGTGCTGAACCCGCACTGCGGGCTGAGCGCCAGCCGTTCCAGCGGTATGTACCGGGCCGCCTCGCGGATTCGGGCCTCGAGCTCCGGGACGGTTTCGCGCCGTGGCGTCTTGGTGGTGACCAGACCGAGCACGACCATCTTGTCCTCAGGAACGTGGCGGAGCGGCTCGAATGACCCGGACCGCTCATCGTCATACTCCAGCAGGAGCCGCTGGACGCGAGTGCCCCGGAACACCTGGCGCGCGATCGGCTCGTAACTGCCTTCGACCAGCCAGCGACTCATCTGGTTGCCGCGACACAGGTGCATTGAGAACGTGATCCCAGGGTGGTCGGAGATTACGGCGTTGTCCAGCTCCAGCCCGTGTCCGAGCCACCGCTCGAGGCTCCATCCCTGACCCTCGTAAAAGGCGCGCCAGCCGGGCTCGATCAGAAGGGGATAGTGGGGCGCGTCCAGCTGAATGTATGTCGCACCGAGCCGAGCGAGCTCGGCAATTTCATCCCGGTAGATGCCGACCACGTCATTTAAGAAATCGTCCAGAGTGGGATAGACGTCTTTGGAGCGCTCCTTCGACCAGAGGTTCGCATAGAGGCTCGGGCTGGTCAGCGTGACTTTGGGGATACGGGTCGCCCTGGAGCGCAGATAAGTGAAGTCCTCAGCCGCCAGGTGTCGCTTGCGGCGCAGCTTGCCGGTGACGCCCAGGGCGGCCGGCCGCTCGATGGCCTTGTCGCCCAGGCTGCCGCTGTGCCATTCACCCCAAAGGAAGGCATCCAGCGAGACCTCGCCGAAGCCATCGACGGCGTCGGTCAGCGCGCTCTGGAAGGAAAGGCGGCGCATCTCGCCGTCGGTCACAACCTCCAGGCCGGCTCGCTCCTGGAGCTCCACCGCCTGGTCCACCGCGCGGTCTTCGATTTGCTTGAATGCCGCGGGCTCGATGGTGCCGGCGGCGAGCTGTTCCCTCGCTCGAAGCAGCTCGCGAGGACGAAGCAGGCTGCCGACCACGTCGGTGCGTGCCGTGATCACCTGCTAAGGGTGCCACACCGGGCGAACGACCGGATGGTTGAATGCGTCAGGCCGTCTTGCGCCGCCTGCCATCGCCGGCCGCCCGACGGCGGGCAGGGGTGGCCGATTTCTTCCGGGTGGCTTCGACGCTGGCCCGCAGGGCCTCCATCAGGTCCACCACTTTGGCGCCCCGACGGACCGGGGCCTCCGGGAGCGGTGCGCCTTCAACCTTGGCGCGGATCACTTTCTGGACGGCGGCCTGGAACTCGTCCTTATATTTTTCCGGGTCGAAGCTGTCGCTCAGATTTTCGATTAACGACACGGCCATCTCCAGCTCCCTGGGCGAAACCTTGACGCTGCCGTCGGCGGCCCCCACCAACTCGTCAGCCGGCCGTACCTCGTTTGCATAAAGCATGGTTTCCAGGCTTAGCACCTCGCCATATGGTCGTATCAGGCAGAGGTTTTCCTTATCGCGGATGGCCACCTTGGCGACCGCGGCTCGTCCGGTCTCCTCGAGTGCCCGTCGAAGCAGCGTGAAGGCCTTCACCCCGTTCTCATCCGGCGCCAGGTAGTACGTCTTGTCGTAGTAAATCGGGTCGACTTCTTCCAGCTTGACGAAGTTAGCAATGTCGACCGTATGCACGGTCGCGACGGGTAGCTTGTCCAGGTCCTCCTCGGTGATAGGCATGTACTTTCCCTTCGCGTACTCGTAGCCTCTCTCGACCTCCTCCCAGGGCACAGCTTTCTCATCGATCGGACACCAACGTACGTTCTTGAGTCGGGCGTGGTCCTTCTTGTGCAGCAGGTGGAAACGGACGTCGTGAGATTCCGTGGCGGTATAGAGCCGAACCGGGATGCTGACCATCCCGAAGCTCACGGTGCCCGTCCAGATGGCGCGCGCGGCCATAACTTGATATCAATGATATCAACATCGGAGTGGGCTGACTGCCTCGGGCTTCCTGCCGGCTCGTACACTCCGGGGGCATGACGCCGTTGCTCTTCGGGCTGATCGGCCTGGCGGCGGTGCTGCACGCGACCTGGAACGCGCTGCTCAAGGGCTCAGCCGATCCGCTGCGGCTGGCCGCCCGAGCGCTGGGGGTTACGACGCTGGTTGGGGTGCCACCGGCGGTGGTCATCTGGGTAGCGGCGGGGAGGCCCGGACTGCCGCTGGAAGCCTGGGAGCTCGCCGCCCTTTCAGCGGTGGTGGAGCTCGTGTACTTCAATTTCCTCTCGGCTGCCTACCGGCGAGGAGAGCTGTCGGCGGTCTATCCCATTGCCCGCGGCACGGCGCCCGTGGTCGCGGTTGCGATCGGTCTGGCAGTCCTCCATGAGGGACTCCGAGGCTGGGAGCTGGTCGGAGTCGCCTGCCTGGTCGCCGGCATCTGGGCTGTCAGCCGACCGGCGAATGTAGGCCGCGCGCTCCTGCCTGCGCTTGCGACCGGAGTCATGATCGCCGTCTACAGCGCGATCGACCGGGTAGGGGTGCGGCTGGGTCCGCCCCTGCTCTACGGTTGGGTGCTCTGGGTATTCGCGGCCATCCTGTTGAACGCCTGGGTCTTTGGCCGGGGATTCCGGGGCGGCTGGGAGGCACCGAAATGGTCTCAGGCCCTGGCCGTCGGCGTCCCGATGACGGCGGCCTATCTACTGGTGCTGCTCGCTCTCAACGTCGCTCCGCTCTCGGTGGTCTCGCCGGTCCGAGAATCGGCCATAGTGCTGGTCACGGGATGGGGAATCTGGAGGCTGCGGGAACGCCGAGGCGCGTCCCTCCGGCTCGCCGGCGCGGCCGCAATCGTCCTTGGGATCGCGCTGCTGGCTCTGACCTGAGCCTCAGAAAATAACTCGGGGCGGGGGGATTTGAACCCTCGACCTCGCGGTCCCGAACCGCGCACTCTAACCTGGCTGAGCTACGCCCCGACCGGCCAGAGGCCAATTATATGCGTGGGTATACTCCCGCTCAGTGCCCTCGTAGCTCAGGGGACCAGAGCGCTTCCGTCCTAAGGAAGGCGTCGCAGGTTCGAGTCCTGCCGAGGGCACGTTGCCCCATCAGGCCGCCGGAAGGCGCCCGCGGCGGTCTGCCCGGAGGCTGCGGCTTCCCAGCCCGGCCCCCACGCCCAGCGCCAATCCGATTGCCCCCACAATCCAGGCGGCGGGCTCCGGCAGGTGCAGGCCAACCAGGGAATCGAGCGAGATATCTCCAGGTCCGGTCACGCTCAACGCCAGCGCCCCCACCCAGATCATGAGTGGGAACTCGATGCCGCCCTTGGTGTTGAAGAATCCCTTCGGCCAGTGAACCAGCCAGATGGCCATGCTCATCGCTCCCATGACCGCGAAACAGCCCAGCGGGCCCAACAACCCAAGCGCAACCAGCAGACCGCCAACAAACTCCGACAGAGCGGCAATCCATGCCCAGAAGGTGGCGGGAATCAGCCCCATTCGGTCCAGGTGAGCCGAGAAGCCGGCGATCCGGCTACCTCCATACCATCCAAACAGCTTTTGAGCTCCATGGGCGGAGACTGTGAGGCCCAGTCCGACCCGAAGCACCAGCAGCCCCAGGCTGATCATCGCTTCTCACTCTAATGCGCAATACTCGCGTCGCGTTTTCGTCACGCCCACAGTGGCCTACTCAGGACAGGTCATCGACAATCCCGAAAACGGCGAGCGGGTCCGTTTTCTGCGGACCGCCGGGGAGACCGGCGGTCAGGTCCTGAGTTTCCAGTCGAGCCTCAAGCCCGGGGGCTTTGTCGGTGCTGAGCATCTCCATCCGCTGCAGACGTCGCATTTCCAGGTCCTGACCGGACCCGTCAGCTTTCGGGTCGCTGGAAGACTGCTGAGAGTTGCCCGCGGGGAGACCGTGACCGTCCTGCCGGGAACACCACACCGCTACTGGAATCCCACCGACCATGTGGTCAGCGTGGTGGTCCAGTTCCGGCCGGCCCTTCGTACGGAGACACTCTTCGAGGCCTTCTTCGGACTCGCCCGTGAGGGCAAGGTGTCGGGGGAGCGGATCTGCAACCCATTTCAGGAGGCGGTCCTGATCGAGGAGTTTTCGGCCGAGAGCAGACCAACCTGGGGTCCAGGGCGATGGCGGGCGCTACAGCTGACGGCGCGGATCGGCCGGCTTCTCGGCTATCGTGCCGTCGACCTTCGCTACCTGGCCTCGGCTCCGGCCGGGCAGCCGCCGGCAGCTGCCGCATCGGCTGCCTGACCGCGCCGGCAGCCGGGCTAACATTCATTCATGATCGCTGCCGAGCTCCAACCGGTCCTGAAGCCGGTCGCTTTCCTTTTGGGTACATGGCGGGGCGAGGGATCCGGAGAATACCCCACCATCCAGCCCTTCCGCTACCGCGAGGAGGTCCGCTTCTCGCACACGGGCAAGGCCTTCCTTGTCTACACCCAGCGGACGGAGGCGCTCGAGGACGGCCGGCCGCTTCACTCCGAGGCCGGTTACCTTCGAAGTCTGGGAGACGGCCGCCTGGAGCTGGTGATTGCGCAGCCAATTGGGTTCGCGGAGGTCGAGCTTGGCAGCGTGAGTGGTAACCGGATCGAGCTCCAGAGCACCCAGGTTTTGCGAACGCCTACGGCCAAGCCCGTCAGCGCAATCGCTCGAAAGATCTGGCTCGAGGGCGAGCGCCTGCACTACGAGCTCGCGATGGCGCTGGGAGGCACCGCCCTGACGCACCACCTGTCGGCTGCGTTGGTCCGGGTTAGTTAGGCCAACCGCTACGCCGCGCGTCTCATGCAGGCACCCCGTAAGCCATCTCGCCCGCCCTGACAGGAACCCGCAGCCAGTTTTCGCGTGGGGCCAGGGGGCAACACCAGCGCGCATCGTATGCGCACGACGGGTTGTACGCGTAGTTGAAATCAAGCCCCACGTTCTGCGTTCCAGCGTTTAGCCTGAGGCTCAATCCATCCGTGTTCTTGGGCGTATCGAAAAGATAGCGACCACCCCCGTAAGTTTCGCGGGCGGAAGTGCCATCGCGGAATGGAAGGAACAGGCCTCCCCCATACCCAACCAGGCTGAACACGGTGAGCCCGCAAGTCTCGCCTGCCATGGTGAATTCCAGCCGGCCGGCCCGGCGGTAACGGATGACGCCGTCCTCGCCACCTGTATCGATTTCAAGCTCGCTCAGATCGGCCGGCTCGAGTCGCGCGTTGACCACGTACTGCGGATCGGCTGGAAAATATCGCAGGCCCGTAAAAGACGCCTGTGCCTCCTCCGTGAGTGGTGACTGCGAGTGATCGCGAAATAGCTGATCGCGCCCTTGCCGGAACCGATCGATGGCATCCGGACCTTCGATGCGATAAAGGTCGCCCACGCGACGGCGCCAGTCGGCCAGATCCAGTAGCTCCTGGGTGCGATTCACTCAGGCTCTTTCGTTCAGGCGTTACGCTCGGCCGATGGCACCGCGGGTTGTGGCTCGGGTCCGCGAGCCGCCTGGCCTGAGCCACCGGGCGCGGAATCGGGTACCCGCCCGGCGCCGTCGCCGGGGGCGGTTTCCGGCGCCGGCCCGCTGCCGGCTGGTGACGACCCGCTGCCCGCGCCGTTCGACGTGGGGCTGAACGACCGGCGCCGGCCACGCCGCCTGCGGAACTTGCGCGGTTGGCCCGGTTGGCCCGCAGCGGCGGGCGCTTCGGTGGGAGCGGCCGCGCCCTCCGGAGTCGTCCCATTCGCAGTCGCCACCCCGGCCTCGGCGGCTGGGCGGGGACCAAGTCCCCGGCGGCGCCGGCGGCCTCGCCCGGGGGCGGCCCCGGGACGCTGCCGCCGTCCGTCGCCGCGCCGGCGACCTCCGGCCGCCGCGTCCATGGCGTGCAAGGCGCCGATCCCCGCCACCCGGCCCTCGCGTTCGATGTGCTCGAGCAGAGGCCGGTACAGGTCCTGACCCTCTCGCCCGGTCACGGTCTCGATGTCGCCGACCACAACCAGCAGCTGCTTGGCGCGCGAGATGGCAACGTTCAGCCGCTGCGCCTTTTTCAAGAACCCGATTCGCTCGGCCTCGTTGCTGCGGACCAGGCTGAGAATGACGACGTCCGCCTCCTCGCCCTCGAAGGCATCGACGGTATCGACCGCGAGCCCGGGCAGCGCCACCATCCGCATCTCTCGCCGCAGCTGGGTGACCTGGTCCTGATACATGGCGATCACAGCCACCCGCAGGTGCTCCAGCCCCAGCCGTTGCAGGTGGCGGACCACCCGTCCCACCGCCTCGATCTCGGCCCGGTTCGAGAGGCTTCCCGATCCTCCCTTCTTCTCCCGGCCGCGGATGGTCAACCATGTCAGGTTCCGGTTGAACGGCCAGGGCAATGGCGAGCGGAGCGCCGCCATCTCCGGGCTGTTGCGCAGGCGGCCGTCGTACGAAGCCACCGAGACATAGCTGCCGATGGGGGCCGCCATCCGGTATTGCTCGTCGAGCATGACCAGGTTGGTCTCCGGGATGACGGCCCAGCTCAGCTCGAAGAAGCTCGCGTCGCGGACCATCGCCTTGGCCTCGTCGCCGTCGACGGGGAAGGCGGCGGCGCTTTCATCCAGCACGGGCGGTAGCTGCCGGTGGTCGCCAACCAGCAACCAGCGAGGAGCCAGACGGAGCAAGGGCAGGGTTTCCGTGAACCGCACCTTGTTCGCCTCGTCCAGGATCAGCCAGTCGAACATCTCGGCTTCCTTGCAGGCCAGCGCGATCCGGTTGACCGTGCCAAAGACTACGTGCGCGGTGCGCACCCGCGGATCGTCCGCCTCCACGATGCTAGCCCTGAACTTTGGATCAACCTTCTCCGGCTCGGCGATCCGGACCATCCGCAGGGAGTCGAGACCCTGCAGCCGCTCCTGGGCGTTGTCGACCGCGGTGTTGGCGTGGGACGTCATCAGGATCCGAACGTTGGGATCGCGCGCCACCAGCTGGCGCACGGTCTCGACGATCGAGGTTGTCTTTCCGGTACCGGGAGGCCCCTGGACCAGCATCATGCTTCCCGGGAAGAGGTTGACCCCGCCTAAAACGGCCTGCTGCTGGCTCGGGTTCAGCCGCTCATCGAACGGCTTGATCTCTTGCTTGCCCGGGGGGAGGACCTCATCCGGCGCGATCAACAGGGCGGCGACCCGCCGCAGGCTGATATCGCCGGCCGGGAAGCCGTTGAGGGTACGCTGCTGGACTTCGACGACCGCCGTAATCGGCTGCGGCCGGATCGTGCCGGGCCCCAGGACCCCCTCCTCCCGGAGCTTGACCAGCCAGCGGCGCCCGCCGTTGTCGGACCGGAGCAGGGTCCCCTCGCGCTCGGCCCCGTGGACCGGCTTGATGACGACCCGGTCACCCTCCTTGAACCCGCCCCGGCGGCTGAGCACCACCAGGGCGCCGGCGCTCCGGTCGCCGTTGGTGGCGCCGCAGACACCGCATTTGGTGCCGTTTGACTGCAGGTTCTCGCACTTGCTGCACACCCAGCCTTCCGACTCCACTTCGTACGGGCGCGCGTCTTGCTCGGCCTGCCAGGCAAGCCACTGACGCTCATGGTTGGCAAACGCCTGGCCCGCCAGGACCAGGGGTAGCTTGGCGGCCTCCTCCAACGCGTGCAGCTGCCGGCGCAGCCAGTCGTCCTCGTGGACATACGGGACGCTCTCCAACCCCAGCTCGGTGACTTCGATGCTGAGAATGTCGCCCGCGTCCTTGGTCGGGTCGGGATCCGGCTGGAGCCGCTCGACGACGAATGCCAGGTCTCGCCCGGTCACTCCGTACAGGCTGCCGATCAGCCCGAAGCGCTCGATACTGGTTTCGGTCCGCTTCTGGAGGTTCAGGGTCAGCCGGGCCGGGTCGGCGGAGACGTCCACGTAGCCATCACCCTCGGTTGCCTCCGTCATCAGCTGGGTGAGCGTATCGGGGCCGAGGTGGGCGAGGAGGGTCTCCGCCTGGCTCTCCGGTGCTGCAGAGACGCTGATTCGGAAGGCGGTCACATCCGGGGCTCGGTGGGCAAACGGCGACCCGGGAGCAACAGGCGGTAGCCGTAAGGTCAATGGCGCTCCTTGTAGCGCAAACTTGGGCCTGGGTTTCACAGGTGGGCCGACGGCTGGCCGCCCCTTCTGGCGGAGCGTCGCGGACAGGCCGAATAATTGCCTGCCTTACACCCGGCCCCCAGTATACCCGGGAACTCGGGGGAGCGCCAGCCAAGTCTCTAGACTAGGAAGTCGGGCATCGGGCCCGCCCGGCCGCCGGCCGCGTGAGACTTGAGGAGGTGCGCGTGCCCAGGACGGCGTTAACGCCCGGCCAGCGCCGGATCCAGCGAGCGCTCGAAATCGCCCCCGGGACCCTGACCTGGTCGATCATCCTGGCACCGGTGGTGGCCTCGCTTTTCTTCGCGCCCTACGTCGCTGTGGCCATCTTCGGCCTCGACGTCTACTGGTTCGCCCGGACCATCCTGGTTGTGATTGGTATCCACAGCACCTACCAGAAGATGCGGGTGGCTCAGCGCCAGGACTGGTGGGAGCGCTGCCTGGAGCTTTCGCCTGATCCCTCTCGGCCGGAGCCCCGATCGATCGTGCACGCCGTCCTGATTCCAACGTACACCGAGCCGTACGAGATCCTTCGGGAAACCGTGAGTGCGGTTGCCGAGGCCAACTATCCCACCTCCCAGAAGGTGGTGGCCATCATCACCCGGGAAACAGACCGGGCCGGCTGGGCCAACGTTCGCCGCCTTCAGGACGAGTTTGGGGCGCAGCTCCACGCCTTTCTGCACATCAAAGACCCCTTGCTGCCGGGGATCGTCGTTGGCAAATCGGCGGCGATGGCCTACGGGGGTCCGGTTCTCAAGCGAGAGCTCGACCGGATGGGACTCGATCCCAGGTCGGTCATCATCACCGACCTCGACTCGGACTTTCGCGTCCATCCCCAGTATTTCGCTTACCTGACCTATCACTTCGTCCGGGAGCCTGCGCGGCTGGAGACCATCTTTCAGCCGGTCCCTATGTTCCACAACAACCTCTGGCGCGTTCCACCCGCGGTCCGGGTGATGGCCAGCGCCTGCACCCAGTGGCAGATGTTCCTGCAATCGCGACCCGACCGGCTGGTCGCTTTCAGCAGCTATTCGATGTCGCTGGACCTGGTGGCCCGGGTCGGCTACTGGGACGATGACGTCATCCCGGAGGATTCGCGCTTCTACTGGAAGGCCTTCTTCCAGACCGAGGGCCGGCTCAAGATGCACCCGGTGTTCCTGCCGATTTACGGAGATGCGCCCAAGGCGCGCGACCTCAAGAGCACGCACGTCAACCAGTACAACCAGATCAAGCGGTGGGCCTGGGGGGTGAGCGACGTCCCCTACGTCACGGTCCGCCTGCTGCGGCATACCCGGATCCCGTTCTGGCTGCGGGCTCGGCGGTATGGCTACATGATCTTCAACCACCTCACCTGGACCACCCTGCCCGTCCTGCTGCTGTTCGGGGCGGCCATCCCCCGGATCATCAACCTCGATTGGAGTCTGAGCAATGCGGCCGAGACCCTCGGCGGATATGCCGTCGTGCTGCTCAACATCATGCTGCTGAACATCGCGGCTCTGATCCTGATCGAGGCTCGCCTGGATCCGCCTCAACCGCGACAGTGGCCGCTTCCCAGGAAGGTGCTGTCCTACCTGGTGTTGGTCCTGTACCCGGTGGTGGGGCTGCTCTTGAGCGTGCTCCCGGCGCTGGAGGCGCAGACCCGGCTGATGCTCGGTATGTACCTCGAGTACCAGGTCACGGAGAAGTTCGTGGAGGGCGCAACGTAGCGGCGGTCGCGGCTACCTCTGAGGCCCAGGCGATACCATCCCGGCGGCTCCGAGCCGCGCTTGCATTGGTGGCAATCCTCCTGGTGGCGGCCGGGCTTCGCCTCTACCGCCTCGATACATTCCCGCCAGGCGTTTACAGCGACGTCGCCTTAAACGGTCTCGATTCGCTGCAGCACGGTTTCCAGGTGCTCTACCAGCGGGGGGCCGGCAACGGAATCGAGGGCATGATCGTCTGGCTGGACGCGGTCAGCCTCTGGCTCAACGGCATCCGGCCGGTGGCGCTCTACCTGACCACGGTGGTAATCGGTCTTCTCACCCTGCTCGTCCACTTTGGCCTGGCCGACCGCATCTTGGGACGGCGGGTCGCTCTGCTGAGCACGGCCTTGCTGGCGGTCTCCTTCTGGCACGTGCACTTCAGCCGGATCGGCTATCGGACGCTGCTGTTACCGCTGTTCGTCGAGCTGGTGTTCCTCACGGTGATCTGGGCCTACCGCTCGGGCCGCGTATGGCGCTGGACGGTCGCTGGCGTGGTCCTGGGGTTGGGTGCCTACACCTACACCAGCTACCGGGTGCTCGCCCTGGTGCTGGCGGGCACCGGTCTCGTCTGGTTGCGGCAGCACCGCCCCCTTCCGGGTCGGCGCGAGCTGGTCTCCTACATTGGCGCCGGCGTGGTCACGGCTGCGCCGCTCCTGCTCGCCATCGCTTTCCATCCGGACACCCTGGACCGGGGCTTCGGAGTCTCCGTGTTCGGTGGATCTCCGATCGAGCTGCCGCTTCGTCTCGGGCAGCACCTCCTGTTGACTGTCCCCATGTTCAACCTCTGGGGCGACCCGGAGATGCAATACGACGTCCCCCACCTGCCTCTCTTCGACCCTCTGGTCGGCATCGCCTTCCTCTACGGCCTGAAGCTCGCCTGGGACCGGCGTCGCCAGCCGGAATACGGGTTTGTGCTGATCTGGCTGGTGGTGTTCACCCTGGTCGTCCTCCTCTCCGACCGGACGCCACACTTCCTCCGGGCCAGCGGCCTGGTGCCGGCCGCCTACCTGCTGGCAGGCATCGGTCTGGCGGCGGCGATCGATCGGGTGCCACGGGCGCTGGGTCCGATCCTCGCCGGAGCCGTGTTGGCGCTGAGCCTCGCCTGGACCGCAACCTTCTATTTCGTGGTGTATCCGCAGGTACACGGGCTCTACCAGGAATTCCTCGGCGATCGGGTAGACCTCGGGCGGTTCCTCGACAACAGCAGCTGGGATGGCCGCTCGCTTTATGTTTCGCTGACTTACAGCAGCAAGGGGATCGTGACGCCGGACACCTTTCGGAGCATTCCCGTGACCTTTGCCACGGCAGGCAAGACCTCCTGGACATTCCTGCCCTTCACCGCCATCGGGCAACTGCCTGCCGGCGGTCGGCTGGCTGCCGTGTTCGATCCGAAAGACCGCGTCACCCTTCCCGCCCTTGCCCAGCGCTATCCGCAGGGCCGGGTCGTGTACACGCTCTCCCTCCCGGAGCGGCAATGGAGCGTCTTCCTCAGCGACCCGACGGATCCATTCCGACCCGGTGCGGTACCGCCCTACTCGAACTGGTAGCTAGCGAAGCCCGACCGCTTGCTGGACCCGGGTCAGGGTGGCGTTGGCGATCGGGGCAAGCCGCTCGGCGCTTTCCTTGAGGGTCCGGCGCAGCCCGGCGTCGTCCTGGCGGATCTCCCGATACCGCTCCTGGATGGGTCTGAGCGCCTCGATCACGGCCTCGGCCACCCCCCGCTTCAGCTCGCTGTATGGCTTGCCGGCAAATTCCTCCTTGACCTGCTCCCAGCCGAGCTCCCGGACGGTACGGTAGATCTCGAGCAGGTTGGTGACGCCTGGACCCGCGGGAAATCGGACAGCAGGCTCGGCGTCGGTCTGGGCTCGCGCGAATTTCCTGCGGATGTCATCGGGCGAGTCAATGATCATGACCGCGTGCCCGGGCGATGATGCGGCGATGCTCTTGCTCATCTTGGCCTCCGGGTCGTCGAGCCCCATGATTCGCGCCCCTGCCTCCTTGATCAAAGCCTCGGGGATGACAAAGATCTCGCCGAAGCGCTGATTGATCCGCTTCGCCAGGTCCCTGGTGTACTCGATGTGCTGGCGCTGATCCTCTCCCACGGGGACCACATTGGTGTCGTACAGGAGAATGTCCGCGGCCATCAAGGCCGGGTAGGTGAACAGGCCGGTTCCGACACGTTCGGTGCCCAGCCGTGCGCTTCGCTCCTTGAACTGCGTCATTCGCTCCAGCCAGCCCATGGGCGTTAAGCATTCGAGGATCCAGGCCAGCTCTGAGTGCGCCGGAATGTCTGACTGCAGAAAGAGAGCCGACTTATGCGGGTCGATACCGCTCGCCAGCAGCGTTGCGGCGAGCACGAGACGCTGTTCGCGCAGGGTGGCAGGATCGATCGGGAGCGTCAGCGAATGCAGGTCGACGATGCAGAAGATGTTGTTGTACCGGTCCTGCTCGCGCGCCCAGTTACGAATGGCGCCGAGGTAGTTTCCGATGTGGGCTGGAGCGTCAGGCTGAATGCCACTGAACACCCGTGGGGCGGTGGTTGGCATCGTCAAGCGATGTTACGGGAACCCGGGCAAGCCCTGGACACGCCCGGGAACTTCTGCAGGGTGGGCCCGTCTCACTTACTGGAGAGCGAACTGCTCCCGGAGGTACACACAATGTTTGCGGCTCAGCCCGCTTGGGCAAAGGTGCTTGGCGCTGCCGGTCTCGCGATCGCGTTTGTTGCCGGATCCTCTTTCGGCCCGCACACGTCGCCGGCTCGAGCCGGCCTGACGGCTGATCTCCTTCCGGGCGTGGCGCCCGCCAGCGACACCTCCAGCGTGGTCGTGACCGGCACCGCCATCGTCCAGGTGACGCCTGACCTGGCACACATCAGCGTGAGCGTGCAGACGTCCGCGCCGACGGCTACCCGGGCTGCTGCCGATGACGCCGCCCTGGTGGCCAGGGTTCGGACCCACGTCCAGCAGTCCGGCGTCCGGCCGGATGACATCAAAACCATCAGCTTCGGGGTCTTCGCTCAGTACGACTACCGCAACGGCACCCAGCCCGCCCTCCTCACCGGCTTTACGGCGAACCACACGCTCGAGCTCACGGTGCGCGACCTGGCTCGGATTGGCTCGACGATCGACGCCGCCGTGGCGGGCGGGGCCACCACTGTCCAGGGGATCAGCTATGACACCTCCGATCGGGGTGGCCACGAGGCGGCAGCCCTGGCCGCTGCCGTCAAGGACGCTCACACCAAGGCGCAGGCAATGGCGACCGCGGCCGGCATCTCCCTTGGCAATGTCCTCTCCATCAACGCCAGCCAGCAGTACGCGCCGTACCCGTTCCCGATGATGGGCGCGGCCCGGGCCGGCAGCGCCGACACTCAGATCGCCCCGCCCAACGTGCAGCTGACCGTGTCCGTGATCGTGAGCTGGGCAATAGCGCGCTAAACTGCCCGGCGTGAGTCTGGCCAGCCGCACTTTGCGCAACAGCGCGCTGGTCGTGGGAGCGCGGGCGCTCGCCAAGGTAGGCGTCTTCCTGGTGGTGGTGCTCCTCTGGCGCCACCTGGGCGACGAGCGTTACGGCCGGTTCGCGGCCATGGTCGTCTACGCGACCCTGGCCGGCGTGATCGCCGACCTTGGTCTGCAAACGGTTTTCGTGCGGGACGTCTCCCGCGACCGCACCCTCCTGGATAGATACCTGGGCAACCTGCTGAGTGCGCGTCTTGTGCTCTCCCTGGTTGCGCTCGTGATACTCTCGGCGGCGCTTCGGCTACTGGCACCGGCGCTCTTCCCCTACACGCTGGGTGCCTTCGTCCTGCTGCTCACCACCTCCTACTCGAGCTTGCTGCGCGCCATCTTTTATATCCGCGGCCGCCTCGGGTACGAGGCTGTCGCCATCCTGGCTGAGTCGGGTCTGCTCATCCTATTAACCCTCTTCGCGATCAGCCGCCACGCCAGCTGGGACGCGTTTCTCTGGGTGTATGCCGCCAGCTACCTGTTCACCTGCGTCCTGGCAGTCCTGGTTGTGCGGCTGGGCTGGCGCGATCCGATCGCGGTGCGCTTCGAGCCGGCGTTTCTTAGGAAGCTGCTTGCCTCCGGCGTGCCACTCGCGCTAGGCTTCACGATCGCGACCGTCTATGCCCAGCTGGATGTGGTCCTGCTCCAGCTCTTTCGCAACTTCCAGATGGTGGGCTGGTATTCGGCCGCGAACAAGTACATAGACGCGGTGGCCTGGATTCCTCAATCAGCCATGGGCGCGGTCTTTCCAGCCCTGGCGATCCTATCGATAGCCGGAAAAGAGCGCCTCGTCTATGCCTTTGTGAAGTCGTACAAGATGCTCGCCATCCTGGCCATACCGCTGGCGGTGGGGTTGATCCTGACCGCCGGCTCGCTGGTTCACTCGACCCGCGGCTTCGAGCAGTCGATCGGCGCCCTGCAGCTGCTCGCCCCCTCGGTTGTTTTCCTTTTCGTCAACAACGCCTTCATCTACACCCTGACCGCGATGAACCGGCAGGCCGATTTCACCAGGCTCGCCCTGGCCAGCCTCGCCCTCAACGTGGTCCTGAACCTGATCCTGATCCCGCTCTATGGATACCTGGGGGCGGCGGCGGCCTCCTCGCTGACCGAGCTCGGCCTTTTTCTGGGCGCCTGGTGGCTGTTGCGCCGCCAGCTGGCGGCTTTGCCAGTTATCAGCAGCGTGGCTCGGGTGCTGGCGAGCGGGGCGTTGATGGGGGCGGTCGTTTTCGTGATCCGGTCATGGACCTTGCTGCTCGTCATCCCGATCGCGGCGGCCGTGTACGTGGCGGCGCTGGTCTGGCTTGAAGCGGTCGACCGCGAGGAGTGGGCGGTCGTCCGTGGCGGGCTTAAACTACGGCCGTGATCGAACGGCCGGCACCGGACAACGCGGCGCTAAAGGCGCTGCGCGAAAAGATCCGCGATGTTCGCGATTTTCCCAAGGCCGGCATCCTCTTCAAGGACATCACCACGCTGCTCAAGGATCCACAGGCATTTCATCAGGCGGTCGACCTGATGGCCGGCACCTACCGGGACCGGCCGGTCGACGTGGTGGTCGGGGTCGAATCGCGCGGCTTCATCTTTGGCGGGGCTCTCGCCTATGAGCTGAACTGTGGCTTCGTCCCGGTTCGCAAGGAAGGCAAGCTTCCCTACCAGAAGATCTCTGAGGCTTACGCCCTCGAGTACGGATCGGCCGTCCTGGAGATCCATAAGGACGCTATCAAGACGGGCGAGCGGGTGGTGATCGTCGACGATCTACTCGCCACCGGGGGCACGGCAAAAACCACGGCCAGGCTGGTCGAACAGCTGGGAGGAAAGGTGATCGGCATCTCCTTCCTGGTCGAGTTGAAATTCTTGAAGGGGGCCGAAAACCTGGCCGGCTACGACTTCGTCTCCCACCTCCAGTTCTAAGGTGGCAGCTCCCACCCATCCGATCCTGGTGGTGGGATCGGTTGCCCTTGACGCCGTCCGGACCACACAGGAGATGGTGATCGACGTGCTGGGTGGCTCGGCCAGCTTTTTCTCGCTGGCGGCCGGCATGTTCGCGCCCGTGCGCCTGGTCGCCGTGGTCGGCGAGGACCTGCCAAAGGAGCACCACGCGCTCTTTCGTGAGCGGGGCATCGACCTGGAAGGACTGCAGGTCAAACCTGGCAAGACCTTCCGCTGGAGCGCCCGGTACTCGGGGCCCCGCCTGGAGAGTCGGGTGACACTCGACACCCAGCTCAATGTCTTCGCTGACTTCCACCCGCAGCTCCCCGACAAATACCGAGACTCACGCTTCGTCTTTCTGGCCAATATCCAGCCGGCCCTGCAGCTGGAAGTCCTGGATCAGGTGGGTGATGCCGACTTCATCGCCTGCGACACCATGAAGCTATGGCTCGATACCGAGATGGCGGGGGTGGAGCGACTCTTTCGCCGGGTGCATTGCGTCCTGATGAACGACGAGGAAGCCATGCAATTCTCGGGCGAGAACTTCCTGCCGGCCGCTGCCCGCGTCATCCTCTCCTACGGTCCCCGGTGCGTCATCATCAAACGCGGCGAGGTTGGCTCGCTACTGTTTACCAGGGAGCGCGTCTTTGCGGCCCCGGCCCTTCCCCTGGAAACCGTCCGCGACCCCACCGGCGCGGGCGACGCCTTTGCCGGGGGCCTGTTCGGTGCGCTGGCCCGGGCAGGTCACGCTGAGGAGCCTGCCCTGCGCCAGGCGATGCTGTACGGAAATGTGCTCGGCTCTCTGGCCGTCGAGGATTTCAGCGTCCGCCGGATGGTGAAGGCTGATGCCGCCGAGATCGAACGCCGGTTGAGTACCCTTGTCAGGATGATCTCGCTCGATGAGGACCATGTCCTCAAGGGACGCTAGGGCAGAGGCGATGGCGACTATCCCGGCGCAGCGCTACGACATCAAGGATCCAAGGCTGGCAGCGGATGGTCGCCGGATGGTGGAGTGGGCCGCCCAGGAGATGCCCGTGCTTGCCCAGATCCGGGAGCGGTTCGAGAAGGAAAAACCGCTAAAGGGTCAGCGGCTGTCGGCCTGCCTGCATGTCACGACCGAGACTGCCAACCTGGCGATCACGCTCAAGGCCGGCGGCGCCGATATCGTGCTCTGCGCATCCAATCCGCTCTCCACGGCGGATCCGGCGGCCGCCTCGCTGGTGGTCGACCATGGCATCAGCGTCTTTGCTATCAAGGGCGAAGACAGCGAGACCTACTACCGGCACATCAGCTCAGCCCTGGACCACCGGCCGACCATCACCATGGACGACGGCGCCGACCTGGTGGCGGGACTGCACAAGGACCGCACTGAGCTGGCCGCCGGCATCGTGGGTGGCACCGAGGAGACGACCACCGGGGTCATCCGGCTGCAGAGCATGGCCAAGCAGAAATTGCTGCGCTTTCCGATCATCGCCGTCAACGAGGCCCAGACCAAGCACTTCTTCGATAACCGATACGGGACGGGCCAGAGCACGATCGACGGCATCATTCGTGCTACCAACGTGCTGCTGGCGGGCAAGGTCTTCGTTGTCTGCGGCTACGGCTGGTGCGGCCGCGGCCTGGCCATGCGGGCCCGAGGCATGGGGGCGCACGTGATCGTGACCGAGGTCGACCCGGTCCGGGCGCTCGAGGCAGTCATGGACGGCTACCGTGTGATGCCACTGACTGACGCAGCCCGAGAGGGTGACATCTTCGTGACTGTTACCGGTGACATCAATGTGGTGGATGAAGCCCAGCTCAAGGCGATGAAGAGCGGCGCCATCCTGGCCAACTCTGGGCATTTCAACGACGAGATCAACCTGAACGTCCTGGACGGTATGGCGGAAAGCGTGCGCACCATCCGGACCTCCCTGGAGGAGTACCGGCTCAGAGACGGCCGCCGGCTCTACCTGCTGGCCGAGGGACGGCTGGTAAACCTGGCCGCTGCCGAGGGCCACCCCGCCGCCGTCATGGACATGAGCTTCGCCAACCAGGCGCTCTCGGCCGAGTACCTGGTCAAGCACGGCTCCTCCCTCGAACGCAAGGTCTACCCGGTGCCCGGGGACATAGATCGTGAGATCGCTCGTTTAAAATTGGCCGCGATGAACATCCGGATCGACACCTTGAGCGAGGAGCAGGCGCGCTACCTGGGTGGGTGGGAGTCCGGGACCAGGTGAGCCGGGTCACCAGCCTCTTCACCTCGGAGTCGGTGACGGAGGGGCATCCGGACAAGATCGCCGACCAGATCTCGGACGCGATCCTCGACGCCATCATGGAGAAAGACCCGCTTGGCCGGGTGGCCTGTGAGACCGCTGTCACCACCGGGCTCGCCTTCGTGATCGGTGAGATCACGACCGATACCTATGTCGAGATGCGCGACATCATCCGCGACACCATCGAGGAGGCCGGCTATGGAAAGCCGGGTTGGGGCTTCGACGCGGAAACCTGCGGCGTCATCGTCTCCATTCAGCGGCAGTCGCCCGACATCGCCCAGGGAGTCGACACCGGAGGCGCGGGTGACCAGGGGATGATGTTCGGGTTCGCCTGCGACGAGACCCCGGAGCTCATGCCAATGCCAATCCAGCTGGCCCACCAGCTGGCCCGCCAGCTGGCCAGGGTACGCAAGGACGGAACCGTCCCCTACCTGGGGCCCGATGGCAAGACCCAGGTGACGGTCCAGTACGTCGATGGGCGCCCCCGACGGATCGACACCGTGGTCCTCTCCGCCCAGCACACGGCCGAGGCGGAGCTGGAACGCATCCGCGATGACCTCAGGGAAACGGTCCTCGACGTGGTAGTCCCCGCCCAGATGCTCGACCGCGAGTCGATCATCCACGTCAACCCAACCGGCCGCTTCGTCCTGGGCGGACCCCGGGCCGACGCCGGCGTCACCGGGCGGAAGATCATAGTCGACAGCTACGGGGGCTACGCCCGGCACGGTGGAGGCTGCTTCTCCGGCAAGGATCCATCGAAGGTCGACCGGTCCGGAGCCTACGCGGCCCGCTACGTGGCCAAGAACATCGTGGCCGCCGGGCTGGCCAGCAAGTGCGAGATCCAGGTCGCCTACGCCATCGGCGTCCGCAAGCCGGTATCGGTGCTGATCGACTGCTTCGGGACGGAGAAGGTTGCGGTGAGCGTGATCGAAAAACTGGTCAACGAGCATTTCGACCTGAGCCCGCTGGGAATCATTCGCGAGCTCGACCTGCGCCGGCCCATCTTCAAGCAGACGGCCGTCTACGGTCATTTCGGCCGATCCGACCTGGATCTTCCCTGGGAGCGGACCGACAAAGCCGACCTGCTCGCCTCGGAGGCCGGCGTTCAGCGCCTGAAGGTGGTGGAGTCGCAGAACGGCTGACGTCCCGGCGGCGGGTCGTACTGGTCACCGGTGTCGACGGCTTCGCGGGGAGTCATCTCTGCGAGCTTCTGCTCCAGGAGCATCACCTGGTCCATGGCACGACCCGGCACGCGCGGCCCTCGCCGCAAGCCGAGCTTCCTGCCTCCGTCCGCTGCCATCACGTCGATCTGCTTCAGCGGGCCAGTGTGGACGCCCTGGTCAAGCGGCTGCGCCCGGACTGGGTCTTCCACCTGGCCGCACTCAGCAGCGTGGCCGACTCCTGGGCCGACCCGGCCGCAACCCTGATCAACAACGTCGGCGCCCAGGCCAATCTGCTGGCAGCCGCCGCCCGCCTCGATAAGAAGCCGCGGATCCTGGTGATCGGGTCGACCGATGAGTACGGACAACCGTCCGGCCGGGCGCGGGCGCTCGACGAAGACACGCCGCTGCGGCCGGTCACGCCCTACGGTGTGAGCAAGGTGGCCCAGGACTTCCTTGCCTTCCAGTACTACCTGAGCCTGAAGCTGCCCGTGGTGCGAGTGCGCGCCTTCAACCACACCGGCCCTCGTCAGTCGTCTCACTTCGCCATCCCCAGCTTCGCCCGGCAGCTTGCCCGGATCGAGCTCGGTCGCCAGCGGCCTCAGCTGACGGTGGGCAACCTCGACGTCCGGCGCGACTTCACGGACGTCCGCGACATGGTCCGGGCCTACCGCCTGGCCATCGAAAAGGGCCGACCCGGCGCCGTCTACAACCTCGGTTCCGGGCGGGCCGTCTCTTTGCGCCGGATCCTCGCTAGCCTGATGGGCATGAGCCGCCGTCCGGTCCCGGTCAGGGTCGATCGCGCCCTGATCCGGACCGTCGATCCACGGACCTACATCTGCGACGCCGGCCGCTTTCGCCGAGCCACCGGATGGCGACCGCAAATTCCGCTGGGCGACACTCTCCGCGACACGCTCGAGTACTGGCGCCGGGTCGAGGCAGCGAGCTAGTGTCCCGGCACGTGGTCATCCTTGCCGGGGGCAGCGGTACCAGGCTTTGGCCGCGTTCTCGTGAGGACCATCCCAAGCACCTGCTCGCGTTTCACGAGAAGCAGTCCCTACTGCAGGCGACATTCGCTCGAGTCCGCAGCCTGACCGAGCACGTGTACGTGATTACGGAGCGGTCGCAGGTGGAGAGCATCGCGGCCCAGCTTCCCGAGCTGGCCGAGGACCACTACATCATCGAGCCGGCCCGTCGCGGGACAGCATCCGCCCTGGGTCTGGCCGCGGTCACCATTGCTCGGACCGATCCGGACGCCACCATGATCTCGGTCCACGCCGACCATTACCTGGGCGGGGATTGGGAACC
>Ga0209689_1000160_pt1 | contig 40596 bp, 43 predicted proteins | sample GraSoiAngelo_149_FD_187119 | JGI IMG/M metagenome (GOLD analysis project Ga0209689, IMG submission 187119) | Grasslands soil microbial communities from the Angelo Coastal Reserve, California, USA - 14_1009_09_30cm (SPAdes) (version 2) | ecosystem: Environmental > Terrestrial > Soil > Grasslands ... | reverse complement strand
CGCTCCGTCGTTGCTTCCCGACGCGACGAGGATGAGCCCGAGACCATCGAGCGCGGCCACGTTCTTGGGGTCGCGAGCGAGAACCGCCTGATAGACCGCGACCGCATCGCGCGGACGCTGCGCGACGACATACGCGTCGGCGAGAGCGAGCTGCGTCGGGATATCCGCCGGGTTGGCTTTGGCCCGTGCCTCGAGCGCCGCGACGTCGTTGGTCTGCGGGACCGTGCCGGTGATTGGCTCGCCCGGCGCCCGATCGCCGGCTTCCTTCGGCAACGTGATCGCTGCCACGACCGCGACCACGGCGACGATCAATGCCGCTAGGAGGATCGTCCGCACCGGGGCAGCGGCGCGAGGCTCGGCCGCGCGCGGCGCGAACGCATCACGCTCGAGCGTCGCGCGCAGGCTCGCGTAATCGGGTGCGGCGATCGTCCCGGCGGCGCGCGCGAACTCGAGGTCGCGAAGCGAGCTGACCGCACGCGCGACGTCGTCTCGCTCGTCCGGCGGATCCGCGGGCCACCCGGTTCGCCGCACGAGGGGCGCGATCACCGCGAAGGCACCGACGAAGAGCAGGCCGACGAAGAGCGCGATCGTCATGCGTCCGCCGCCTCTTCGGCGCGTACGCGCTCGCGCAGCTCCGCGAGCTGTCTCGGGGTCGGCCGCTCCAGATCGGACGGCGCCGCGCGCATCCGCCGCAGCGCGACGAGGACGCCGCCGACGAGCGCGAGGATCGGGACAGCCCAGATCACGCCGTTCCAGGAGACGAGAGGTGGCGCGAGGAGGACCCATTCTCCGTACGAAGCCCGGAACTCGTCCTCGATCTGCGCGTCGGTCTTGCCCTCGCCGACGCGCTGAACCACCAGGTCGCGCATCTGGCGGGCCGTCTCCGAGGGCGAGTCCTTCACCGAAAGGCCCTGGCAGACCGGGCAGCGCAGCTCGGACGTGATGCGGTCCACGCGCTCGGCCGCGGTAGCCTCGTGAGGACGCAGGGCGAGGACGAGGGCCGCGGCAATGACGAGAAGAGCCAGCCCGGCGACGATGCGGCCTCTCATCGTGCTGCCGCCGGGCGGATAGCTTCGATGCCGGCAATCAGCGTGGCCTCGTCGATCCAGCCGATGTGCCGGCCCGCGATCACGCCGTCGGGGCCAATGAAGAACGTCTCGGGTGGGCCGAACACGCCGTAGGCAAGCGCGGCCCTGCCGTCATCGTCGGCGAGCGTCACCCAGCTCATGCCCATACGCCGGACATAGGCGAGGCCGTTGTCGCGCGTCTCCTGATAGTTGACACCGATCATCACCACGTCGTCGCTCGCGCGGTAGCGCTCATACACGTGGACGAGCGCGGGATTCTCCTCGGTGCACGGAAGGCACCACGACGCGAAGAAGTTGAGGACGACGACCTTTCCTTTGAGGTCGCCAAGGGCGACGCGCCCGGACCCGTCGAGGCGGTCCAGGCTGACCTCGGGCGCGGGCTTCCCGACCGTGCCGGTCCGGATGTCGTGGGGATCGCGCCGGAACGCGAACGCGAGGGTCACGACGAGGCCGAGGATCGCGACGACGATCGCCCCGCGGACAAGCTTCGCGGCCATCAGTCGGCCGGCGCCGACGCTTCGGCCACCGGAAGAACCGCGGACGCGCGGCGTCGGGGGGCGGGCAGGCCGGCGATCAGGGCCCCGATCCCTACGACGAGCCCACCCACCCAGAGCCAGGACACGAGAGGGATGACGCGGACCCGGATGGTCGCCCAGGCGAAGCCTCGTTGATCGAATGCCGCGAGGATCGTGTACAGGTCGTCGCGGAGGCCGGCACCGATCCCCGGGGACCCGACCGCGGCGGCGCTGTTCGGGTACTGCACGAGCGCGGGGTGGAGCTGCTCGCTCGCGCCGTGCCCGGTGATGAGCACGTCTGCGACGACCGAGCTGCGCTGCGCCTCGTCGACGGTGCGAAGGGACTCGAGCCGCAGCGTGTAGCCGCCGATCACGAGCGTCTCGCCGGGAGCGAGGGTCTTCTCCGCGTCGACCGAGCCGGCCTGGCTCGTCGCGACGGCGACCGCGACGAGCACGATCCCGAGGTGCACGACGTAGCCGCCATAACGCCGTCCGTTGCGGCGGAACAGGTTGCCAACCGCGGTGAGGGGCGCCTCGCCATGAAGGATGCCGCGGGCACGCGCGCCGCGTGCGAACTCCTGCACGACTGTCGCAGCCACGAACGCCCCGAGCGCGTAGGTCAGCACCGCGGGGAGGCCGTTCACTCCGGTCACGAGCGCGAGCACCGCGCCGCCCGCGGCCGCGACGAGCGGGACGGTGAACTGCCGCTCGAGCGTCATCCGCGACGCGCCGTGCCAGGGCAGCTGCGGACCGATCCCCATGAGGAAAAGGAGCGCCAGCGCGAGCGGGATCTCCACGCGGTCGAAGTACGGGCCGCCGATCGAGAGCTGAGCGCCGCTGATCGCCTCCGCGATCAGGGGATAGAGGGTCCCGAGCAAAACGGTCAGGGTCGCCGCGACGAAGACGACGTTCTGGAAGAGGAAGATCGCCTCGCGCGAGAGCGGTGTGCCCACCGGTCCGCGATCTTGAAGCCGGCCTGAGCGCCAGAGGAGCAGACCGACCGAGACGACGAGGATCGCGACGAGATATCCGAGCAGAATCGGACCGAGCGCGGACTGCGTGAACGAGTGCACGCTGTTCACGACACCGCTGCGCGTGAGGAACGTGCCCAGGATCGTCAGCGAGAACGTCGCCACGACGAGCGCGAGGTTCCACGTCCGCAGGAGTCGGCGCTTCTCCTCGACCATCACCGAGTGCAGGTAGGCGGTCGCGGTAAGCCACGGCATGATCGCCGCGTTCTCGACGGGATCCCAGGCCCAGTAGCCACCCCAGCCGAGGACCGCGTAGCTCCACCAGGCGCCCGCGACGATGCCCACGCCGAGCAGGGCCCACGACACGAGGGCGTAGCGCCGCGTCGCGACGAGCCATCGATCGCCGCCCTCGCCGAGGATGAGCGACGCGATCGCATAGGCGAACGGCACGGACGTGAGCACGTAGCCGAGATAGAGCAGCGGCGGGTGAAGCGCCATGAGTGGATGGTTCTGGAGCAGCGGGTTCGGCCCGGCGCCGTTGTCGGGCGGGAACGCGAGTCGGACGAACGGATCCGCCGCGGGGGTCGTGACGAGCAGGAGGAAGAACGTGAGCATCGCGAAAAGCACCGCCACCGCGGTCGTACCGAGCCGTGGGATCGCGGCGGTGCCGCGGAAGGCGACGAAGGCGGTCGCGCCCGCGAGGATCGCGGTCCAGAGGAGGATCGAGCCCTCGAGCGCCGCCCAGAGCCCGATGATCGAATAGAAGAGCGGGGTCTCGCGTGCGTTGTTCTGCGCCACGTAGAGGATCGAGAAGTCGTGTGTCGCGAGCGCGAACATCATCGACAGTGCCGCGAGGCCGACCAGTCCGAGGACGACGACCGCGGCGACCTTCGCCGAGGCGAGCGCTCTTCCGTCGCGCTTCCACGCCGCGTACACCGCCGCGCCGGTGCCCCAGAGCGCGAGGAAGACGCCGGCCCGGAGCGCGGCGGCGCCGAGATCGCCCGCGCTCATGGCAACGAGGTTCGGTGAGCGGGCGTCGCACCCGCGGTCGGCGCGGTGTAGACCTCGTCGTGCTTCGCGATCACCTGCGTCGCGATGAACGTGGCGTCAGCGGTGAACGAGCCTTCGACGATCGCGCCCGCTCCCTCGCGCAACAGACCCGGGATCGCGCCTTGCCCGAGCACACGGACATCGACGCTCCCGTCGGTGATAACGAATTCGAACTCGTTCGGGCCGTGAAATGAGAGCGGTCGGATCGAGAGCGAACCTACTTTCACGAGCCCGCCTAGGCGCACCAGCTGTCCGGTCGGGAGAGTCCTGAGCTTCGCCTCCGATGGCGTGAGGTAGTAGACCGTCGAGCTCGCGAGGTTCGTGACCGAGAAGACGCCCACGATCACAGCGGTCGCGAGCGCCGCGACGATCAGAAGCCGCCGCGAGCCGATCCGCTCAAGCACTTCGCGCGCGCAGGGACACGAGATAAGCGAGCAGCGCGCCCCACACGATCGCGAAGGCGGCGGCGATGAAGCCTACGTTCGGATCCACAGTCGCTCCTGACGCACGAGCTCGATCGCTACTCGGGCGGACATGAAGTAGGCGTACACGAGAGTGAAGGCAGCGACCGAGACCATGAGCGTGAGGAGCATCGAGGAGTCCAGTGCCGGTCCGCCCGCGGCCCGGAGCACGGTCGGTAGCTGGTGAAGCGAGTTCGCCCACAGTACGGAGAGATGGACGATCGGCACGTCGATGACGAGGATCACGCCAAGGATGGCGGCTCTCGTCGCGCGCCGTTGGAAATCGGTCGAGAGCCCGCGAAGCAGCAGATAGCCCACGTACATGACGAACATGACCGCGGTCGTGACGAGCCTCGGTTCCCACGTCCACCACACGCCCCAGGTCGGCTTCGCCCAGATCGAGCCCGCGACGAGAGCGAGCCCGGTGAACAGAACCCCGATCTCCGCGGAAGCCACCGCGATCGCATCGAAGAGCGGCCTTCGCGACCACAGCCAACCGACCGAGGCGAGGAACACGACCACGAAGGCCAGGTACGCGAGCCACGCTGAGGGCACGTGCACGTAGATGATCCGGTAGACCTCGCCCTGAACGGCATCGGCGGGTGCCCAGATGAGCGCCATGAAGCTCGCCACGACGAACGAAGCCGCTGCGGCGATGCCGAGCCATGGGCGAATGCGCAGCCCCACGCCGCGCTCGAGAGTGGTTTCGATCATTCGATGGCCGCTGGGACGATGGTAAGGCCCAACACGGCGTAAACAACCGCGAACGCGAAGAGGAGTCCGGCCCACGAGAGCGCGCCGACGTCGTCGCCGACGAGCGCAGCGCTCGCACCGCGCGTCGCGGCCACAAGCTGCGGGACCAGGACCGGCAGCGCGAGGATCGGCACCAGAGCCGCGCGCGCGCGAAGTCGCAGCGCGAGGATCACGTCGACGATCACGACCGGTGGCAACGCGACGACGCCGAACAGCACCACGATCGCGAGATGGATCGGAAGCGCCAGCGGAAGATCGAGGAGGACGAGCGACAGGATGCCGCCGACGGCCGCCACCAGCAGCAGCATCGCCGTGAGCGCGAGGACCTTTCCACCAAAGAGGGCGTCGCGTCCACCGGGAAGCGCGACGAGCGCATCGAGCGCGTCGTCCTCGAGCTCGCGATCGAACGAGCGCATCGTCGTGAGGATCGTCGCGAATGCGAGCGCGATCCAGAAGAGCGCCGCGGCGACGTCGGCATCGCGTGCGATGACCGGACCGACCACGAGGCTCTCGAGCAAGACCAGCACCGCGATGAACGTCGTCGCGGCCACGATCCCATCGGGCTGGCGTCGCTCGGCGCGAAGCTCGCGTGCCGCGACGAGCGCGATCCTGTTCACGCGGCCCTCGCGACGCCTTCGTTCATGAGCAGGCGCAACGCGGCGAGGGCATCGAGCTCCGGGTGGCCGTGCGTCGCGACGACCACCGTGCGTCCCTCGTCACGTGCCGAAAGGATGCAGTCGCGCACCCGCGTGATGCCGCCCTCGTCGAGATCGGCAAACGGCTCGTCGAGCAGCAGTAGCGGGACGCGCTCGATCTCGACTCGTGCCATGGCCGCCCGCCTGCGCTCGCCCGCGGAGAGCCGTTCGACCGCACGGTCCATCTTTCCGTCGAGACCCCAGCCGCGCAGCGCATCGGCGACGGCGGCGTCCTGAAGCCCACGAAAACGCGAATAGAAGGACAGGTTCTCGCGCGCGGTCAACCCCCGGAGCAGCATCGGACGGTGGCCGATGTAGAGCGTCTCGCCGTCGACTCGCCGCTCCCCGCCGGCGATCGGGACCATTCCCGCGATGACCCGGAGGAGCGTCGTTTTGCCCGCGCCGTTGGGTCCGCGGATGAGCGTGAGCCCGGCGGTGATTTCCAGCGAGAGACCCCGGATGATGGGACGATCGTCAAAGATGACCGTAACGTCGCGAAGCGATGCGTCACCCTGCACCGTTCGCATGATGCGGCGAGCTGGGGGGCTTTGCCCCCCAGCCCCCGCCGTTGCGTTATCGCTCGTCGCGGTCTTCTTGCTGGCCTGTGCCGCGGAGCCGCCGGCCACCGAGCCGGTGGCGCGCGGACGCCAGGTGTATCAAGCCCTCCGCTGCAGCAGCTGCCACGAACCGAACCTCTTCGGGCAACGGGTCGGGCCGCCGCTCGACCACATCGGAACGATCGCCGCGACGCGCCGACCCGGGATGAGCGCGGAGGATTACGTCCGTGAGTCGGTCCTCGATCCTGGCGCCTACGTGGTCCCGGGGTACCAGGACTCGATGCCACGCGGGCTTGGCAGAGACCTCTCGCCTACCGACCTGGACGCCCTCGTGGCCTACCTTGCCTCCTTGAAATAGGTGCCACCTAACAGCCAGCCGTCGCCCCCCGTTAGCCCCGACGGAACGACCGACGAGGATGCTGTCCTCGCCGTTCGGGCCGGAAAGGGGGACACGGCCGCCTTCGGGGCGCTCTATGACCGCTATGTCGAGGCCGTGTACCGCTACGTCTACTACCGGGTCCACAGCGACACCGACGCCGAGGACCTGGTGAGCGACGTGTTCATGCGAGCCCTGCGGGCGATCCCCCGCTACGAGCCCCGCCAGGCGTTCCTGGCCTGGCTGTATCGGATCGCTCGGAACGCCGTGATCGACCGCGCGCGCCGGACGCGGATCCAGATCTCGTTCGAGGACGCCCTCGCGCATCCCGGAGTTGATCAGATCGTGGAGCCCGACGCCGGCCTGCTCGCTCTCGCGGACAAGGAGACCGTGCGTGCCGCCATCGCGCGCCTCACGCCGCTCCAGCAGGAGGTCATCGTCCTGCGCTTCGTCGAGGGCTACAGCACGTCCGAGATCGCCAACCTGGTCGGCAAACGTGAGGGAACCGTCCGCGGGATCCAGTTCCGTGCGCTCGAGATGCTCCGCACGCTCATCCCGTCGCGCGAGGCGCTCGCATGAGCCGGCGTGAGCGTCGCGGGATCCTCGAGCGCCCCGTCATGCGCAAGTCGTTCCGCACCGAGCTGCGATCGCGGCTCCTCTCCGAGGCTGCCGTCGTGCTCGCGCCGCGACCGCGGCGGTTCGTGCCTTCGTGGACCATCCTCCGACCCGCGCTCGCCGTCGCGGCGCTCGCGCTCGTCGTTGCTTGGGGGACGACCAGCGCCGCGGCGGTGAGCCTTCCGGGTGAGCCGCTCTACGCGGTCAAGCGCGCGAGCGAAGACGTGCAGCTCACGCTCACCTTCGACGACGTCGCGCGCATGCAGCTCCTGGCGGAGCTCGCGGATCGCCGGCTCGACGAGCTCGCGCGGACCGCGGAGCAGCAGCCGTCAAACGCGCCCACCGCCACGACCGAATACGCGGACGCGGTCACTAAGTTCACGAACGCGGTCGACGAGCTGCGCGACGCCGACAGCGAAGACAAACGGAACGCCGCGCAGGCGGTCGCTGACGCGGCCCGCGAAAAGCACCTCGCCGTCCTTGACGCGATCAAAGACCGTGTACCTGAAACCACCCGGTCGGAGATCGATAGCCTCATCGACGACGAGCAACAGGGAATCGCGCCGTCGGAGCACGCCAACCCGCGGGGTCGCGAGACCCCACACCCGGAGGCGTCGACGGCGCCCCGGGCAACGCCGCGCGCGACGCTGCGTCCAGCCGGCACGCCCCGACCAAGCGGGCACGACTGATCCGCGGCGGTAAGACCGCCGCTGGCACGGGCGTTGCTCAGAAGGGCGCGCATGTGCCAATGCAGGCTCTGCACGAACGAGCGCCTCTTCCTTCGCCTCCTCGACCTGCTTCTTGTGTGACCCGGGTCCTCGTCGCTGAGGACGACCCGGATACCGCGACGCTGATCACGTCCGTCCTCAGGGAGCGACTCGGGATCAGCAGCGAGCACGTCTCGAACGGCGCTCTGGTCCTCCAGGGTCAGGAGGGCGAGCCACCCGACCTGCTGATCCTCGACATCGCCCTTCCCGGCCTCAACGGCATCGACGTATTCGACGTACTCCGTGGCGACGTGCGCTGGGCCAACGTCCCCGTGCTCTTTCTCACCGCCGCGCCTCAGCGCGCAGCGCACACGGTCGCCGCAAAGGGAAAGCGCGAGATCATGCGCAAGCCTTTCGACGTCGACGCGCTCGTCGCGAAGGTGAGCGAGCTCCTCTCGCCGGCGGGGGCGCGGGCCTAGCCGGCGCTCTCCTCCGGCTCGTGCACGCGCACCAGCTGGGGCCAGCGACGGCGGATCGTCGCGACGATGCCCTCGGGATCCAGACCATAGTGCCGGCGCCAGAGCTTCTGGGCCCCGTGATCCACGTGCTCGTCCGGGATGCCAAGCATCTCGACGTCGACGCGGGCGCCCCGTTCGGCGAGGAGCTCGGCGACGGCCGACCCGAAACCGCCGGCAATGACGTGCTCCTCGATCGTGAGGAACCGCGGGATCCGCGCCGCAAGCGCCAGCAACCGCTCAGCGTCGAGCGGCTTCGTGAAGCGCGCGTTCACGACGGTCGCTTCGAGGCCCTCGCGCGCGAGCATCTCGGCTGCTTCGACCGCGGCCCTGACCGGCTGACCGTATGCGATGAGCGCCAGATCACTCCCGTCGCGCAACGTCTCCGAGATCCCCAGGGGGAGCTCGGCGAGCGGCGCGTCCAGAGAGACCCCGAACCCGGTGCCGCGCGGGAATCGCACGCCGACAGGACCGCGGCCGGCGGCCGCGTGGCGGTAAGCGGTCCAGAGCATCTGGCGCAGCTCCGCCTCGTCCTTCGGCGCCATCAATGTCATGCCCGGAAGGATGCGTAGGTACGAGATGTCATAAAGGCCCTGGTGCGTGCGCCCATCGTCGCCGACGATCCCCGCGCGGTCCATCGCGAAGACGACCGGAAGACCTTGCACCGCGACGTCGTGCACGACCTGATCGAAACCGCGCTGCAGGAACGTCGAGTAGATCGCCACGATCGGCACGATGCCCTGCGTAGCGAGGCCGGCCGCGAACGTGACGGCGTGCTGCTCGCAGATCCCGACGTCGAAGAGCCGACCAGGGAAGTCCTTGAAGAGCGGCTGTAGACCGGTGCCGCCGGGCATCGCGGCGGTGATCGCAACGGCGCGCGTGTCCGCCGCGAGGATCTCGCGCACCGCGTCCGCGAAGACCGCGGTGTATTGCGGCGCCGCGGGCTTCGCCGATCCCGTCGCGGAAACGCCGTGCCACTTCACGTTGTCCTCTTCGGCCGGGCCATAACCGTGCCCCTTCTCCGTGTGCAGGTGCACGAAGACCGGGCCGTCGCCGAAGTTCCGCGCCTTCTCGAGGACGCTCTCGACCGCGAACAGGTCGTGACCGTCGACGGGTCCGAAGTACGTGAATCCGAGCTGCTCGAACAAGAGGTTGGGGATGAGGAGTGCCTTGAGGCTGTTGAAGATGCGCCGGCGCGCCTCCTCGGCGAGGTCGCTTCCCGGCATGTGCTCGAGGACCTGACGCGCGACGTGCTTCGCCGACCGGTAGGGCTGCGCGGTGCGCAGCGCCTCCAGCATCCGTGATACGGCGCCGACGTTCGGCGCGATGCTCATCCCGTTGTCGTTCAAGACGACGATCACGCGAGTCCGCATGTGGCCGATGTTGTTCATCGCCTCGAAGGCCATGCCGGCGGTGAGCGCGCCGTCGCCAATGACCGCGACGACATGGTGATCCTCGCCTTTGAGGTCCCGCGCGATGGCCATACCCTGCGCCGCCGACAGAGAGGTGCCGGCATGTCCTGCGCCGAACTGGTCGTGCTCGGACTCGGTCCTCACGAGGAATCCCGAGATGCCGCCGAACTGACGGAGCGTGTGGAACTGATCCCGCCGGCCAGTGAGCATCTTGTGGACGTACGCCTGATGACCGGTGTCCCACACGATCTTGTCGCGCGGCGAATCGAACACCCGGTGCAGCGCAACGGTGAGCTCGACGGTGCCGAGGCTCGAGCTGATGTGGCCGCCGGTCTTCTGCACGCTCTCGACCGTGAAGTCGCGGATCTCGGCGCAGAGCGCGAGCAGCTCGTCGCGCCGCAGGACCTTGAGATCGCGCGGGTGCTCGATCCGTTCGAGGACGCTCACAAGCCGATACTACCGGCGATGTTCGATCTCTCCGCCCACGCCGTAGTACTTACCGGCGCGACCTCCAACATCGGTCGAGCGGTGATACGGGCGTATCTCGCGCAGGGCGCGCACGTCGCGATCGCCGTCCGCGATCAGGCAAAGGGCGAGCAGGTGCGCGCCGACCTCGGCGCGCTTGCCGGCACGCCGGCGGACCCGCTCGTGATGCTCCTCGCGGCTGATCCTGGCGATCGTCCGGCGATGGAAAGGGCGGTCGAGCAGGTGCTGCGCGCCTGGGGGCGGCTCGACGTGGTCGCGAACCTGGTGGGCGGCTACGCCGCGAGCGACGCTGCGGCGGGAGACCTTCCGGCGTATCGGGCTTCGTGGGACCAGAAAGTCGCGACCGCCGTGACCGCGACGACCGCGTGCCTCGCTCCGATGCGCGCGCGAGGCCGCGGCCGCGTGGTGAGCGTGTCCTCGCTCGCGGCGCTGAAGGGGGAGAAGGCGGCCGCGGGCTACGCGATGGCCAACGCCGCGCTCGTCCGGTGGACCGAGTCGCTCGCTGACGAGCTCAAGCGCGAGGGCGTGACCGCCAACTGCGTGCTGCCGCGCATCATCGACACTCCGGACAATCGCCTCGCGATGCCCAAGGCCGATCCGTCGCGCTGGGCGACCCCGGATGAGATCGCTGCCCTCATCGTGTTCCTCTCCTCTGACGAGGCGAGCGGAATCACGGGCGCCGCCATTCCTGTCGTCGCGCGCACGTAGACTCGCGGCGGTGACCGTCTTCGTCGTCGTGAAATTCATTCACGTGTTGCTCGCGATCGTCGCGGTCGGCTTCAACGCGACGTACGGCGTGTGGCTCGGCACGGTGGCGAGGCAGCCGACGCCCGTCCAGGCGTTCGTGCTCCGCGGCGTCAAGCGGCTCGACGATTGGTTCGCGAATCCGGCCTACCTGCTGCTCGCGGTCAGTGGGGTCACGATGGTGTTCCTCGGCGGTCTCTCGTTCACCACGTTCTGGATCGCTGGCGGGATCGTGCTCTGGGTCATCGCGATCATCCTCGGATTCTTCGTGTACACGCCCATGCTGCGGGCACAGATCCGGTCGCTCGACGCGAATGGACCGGAGAGCCAGGACTACCGCAGCGCTTCGGCGAACGCCCGCTTCGTCGGGATCGTGCTCGCGGTCATCGTCGTGGTGATCGTCTTCTTCATGGTCACCAAGCCCACGCTCTAGCCAGCTCGCGAGCCCACTCCGCATACGCGCTCGCCGACGGATGCAGCCCGTCGGCCGCGAACATGCCCCGTCGCGCCTGCTCGCGCATCAACGGAAAGAGGTCGATCCAGCGCGCCCCCGAGCGCTCGCCCTCCGCGCGGGCGATCTCGTTGAATCGCTCGATCTCGCGCGCGATGGCCGCCACGTCGCCGAATCCCACCGCCGCCGGCGACATCGACCAATCCGGCTGCGGGAGCGCGACGACTCGGGCCCGAGGCGCATGCGCGCGAAGGTGCGCGTAGATGCGTGCGAGGCGCTCGCGATAACCGTCGGGGCCCACGGCGCGAACGATGTCGTTCGCGCCGATCAGGACCGTCACGAGTGTCGGTCGCACCTGGGCGACGAGCGGCAACTCCTCGGCTATGAGGTCGTCGGTCGCGTAACCGTTGACCGCGGGGTTTGTGAGCGCGACGCTGCGCCCCGCTTCGCGCCACAGCCCGACGAGGATGGCGGGGAACGAACGATCCGGTGACGTCCCCGTGCCGATTGTGAACGAGTCGCCGAGCGCGAGGAATCTTTCGGCGCCGGTCATGTGTTCTAGTCTGGGAGGGCTTCCGCGAAAGGATCCCTGTGACGGACTTCGATCTCATCATCATCGGCGGCGGTCCGGCCGGTCTCACCGCCGGGCTGTACGCAGCCCGCGCGAGCATGAAAGCGATCCTTTTGGAGCAGAAGGATCTCGGCGGCGAGATCCTCAACACCGAGCTCATCGAGGACTATCCCGGCTTCGCGTCGATCACCGGCGCTGACCTCTCGCAGAAGATGGCCGAGCATGCTCTCAAATTCGGTCTCAAGGTCGAGACCTACAAGCCGGTGAAGGAGATTCGCAGCGACGGCGACCGCAAGATCGTCCAGCTGGAGGACGGGACCGAGCTGCGTGCTTACGCGGTCATCGTCACCGTCGGCGGCGAGCCCACCAAGCTCGGCGTGCCCGGCGAGCAGGAGTACCACGGGCGGGGCGTCTCGTACTGCGCGGTCTGCGACGGGGCGTTCTTCAAGGGCGCCGACCTCGCGGTCATCGGCGGCGGCGATTCAGCGTTCCAGGAGGGCCTGTTCCTCACGCGGTTCGCCAAGAAGCTCTACCTGGTGCATCGGCGTGACGACTTCCGCGCACAGGCGATCCTCAAGGACCGCCTCCTCGGAATGGAGAAGGTCACGCCGGTCACGCCCGCCGTCGTCACCGAAATCGGCGGGAACGGCGACGTCAAATGGATCGACCTCGATCACGACGGCAAGCGCGAGCGGATCAACGTGGAGGGCGTGTTCGTCTTCATCGGCTTCCGCCCCGTCGGCCGGCACCTGTTCAAGGATCACATCGATCACGACAAGAACGGTTACCTGATCACCGACCAGTACATGCGCACGAGCATTCCCGGCGTGTACGCGGCGGGCGACACGCGTGCCCAGCTCGCGAAACAGATCACCACGGCGGTCGGCGATGCGACGACCGCCGTGCTACACGCGGAGCGCTACATCGAAGAGCTCAAGGACATGGAGCGCGACTTCCCGACCGCGTCGCGCGAGGTCGTGGCCGAGAGCGCAGGCCGCGCGGATCTCCTCGCGTTCCAGCCTGGGGACGTCATCCTCCGCGAGGGCGATCCCGCCGACCGCTTCTACATGATCATCAATGGCCAGGCGCTGGCGACCGCGCGAGGTCCCGACGGGGCAGAGGCGCATCTCAACACGCTCGGCCCGGGCGACTACTTCGGAGAGATCGGCCTGCTCAACAATGCCCCGCGCATCGCCACGGTCCGGGCGAAGACCTCGCTCGAGGTCATGGCCCTCGATCGCGAGACCTTCGAGCGGCTCATCACGAGCTCGCAGGCGACCGAGGCCGAGGTGCGCCGGGTCGCGAAGGATCGCGAGGCCGAGCGCCTGGGCTAGGCGACCGGCAGCGCTCCTGTGGCAAGCCGCTTGACGTACCCGACGATCTCCCAGAGATCGAACGGCTTCTCCACGTAGGTCGCGATGCCGCGCTTGCGGAACTCGGCGGCGTTCTCGGCGCCGTTCGCGGTCTCGAAAAGGACGGGAATCTTCTGCGTTCGCGCGTCGCTTCGGAGGCGGTCGTAAAGCTCGAAGCCAGACATGCCCGGGAGGCGGATGTCGAGGACCATCACGTCCGGTGCGATGTGCTTGGTCGTCTCGAGGGCTTTCGTCGGGTCGGTGATGAGCACGGCGTAGTAGCCGGGCTCGTCGGAAATCGCGCCGGCGATGAGCTCGCCGATCGCCGGCTCATCCTCGACCACGATCACGACCTTTCGGTCGTTGCCTGTCGGCTGCTGGGGCACGGCGACCCTCCAGGGAGGGAAACGCCGCAGCATGGGTGCCCGGATTACCCGTCGTCATCGTTCCGACATGAGGACGATGCGGCTTTGCCGTATTGGCGAGGTCTCGGGGCCGGACACGGCAACTCGTTTGCGGCACGCTGGACGGAATGGCGGCCATCGAACGGAGCCGGGGCGAGACGAGCTTTATCGACGTGCTCGACCGCGTCCTGGACAAAGGCATCGTGATCGACGGATGGGCGCGCGTCTCCCTGATCGGCGTCGACCTCATGACCATCGATGGGTGGGCTGTCGTCGCGTCCATCCAGACGTACCTGCAATACGCGGACTCGCTTGGTCTCGAGCCGCGTGTGCCGACAAACCTGCCCCACGACCTCTCGCTCGCCTAGGTCGAACAGCTCACGAGTTGACCCGACACTCGTCGTTAGGGGACCGCCTCGTGACCAATGACGACCTCGTCTTCCGCCACCGTCAGCCGGGTCTGCCCGGAGTGGGCTGCGTTATTCCGCCGCTTCTCCGCTCGCTGCCGCAGGCCGTCGGCCGCGGCCGCCATGACGCCCGCGTCCACCCCGGCGGCCACGTCGGGTGCGCTTGGGGACCGCGGTCTCGGCCGCTGACGGCGTCGCTGCGGGTGCTGGCGCCCCAGTCGGCGGCTCGGTCCTAGCTGCAGCGGTTTCGGCCTGCGCCGGCTCGCTCGCCGCCGCGGCGATCGCTCGCACGGTCCCGTTGAGCTTGTCGAACTCGCCGAGAACGATCCGGACCTCCTGGTGCTCGTAGTCGATCACGTATCCGGCCTTGCTCCCGTGATCCTCAGCGCGCATCACGCCACGCTCGATCGCGCGCTTGATGTTCGATTCGAGGTTGTCGCCCTCGACGCGTGAGAGGAGCTCGGCGAAAAGCGCCGCGTTGACCCAGTCGACCCGCTCGCCTTTGGCGCGCGTCGAGCCCACGAAGTTGAAGAGGTGAACGAGCGAGGCGGCGGGCTGGCGCGCGTACACGACGAGCGGGTGACCCTCGGCCAGCCAGCACATCGTGATCTGGCGAGCGTCGCGCTCGACCTGCTCGGTCGCGATCGCACCCCGTTCCTCGGCGATGTTGAAGAGCGTCTCGAGCAGGAGGCGGCGCGCCGAGCGGCCTCTCGCGAGGCCCCCGGGTTGATCCGCGCGCGAGAGCGGGTCGAGAACGGCTTCGACCGCTGGGATGCGGCGAGTGTCCCTGCTGGTCACGGTGTCGATGCGGCGCAGCACGCGCACCAGGTGGAAGACGGTCTCGGCGACGAGCGGTGACTGCATGTTCGGCGCGAGCATCTGCTTGGCCTTCGCACGCGCGCGACCGGTGAGCTTCCCGAATACCGTGCCCTGGTCGATGCCTGCGTCGATGCGCTGCTCGAGAACGCTCGAGGCCTCCTTCTCGGAGAGCGGCACGACACTCGTGACGAAGTCGCCACGCGCCATCGACTGCTGATGGAGTGCGACGAGCTGGTCGAGCAGGAGGACCGCGAGCCGGCGCTGCTCCTTTTCGGATTCGGGCGAAGCGGTCGGCACCACCGCGGGCACGTGCGGCTCGGTGCGAGCTCGAACCGTGCGACCGCCACGCCGTTGCGGCCGCGCGGGGGCTTGGGGGGCGATCGTCTTGTCGATCTGCGTGTCGTCGGCGCGTAGGCCCGGGCGCGTCCACCGCGCCTGGGGTATCAGGTCCTCGAGCAGGAAAACGTCGTCACGCAGGTACGGGGAATCGCGCAGCTCGTTCGCGAGCGAACGATCCCCGGCGACGAGATACACGTGTTTGTCCTCGTCCTTGATCGCCTTGCAAAGCGCATTGAGGTCCCGGTCGCCGGAGACGATGAACCAGTAGTCGATGTCGGGCCGCTCCTTGTAGAGGAGCTTCAGTGCGCGGGTAATGAGCACCGCGTCGCTGCGGCCCTTGAGGATGCGGCCGCTCATGCGCTGCGCCACGGCGATGGGCTCCATGCCGGTGAACTCGAGCCCCATAAGGAGCGTCTCGTCTTGAGCCGCGACCTCCTGTCCGAAGATCGCGAGCTTCACCCGGACTGGCCCGAACTCCGCGGCTTTTTGCAGGATCGCCTGCAGGATCGAAAGCGTCGACGGCAGCGCGCCGGTCGTGTGCTGGCGAAGGGTGTAGTAGACGTTCTCCCAGTCAATGAGGAGAGCGACGTCAGGCAATAACTTCTCCGTATAGGCTCGCGTGCCGCCTGACTCGTTCGCGGATCGCGGAGTCTCACCGCGATCTCGCGCTCTGCTCTCCCTCGTCCGCTACCCCGGATTCCTTCCGGAGGATCGGCCGTGAGCGCGTTCCTCACGAACGCTGCAGCCGTCGCGCGCGCCGTTTTCGTTCAGTCTAGCGTCTTGTGTACCCCGTGACCATCACCCCCTCCCTCCTATCCGATCTCGTTTCGGTCGCATCCGCTCGTGGCGCGGGCTACGCGGACGCGCGCACGGTCGAGCGCGAGTACGAGCTCGTCAGCGTGAAGGACGGCGCGGTCGAGGGTGTGACGCGCTCGGCGGACCGGGGCATCGGCTTTCGCGTCCTCCATCGGGGCGCGTGGGGTTTCGCGTCCACGGACCGATCCGGCGAGGCGGCGCTGCGCGGTCTGGTGGACGAGGCGTTCCGCCGAGCCGACGCGTCCGCGACAGTCCACCGGCGTGAGGTGAAGCTCGCGCCCGTCTCGCCTCAGCGTGGCGAATACCGGACGAAGCTGCGGCGCGACCCATTCGAGGTACCGCTCGCGGAGCGCATCGACCATCTTCGCGCAGTGGACGCAGCGTCGATCGGCCCGAATGTGAAGACGCGCCGGTCGTCCATCGCGGCGTATCGGACGCGCAAGCACCTCGTCACCAGCGAAGGCACCGACGTCTCGCAGGAGATCATCGAAAGCGGCGCCGGGCTCTCGGTCCTTGCGGTGAAGGCCGGGGCGAAGCCCGCGCAACGCTACGACTCGCGCCTCGTGCGGCAGGCCGGCTGGGAGTTCGTAGAACATCTCGATCTCGTCGCGCGTGCGAAGCGCTACCGCGGCGACGCGGAAGCCACGCTCGACGCTCCACTCGCCACCGCGAAGCCGACGACGCTCGTCTTCACGCCGGAGTTCCTCGCGCTTCTCGTTCATGAGTCGTGCGGCCACCCGACCGAGGCGGATCGGCTTCTCGAATACGAGGTCGCGTTCGCGGGCACGACCTTCATGTGGCCGAACGCCCGCGGCACGCTTCGCTACGGATCGCGGCACGTCTCGATGACCGCGGACGCGACGATCCCCGGTGGCATGGGCACCTTCGGGTGGGACGACGACGGCGTGCCGGCGATGCGCACGAAGCTCGTCGACAAAGGGATCTTCGTCGGCTACCTCACCTCGCGCGAGACGGCGGCGGAGCTGGGTCTTCCTGTGGCGATCGGATCGGCTCGCGCCGAGGGGTGGCAGCACTTCCCGATCGTGCGCATGGTGAACGTGAGCCTCGACCCGGGAGACGTCCGTTACACCGAGCTTCTGGGGGGCGTGGAATCGGGACTGCTCCTCGAAGCACCGGCGTCCTACTCGCTCGACGACAAGCGCCAGAACTTCCACTTCTCGACACAGTCCGCGCGCGTCATCCGCAACGGGGCACTCGAGGGCTACGTGCGGGGCGTCGCCTTCCAGTCGCTCACGCCCGACTTCTGGGGCCGCTGCGACAGCGTTGCGGACGACTGGGAGCTGCACGGCTTCCTCTCCTGCGCCAAGGGCGAGCCGCTTCAGCTCATGCGCGTGGGCCACGGTGCGGCGCACGCCCGTTTCCGCGACGTCCCGATCGAAGTCCAGCCGTGATCCTGCGCGGTCCCGACGAGCTGCTGTCGCCGCTCCGCGAGGCGCTGCGCGATGCACCCGCGGACGAAGCGGACATCCACCTGCATCGTCGGCGCGCGGCGATCACGCGCTACTCGCACAGCTCGATCCACCAGAACGCGCTCTCGGACGAGACCCACGTGCGCGTCCGGGCGATCGTCGGACGGGCGGTCGGCGTCGTCGAGAGCAACTCGCTCGCCGTCACCGATCTACGCCGGTCGCTCGCGGGCGCGGCCGAGCTCGCCAGGGCGAGCCGACCGGACGATGGGTGGCCAGGGCTCGCCGATCCCGAGACCGTGACCAAGCCTCACGCCTTCGATGAGGCGACCGCGACCGCGGGCGCTGCGGACCAGGCGGCGGCCATCGCGCACATCTGCCGAGGGCTGCGTAGCGGGATGCGCGCGGCCGGGACGTCGCAACACGAGCTCACCGAGGACGCGGTCGCGAACACACGCGGGGTCGCGCTCTATGCGCGCGGCTCGCTGGCCTACTTGCGCGCGCTCGTGCAGAGCGACGTCGGCTCGGGATATGCCGAGGACCTCGCGTGGCGTGCGGGCGAGCTCGATCCCGCGGGGGTCGCGGCGCGGGCCGTCGAGAAGTGCGCTCTTGATCGGGACCGCAGCGAGCTCGCCCCAGGCGACTACGAGGCGGTCTTCGAGGAGCTTGCCGTCGCCGAGATCCTGCGGATCGTCTCCCTGACCGGGCTTGGCGGCCAATCGGTCAAGGAGGGCCGTTCGTTCATGACCGGCCGCATCGGCGAGAAGGTGACCGGCGAGGCATTCACGCTCGTCGAGGACGCGCTCGATCCGCGCACGCTCGCGATCCCCTTCGACGTGGAGGGGACGCCGAAGCGGCGCGTGACGCTCGTCGAGCGCGGCGTCGCGAAGGGACCGGTCTACGACCGCACCTCGGCGAAGGCGATGGGCACGCGCTCGACCGGCCACGCCGCGGATCCTTCGCGCTACGCGACCGGCGGACATGCGGCGAACCTCACGATGGCGGGCGGCGCCGCATCGCGTGACGAGCTCGTGCGCGCGGTGTGCCGCGGGATCCTCATCACGCGCTTCCACTACACGAATACGCCCGACCCGCGCGCGGCCACGATGACCGGCACCACGCGCGACGGCACGTTCCTCATCGAGGACGGCAAGATCACGCGCGCGCTCGCGAACGTCCGCTACACGATGAGCGCGCTGGAGCTCTTCGCGGGTATCGAGCTGCTCGGCGCGCAGCGATTGGCGCGCGATTGGTGGAGCTCGAACGGGATGGGCTCGGTCGTGTGCGTCGTCCCGCCGATGAAGGTCCGCCGAGCGACGATCACCGGCTCGAGCCCGCGTTAGCGCGGTTTCGCCGACGGCGTGCGCGGACGCTCAGATGGTCACTGCGGATACTCCCCAGCCGCGAGGCCCTGGAGGTAGCGGATGATCTCCCACCGCTCGGTCTCGCTGAGCTTCGGCTTTCCGGTCGTCTCGTCGACCGCCCCCCACGCGGGCATCGCGGTCGATGCCACGCCGTCGCTGATCCAGTAGAAGAGCTCGCCCGGCGCGTGCTGCGGGACGTGGACCTGCAGGTTGAAGGGACGCGGCACGAGGGTGAATGCGGCCGGTCCGTCGCCGAGCCCCCTCGGCCCATGGCAGACGGCGCAGTTGGTCTGGTAGAGGGCGCGTCCCGCGGCTTTCGTCGCGGGATCGTTCGGTGTCGGGTCCTGCAGGAAGCGCGCGGTGAACGGCACCGGCGGCGTCGGGATGTTCGGCGCGACGGTGTACGCGAGCCCGAGGTCGACGACGATGAGCGCGGCGAGAAAGCCGCCGCTCACCGCGAACCTGCGCCAGTACCCGTGCCGGAGCCAGGTGACGAGCGCGACGACGGCGAAGACCGCCCCGCCGACCGCGAGCACGATCGCGAGCTGCTCGAGACCCTGCCGCGAGATCGGGAACGTCACTACCGTTGAGGGGGCTGTGCCCCCTCAGACCCCCGCGGGGGCCGGGGGGCAGCGCCCCCCGATCGCTTCTTCTCCTTGCGCGTCGACCACCACCAGAGGCCGGCGAAGAGCACCAGCGGCACACCGAGCTCGAGGATCTCGTCGAGCCAGGTGCCGGTGACGCCGTGCGCCGGATACGCGCCGGCAAATTGGATGAGCGCCGCAAGGATCATCGCGATACGTCGAGGCTATACGTCCCCTGGGCTTCGTTGCCGACGGCGATCGTGATCTGCCACTTGCCCGCGTCGAGCGCCGCGATGGCGAACTCGTACCGGCCAGGACCCAGAGTCGTCGGGTCTTCCTTGCCGTCGATCGGCGCCTGCTGCGCCGGCCCCGAGAACGTCGCGTGGAGCGATTTCCCAGTCACGGGATTTCCGGTCCTGCCATCGATGAGGACGACGAAGAGGTTCACCGGGGCGCCCGCCTGAGGAGTCGCTGGATCGGTGAAGACGATCGCGGTGTAGGTGCCGATCGTGAGGACCTGCGAGTTGGAGCCGGTCCCTGCCGCGGCGGCGCCGACCGGGAAGGTGAAGATCGTGCTGACGTCCTCCCGGCCCGCGATCCGCACGATCGCCTGGAGTCGCCAGGTCCCGAACATCGACGCCGGGCTGCCGTCGGCGACGTACTCGCCCGGCGCGCGCTCCGCCGCGACGAGCTCCTGCTCACCCATGTCGTGCTCGACCATCGTGAAGCGGAACGCGACCTTCTCCGCGCCGGTCACCGGCGCGAGCCCCTGATGCACGCGCAGCACGAAACGGTTTCGACCCGGCTGCCCTGTCGCGATGAGCATCTCGAGACGCAGTCCCGAGACGTGCTGCGTCTGATCGAAGGCCGCGGCCGAGAGCTGCGCCGGCGGCGCGAACGCGGTGAGGAAGGAGGCCGCGACGAGGATCACGATGAAGATCGCCGTCTCGGCCACCGTGTCGCGGACGAGCGCGGCCCGCGCGCGCAGTCCCGCGCGAAGCCGGGGACCCCAGCGAAAGAGGTTGAAGGCTCCGATAACGAGCGCGACGGCGACGAGGACGATCTTGACCGCGAGCGCGATCCCGTACGGCGTCTCGTAGAGGTCCTCGACGAGCACGAGCCGGTCGAAGGCCTGCAGCGTCCCCGCGGTGATGAGGATGGCGATCGCGACGAGCGCGGTGAGCGAGAAGCGCAGGACCGTGGCGCCGAGCGCGCGTGCGTCGTTGGCGCGCTCGTCGCGGTCGACCAGCAACACGCACCAGAGCAGCGCCACGACGCCGCCGCTCCACACCGAGACCGACAGGACGTGCGCGAAGTCGAGCACGATGTCCTTGAGCGAACCGATCGCCGTCGCGTGTGAGACGAGCGTCGCGGTGAGCGCCGCGCTTATTCCCGCGGCCAGCGCGACCATGCGGCGGGGACGGAACGTCGCGAAAGGTCCGAGGGTCACCGTGCCGCCGCCGGCGATCGCTCCCACCGGACGCATCAGCGCGAGCCACGGCATCGACGCGGCCGCGGCGAGGACGAGACCTGCGAGCGCTCGCGTGGCGAGCATCGCACCGAGCCGCGGGGGGAGCTTGCCGCCCTGATCGACCACCAGCGCGAGCGATCCCGCGACAACGAGGGTGCCGGCGATGCCCAAGAGCAAGGACTCGCGTCGCGGATCGATGCCCGGCGGCGCGATGAAGAGGACGAAGAAGGCCGTGCCGAGGCCGAGCGCGATCCCGGCATAGGAGAGCGCGCGGCCGGCGACCTCGAGCGGCGACGGCGGCGGCGCGGCGTCGGGGACGTCTTTGATGGCGGGCAGCGGACCGTTGCCGACGACGAAGGCGAAGCTGCCTTTGGTGGTGTGTCCGTCGACCGCGCTCGTCGCCGTCCACGCGACGGTGTAGCCGCCCTCGGCGATCGGCTCGAGCGAGACCCTGAGCCCGTTCGGGTCGCCGCTGAGCGCGACGTCGCCTTTGTCGTGGCGCTTTCCCGCGGTGTCGAGCACCTGGATCTCGCTGCCTTTCGGGTCGGGCTGCTCGCTGAACTCGATGCGGACTTCCGTCGGCGCTTTCACCAGACGCGCGTCGGACGCCGGGTTCGATCGGACATAGTTGGCGTGCGCGTCTGCGACGCCGCCGCCGAGAGCGATGCCGGCGAACGCGCAAAGCAATGCGACGGTGATGCGGCGCATCAGCGGCGTCGCATCACCAGGCCGCCTGCCGAGAGAAGGAGCGCGACGGCCGCCAGAACGACGCCCGCGATGACGAGGGTCTGCAGCTGATCGAGTCGCGCCGCGAGATCGTTGTTCGCGACGAGCTTGTTCGGGTACTGCAGCGGATCGGTCGACTCGATCGAGCCGAAGCGGTTCGGTCCGGACTCGAACTTCTCGTCGATGTTCATCGTGCCGACCATCCCGGTGATGTGGAAGGTGTAGTCGCCGACCTTCGTCGGGACGACGTAGCCGGTGTAATGCCCGGGCTGGCCGAAGCGCGCCGCGATCGTCAGCGGCTGTGCCTGCGAGGTCCCGCCGTAGGTGAGGTCGGCCTTGAGCGTCTTGTCGAGGCCCTCGACCGGCTTGGCGCCGCTCGTCTCAGTGACCGTGAGGTCGAGCGAGTTGAGTAGGTTGATGTATGCGGGCTCGTTGATCCAGCCCACCACGAAGGTGTACGGACCAACGGTCCGCCGCTCGTGGCCGAGCGCGACGTTGGCGTTCAACGCGAAGCTCGATACGACGACGGCGAGCGCTGCCATCGTCGCGACTGCACGCGACATAGATAGGACCCTCCTAGGTCTAACTCGTGCGAACGCGAGGAGGGTCTAGGTGCGGGGCGGTCCCAGAAGGAGCGGACTGCTCCAGAGCGCGTTCGCGATGGGTGCTACAGCGACGTGCGCGGCCGGACGCCGCGCAGGGCGCGGCAGTCGCGGCCATCCGCTGACAAGGAGCGCCATCACGAGAAGCGCGACGTCTGTCGTGAGGGGCGAGAGGCTCGAGAACTTCGGGCCGCGGTCGAGGAACTGCTGCAGCCGCATCACGAAGATGGGAAAGCGGTAGGCCGCGAGCAGGTGGTCGTGGAAGATCGGCGTTCCCGGCGGGTCGACGTGGGGCGCGACCACAAGACCGGAGCCCGCCAGGGTCGCGCCGGTCACCGCCAGCGAGAAGATCGCGATCGCGCAGGCGCGGAGCAACACCTCTTCAAGAGGATACGGCGGGACCTTGCCGCCGGAGGGCGTCAGGCCTCGGTCAATGCCTCAGCCAGCGCACTCGCGGCAGAGACCGACCACGGCGGAGTGCGCGAGGTCGGCGCTGAAGCCGTGCTCGCCCTTGAGTCGCTTGGCGAGGGGTGCGAGCACGCTCATGGAGATCTCCTCCTCGGACCCGCAGCGGCGGCAGACAAGATGGCCATGCTGCGGGGAGTCGGCGCGACGCCAGCGCGTGACGCGATCGTCGAGGTGGGTGTGGGTGACGTATCCCAGTCGCTCGAGCGCCTCGAGGTTGCGGTAGACGGTGGAAGGATCGATCTGCGGATAGCTGGCGCGGATCGAGCGCGCGATCTCCTCGGCGGTGATGTGGTGACGAGCGCGACGGAGCGCGTCGAGGACCAGGCGCCGCTGCACCGTCATGCGCATCCCCTTCGCGCGGATGTCGTCGGCGACCGTCACCGCGCCAGCGTGCCGCAGTTGCGAGCGTGTTGCAAGAGGACACTATTGCGGTAAGTTGCGATAGTCTTCCTGAGGTGGACCTCGGGTCGTTCACGCTTCTGCTCGGGATGGCCGCGCTCGGCTTCCGGCACGGTTTCGACTGGGACCACATCGCCGCGATCACCGACATCACGAGCACGACCACCGCGAGTCACAGCGAAGCGGACGTGCCCGCGACCGCTCCGATGCCGTCGCACGGCCACTCCGCCGGGGAGCTGCGCGGCCATCGGCACGCGCATGCCGCCTCGGGTCCCGGCGCGATGCACGTCCTCGCGGAGTCGCGCTTCGCACACGAGGAGCGTCACGCCGTCGGCCTCGCGACGCTCTACGCGCTCGGGCACGCCTCGGTCGTCACGGTCCTGGGCATCGCGGCCCTCGTTCTCGGCGCCGTGCTTCCTGGGTGGGTCGATCCGATCCTTGAGCGCGTCGTCGGGGCGACCCTTGTTCTCCTCGGCGCGTGGGTCCTGTACTCGGTCGTGCAGTACCTCCGCGGAAAGGGCGAGTTCCGGCTGCGCAGCCGCTGGATGCTCGTCTTCGACCTCGTGCGAAACGGCTGGGACGCGCTGCAGGCCCGCATCCACGGCCACGAGCACACCCCGTCCGCGCACTCCACCCAGTACGGCCCCCGCACCGCGTTCGGCGTCGGGATGATCCACGGGATCGGCGCGGAGACCGGCTCGCAGGCGCTCCTGCTCGCTGGAGTCGCCGGCGTCACCGGGACCACCGGCATCGTCGTGCTTCTCGCCTTCGTGGTCGGGCTGCTGGCGTCGAATACGCTCGTCGCGGTCGTCAGCGCGTCCGGGTTCATCGGCGCCCAGCGCCTGCGCACCGTCTACGTGGTCGTCGGCTTCGCGGCGGGACTCGCCAGCCTCGTGATCGGCACGATCTTCCTGATCGGAGTGGGGACCGCTCTTCCCGATCTCCAGGAGATCCTCTTCGGCGGTCGCGTCCAATAACCAAACGCGGCCTTACCCTCGATCCATGCGCGCTCTCCTCGCCGGCGTGGTCCTGCTCGGAGCCTGCACGTCCTCCGCGCCGGTGACGCCCGTCCCGAGCAGCGACCTCGTGCTGCCGACCACGGTCCCGAACGGGCGCGTCGAGGTCGTGTTGAAGCGCGGCTACTCCGTCGGCGAGACCGTCCGCGCGGGGATCCGCCTCCTGCCCGCGAATGGGACGCTGCGTGGACCGATTGGCCCGTTCATCCAGGCGAGCGGCTTCCACGGGACGGCGACGGTCCGGCATCTTGTGATCGCGCCGGTCACCGCGAGTGCCGGGCCGGCGATGGTGGACGTGAGCTGGGACATGCGCGACGACACCGGGAAGGCAGTGGGGTCGGACGACTATAGCCTGGTCTTCGACGTCGTCGACGACGCTGGCCGGACCACGACGGTCGGCGCGACGTTACAGGTCCGCTGACCCTCCGCTGGCGACCGCCGCGGAGGCGGCTTCGTCAGCACGCGCCGAATGGATCGCGCGGAGCTGGCGCCGCCGCGGACCAACGACGAAACGTGCCAGCAGGTAGCAGGCGAAGCTGAGCGACGTGACGAAGACGCTCACCGGAGCATTCGTCGCAAGCGAAAGGAGGATCCCCCCGAGCACGCAGAAGACCGCGATCCCCACGCTCCACGCGACCGCGACACCGGGCCGCGGCGTCAAACGCTCCGCCGCCGCGCCCGGGGTGATGAGCAGCGTGAGGATGAGCAGCACGCCGACGACCTGAATTGCCTCGGCGACCGCCGCCGCCATGATCAAGAGAAAGACGACCGCGAGCGCACCGACCGGCACCCCGCGGGCCTCCGCGACCTCTGGATCGACCGTCGCAAAGGTCAGCGGGCGATACACGAATGCGAGCGCCGCGATCGTCACGAGACCGATCGCGACAAGCAAGACGACGTCGCCTCGGCTCACGCCGGTGATCGTGCCGAAGAGGATCGCGAACGCCTGGTTGGCGTAGCCCTTGTAGAGCGTGATGAAGAGGACGCCCAGTCCGAGCCCGAATGCCATGACCACGCCGACGACTACGTCCCGGCCTCGCGCGCGCACGCCGAGCGCCCCGATGAAAATGGCGGTCACCGCCGTCCCGGCGAGGAGACCGAGCACTGGCGAGAGCCGCAGCAGGATGAAGCCGGCCGCGCCGGTGAACCCGAGCTCCGAGAGGGCGTGCACCGCGAACGACATGTTTCGCGTGACGACGAATCGGCTCACGATCCCGGAGACGACGGCGATGACGAGCCCGGCCGCGATCGCGTTCTGAACGAAGTCGTACGCGAGCAGCGCGACGACCTGGTCCATCAGTGCGGCTCCACCGCGACCGGGACGTGATGCGGCTCGTCGAGGTTGAATCCGGACTCGGTCGACTCACCGACGACGAGGATCCTTCCATGCACCCGGACGACGTCGACGTGTGACCGGTAGAGCGCGGACATGCGCTCGGAGGTGAGCACCTCGTCCGGGCTGCCGGCCGCCCAGCGCCCGTTGACCACGAAGACGACCTGGTCGACGAGGTGGAGCACCGGATTCACATCGTGCGTGACGAAGAGCACGGTGCCGCCGGTCCGCTTCTGCCAACCCGCGATGAGCTCGGTGATCGTTTGCTGGTAGCGCAGGTCGAGGTTCGCGAGCGGCTCGTCGCACAGGAGCATGCGGGGATCGCCGACCAGCGCCTGCGCGATTCGTAACCGCTGCTGCTCACCGCCGGAGAGTTGCCCGATCGGCGCGTCGGCGTAGGTCTCGGCCTCGACCGAGGCGAGGGCGCGCGCGACTTGTGCGCGCACGCTGGGATGGGGAAGACCGAACCCCCAGCGATGGCCGTCGATCCCGAGCCGCACGAGGTCCCGACCGCGGAACGCGAGATCGGGGTCGAAGTCGGAGCGCTGCGGGACGTAACCGATCCCCGGATCGCCTCGGCGCGGCGCGTGGCCGAGGACCTCGATCCGCCCCGACGATGGCGTGACGAGGCCGAGGATCGCCCGCAGCAGCGAGGTCTTGCCCGATCCGTTCGGACCGAGGATCGCCACGAACGCGCCTGCTGCGACGTCGAGCGAAAGATCGCTCCAGATGACGCGCTGCCCGTAGGTCAGCGTGACGCGATCGAGCCGGACCGGAAGATCGGTCACCAACGCAGGCTAGCGCGCGGTGCGGAGCAGGCATTCCACCTACTTCGCGAGCGCCTTCTCCAGATCGTCGAGCTGCGCAAGCTGCCACTCCGCGAACGTCTTGAGTGCGGCCGGGATCGTCTCCGCGACGCCGACGATCGGCACTCCACTTTTTTCCGCGAGGTCGTGGACCTGCTGTGTGATCGGGGACGTGACCTGACTGTTGTAGAGAAGAGCCTTCACCTTCTTGCTCGTGATGAGGTCGCGCTCCGCGGCGACGTCGCCCGGCGCGGGATCGGTCCCGGACTCGATCGCCTCCATGAAGGCCGGCGGAGTGAGCACCTTGAGGCCGATCGCGTCGGTGAGATAGCCCGCGACGTTCTCAGTGAAGGCGACCGGCGTTCCGGTGTACTTGGTCTTGAGGGCCGCGATCTTGTCCGAGATCGCTTTGAGCCCGGCGAGGTACTTCGCTTTCTGCGCCGCGAAGTAGCCGGCGCTTTGCGGATCGAGCTTGGAGAGGGCGTCGGTCGCTGCGTCCGCGACCTTGGGCATGGTGGCAGGGTCGTACCACACGTGAACGTTGACATCGTCCTTCACGCCAAGCAGGTCCTGGACGTTGATCACGATGCGGTCCGGCTTGGTCGACGCGCCGATGAGCCTGTCCATGAAGTCGTCGTAGCCGATGCCGTTGACGATGACGAGCTTCGCGTCTGCGACCTGCTTCGCGGCGGCGGGGCTCGCCTCGTACTCGTGCGGATCGGCGTTCGGGTCGTTGAGGATGCTCGATGCGCTCACCCGAGATCCGCCGATCTGCGCGAGCAGGTCGGCGTAGAAGTTTTCGGTGCCCAGGACCGCGATCACAGTTCCCGAGCCCGTCCCTGCGGGCGCCGGCGACGCGCAGGCGCCGAGGGCGAGGACCAAGGCGGCGACGGTTGCGCTTCGCAGATGCGTGAGCCGGCTGCGCACACTGGCCTCCGACACAGATGAGACTGGGTCTCAACCTATTCCTAGATGAGACCCAGTGTCAAATAGCGTCGGAGCCGCGTACTCTGGGTTGGTGAGCGCCATGTCGGTGCAGACGCGCCTGGCGGCTGGTGGGCGCCGGCGCACCGAACAGCGGCTCGTCGTGGCTGAGGCGCTGGCCTCCGCGAAGCGGGCGCTTTCCGCCCAGGAGCTCTACGAGCGCATCCGCGCCACGCATCCGTCGATCGGGCGGGCGACGGTGTACCGCGCACTCGAGGCGCAGGTCGAGGACGGCATGGCCAGCCGCTTCGAGCGGGAGGGCCACATCTCTGCGTACATCGCCTGCGATCCGGAGCATCACCATCATCTCGTGTGCACGAATTGCCAGCGTGTCGAGGACGTCGCCGAGGACGTCGTCGCCCCGCTCCTTGGGACGGTGGGCCGCCGTCACGATTTCAAGGTCGATCACGCGGCGCTCGACTTCTACGGCCTTTGCGCGAGTTGCCGCCGGCGGGCTCGCTAGACCCGCTCGCCGATCCAGCTGAGCGCGTTTCGTACGAGCGCCTCGCCATTCGCGTCGACCCACGCGCTTGTAAAGAGCGCGCGCCCGGCACGCGGTCGCACGTCGTCGGGCGTCGCGAGGCCGGCGCGGAAGCGGCCGACCCAGTGCGCGAAGCTGATCGCGGCACGTAGCCGAAGCAGTGCCGGGACCGCCGCCAGCTCGCTCGGATCGAGCCGCAAAACGGCCGAGTACGCGCGCCCGAAACGATCGCATTCGCCGAGCGCGTCCGCATGCGCCGGGAATCGATAGAGGGCCACAGCGAGGTCCATCGCGCGAACGTCGATGCCGGAGTGCTCGAAGTCCAGCAGCCCGGCGATGCGCCCGTCGCGCACGAGGGTGTTCCCGAATGCGAAGTCGCCGTAGGTGACCTGCTGGGGCAACGATTTGTACGCCGGGGCGGCAAGCTCGGTCGCGAAGATCAGGGCGTCGGCGAGGTCGTCGGAACGCTCGAGCCGAAATGCCTCATCCCTTGCGGCCTCCTCGAGATCGGTCACGAGCGGATGCATGCGCGAAGGATCGCCATCGAACGCCGGCGGGTGATGGTCGAAGCCGGGGAGCTCGCCCATGGCGGCGTCGAGCTCCGCGAGCGCGGCCGCGGCCACCGAAAGATACGCGCCGCCGTCTTTGGGCAGGGGATCGCCGCCGATGCGCGCGAAGAGCGCCGCAAGCCGGCCATCGACGGTCCGCAGCGTGTCGCCGTCGTCGCTTGCGAGCGGCCGGGGCACCTCGAACGAAAGCCCGGCGCCGGCGAGGCGCCGCAGCAGCTCGTGCTCGAAACGCTGCTGCCCGGCGTCGGCGACGTTGGTGTAGACGCGCAGCACGTACTCGCCGGCCGCGCAGCTCACGAAGCGCGTGATGTTCTGATAGCCGCCCTCGGTCGGCGAGTAGGCGCGCGGACGTGGCAAGCGCCAGAGATCGAGGATCGCATCGAGATCGAGAGCGCTCACGGATGACTGGCGCGCTCGATCCGCTGGCGGTCCTCGCTCTCCAGCTGGAACGTCGAGTGCTCGATGTCGAAGTCGCCGCGCAGACAGGTCTCGAGGTCGTCGAGCACGACACCCGGATCGGTGCCCGCGCGCAGGACCACGTGCGCGGAGATCACGTTCACGCCGCTCGTGATCGTCCAGACGTGCAGGTCGTGGACGTCTTTCACCCCGCCGCACTCGAGAACGTGGCGGCGCACGACGTCGAGGTCGACGTCGCGCGGCGTCGCCTCGAGGAGGATGTCGAGCGCTTCGCGCAGGAGCGACCACGCACGCGGGACGATGAGCGCGACGACGAGGAAGGCCGCGAACGTGTCGGCGAAGAGCCGCTGAAAGACGAGCGCCGCGATCGCCGACACGAGCACCGCGCCGGACCCGACGAGATCCGAGACCACATCGAGGTAGGCAGCGCGCACGACGAGCGATCGGCCGGGGTCGCGCAGGAGGAAGAGCGTCGCGACGTTCGCGGCAAGGCCGAGCGACGCAACGGGGATGACCAGCCGGCTGTCGACGGCGAACGGCTCTGAGAATCGGCGGATGCCCTCGAGGAGAACGACGATGGCGACGACGAGAAGCAGCACCGTATTGAGGACCGTCGCGAGGATCTCGAGGCGGAGCAGGCCGTAGGTGCGGCGCTCGGTCGTTGGGCGGGCGGCGAGCCACACGGCCAGCGCGGCAATCCCGAGCGCGACCGCGTCGATGAGCACGTGGAACGACTCGGCCAGGAGCGCGAGGCTGTTGGACGCGATCGAAAACACCGCCTCGACCGCGAAGAGGGCGATCGCGACCGCGAAGGCGATGAGCAAGCGGGCCCGCTGATCGAGAGCAAGTCGCACCGCGCGCAACGGTACAATTGCGGTTGATGGGGGCTCTGTTCCCCCTCAAGACCCCCCGCGAAGTTGGAGGCCCCTTTTTGGCGCAGATCACCCCTGAGATGACCATCTCGAGCGTCGTCGACCGCTGGCCGGACACGGCGCGGATCTTCGCGCGCTACGGGCTCTCCTGCGCGTCGTGCGCGATCTCGAAGAGCGAGACGATCCGCGCCGGCGCGACCGGGCATGGCGGCGGGCGCGTGAACATCGAAGAGCTCATGCGCGACCTCAATCACTTCGCGGACAGCGGCAAGCTCCCCGACAACCTTCCGGCGGCCAACGCCACCGCGGGCATGGGCGGGATGAAGATGCGCGGCATGGCCGAGCAGAAAGGCGTGAAGCACGTCATCGCGGTGATGTCGGGCAAGGGCGGCGTGGGAAAATCGCTCGTCGCCGGCCTGCTCGCCGTCGGACTCACCCGGAGAGGCTTCCGCATCGGGGTGCTCGACGGCGACATCACCGGTCCGTCGATCCCGCGGATGTTCGGCGTGCGCGAGAAGCCGCCGGTCGCCCCCGACGGCAAGTCCCTCATGCCGCCGCGCTCGCGTGGCGGCATCCCGGTCATGTCGATGAACCTGCTCCTGCCCGACGAGGGCGAGGCCGTGATCTGGCGCGGGCCGATGGTCTCCGGGGCGATCCGCCAGTTCTTCAGCGACGTGCAATGGGGCGAGCTGGACTATCTCATCGTCGATCTGCCGCCGGGCACGAGTGACGCGCCGCTCACGGTCATGCAAGCACTCCCGATCGACGGCGTCGTCCTCGTCACCACGCCGCAAGCCCTCGCCGCGATGATCGTGACCAAGGCGGTGAAGCTCGTGAAGCAGCTCGGCGGCGACATCCTGGGGATCGTCGAGAACATGGCCTACGTACGCATGCCCGACGGCTCACAGAACGAGGTGTTCGGCCCGTCGCAAGGGCTCAAGCTCGTGATCGCGTCGAACGCGCCGCTCATGGGCAAGCTCCCGATCGATCCCGAGATCGCGCACCTTTCCGACGTCGGGCAGATCGAGTCCTATGACTCGCCTGAGTTCGAGGAGCTCGTGAACAACTTCCTCTCGGTCGCTCCGGAGAAACACCCGCAGGTCCCGGTCGCATAACCATCGAGCGGATCACGCTCGCCGAGGCGCGCCGCCTCGCGGTCCACGCGCAGCTCCTCGACGGACTGCCGCGCGCGACACCGGCCTCGATCCTGAAGGCGGTCACGCATCTCGGATACCTGCAGCTCGATCCCACGAACGTCGTCGCCCGCAACCACCTCCTCGTCCTTTGGAGCCGCTTCGGCAGCTTCCGCCTCGACGACTTCGATCGTCTGATGTGGCGGGACCATTCGCTCTACGAGACGCTCTCGTACATCCTGCCGACCGCCGATCGGGCGATGCACCTCGTTCGCGCCCGCGCGGCCGCGCGTGGCGAGTTTCCGATGCATGTGCGGATGAACGCGTGGATGAGACGGAACGCGAAGCTCCGCCGGCACGTGCTCGGGCGGCTGCGGCGCGAAGGGCCGCTGCCGGTGACGGCTTTCGAGGATCGGGCGATTGATTCGTGGACGTCGAGCGGATGGACCAGCGACCGGAACGTCTCGCAGATGCTGTCGTTCCTCATGCGGCTCGGCGACGTGACGATCGGTGCCCGCGCGAGCGGACGGCGGGTGTTCACGCTCGCGAGGACGTGGCTGCCGAAAGTGCGCCCGCTGACGCGGCGACAGGCCGCGCTCGTCGCGACGGAGCGCGCCCTCCGCGCGATGGGGATCGCGACGTTGCAGCAGCTCCGGCGCTACTACGCCCTCGGCTACTTCGTGACGGCCGACGCGCTGCGCCACCTCGAGCGCAGCGGCGCCGCGCGCCGCATCACAGTCGAAGGTCTCTCAGGGGACCACTTCGTTGCGGGCGGACCAGAGGGCGACGGCGAGCGTACGACGCTGCTCTCTCCGTTCGACAGCCTCATCATCGATCGCACCCGCACCGAGGCGCTCTTTGGCATGCGTTACCGGATGGAGATCTACGTGCCGAAGCATCTCCGCAAGCGCGGATTCTGGGCCATGCCGATCCTCCATCGCGACCAGCTCATCGGCACCGTCGACCCGCGCGTGGACCGCGAGCGCGGCGTCATGGAGGTCGTGACGTTCCATCTCGAGGTTGGCGCACCGCGGGAACGAGCGACCCGGCGCGCGGTCGAGGCCGCGGTGGAAGACCTCGCGACCTTCGCCGGAGCGCGCGACGTCGTCTGGCCGAGGGGGATCGCTTCCTCATACTCCTCGCGGTGATCGCACGGGCTCGCACCCACGCGGGCGCGATCTGGCTCCTCGCGGCGACGATGGTCGCGAACGTCCTCGGCTACGGCTACCAGGTGGTGATGGCGCGGCTCCTGCGCCCCGAGGATTACGCGATCCTCATCGCGCTCTTCGGCATCCTGATCCTCGAATCGATTTCGAGCCAGGTGATCCAGTCCGCGACCGCGAAGCTGACCGCACAGTACCGGGCGCGCGAGGACGAAGCCGCACTTCATGCGTTCGTGCGCCGCTGGGCGGTCCGCGTGCTCCTCGGGGTTGCCGCGCTCGCGCTCGCGATCGTCGTCGTGTCGGGCCCGATCTCGAGCGGGCTCGCCCTTCCGCTCGTCACCGTGGTGCTCCTGGGCGTCTCGCTCTTCTTCGCCGCGCTCCTTACGTTCGCCATCGGTCTCCTGCAAGGGCTCGCGCGATTTGGGTGGATGGGCACGGTGCTCATCGCGCAGGCCGGCGCGCGCCTCGTCGCGGGAGTCGCCCTCGTGCTCGCCGGTGCGGGTGTGATTGGCGCGTTCGTCGGCGCGACCTCCGCGATCGCCTTGAGCGTCGCGGTCGCCGCGGTCCCACTGCTGGGACTGTTCCGCGCCGCGCGGGGGGCGACCGCGACGATCGCGCTCGGCGCGGCCGAGACGAGGTTCTTCGCGTGGGCGGCACTGGTGCTTCTCGCGTACGCCTCGCTCACGAACGTCGATGCTGTGCTCGCGCGCTCGGTGCTCGTGCCGGATCAGGCCGGCGCGTATGCCGGCGCGGTGACGCTTGGGAAGATCGTTCTTTTCGCGCCGATCGCGGTGGGATTCTTGCTGCTCGAGCGGACCTCACGCGGTCACGCGCGCGGCGAGCCGACCGAGCGCGCGCTCTTCTTGGCCCTCGCGTTCGTGCTCCTCACGAGTGGCGTCGTCGCGCTCGCGTACGTCGTCGCTCCCGCGTTCTTCGTCGGCATCGTCGTCGGGGACCAGTACCCGCAGACCGTCGCCGTCGCGCCGATCTACGGGATCGCGGCGCTCGGCAACGCCCTGCTCAACCTTTGGGTCAGCTATTTCGTGGGGCGCGGTGAGATGCGGGTCGGCGTGGGTCTGGCTGCCGCGGTAGTCGTCGAGATCGCGCTCCTGCTGCTCGCCGCGACGGATGCCGTTTCAGTCGCGCGGATCGTGCTGGGCGTCGCCGTCGCCACGCAGACTGCGGCCGTCGTCATGTTCATCTTCGAGCGCTCTCGTGCGGCCAAGGCGCCCGTCGCATTGACCCCTCGCTGACACGTTCGGCCGCTACCCTCAGCCCTTCGATGACCTCCAATACCCTGCTGCGTGCCGCGCTTGTCCTCACCGCGACCGGGATCGTCTCGGCGTCGAGCGTGCGCCACGCGATCGACGAGGGCGGCACGGATCTGCCCTTCGCGATCGGCTACGCCTTTTACCTCGCTCTGATCCTCATCGCGACTCCACTGCGCCCGCCGCGCTGGGCCGCGCCGCTCGGGTTCGCGCTCGTGGCCCTCACCTACGTCGTCGCCGTGCTAACGCTCCAAGGCAACGCCGTCGCGATCGCGCTCTACGTGGTCGCCGCATATCTCGGATACCTCGCGACACCCGCGATGTTCCGGCCGCTGACCGTGGCGGCATTCGCGCTCTGGACTCCCGCGCTCCGCTTCTTCGGACCGGAGCCTCTCGCCGGCCAATTCCCGCCGATCCTCGCTCTCGCGTCCGTGCTCGCGCTGTTCAACCTCGTCGCGGCGCTGCTCGATCGCTCCACGCAACAGCCCGAGGAGCGACTGCGTCGGATCGGACTCGGTCTGTTAGCGGTCGCCTCGGTCGCGACGGTGGTCGAGCGTCACCTCGTCGTCGAGTCGATCGGCATCGCACCCGACGACGTGATGGCGCTGGTCATCGTCGGCACGTTGCCGCTGCTCTCCGTCGCGCGGCTCCGCCCGGCGACGCGCGACGCGCTCGCGACGGGACTCGCGCTCGCGGCGTTCTCGCTCACCGCGATGGCGCTCCTTCTCGGCAAGGGCTATCACGTCGATGCGGTGACGGTGCCGCATCATGCGGCGGAGGAGCTTCTCGCGGGACAAGACCCCTACAAGACCTTCGATCTGCCCGAGGCCCTCGCCGAGTTCGGCCTCGATCCCCAGCTCGTGACCCATTACGACAACGGGCAGCCGGTCCATTCGCTGAACTACCCGGCGCTCAACTTCCTCGTGGTCACGCCGTTCGTCGCGCTCGGGCTCACCGACATCCGCTGGATCTATCTCGCGGAGATCCTCATCGAGGTGCTCGTGCTCTTACGGGCGGTCCGGATCCCGTGGCGGCCGCTCGTCGCCGCCGCGGCGGTCGGCAACACGATCATCGTCCGGCAGAGCATCCTCGCGGGCGTCGACCCGACCTGGTCGATGCTCACGATCTTCGCCTGGCTCTTCGTCAGCTCGCGGACCTTCTCGCCTGCGGCCATGGGCCTGGCGATCGCGTCCCGCCAGCCGGCCTGGTTCGTCGCTCCTTTCTATCTGCTGGCGATCTGGAAGCGCGACGGACGCCACGAGGCGCTGCGCCGCGCCGGCATCATCGGCGTCACCGCGCTGCTGCCGAATCTGCCTTTCATCATCGACGCTCCGCGGGAATACTTCGAAGGCATCACCGCGCCGATGCTCGGCGCGCTCGCGCCGTACGGAGTTGGTTTCGTACGCCTGGGGCTCGACAGCCAGTTCCCGCTGCTGCCGCGCGAGCTCTATGGAGCGCTCTCCGCGATCGCCTTCGTCGGCCTCGCGGTCGTGCTCTGGCGGTACTGGCGGCACCTGCCGCTCGGCGCGGTGGTGTTCCCGTTCGTCCCGCTCTATCTCGCCTGGCGCTCGCTCCAGAATTACTTCGGCTCGGTGCCGCTGCTCGCCATGGCTGGTGATGACGAGCTCCTCGCCGGCACCCGTGTCGCAGCGCCGACGCCGAGCGTCGCGAGAGCGCGCGCGCCGTCCACGATGCCCGCGCCCGCGACGTCGGCGGCGAGTCCGAGGTCGACCGCGCCCTGACGGAGCGCGTCCTTGACCGCGCGCGCGTGCTCGACGCGTGTGCGCTTCGCATCGCCAGACCGCGACGCCTCGAGCAGGACCGCGACGAGCCCGGTGACGTGCGGCGTGGCCATCGACGTCCCGCTCATCCGGACGTAGCGCGGCGGGACCGCGCAGCGGTCCCGCGCCAGGATGCGCGCCCGCGCGCTCGCGACGCCGATGCCGTAATGGCACGCTGCCTCCGGGGTGACGCCGCCGCCGACCGCGACGACGTCGGGCTTGGGCTGTGCGAGGCCGGCGACCGGACCGCGCGAGCTGTATTCGGCGATGCGTTTGCTCTTGTCCGTCGCGCCGACGGTGAGCGCGCCGGCGGCGCAGCCGGGCGAGCCGATCGTCCCCGCGGCCGGCCCAGAGTTGCCCGCGGCGACGCAGACCACGATCCCATCCGCGTCGAGCGCGTCGACTTCTCGCGACAGCGCATCCTTTGGATCGCCCGGACCGCCGAGCGAGAGGTTCACGACGTCGATGCGCTGTCGGCTCGCCCATGAGAGCGCGGCGAGCACGGTGTCCTCCGTGCCGCCGTTGGTCGAGAGCGCCTTCGCGATGACGAGCGTGGCGGCCGGAGCCACGCCCCGGTACACGGTGCCGGCCCCCGCGGCGATGCCGGCGACGTGCGTCCCGTGGCCGACATCGTCGACGCCGCGCTGTCCGGTGAAGTCGCGCGCGACGGCGATCCGATCGCCGAAGTCGGGATGGTGGTCGGCGCCGGTGTCGATGATCGCGATGCGCGATCCCTTGCCGAGAAAGCCCGCCTTCCAGACCGCCGGAACGTCGATCGCCGGAACGCTCTCGTTGAGGAGGGGATACACGGGCTTCGGGGGCCGCGCGACGAAACCGGCGGCCTCGAGCTCGCGCTGGAGCGCGGCCTGGCGGTCCGCCGCGACCTCGAGCACGACGACGTTGGCGCGCCGGTGCGTCTGCCGCACGCGGGCGCCGTGCCGGCGCAGCAACCGTTCCGGGATCCCGCACGCGATGCAGACCGCTTCGGCGCGGTCAGCGTCCTCATTGGGGAGGACGGATGCGCTCACCGGCGTTCCCGGTTCGACGATCAGCCGGGTCCGCGTCCCCGTCGGGACGCCACGGTCCGCCTCGGTCAGCATGTCAATCGATTATTGACATGCCTGTCAAGTACGATCGCCCGCGTGCCCATCGACCGCGAGCTGCTCGAGATCCTCGCCTGCCCGGACGATCATCACGCGCCGGTGCGCGAGCAGGGCGACTACCTCGTGTGCACGCAGTGCCGGCGTCGCTTTCCGATCCGCGATGGCATTCCGGTGATGCTGCTGGACGAGGCCCTCCCTCCGGAGGACGCGGCCAAGACCTAGCGCAGGCGGTCTCGCGGGACGACGATCCGGATCGTCGTGCCCTCACCGCGCCGGCTCTGGACCTTGCAGAGCCCGCCGAGGAACGCGACGCGCTCGCGCATCCCAAGGAGCCCGAAGTGGCCCGGCCGCACGCCGGCCTCGCCCCATTGCTCGGTCTCGAAGCCGTGCCCGTCGTCGGCGACGTCGATCTCGAGCGTGTCCTCGGTCTTGAGCAACGCGAGCCGCACCTCGTGCGCGGCGGCATGCTTCTTCACGTTGTTCAGTGCCTCCACCGCGACGCGATAGAGAGTTGACTCCGCTTCGCGCGAGAGCGGCCCCGGGTCGTCGAGCGCCTCCTCCAGGGTCCAACCCGCGTCATCCGCCATCTCGCGCGCCGCGGCCGAGAGCGCGGCGACGAGGCCGAGATCGTCGAGCGTCGCGGGGCGGACGGTGCCGAGGATCTCTCTCGTCTCGCGGATCGCGCGGCGCAGCAGTTGCGTCGCCTTGTCGACCTGTTCGTTCTCGACGTTCGCGCTCTGCAGCTGTGCGTGCGCCGAGACGAGGATCGGAGCAAGTCCGTCGTGGAGATCGCGCGCGAGCCGGCGGCGTTGCTCCTCCTCTTGCGAGAGCAGCTGCCCCGTGAAGTGCTGGAGATCGCCATAGAGCTCCATGCGCTCGATGGCGAGCGCGCACTGATCCGACAAGATGCGCAGGAAGCTCACGCCGTCATTGCCGGGATGACCCTTGCGGTTCACGTTCAGCACGCCGAGCGTCTTCGCCGCCGCCATCAACGGAAGACAGATCGCGAAGGGCACGTCCTTCGTGTATGTCGTGCCGAGCTCGGTGTTCGCCGGACCCTCGAGGATGATCGCCTCTCTTCGCTCGAGGGCTTGCCAGGAGATCGACGGCCCAACCGTGACGCGCGTCCCCTCGAGACGGACGCCGCGCGCGGCACGGACCATGAGCGCGTCGCCGGCGGGGTCCACGGTCATGAGCGAAGCCGATTCGTAGCCGACCGCTTCGTGCGCCGCCTCGAGCACCATCTCGAAGAGCTCTTCGGGGCTCGCGGCGTTCCCGATGCGCACCATCGCGCGCTCGAGGGAGCGGAGGAGAGTCGAGGGCGTCAGGTCGCGGGCTGCTCGACGAGGCCGTTCCGCACGGCGTAGATCGCCGCCTGGGTGCGGTCCGAGACGTTCAGCTTCTCGAGGATCGCCGCGACGTGGCTCTTTACCGTCTCAGGCGAGAGGACGAGCCTGTCGGCGATCTCGCGATTGGAGAGTCCTTCGGCCACGAGCGCGAGGATCTCGCGCTCCCGCTTGGTGAGGTTGCGCGCTGCTGATGGCGTCGCCGCTCCCGGCTTCATCTCCGAGAGCATGCCCTTGAGCATCTGCGATTCGATGAACGCTCCGCCGGTCGCGACCTGACGGATCGCGTCGAGCAGCTCGTCCTTGGATACATCCTTCAAGAGGTAGCCGGCCGCGCCGGCGCGCACGGCCTCGCGCAGGTACGCGGGGTTGTCGTGCATGGTGACCATGATGACCGCCGTCCGCGGGCGCTCCTCTTTGATGCGACGCGTCGCCTCGAGACCGTCCATGTCGGGCATGCGCACGTCCATGAGCACGACGTCGGGCAGCTCCTTGCGGGCACCCTCGATCGCCTCGCGTCCGGTCTTCGCCTCGCCGACGATCGTGAGGTCGTCCGCCTTCGCGAGCATCGAGGCGACGCCCTGACGCACGAGCTCGTGATCGTCGACGAGCATGACTCTGATCGGCATCGCGTGGATTATGCGGCCCGGCTCACGCGATCGCGATCCATGCGAGATAGAGCAGGAGCGCGGCGAGCACGACGACCAGCAGGCCGACGAGGGCGACCGCAAGCGATCCCGCGGCCGCCTCGCGGTGCCACGTCAACAAGCGTTCTACAGCCGCGACGAGCTCAGCAGCGGGCGCGTCCTTCGAGACCCAGCCTCGTGGATCGGCGAGCGCGGCCGAGGCGCTCGCGCTTTCGCTCTCGCTGGCGGCCAGGAGGAGCGTCGGCGCCTCGAGTGGGATCTTGGCCTCGGGCGGGACCAGTGCGGCGTCCAGAACGACCGCGTGCGGGAGCCACGCCCGCGCGGCGCCCGTGGCCTCGGACAGCGCGCGGAGCCGCCTGACCTCGTAGCGCCGCTCCAGGCGCAGCAGCGATTCGAGCGCGCCGCCGACCGCCGGATGCCCGACGACCAGGAGGACCCTTGGTTGGCTGATGGCCCGACGATACACGGGTGTCTCGTTTCGCTACACGCTTGCTACGCCGAACGTCCCCCTTCGGTCCGATGGCGGCAAAAGGCCAAAAACCGACGCTATTGCCCGTGCCAAAGCGGATTCTGATCGCGGACGACCACCTCGCCGTACGCGAGGGTCTCCGTTCGCTCATCGATCCGGATCCCGAGTTCCAGGTCATCGGCGAGGCGGCTGACGGCAACGAGGCAGCCCAGAAGGCGATCGAGCTCCGGCCCGACCTGATCCTGCTCGACAACTCGATGCCCGGGATGACCGGGCTTGAGGTCGCGCGGATGCTCCGCGCCAATCTCCCCGAGACCAAGATCGTCTTCCTCACCCTCGACCCGGGGATCAAGGACCTGGCGTTGGCGACCGGCGCGGTCGCGCACATCTCCAAGGACCAACCGCCGCAGGAGATCCTGCGCGTGGTGCGGTCGGCGGCCGGAGTCGCCGGGATCAAGAACGGCCCCGCTGCCACGAGCGTGCAGGCCAAGCTGGCCGAGCTTCTCGTCTCTGAGAAGACCCTGACGTCGCGACAGGTGCAGGACCTCGACCGCTCGCGCGAGAACCGTCAGACGCTTTCCAACGCGGTCCTTCGTTCGGGCCTCGCAAGTGATGAGGCGATCGCGAGTGCGCTCTCGCGCGTGAGCAGCCGGCCGCTCACGTCGCTTCGCGTCGCGCCGGATGCGGCCGTGGTGAAGCAGCTGCCCCGGCGTTTCTGCGAGCTTCGTGCGTGCGTCCTGATCGAGTTCGGACGGACGCAGGCAACGCTCGCGATGGCCGACCCGCTCGACGAGGCGGCAGCACGCGAGGCGAAGGACATGCTCCTCGGAATCGACGTCCGGGTCGTCACCGCGGGCTTGGGCGAGATCCGCAATGCGCTGCGTCTGGCTCATGCCCCGAACGCAGCCCCGCTTGCCGCGCTGCCGACGCTCCCGCAGGGGGCGCGCCCCCAGCGCCGCACTCTTGCGCTCGCTGGAGCGATCGCTGCCGCAGTCCTGCTCGTCGCGACGGCGAGCGGGCTCTTCCTCACTCGGGGCGCCAGCGCGATCCAGGCGCGCGCGAACCTCACGATCTTCCAGGGCGCGGTCCAGATCCGCCATGGGTCCGGATCGTTCGCGGCGGCGCGCACGAACGAGCTGATCGAGCAAGGCGACGCTGTTCGTACCGCCGACAGCGCTCATGCCGTGCTGACGTTCTTCGACCAATCGGTCGTCGTCCTCGAGCCGAACACCGAGATCGATCTCTCGACCCTCCACACGGTCTCGGCTGGGCGCGACATCGACGTGGTGATGCAGCAGACGAGCGGCTCGTCGTGGCATGTGGTCGCGCACCCGATCGGCAGCGGCGGCCACTACGAGGTCAGCACTCCGACCGCGACGAGCACCGTGCACGGCACTGCTTTCCAGGTGCGCCTCGACACGCAAGGAAACACCGTGGTGAACACGACCGACGGTGTGGTTCACACCCTCGGTCGCGACAGCAGGATGCCCCCGGCTGACGTGAGCGCGGGGATGCAAACGATCGTGAGCGCGACCGGTCCGAGCGCTCCGGAGCCCTCACGTCAGTCGTCAGTCACGTTCACGCTCGACGCCGCGCCCGCCGCACTGATCGTGAATGGCGCGGGCCAGTCGGCCGGCCTGAACGAGGGCGAGATCGTTCGCTACATCCCGGGCTCGACCGTCACGCGCCAGGGCGACAAGGTGATCGTCACCATGCCCGGCGCGGCAGGCCGGCTCGCGGCGGTCGTCGAGCCGGCGAGAGGCGTTTCGGAAGTGAACATCCAGAGCCAGCTCCTGACCTCTGACGGGCAGCGGATCTCCGTGACCGAGACGCGCACTGTCGAAGGCGGCGTCGCGAAAGGCGGAGTCACGCTGAGCGGGACCGATGTTGTTCCGCTGAGCGACACCGCGGCCAAGACCGCGCCCGCGCCGGTCATCGCGAGCGCTCCGCCCTCACCAACGCCGTTCAATCCGCTCGGCGTTGTCGTCCAGGGGGCGCAAGGTCAGCTCGGTCCCGCCGGCCCCGCAGGAACGAACGGCACGACCGGCGCGACGGGCGTCGCG
>Ga0209689_1000159_pt1 | contig 40631 bp, 40 predicted proteins | sample GraSoiAngelo_149_FD_187119 | JGI IMG/M metagenome (GOLD analysis project Ga0209689, IMG submission 187119) | Grasslands soil microbial communities from the Angelo Coastal Reserve, California, USA - 14_1009_09_30cm (SPAdes) (version 2) | ecosystem: Environmental > Terrestrial > Soil > Grasslands ... | reverse complement strand
CCACTAACACAGAGCCACCGAATCGGGGAGATGCAAACAAGATACAAGGATGTGTTTTTCATCCCAGCTGGCAACAAGTGAGTTGGCTGGACACGGAGACCGGAGAAACTGGCGAGCAGAAGCTGGTGCGAGCCAGCGGCGATGCGGAACGGTTCTAGGAGGTGCCGGCGCCAGCGCTGATTGGCATGGAAGCAACTGGAAACTGTCATTGGCTGGTGGACCTGCTGGCCGAACTCGGCCACGAGTTGTGGATAGGCGACGCGGCACAGATTCGAGCCAGCTATGTGCGGCAGCAGAAGACGGACAAGCGAGACGCAGCGCACATTCTGAAGCTGCTGGTGGAAGGGCGATTTCCCCGCATCTGGATGCCGTCGAGCGAGGTGCGCGATCTACGGCAGTTACTGCTGCACCGCTACAAACTGGTGATTCTGCGGGCGCGGGTGAAGAACGAACTGCAACATCTGTGCCTGAATCAGGGAGTGCAGCGCAAGCACAAGCTGTGGAGTCAGGCGGGGCAGCAGGTGCTGCGGGAGTTGCTGTTGAAGCCGTGGGCAGCGCGACGGCGGGACGATGCTCAACCTAATGGCCATGCTCAATCAGCAGATAGAACCTTTGGACCAGGCGGTGAAAGAAGAAGCGCAGCGAGACAAAATGGCGCTCCTTCTACAAACCCAACCCGGAGTAGGAGCGATCACGGCGCTGGCCTACGTGCTGACCATGGGTGATGTAAGCCGCTTTCCACGTGGCAAGCAGGTGGCCAGCTATCTGGGACTGATTCCGCGCGAGCACTCTTCGGGCGGACGGCAGAAACTGGGTGCCATCACCAAGCAAGGCAATCGCATGTTGCGCATGTTGCTGGTGGAGGCGGCGCAGATTGCAGTGCGTTTTGATCCCGGACTTCGTAAAGAGTATTTGCATCGCTGTCATCAGAAGCCGAAAGCGGTGGCCAAAGTGGCAGCGGCGCGCAAGTTGGCGGTACGACTCTACTGGATGCTGCGCACGCAGACCGCGTATCCAGCAGTGGTTCGCATCGAGAGCAGCCCGCGGGTGCCCCTGGTCGGCGCAAGCTAGACCGCTGGATTGATTGGGCGCTCTCGCATCCCCTCATGGCGGGGATGTTCGCATAGAAGAATCCTGGCCGCGTCTTAGGTCGAATCGATGGTTGGTGGAACCGCAGTTCCACCGCAGCGTGATTCACCCGTGAGATTTCCAGAGTCTTGGTCCTCAACCTCTCTGGCGAAAGCAGCGGTGCTCAACCCACCGCCAGGAGATCTTTGTCCTTGACAACGCCTTCGCTCTTATCGAGGGGCACCCCCGCCGTAGTCTGGATATACTCAGCGGTTAAACAGGTAGGCCACCCGCCCTCTTACCGAGTCTGCTTGGGATTTCTTGCTGAACGCTGAGTGAACCTTGTACTTAAGTGGAGCGATGATTCCCGTATTCCACCCTTTTCGCAAAGTACGCGAAAAAAGGATGGGGCAACCGCCATCATTTTCGATATATTCGGTGATGAATCAGTTGGGGCAGCCGCCAGCGCAGGAGGGAAGAACGCCGTGAGTGCACATAATGAAAAGGGGTCTCAGTTGGCTGACCTTGTGGCACGCGTGCTAGCAGCAACTGGGAAAATCAAGAAAGCAGTGGCGGGCGATGGATTCCGCGAGAAAACACTGGCGGAGCGACGCGAATTTTTCGAGAACCTTGTCGTTCTCGATGGCGGGACTATTGCACTCAGCGTAAGTCTTTTGGGAAATCTCGCATCGCGTCATGCTCCGGAGCTGGTTCGCCTAATTTGGCCGATGGTTCGTATGAGTGGCAATGGGCCCCAGAAGGCTGGCTCGGCACAATTGATATAGCCACTTCATCCAAGGGAGACAAATCGGCGATGATCAATATCGACAAGTATTGTTCGGGCAGCTTGCGACGTTCGGGGAAAGCGCTTGAATCGCGCGACAGGGGCAAAGTAGAAGAGAATGTCGGGAATCACGGCATGATCCGGTTGACACTGCCCGTCACAATCAACGATTACGACCCCGACTGTCACCCGACCAACAAGCGGCAGCAGACGCTGACCGCAGTGTTATACCCACGAGAGGCGTACGACGGAACGGTCGCCTACAAGATAAGTTTGGGGCCAGCAACGGTGGAATAACGCTACTGAACCATCAAACCAGCCCACACTAGGAGCGAGGTCCCCACCCTTCGTTTTTTTGAAGGGTGGGTTTCCACCGTCATCTCGTGCGTGGGATTTCTCGCAGTGCCCTGGAGTGACGTCGTACTTACAGTGCGGCGACGATTCCTCACTAGCGAACTACGCGAAAAGGATGAGGAACCCGGCTACGTCATCCGCCACCCAAGGTTAGAATTCGGAGCGCACATGCAAGCAGGAATGACGCGGTGGCAAACCAAAGACAATCGCAAGGGTGTTTTCGACAGGTATACCGTCATGGGATTCAAGTTTGAGAATCCAACGGGCGAGGTCGGCTGGCACATCACGTCGTGGTTGTCTGGATTTGATCCCGTTCACGATTACTGGGTCTCAAGTAAAACTTTCTGCTCGGTCAGCATCCACTTCTTCTACAGGGGCGCTCCTTTCAAACTGATTGAAATTTTCGAACCAATCACTACTGGTATCGAAGCAGATGAGCGAAAAGCCGTGCTGAATGCTATCGCCGAGTGGGAACATTCAGAGAGCAACACTCGATGCTGAAACGTATGTCGAGATTGGCGTGGACGCGATGGCCGCTCGGGGGCTATTACCTCTTTGGCGGGACACGCCTATTCAGATTCCTCCTCGGGCTGCGGGACCGCCTCCGGGTGATCGAGGAAAAACGTGGTGACCTCCTCAAATGTCTCCTTGCCGACGTTCACCGCGCGGTGGACGCGATCGCTTGGCTCCAACCAATCCACTTCGCCCACCGTCATCTTCCATGCCTGAGTTTCTCCGCCATCGCGGAACTCGATGTCGAGTACATCCCCGCGCAAGACTACCGTCACCCGATGAAAGGGATCGCGATGCCAAGGTGTCGCCTCCCCCGGCGCCAACCGGAGTCGCCGGACCAGGTAATTTCCGTGATGGTGCAACAGCTCCTGATGTCCTAGTTTCATAATTTCTCCGTGCCGCATTCGCGCAGGCCGCTGCTGACATTCTTAGCAGAGCCGAAGGGTACACGAAAAGGCTGGGGAGCGGCGAGGAGCAAATACCTTCATGCAGCAGCGTGGAGGGAGGGAGCAGCGGGGGTCCCTCGACTTCGCGAAACGATCCGCGTTGCGGATCATTTCGCTGCGCTCGGGAAGACAATGTCGTGGGGGATGACGATGTCTCGCTAGGGATGACAGTGTTTTTGGGGAGACTGGATTTGGCATCCTTGCGAAGAGCTAAGCTTGAGTACTGATGCAAAGACGTAACAGTGCAAAGACGAACTCGCCGCGCTCCTCCATTATGTGAGGCAGCGCGGCGAGTCAGGGTTTAGGAGTTTATGGGTAACGGCAAATCACCGCGACCGTTAGCCAACGTGGAGTTCGGTGGTTTTACCAACCAGTACGGCCACGCGCTCGCGGAATAAACTACGGCCGTCGGAATCGCGCAACTCGATCTCGTGGGTACCGGGTCGGAGGGCAAATTTCTTGGCCTTCTCGACCTTGTCGGCAAAGCCGCCGTCCACGTAGACGTTGGCATCTTTGTGGTCCGTCTTGATTTTGACGTATCCGAAGTTGGACGCCATGTAGTCGGGCGGATAGGCATACGGATACGGGTAATCAAAGAACGGGTCAAAGACGCGGATTGGCTCAACGATGACCACGCGCCTCGACTGTTGCGCAGGCGCCATTGCCGCCGAGGACCCTTGCGCGGCCGGGGCCGGGGGTCGCGTAGGCGCCATCGCTGTCGGGGGCCGTTTCATCGGCTCCGCGGATTGTTGAGCAAGTGCCGTCGGCACCGAGCTCAAAAACAGCCCCGCTATGACCGCGGACGTAAATGTCTTCCAAAAACGTCGCATAGTTCCCCCTTTCTTTCCTACCTAATTAGATGCCCAGGATGGGGAATTGCTGCTTAGGTAACGCATTGGCTGCAAACGACTGAAGCATAAAAAAGATGCGTCAGCCCGCGTCACAGGCTGCATTCCGGCTAGAGATTAGGGTTACGCGAAAAGGATTTGGTTATGCGGCTACGGCATCAGGAGCTGGCGGTAGATGCCAGCAGTTTCCGCGTCGAAGCAGACGAACAGCAAGGTTTGAATGTCTCCAGCGAAGTCTCGTACTTCGTTCACGGCGATCCTGGCGGCGCGCCGCTTGGGAAAACCGTATATACCAGTGCTGATTGCCGGGAAGGCAATGCTCCTGACGTTTAGCTGGCTAGCCACCTCAAGAGAGTTGCGATAACAAGAAGCCAGCAACTGATCTTCATCGGCGTTTCCGCCCTGCCACACTGGACCAACCGTGTGGATCACATATTTGGCTCGCAGATTGTATCCCTGGGTGGCCTTTGCGCTGCCGGTCTTGCACCCACCCAGTAGGCGACATTCTTCGACCAGCCCCGGCCCAGCCGCGCGGTGGATTGCGCCATCCACCCCGCCTCCGCCGAGCAGAGAATTGTTCGCGGCGTTGACAATTGCGTCCACGGCCTGCCGGGTGATGTCCCCTTGAATTACCTGGATGGTTTTGCCCATGGAGTGTTAAGTGACACCGAAGTCATAGGCGGGTGGCCTAGCCTATCACGCGCATTTCTACTCTCTGGGGGTGCCCCCGTTCAAGCTTCGCTTGGGCGGGGATTTTTCTACCGGGGACTTGGCAGCGACCGAGATCTCCCAGAGTGCGCGCCTACGCACCGGCTGCCGATACGCGCTCGACTGGCTGCTTCCCCGGGGCCAGCGCGATCAGCGCTACACCAATGATAACGAACCCGGCCCCGCCGCCCAGCAGGTGTCCCCGTTCGTTCACATCACGGAGTGCCTGCACCGCCATAACCGCCGCGTGAGCAAGGCTCGACCATGCGGTGAAGGCGATCAAGCTGCGATTCGCCCATGGGTTCCGCGCCGCTATCAACAGAAAAATCCCCAGGGTGACATAGAGGCTAAGCATCATCGCAAGGGCGGCTTCCGACCATAAAAACATCGTCAAGGGATAAACGGTAGCCACAAAGAGCAATCCCACCAACACCAATAGACCCTTCAGCGCTCGTTCTCGATTCATGGTGCCCTCCTGCTAAATCACGCTATGTGGAAAAGACAAATACAGCCGGTGCCCCCCTTCGTTTTTTGAAGGGTCGCTTTCCACTATAGTCTCGTGCCCATCGAATGTGCCTGTCTACCCTTGGTGCGATGCGAGACCTTTAATTCTCTCTCAATGTGGTATAAGGCATGGTCCCATGCCCTACGCAGACCCTGAACTAAGCGCAAGCCGCTTAGATCGTTACGTTGGAGAAGGCGCCTGCTCCCTTTGCCTCGAGCAGATTCGGGTAGACCTGAACGCCAAGGATTTGCACCAAACCCTGCGTAAGCTGGAACACGCGTTTCTCGACCACGTCAAAGAAAAACATCCCAATTAACTCAACAAGAATTTCTTCAATCGAAGTTCATAGTCTCAATGGCCGAACTTGGCTCGGATGATTCCTATCCTTGGCGTGCGCACGGTGGGCGGCATCGTCATAGGGAGCGTAGGCTTTCGTCACCACCGCGCTTGCCAGGCTCACCAGTAGAGCAACGATCAGCCCGCTGGCCCAGCCCAGCAGAGGCAGGTCCACTACACAGATCAGAAACCCGATGGCGAAGCGATCCAGGAACGCGCCGAGAATTGCGACGCGCTTGTCGGGGAAAGACATTGGCAACGGTTCGCCACACTGGGCCGGGTGCCCCGTCCTCGTCTCTCCCGCTTTTGGAGAGACAGGGCGGGGATGTTGATGCTGAACCGGACGCCCGCAGGACCTCTGTGACGACGAGCGTGGTAGTGATCAGTATTCACACCGACCCATTACCGATAACTACCTTCCTTGACTTGGATTCTCACGCGACCCGATAATAAAAAGTTCTCTTGTCAATTCTGAAATCATAAGGAGCGGTGTGGTGGGATCAAGTGCCGGTTCGGCGGCCCCCGCAGTCGTTAAACCTAAGATCAAGCAGGGAGTGGCTCCGCTTCGCGCCGGCGAAGGACATTCTTTCCTGCTGCGTCGCCTGCACTCGCTGACTGGCATCGTGCCCGTCGGATTATTTCTGATTGAGCACTTCATCTCCAACGCCTTCGCCGTCAATGGCCCGGCGGCATATACCAAGCAAGTCGAATTTCTCACCAGTTTCCCTTTTGTCGTCGCGCTGGAATTGTTCGGCATCTGGCTCCCGATTCTCTTTCACTCTCTCTATGGCTTCTACATCTGGTATCGCGGCGACTCCAATATTGGCGAGTATCCCTGGACCGGCAACTGGATGTACGCCGCACAACGCTGGACCGGCGCCATTGCCTTCTTCTATATGGGCTGGCATACCTGGCATATTCGCTTCACCGGCGTACATATTTTGAGCCATCCCGCATCAGCTTTCGGAAAAGTGCAGTTGGAATTTCAGAATACCTGGGTGGCGATGTTCTACCTGGTTGGCATCATCGCAGCCTCGTGGCACTTTGCTTATGGTCTGTGGCTGTTCGCCGCGAAGTGGGGGATCGTCACCGGCGACCGCGCCCGGCGCAGGTTTGGATATGTGTGCGTCATCATCGCGGTGGTATTCATTGCGGTGGGGATGGCAACGATGCGGTCATTCTTCCATTGGCCATTGCACCCAGTGAATGGTGGGTCAAGTTAATACGGCCGAGTTGAATACGATCGAGCTTGGAATCAATTCTGATGATGTGGTAGTTGCGCAACATCCTGGCAAACGGGAACTTCATTTCGCATGGCAGCTAATCCGAAAATCATAGTAATAGGCGGAGGACTGGCGGGACTCTCGGCGGTCATCAAGATTGCCGAGAAGGGCGGGCAGGTGGATCTGTTTTCCATCGTGCCGGTAAAGCGTTCGCATTCGGTATGCGCGCAAGGCGGCATTAACGCCGCCAAAAATCTCAAAGGCGAAGGCGATTCCACCTGGCAGCACTTCGATGACACCGTCTATGGCGGCGATTTCCTCGCCAACCAGCCTCCGGTAAGAGCAATGTGTGAGGCTGCCCCCGGCATTATTGATCTGCTCGATCGTATGGGAGTGCCGTTCAATCGCACTCCGGAAGGCTTGCTCGACTTTCGCCGCTTTGGAGGGACGCTCTATAACCGCACCGCGTTTGCCGGCGCCACCACCGGCCAGCAGCTACTCTATGCGCTCGACGAACAGGTCCGCCGCTACGAGTCCGAGGGCAAAGTCAAGAAGTTCGAGCACTGGGAGTTCCTCTCCGCCGTGCTCGATTCCAACCGGGTGTGCCGCGGCATCGCCGCCATGGATTTGCAGAGCATGGAAGTGCGCACCTTCCCTGCCGACGCCATCATCATCGCCACCGGCGGTATCGGCGCTATTTTTGGCAAGTCCACAAATTCTGTAGTGTGCACCGGATCGGCGCAGTCGGCCGTGTACCAGCAAGGCTGCTACTACGCCAACGGTGAATTCATACAGGTGCACCCGACATCGATCCCGGGCGAGGACAAACTCCGATTGATGTCTGAATCGGCACGCGGCGAAGGTGGACGAGTCTGGGTCCCGAAAAAGCCGGGCGACAAGCGCGATCCGCGCAGCATCCCCGAAAAAGAACGCTGGTACTTCCTCGAAGAATGGTATCCCAAGTATGGCAACTTAGTGCCCCGCGACGTCGCCACCCGCGCAATTCACAAGGTAGTCTACGAACACAATCTCGGCATCGATGGCAAACCCATGGTCTATCTAGACCTAACCCACATCGACCGCAAAGTCCTGGATCGCAAACTGGAAGGCATCCTGGAAATCTACGAAAAGTTCGTAGGCGACGACCCCCGCGAAGTCCCCATGAAAATCTTCCCTGGAATGCATTACTCAATGGGAGGGCTTTGGATTGATTACAGGCAGGCGACTAATATTCCGGGCATCTTTTCTGCCGGGGAGTGCGAATACCAGTATCACGGTGCTAACCGGCTGGGAGCGAATTCGCTAGTGTCCTGCATCTGGGGCGGATTTGTGGCGGGGCCGGCGGCGGTCGAATACGCGCGCGGGATGCAAGGATCGGCGGCGGCTGCGAATGGGCACTTGGATTCTGAGCGTAAGCATCAGGAGGAAATCAACGCCAAGTTAATGAACTCGGACGGCAATGAGAATCCGTTTCTTTTGTGGCGCGAATTAGGAGAGGTGATGACCAGGGACTGCACAGTCATCCGCTACAACAAGAATCTCCAGCAGACTGACGCCAAACTGGTTGAATTGCTGCAGCGTTTCGAGCACATCAACCTGAGCGACCGATCGCAGTGGGCCAATACCACCATTGTTTTTGCGCGCCACCTGTACAACATGTTGCAACTGTCACGCGTGATTGCGCAGGGCGCGGCCATGCGGAACGAGTCCCGGGGCGCCCATTACAAACCGGAGTTTCCGGAGCGCGATGACAAGAACTGGCTGAAGACGACCAAAGCTAGCTTCGCGCCGGATGCGGACGAGCCAAAGTTTGAGTTCGAGCCGGTAGACATATCGCTGATTCCTCCGCGACCGCGAAGGTACGACGTGACGAAGTGACTTGTCCTAAGAAGAATTTAAGGAAGTAAATGGCTGACAACAAAACCGTCATTATTAAGATCAAGCGCCAGGCGAATCCCGACTCTAAAGCGTATTGGGAAGAATTTGAATTGCCTCAGACGCCGGGGAGAAATGTAACTTCGGCGCTGATGGAGATCGCCGTCAATCCGGTCACCCGCGATGGCAAGAAGACCACGCCGATCACCTATGATGCCAACTGCCTGGAGGAAGTGTGCGGCTCTTGCGCCATGCTGGTCAACGGGAAGGCACGCATGGCCTGCTCCGCCTTGCTGGAGAAACTCGATCACCCAGTCAAGCTCGAGCCGTTTTCTAAGTTTCCGGTGGTTCGAGATCTCGCCGTAGACCGCAGCGTCCTGTTTGAAGATTTGAAGCGGGTGAAGGCGTGGGTTCCGATTGATGGCACCTACGACCTGGGTCCTGGCCCTCGCGTGACCATGCAGGAACAAGAAGTGGCGTATCCCTTGTCCCGTTGCATTTCCTGCTGCTGCTGCATGGAAGCCTGCCCGCAGTTCAATGAATCCACCGATTTCGTGGGCGCCGCCGCTATCTCCCAGGTGCGGCTGTTCAACACCCATCCCACGGGCAAGGCGCTCAAGCGGGAGCGACTGGCAGCCCTGATGGGCGATGGCGGCATCCAAGAATGCGGCTATGCGCAGAACTGCGTCGAGATCTGCCCCAAGGACATCCCCTTGACCCGCTCTATTTCTGAGGTGGGCCGCGAGGTAATGAAACAGGCGATTGGTGATTTGTTTAGACGATAAGTGAAGGTGTGTGTCTTCAGCTGGATGCCGCTCTGGGCGCGGGAAGTAACCATTCGAATAACCAACGGTAATTGGTTACCGGAACATCCTTGCGTAACTGCCCCCAGCTTGATTTTGATTGTTCGCGTTATTCAAGTCTGATTAAATAGTTTCCTGCTGCATATTCAGGGCAGATTTAGCAGACTCGAGGCCGCTTCGTGGAAATGAAAACACGGCGATCCGTCACTCTGGCTCTCCTGATAACGGTCACGGTATGCGGGCAGGCTTTTGCAATGCATCGCTACACGGGCCGGCGAACGCGCCATTCGAGCAGCCGTCATTTTCGCTACTTGAGGTGGAACCCGATGTTCCGCCCCTCCCACGAATCCCTGCTGCGCCAAAACGAGGAGATTGATCGCCTCGAGCTGCCACGGATCGCAGACGATTACGAACTGGAAGACTTAAAGGCACGCGAAGTATTGGTACCAATCAATCAGAGCCAATATCTTCGTTTTGATCCCAGACTCGATCCTGCCCGTCGCTACTGCCGCGCATGGACGCGCGATTTTCTGGGCGATCTGAGCCAGGCTTATTATCGGCGCTTCCATGAGCAGATCCAGGTGAATTCGGCGGTACGCACGGTGCTGGTGCAGCGCAAGCTGCGGCGGCACAATCGCAACGCCGCTCCCGAATCCGGAGAAACAGCCTCGTCACATCTGGCTGGACTTACAGTGGATATCCAACGCCGCGGCATGACTCGTGACCAGGTCAGGTTCATGGAGCGATATTTGTTCTACCTCCGCGCGCTGGGTCTTGCAGAGCCCGAGGAAGAGCGCCGTCAATGGGTATTTCACGTGATGGTCTCTGACCGCTACGGCGATTGGCGACAGAGCCAAACCGCCGCACGCTGGGAACCGACCGAAGAAGTCAGTCAGGAACTTCAGTAGTTCTCTGCACCTGGTTCTCAGTTCCCCCTTTTCTCAGTTTTGTCACTGTTCTGAGCTGAAATCTTTCTGACTCGCCTTGTCCCGTATACAATCCATTGCTTGCGCCCGCGATGAGTGGCGCACCAATCCTATGATCGATCTACGTATCTACCTTGCGCTTTTTTCTTTCGTAACTGCTGTGGCGTTCGCACAAGGGGCGAAGTCGAACGCTGCGAATGTCACTCCCCGGGCACGCCAGATCCACAACTCGGCAATTGTCGTGGACACACATGCCGATACGCCGCAACGCTTTCTGGACGAGAACTTTGATATTGGCAACACCGATCCTAAAGACAATGGGCACGTGAGCCTGGACAAGGCGCGCGCCGGCAACCTGGGAGCTGAGTTTTTTTCCATCTGGGTTGAGCCTTCTTTCAAAGGTCAATACGCACACCGGGCCCTTGATCTCATCGATTCAGTTTACGAGCAGGCGGCGCGCCATCCCGACCGCATGATGATGGCATACACCGTCGACGATATTGAGCGCGCCCACAAACAGAAGAAGCTTGCTTCGCTGCTGGGAATCGAGGGCGGCCACGCGATTGAGAATGACATCCGTTTGTTGCGCGATTTCTACAGGCTGGGCGTGCGCTATATGACGCTGACCTGGTCGAATACCAATGAGTGGGCCGATTCTTCCGGCGACATCAACGATGCCAAGGTCGAGCACCACAACGGGCTGACGGATTTCGGCAAGCAAGTAGTGCTGGAGATGAATCGCCTGGGCATGATGGTGGACATTTCACATGTGGCGGATAAGACGTTTTATGACGCTGTATCCACCAGTCACGCGCCGGTAATTGCGTCGCACTCGTGTGCGCGCGCTCTTTCTGATCACCCCCGCAACATGACTGATGACATGCTGCGGGCCATGACTAAGAACGGCGGAGTCGTGCAGGTCAATTTCTATTCAGCGTTTGTAGATGAAAACTATCGCAAAGCAGCCGCGGCCCTAGAGAAGGACCGCGATGCCGCGATCGCAAAGTTTGTGGAAGAACATAAAGCGCAAGGCAAGCCGGTGCCCTATGCGGAGTACGACCGCGTCCAAAGAGAGTGGGCGGCAAAGATACCGCGGCCACCGTTTAAATCACTCATTGACCAGATCGACCATATTGCCAAAGTGGCAGGCGTGGATCATGTCGGCCTCGGCTCGGACTTTGACGGGGTGAGCGGAGCTACTCCGGAGGGAATTGATTCTGCTGCAGACCTGCCAAAGATCACCCAGGGGTTATTGGACCGTGGCTATAGTGCGGGCGACATTCATAAGATTCTCGGCGGTAATACGCTACATGTCTTTCGCGATGTTGAGCGTGTAAGCCGGCAGATGCAAGCAGAAAAAACGAACGCCGCGGCCAGCAAATGATTCCTGGCTTATCCTGTCGTACAATTTATTTCAACCATTTTGCGGAGTTCGTCGGCGGAATCTGCGAAGTGCCGACAGAGGCCCGTTGATCATTTCCTCTCAAGGAGTATTAGAAATGCGCAAGTGTTTCGCCCTTTCATGTTTTGTCTGGCTGTTATCACTAATGGCCTGGTCGCAAGCTGCTCCTGCTTCCAACGCCGCCAAGAAGCCGGCAGGGGCTGCGAAACCTGCCGGTTCAGGCGAGCCCACGGCGGTTATTGATACCACCGCTGGAAAACTTACCTGCAAACTGTTTGCGAAACAAACACCGGAGACGGTGGCAAATTTCATCGGCCTGGCGAACGGAACCAAGGATTGGAAGAATCCCATGAGCGGAGTCACCAAGCATGGGGTTCCGCTTTATAACGGCACGATCTTTCATCGTGTCATTCCCGGGTTCATGATCCAGGGTGGAGATCCCGCGGGTAACGGAACGGGCGATCCCGGTTACAAATTTAAGGACGAGATTGTTTCCGGTTTGACATTCGATAAGGCTGGGCGGCTGGCTATGGCCAATTCCGGTCCTAACACAAATGGCTCACAGTTCTTTATTACCGAGGTGCCGACCCCGCATCTGAATGGGCACTACAACCTCTTCGGGCAGTGTGACGAACCCAGCGTGGAACTGGTGAAGAAGATCGCACGCATGGCGCGCGATCCGCGTGACGATCGGCCCTTCCGTCCGGTGAGGATCACTCACATCACGATTGTGAGTGCTAGCAGTGCAGCGGCTCCGGCGGCGAAACCCGGGAAACCAGCCGCCAAGAAGCCCTCCGCGGGGACGGCTAACGCACACTAGGAGATTGCTCTCGGGCTGAGCGTTTGGTGAAGCAATGGAATGCGAAAAAGCAGATCCTTCACCTCGCTCAGGATGACAAATAACGAAAGACATCTGAAAGGATTCTCATGACCCGTCAGCCCGGCACTTACGCGACGTTTAGCACCAGCGAGGGAACGATCGTTTGCCGCCTGTTCGAGAAGGAAGCGCCGAAGACGGTGCAGAACTTTATCGATCTCGCCGAAGGCAAACGCGAGTGGACCCATCCCGTTACTCACAAGAAAGGCAAAGACCGTTTATACGACGGTACGATTTTTCACCGCGTGATTCCGAATTTCATGATTCAGGGTGGGGACCCCGCCGGCACCGGCTTCGGTGGTCCGGGATATCAATTTGAAGACGAGACCAAGGGTTCTCCGCATAAATTCGACAAGCCGGGCAAGCTGGCCATGGCCAACGCGGGACCGAACACCAATGGATCCCAGTTCTTCATAACGGTGGCTCCGACCCAGTGGCTTACCGGAAACCACACCATTTTCGGCGAGGTAGTCGAGGGGCAGGATGTCGTTGAAAAAATAGTGAGTGCCCCACGCGGCAAACAGGATAAGCCGGTGAAAAACGTGGTGGTGCAATCAGTGGCAATTGAGCGAACATAGCCGAGAACACCATAGTGATTCGGACACAGAACTGACACTATCGAACCGCGAAAGCAAGCGCACTGCGGCGGTTTGAGCGGCTCTCCCTTTTCCCTCTATAATAGAAGGATTCCGTAGCCCTCCCGAAGCCACCAGCGGACCTGCCCCCGAGATATTGTTTGTTGGGGCAAAGAGGAGCGCTTGCGGCGGTCCCTTTTCCGATGTCTAACGACAGTATCGTGGTTCGTGGCGCTCGGGTTCACAACCTTAAAAATATCGACTTCGAAATCCTGCACAACACTCTTACGGTGGTGACGGGAGTTTCGGGCTCGGGCAAGTCTTCACTCGCCTTCGATACGATTTATGCGGAGGGGCAACGCCGCTATGTTGAGTCGCTTTCTGCATATGCCCGGCAGTTCCTGGAGCGGATCGAAAAGCCTGATGCAGACATAATTGATGGGATCGCTCCGGCCGTTGCCATCCGTCAGAAGAACACCACCCGCAATCCCCGGTCTACGGTCGCTACGGCCACCGAGATTTACGATTATCTGCGACTTCTCTTTGCTCGTATCGGGCGAACCTATTGCCTGAACTGCGGCAACGAAGTGAAGAAAGATACGGTGGACGACGTAGCCCGAGCCGTCCTCGCGCTGGGGGAGGGCACGCGACTGAACGTTCTGTTCCCGCTTCAGCCGCTTATCCCAGCGCCTGCCAGCGACCCAGCCAAGAAGGCACGCGGCAAGCGCAAGGCGTCCGCGCCTCAGGCGAGCGTCCTTTCTGATGCCCTGAAAACGCGCCTTTTCGATCTACGCCAGCGCGGCTTCAATCGGCTTTACCAGAATGGCCAGATTTTCGAGTTTTCAACGCCTGAATCGCTTCTGGAAATTGATTTTGATAAGCCGGTGTTCCTACTGGTTGACCGGCTGGTTGTTTCGTCAGAGGGCCGCCATCGCATCGTTGATGCAACCGAGATTTCTTATCGCGAAGCCGGCGAAGTGATATTTGAAACAGCTTCAAGCGACGGTCAGCAGCCGCAGCAATTTTGGTTCTCTCAGCGCTTTGAATGCAAGCAGTGCAATATCCGCTACGAGGAGCCGGAGCCACGGTTGTTTTCTTTCAACAATCCCTACGGCGCGTGCCCGCGCTGTCAAGGCTTTGGTAACACCATTGACTTCGATCTCGATTTGGTCATTCCGGATAAATCGAAAACTTTAAATGAAGGCGCGATCGAGCCCTGGACCAAGCCGAAGTACCGTCCGCTGTCGACAGAATTGAAGCGGTTCGCAAAGCAGGCGGGAATACCACTGGATGTGCCCTGGGCGGAACTCGACATTGAACATCAGCGGCTAGTCATTGAAGGCGAGGGCCGGTTCCCCGGCGTGCGTGGCTTCTTCAATCATCTGGAACGGAAGAAATACAAACTGCATGTGCGGGTTTTCCTGAGCCGCTACCGCGGATACTCGGTGTGCTCGACGTGCAATGGCGCGCGCCTGCGCCGGGAAGCCCGCCAGGTAAAGATCAATGGCAAGCACATTTGCGACGTATGCAGCATGACGGTGGAGGAAGCGTCAAAGTTTTTTGATGGGCTTGTCCTGAGTGAGCAGGAAGGAGCCATTGCGGAGAAGATCCTGGAGGAACTTCGGGAACGCCTGCTCTTCCTCAATGAAGTTGGCCTGGAGTATCTGACTCTCGACCGGCTGTCGTCAACACTGTCGGGAGGTGAGGCGCAGCGCATTCAGCTTGCAACATCTCTGGGATCACGCCTGGTGGGAACACTTTACGTGCTGGATGAGCCGTCCATAGGCCTGCACAGCCGCGACACTCATCGCCTGATCAAGATACTTCATGACCTTCGCGAGCTGGGAAATACAATTCTCGTAGTCGAACACGATCCCGATATCATGCGCGCTGCGAATCGGATCCTCGACCTCGGTCCGGGGGCAGGGGAACATGGCGGCAAGGTTATTGCCGAAGGAACCTACGAGCAGATTAAGAAGACCCCGGCTTCGCTTACTGGACGCTATCTCGCTGAAGAGTTGCGGATCCAGTTGCCGGCTGCGCGCCGCAAGGCTGGGACACAAGCCATTCATATATTTGGGGCCCGCGCCCACAATCTGAAAAACATCGATTTGAAGATTCCTCTGGGGATGATCGTGGCTATAACCGGGGTCTCAGGATCGGGAAAATCCAGTTTGCTGCACGACGTACTGTTTCAGGCGCTGGCTGCGGCCAAAAGGCAAACTAATGGCACGCAGTTCACGGCTGCGACCTGGGACCGCTTGGAAGGGGCGGAGTTTATTGACGACGTGGTTCTGGTAGATCAATCGCCGATCGGCCGGACTCCACGATCGAATCCGGTAACCTATACCAAGGCTTTCGACGGAATCCGCGACTTGTTCGCTTCCCTTCCCGAGGCCCAGAAACGCGGCTTCAGCGCGGGACATTTCTCTTTCAACATTCCCGGCGGGCGTTGCGAAAATTGCCAGGGCGACGGCACGGTCACGGTAGAGATGCAGTTCCTTGCCGATGTCGAGCTGATCTGCGAGGAGTGCAAAGGGACACGCTTCAAACCTCAAGTACTCGAGGTCCGCTACAAGGGCAAGAATATTCATGATGTGCTGAACCTAACCGTGCGCGAAGCATTGAAGTTTTTTGCCGAAGTGCCAAAGATCACGGAAAAGTTGCGGGTGCTCGAGGAGGTTGGACTTGGCTATCTGCGGCTGGGGCAATCGGCGACGACACTCTCCGGTGGCGAAGCCCAACGCATGAAATTGGCGGCACACTTGCAGCCCGCGGCGCGGGAGGCGGGACGGGCTTCGATTGGCGAGGGCGGACAGCGCCGTCGCCGGCGTGTGCTGTATATCTTTGATGAGCCGACGACTGGGCTGCACTTCGACGATGTGAGCAAGCTGCTTTCCGCCTTCCGCCGTCTGATTGACGCGGGCGGATCGATCATTGTGATCGAGCATAATCTGGAGGTGATCAAGACGGCCGATTGGGTCGTGGATCTCGGGCCCGAAGGCGGCGATCGCGGCGGCTATGTGGTGGGGTCGGGGACGCCCGAGGCTATCGCTAAACTGCCCAATTCCTATACCGGTAAGTACCTTGCCCGCATCTTAAATGGTAACGGAGCCGCTCGTTCCAATGGCAAGAAGTAGAGGACTTGTTGCAGGTTTACTGACCGCAGAACTATTGTGCGGTTGGACTCTGGCTGCGCAGACGACCGGTAAGACAGTGCGGCATCACCGAGAGGCGGTCGTCGATCAGACCTCGCAGGAGCTCGCGCGAGCTGAAAATGCCATCGAGAAGAAGGACTACGCCTCGGCAGAGCCGTTATTAAGGAAAATAGTGGACAGCGATCCGTCTGATTATCAGGCCTGGTTCGATCTAGGTTTTGTTTACAACGCGCAGGGGAAGCTGGAAGATTCAATCAATGCTTATCGCAGATCTGTTACAGCTAAGCCGGATATTTTCGAGTCGAATCTGAATCTGGGTTTGATGCTTGCGAAAGCCCGCCAGGCGGATGCCGAGCGTTATCTTCGTGCTGCCACCAGGCTGACACCGACCGACCATGCGGCAGAGGGTCGTGAGCGCGCGTGGCTATCCCTGGCACGCGTTCTCGAAAACAGAAAACCGCAAGAAGCGCTGGCTGCGTATCGCGAGGCTGCTGCATTGCAACCAAATGATACCGAGCCTCACATCTCCGCCGGTTTGCTACTTGAACGGGAAAATGATCTAAACAGTGCCGAGAAAGAGTACCAACAGGTATTGGGCCTCGATCCCCGATCAGTTGAGGCGCTCAGTGCCTTAGCCAACATCTATATGCGCGGCAAGCGGCTGCCCGAGGCGGAAAACGCGCTGCGAAGAGTGGTTGTGCTCCGGCCACAGGATGGCGGAATCCACGTGCAACTGGGACGTATATTGGCGGCTTCGGAAAAGCATGACGATGCTATCGCCGAGCTTCAGGCAGGTTTAAAACTAGCTCCCGGCGATACCGCTGCGGAACGCGATCTCGCGGATGTATACGCCGCTGCGGGAAATTACAATCAGGCAGAAGCTCTGTACCGGCCACTCCTGGCGGCGACGCCCAACGATGCCGAACTTCACCAGGGACTTGGGCAGGCGCTGATGAAGCAAAGAAAATTTCCAGAGGCGCAGCAGGAATTTCTGCAAGCCGTCAAGCTCAAACCGAATGATCCAGCGGTTTACGGAGACTTGGCCGCCGTCGCCAACGAAAACAAAGACTATTCACTTGTAATTAAGGCACTCGACGCGCGCGCCAAACTCGCGCCAGAGACTCCGCCAATCAGCCATTTCTTTCGGGCCACAGCCTACGACCATTTACGGGACTACAAGCAGGCGGCCGCGAACTATCGTCTCTTTCTACAAGCTGCTGACGGCAAGTTTCCCGATCAAGAGTGGCAGGCTCGACACCGGCTGATCGCCATCGAACCGAAGAAATAGATGCTATGAAAAAGTGCGGCATCATTTTGGCTCTCTTTTTCTCTGCTGCGATTGGGTCGGCGGGTACGGAACAGACTGTGGCGGAGCTCAAGGCGCGGGTGGAGTCTGCGCGGGAGGAGGACCGGCCCGGGATTTGCGTTGGTATAGCCGCGCGCCAGCTCGATGCCGCCGCCAAGCTCTATACTGCCGGCAACCCACAAGAGGCGCGCAACGCCATTGAGGATGTGGCCACCTTCTCAGAAAAAGCCCGCGACGCGGCCAGCAAATCGGGGAAAAAACTGAAGCCTACAGAAATAGCAGTTCGAAAAATGGCACACAAGTTGCGCGATATGAAACGAACTCTGAGCTTCGAAGATCAGGCCCCGGTACAAGATGCCATCGATCGTCTGGAGCACGTGCGTACCGACCTGCTCACTAAAATGTTCGGCATCAAGGGTGAAAAATGACTGCTTCCCGGCTCTCATCCTGTCTCAGCGTGGTGCTGCTTTTGTTGGCCTCCAGCACCGCTCAGCGCATGCACGAACCTCTTAGTCCCGCAGAAATTGACCAGCTCCGAGATACGGCGATGGAGCCCGAACTGCGCTTCAAGCTGTTCGTCAAATTCAGCCGCGCCAGGCTAGCAACCCTCGAACAGATGCGCAGCGATCCCAAGGTAACCGATCGCGGCCTGAAGACCCACGATCAACTGGAAGATTTTGTCGCCCTCTACGACGAGCTCAACGACAACATTGACACCTATGTGGATCGCAAGGATGACGTTCGCAAACCCCTCAAAGCAGTTATCGAAGCTGACACTGAATTTCAAGCCAAGTTACGCGCCTTCAAGAATGCCGCGGGCGTGCAGGAAGCCGAAGCCAAACAGTACGAATTTGTTCTGTCCAATGCGATGGAGGCCCTGGATAATAGCGCCGCTGACCATCGCAAGCTGCTGGTCGAGGAAGAAGAAGCGGCCAAGCACAAGAAGAAAAAAGCGAGTCATTAAGAAATCGTGTTGCGATCCACGACGACTTATTTGTGGGTGTCGCGTGTCTCGCGTAGCTTTCGCAAAGCGAACCCTGGCTGCACTCTCCTGTTTGGTTTTCTCATGCTAACCTAACCCCAACATGAGAGAAGGTCTGCTCGAATTTTTTCAGGAAAGTTATCGCGAACTGCGTCCGCGGGCGCCCTTGCCCGACTTCGTCGTCGAGTTCTTCGCCTTCGCCAACGTGAACAACACCATCCGTTTGCGCGAGGGCAGGCTTTTGGTTCGACTTTCCGATTTGCTGGAAGGGGCTCCGGAATCTGTATTGCGCGCCATTGCTCACATCCTGGTAGCCAAGATGTATCGCAAGCCGGTTGAACGTGCGCATGCGACGCGCTATCGCAAGTACGTTTCAAGCCACAAAATCGCCAGCAAGATACATCTAGTGCGCCAAATGCGGGGACGTAAACGTATAGAAACCGCCCGTGGCAAGGTCTATGACCTGGACATTATCTTCGAAGACTTGAACGCGCGTTACTTTCATGGCCTGCTCGCCCGGCCAAACATGACCTGGAGCCGCGACCATGCGCGCAACATTCTCGGACATTACGATCCAGCGCACAATACGATTGTCGTGAGCCGGGTATTCGACCATCCGCGGGTGCCGCGTTATGCCGTCGAGTACATCGTTTACCATGAGATGCTGCACCTCAAGCACCCCGTAAAGTTGCGTGGCAGTCGTCGCTGTGTCCATCCCGCGGAGTTTGCCGCCGAGGAGAAACTCTTCCCTCAACTGGAAGACGCGAAAAGCTTTCTCAAGTGCCTCTAGCTCAGTGGGTCGTTTGGGCCACGTTTCATGCCACTTCGCGCCGGAAATGCCTGTGTTTACTGCTTCTCGTTGACGCTTCCGCAGCCAGCAGACTATCCTAGAAGTTGAACTTGAAACTCCTTTTTATAGTGATTTTCAGAGGGCTGAGGGCCCATTTCTAAATGATTCAGGCTTTTATTGTGACCTTGCGTGAGGGTGTCGAGGCCGCCCTGATCGTTGCCATCACGCTGGCCTATCTAAGCAAGATCGGCCGTAATGATCTGCGCAAATCGGTCTATGCGGCGCTGGTTGCCGCATTTGTCGGCAGCATTGGCGTGGCCGTCCTGCTCTCCCGAACGAAGTGGAATCAGGATGTTTTCGAAGGCTGGATCATGCTGGCCGCCGCTGTCTTCGTCGCGACCATGATCATCTTCATGATGAGGACCGGACGCAAGCTTAAAGGTCAAATCGAAGGCAAGCTTGGCTCGCTCGCGCAGGAAGGTTCCCACTCGGGTATTTTTCTATTCATCTTTCTGATGGTGCTACGGGAAGGGGTTGAGACGGTGCTGACCCTCACGGGCGTCTCCCTGACCTCCACCGAGCTGATGAGTTTTCTGGGCACGCTGTTTGGCGTGATTGCGGCCGTTCTCTTTGGTGTGATGTTTGTGAAGGGTAGCGTACGGATCAACCTGCAGAAATTCTTCCGCATCACCACCGTCATCCTGTTCTTCGTGGCGGCACAACTCGTCATCTCCGGTCTGCACGAGCTTTCCGAATATGGTGTTCTGCCCTCCTCTCGCCAGGAGATGGCTATCATCGGTCCGATTGTTCGAAACGAAATGTTCTTTGTCGTGACCATCCTTGCCCTGGCGGCATTGATGGTGCTATTTGAGGTGAAGCGGCGCGAACCTGTGCCCGCTTCTGCATCCCCAGCGGAACAGCGCAAAGCCACGTGGAGCGCCCGCCGCGAGCGGCTGTGGATGGCTTCGGTGTATGCCAGTTCTTTTCTGTTCATCGTGATGGTGACGGCCCAATTTATCTACGAAAAGAGCGTGAGCGCGGTTTCTCCTGCGAGCCCGGTGACCTTTGTCAACGGCAAAGTGTCTATTCCGCTCCCCCAGATTTCAGGGGGCGACCTGCATGCCTTCACCGCGAGTGAAAACGGCGTCAATGTTCGTTTCTGGCTCTATCAGAAAACCGACGGAAAGGTCGCTACTGTGTTAGACGCGTGTCAGATCTGCGGCCCTGTGGGCTTCCGCAAGGGACCCAACGGCGTCATTTGCCGCAATTGTGCCGCCCCTATTAATGCCCAGTCGGTGGGTAACACCGGTGGATGCAATCCCATTCCTCTTCAAGCGACCGTCACTTCGGACGCGGTTGTGATCAGTGAGGCGGACGTGGCGGCTGGCAGCCGTTACTTCCGGCAGCAGTAATTCATGTTTTTCCGCATGGTTTACGAATCGTTCCGCCGCCAGAAACGGCGCAAGCTTCTGGCCGGCGTTGCGGTCACGCTGGGCGTTGCCGTGGCGACAGCGATGATCGGCGTTGCCACCGATATTGGCGACAAGATCAGTCGCGAATTGCGCAGCTACGGCGCCAACCTGGTAGTCACGCCGCAGGAGGATACGGTTGACGTCGAAATCGGCGGCGTGAACCTGAAACCGCCGAGTGATGGCGCTTTTCTCAACGAAGCGGACCTGCCAAAAATCAAAGAGATTTTCTGGCGCAACAATATTGTCGGCTTCGCTCCCATGCTGCCGGTGAATGTGAAAGTTGGCGGCCCAAGCGACACGAAAGTTGTGACCTTGCTGGGAACTTATTTTTCAAAGCGGCTCAAGTCCGGCACGCAAGAATTTGTTACCGGAGTTCGCATCACAAATCCGTGGTGGAAGGTGCAGGGATCCTGGCCTGACGACAACTCCAACGAAGTCCTACTTGGCGAGCGACTGGCGGCAAAGCTTCATCGCCGGCCAGGCGATCGAATCGATGTTAACGGCCGGGAGCTTCGGATAGCGGGGATCCTATCCACCGGCAGCAATGAAGATGAGGGAATTGTTGCGCCCCTGGCGGTGGCGCAGCAAATAGTCGGCAAACCTGGGGCGGTCCGCCGTATTTACGTTAGCGCATTGACCAAACCAGAAGACGCATTTGCCCGTCGCGATCCGAAGTCACTGAGCCCGGCGGATTTGGAACGCTGGTCCTGCTCACCCTATGCGCAGTCAATCGCCTATCAGTTGCAAGGGGCGATCCCACATTCGCGTGCCGAGCAGATTCGTCAGGTGGCGCAGAACGAAGGCACGGTGCTCTCACGCATTAAAGGCCTGATGCTGCTGCTGACCGTGGCCGCACTATTCGCGTCGGCGCTTGCGGTCTCGGCAGCCATGGCGACGGCTATCTTTGAGCGCCGCCATGAAGTTGGGCTGATGAAGGCCCTGGGGGCAGATAATGCGACGGTTGCATCGCTATTTTTCGCCGAAGCCACCCTGCTGGCTATATTAGGCGGATTGATAGGGTTTGCGGGTGGCGCGCTGCTGGCCAGAAAGATTGGACTTGCAGTTTTTGCTTCCGAGATTACGATCCAACCGGTGCTTTTGCCGGTCATTCTCGCCATTGCAGTGGCGGTAACCTTCGCCGGCAGCGCAGCCGCGATTCTTCGCGCCGTGCGCTTCGATCCGGTATTCGCACTGCGAGGTGAGGCATGAGTGTCCAAGGCCTGCCGCCGATTCGCACTGAAGCAAACGCTCTTAACACAAACGGGGCTCAGCAGCGTAGTGGTTCCCCACATCAATCGATGCTTCTGCGAATGCTGTTTCGGTCCGCGGTGCGGCGTCGAGGACGCGTAGTGACAGCGCTTTCGGCGATGGTCGTGGCAGCTGCGGTTACCACTGCCGTGTTAAATCTTTATGCCGACGTGCAAGCCAAGTTAGGCACAGAGTTTCGCAGTTACGGCGCTAACATCATCGTCGTGGCGAAGGAGGGTATGCCTCTACCGGCTGATGCGTTACAGGTTGTCGAATCCGCGCTTGAAGGTCGAGGAATAGCTGTCCCTTTCGCCTACGTAGTTGCCCGCACCAGTGATGGGCATTCTGTCGTGGTCGCAGGCACTGATTTCGATCGGATCCGCAGGCTGGATCGTTGGTGGAAGGTAAGCGCGTGGCCCGCAACTTCGGGCGAAGTTCTTGTGGGACGGCGAGCCGCTGCGGTCGTGAACCCCCAGTCTGGACACTTCGAGCTCAGCTTTCAGGGGCACGCAATAAAGCTGACGTCCGCTGGATTTCTTGAAACGGGCGCCGGCGAAGATAGCCGAATCTACATGCCGCTTGGCGATTTTGTGAAGTGGACTGGCGTGCAGCCCTCCACGATCGAAGTTGCTGCTACAGGTTCTACCAAGGAAATATCGGCCGTCTTACGCAAACTCGAGGATGCGCTTCCAACCGCCGATGTCCGCCCCGTGCGACAGATCGTGGAAGGTGAAGCCAATGTGCTCAACAAGACTCGGGCCACGCTGCTTGCGGCCTCGGTGTTGATCATTCTGACTGCCGCTCTTTGCGTTCTGGCCACACTGACAGGTTGGGTCTTTGATCGAAGGCGCGATTTTGCCATCATGAAAGCATTGGGCGCCTCACAACGTTTAATTAACGGGTTCTTTGCTACTCAAGCTGCCGCAATCGGAGTGGCAGGCGCATTGCTGGGTTTTGCGGTCGGCATCGGAGTCGCTTCATGGATCGGTCGAGTTAATTTTCATGCCCCGGTAACACCGCGATTTGTTGTCCTGCCCCTGGTTCTGGCGGGCAGCGTGGTGGTGGCACTCCTCGCCGCGGTCCTGCCGATTGGATTGTTGCGGCGTGTGCAGCCTGCTAACATCCTGAGGGGGGAGTGAATTGATCAAGCTGAAAAATGTCAGCAAACTGTATCCGGCCCAGGCCGAAGAGTTTAGCGGTGTAGTTCGCGCGCTTGACGATGTTTCTCTTTCGGTAGAGCCCGGGGAGTGGCTGGCAGTCATGGGTCCTTCGGGATCGGGCAAGAGCACTCTCATAAATCTGATCGGTTGTCTTGACCGCCCGAGCGCCGGTGAAATCTGGCTTGACGGGCAAGATGTCGCGAAAATCTCGACGGCAGAGTTGAATCGCGTGCGGGCCGAGAAAATCGGCTTTATTTTTCAGCAATTTCATCTGATTCCATATTTAACGTCGATTGAAAATGTCATGCTGGCGCAGTACTTCCACAGCATGACGGATGAGCGGCAGGCGCTCGACGCTCTCGACCGCGTGGGTTTAAGGGAACGGGCCCACCATCTGCCCTCGCAACTATCGGGCGGCGAGCAGCAGCGCGTGTGCATCGCACGAGCGCTGATTAATGATCCCAAAATTGTGTTGGCCGATGAACCTACCGGCAATCTCGACGCCCAGAACGAGGAAATCGTCCTGCGGATTCTTCGCGAATTGCATCAGCAGGGACGCACCATCATCATGGTGACGCATGATCCCGTAGTCGCCAGGCTGGCTGATCGGCGCATCGAGTTGCACCATGGAAAGATCGCTGCTCAGGAAGTCTTTTCTATGGTGGACGAAGAGCAGTTCGACGAGGTTCTCGAAGAACTATGGGCGTTGAACGAGCACGGCCAGATCGCCGAACTGGAACACATGGAAGTTCATGGCGCACTGCCGGTAAGTATTGCGGTCGAGAAAATGGTTGGGCTCGGACTGGTTACTACTACGCCCCACCCGCCACAAGCGCACGATCACAAGCGTTTTGTGAATCCTTGTCACGAGGCGCTGAAGCCGGCCAGCGTGTCGATTGGGGACGGCAGCATGATTGTCGAACTGACCGCCAGCGGCCGTCAGCGCGCGGCTGACATCATTCGCCGTCATCGCCTCGCCGAGCGTCTTTTCACCGACAGTCTGGCGATGGACAGCGAAACCGAAATCGAGCAGCAGGCCTGCAAGTTCGAGCACATTCTTTCACCCGAGGCTACAGACAAGATCTGCGCCTTTCTGGGCCATCCCCGCACATGCCCGCATGGCGCACCAATTCCTCCGGGACCGTGTTGCGGAAGACAAGCTGAATTCGTTTCGACCGCAGTGGACAGCACTAAGTCGGTTCGCTAGCTTCCGCTGTTGTTCCCGCTGAATCTTCCCCTTTTCTCTGCACAGGCTGGAACGCATCTTTCTAATAACCGGCTCGGCTGTATTCTCCAGCTATGATTGGGGCAGACATGAGCAACCACAAGCCATGCATCGGCGTGTTCGATTCAGGCGTGGGCGGCCTGACCGTCCTTAAAGCGTTACTTGAAGTTATTCCCGGTGCTGACTACCTCTACTTTGGAGACACGGCGCGCCTGCCCTACGGCTCCAAATCGGCTGAGACGGTGACCAAGTATGCGGTGGGGGCTTGCGAATATTTGCACAGCCATGGCACAGACCTGCTGGTGATTGCCTGCAATACGGCTACGGCGCTGGCACTACCGAAAATAGAAAGGGTCGTTGGGGTCGGAGTCGTGGGCGTCATCGAACCTGGGGCTCAGTCGGCGAGTGGCGCCAGCCAGAATCGTAAGGTAGTAGTCATCGGAACCGATGCCACAATTAGCAGTCATGCATATCTGCGCGCTCTAAAATCTCGCGGCGTGGAGGCCAGAGAGAAGGCCTGTCCTCTGCTGGTTCCGTTAGTCGAAGAAGGCTGGATTGCGCACCCGGTTACCGAACAAGTCGCACGCATTTACCTGGATGAGGCTTTCGCCGGGGAATTTGAGTCTGCCGATGTCCTGGTTCTGGGCTGCACACATTACCCGCTGCTCAAGCCAATACTGCGTCGGGTGGCGCCAGCGCAAGTAAAGATTGTGGATTCGGCGGAATCTACGGCAAGGGCTGTTGCCCAGCAAATCAGGCTCGGTCCAAAACTCAGCGGAGCGGAGTCTGTAAACGAAGAAAGAGGTCGCGGGTCTTCCCACATACGGTTCTTTGCCACCGACTCTGTGCAAAAATTCCGTAGCCTCGGAGAGAGATTCTTAGGCCGGAAGATCGAAGATGTCCAGCACGTTGATCTGAAGGAGTAATTTTGGATCGACATTCGTAACTCTCGGGAGCAACAAAAAGCGGCCGCAATCTGCGGCCGCTTAGAAATTCACACTGTTGATCTGCTGCTGCGATTAGTACAACCGGAAACTCACTTCCACGTTGATCTGCACCGCCACTGGCTTGCCATCTTTCATGGCGGGTTCGAATTTCCACTGCTTCACAGCTTCGATTGCCTTTTCATCCAAGCCTAGGCCGAGTGTTCTTGCTACCTTAATATCGCGCGGACGCCCATCCGGCCCTACAACCAACCAGAGCACGCACGTACCCTGATACTTGGCTTTACGGGCTTCCTCTGAATACTCCGGATCTGGCGCAAAAACCGCCTTGGGTGCGGATACGCCGCCGCCGACGCGGAATACGCCGCCACCGGTGCCGCCACCGCGACCCGGACCAAATCCTGGACCCTCGCCAGAACCTACCCCACCACCATTGCCAGAACCGATTCCGCTGCCCGAACCAACTCCGTTTGACGGCGGTCCAGAGGGCAGGTGCGACATGGGGTCACCCAAATTCGGCATGTTGTTCGACGCCAGGTGAACTTGAGGTGGAATCACAACCGTGGGTTCGGCGGTCAACTTGGGGTGATCGTTGCGCACCACCATGGCGGGCGGCGTGATCTGTTCCATTGCCTGCTTGGGCAGCTTGCCTTTGGGCGCCTGGAATTTGTCGCGATCGCCGCCACCACCACCTCCGCCCGCTACAGTCTTCGAAGGCGGCAACGGCGGAACTTCGTCAGGCGTGATCAGCGTAACAGTTTCATGAGGCTTGGTAACTTCCTGTACGACTCTGCGGCCGAGAATCGTTCCACCAATGATCGCTACAATCGCCAGTGCGTGGACGACGCTGGAACCGAGCGCTCCACCCTTTTTATAGTTGTAATCTCCCCAAATCTCTCGTACCGGGACCGGCTTGGAAGTTAGAACCAGCGGCGGAAGTTTCTTGGGAAAGAAAAATTCGTCAATGTTCCCGAATAGCGACTTCCACAAAGGCTCGTCAAGGGTGCTCTTGGGAAGCAGGAGATTGAGTTCGGGTTCGGCCTGTGTGCGCGGAGGTTCCATGTTTATAGTTGCCATATATTGACCCGATTTATGCCCCGTCTCCTTCTGTAGGCGGGAGAAAAGCCGCTCAGCGAATCAACTCTACTACTCTCAATGATGAGCACATTCCGTGCCACAGTTGCTTGCGCGTTGCTAACCTCAAGCCAACTTTGGCTTAATGCAGGCGGAGCACTTGGCTGCGAGTCCGCAGAACGCCTTCCTTTCAGACGTTTAGATGCGCAAAAAGTTACTTTGGACAAAAATTGTACACGCTTTTTGTGCCCACCTATAGTACTTTTCAAGTTCCTATAGGTCCGGTACTTTCGTCTTCCACAGTGATCCGATGGACGTGGTTTCCACCCATCCCTATAATGAGATAAATCAACCATTTGGGAGAGAACAAGCAAGTGCCGCTCGATCTGAAATCCACTATTAATCTGCCCCGAACGCGATTTCCCATGAAGGCCAACCTGCCGCAGAATGAGCCCAAATTGTTGGCCAGATGGGAACAGGAGCAGATTTATGAGCAGATTCGCCAGTCCCGTGTAGGGGCACCCAGTTATGTTTTGCATGACGGGCCTCCCTATGCCAATGGTCCGATTCATCTTGGGCACGCTCTCAACAAGTGTCTCAAGGACTTCATCGTCAAGTCGAAGACAATGTCCGGATTCGACTCGCCCTATGTCCCGGGATGGGATTGCCATGGTCTGCCCATCGAGATCAAAGTTGACCAGATGCTGGGTGGCAAAAAATTGCAGATGAAGACAGTAGATGTTCGTTTGGAGTGCCGGCGTTACGCCCAAAAATTTCTTGATCTTCAGCGCGAGCAGTTCAAACGCATTGGCGTGTTCGGCCGTTTCGATAATCCTTACTCGACCATGAGTCCGCAGTATGAGTCGGTCGTGCTGGAAACTTTTTACACTTTTCTTGAGAAGGGATTTGTCTACAAGGGGCTGCGCTCGGTGTACTGGTGCATTCACGACAAAACCGCCTTAGCAGAAGCCGAACTCGAATACGAAAACCATACCAGCACCACGGTCTGGGTGAAATATCGTTTCACGGGCGACCCGACTTCGCTCGATCCGGGGCTCGTGGGTAAAAACATCTTCACCGTAATCTGGACAACCACACCTTGGACGCTGCCAGCCTCCATGGCCGTTGCTTTTCATCCCGAGGAAGAATATGTAGCTCTGGTATCAGGCAGTGAGGTTTTCATTGTAGCCGCCAAACTCGCGGCTGAATTCTCCGCAAAAGTTGGCTTGACTGAAGCAAAAGAAATCGCGCGGTTCGCGGGAAGAAAGCTCGAGCACACGAGTTTTGCACATCCATTCCTGGACAGGAAGATTCTTGGCGTGCTCGCCGATTACGTCACCATGGACCAAGGCACTGGCGTAGTGCACACCGCTCCCTCTCACGGCGCGGAAGATTTTGCGACGGGACTTAAGTACAAGCTCGACACGACCACCAACGTTGACGAAGCCGGTTTCATGCGAAATGGCCTTCCCGAATACGAAGGCAAGAAGGTCTTCGACGCCAATGCACCGATTGTAGAGCTACTGAAGACGCGGGGCGTGCTCATGCACAGTGAGAAAATTGAGCACTCCTACCCGCATTGCTGGCGGTGTCATAATCCCGTCATTTTCCGGGCCACGGAACAGTGGTTCATCTCCATGGAAACCCCGATGCAAGGGGGCACGTTGCGCACCCGAACCCTGGAAGAAACCAAGAAAGTGAAGTGGGACCCGGCATGGGGTGAGGAGCGCATCTCGAACATGATCGCCACCCGTCCCGACTGGTGCGTCTCGCGCCAGCGTATCTGGGGGGTGCCCATCGCTGTCTTCCTATGCGAGGGATGCGGCAAACCGCTGAACGATCCCGCAATCAACCGTGGGGTGGTTGAACTTTTTGCGCGCGCCGGCGCAGATTCCTGGTACACGCCAGAGGCTGATGCGTTGCTCTCTGCCGCTACAAACTGTCCTGCATGTGGTGGACAAAAGTTCAAGAAGGAAACCGACATCCTCGACGTCTGGTTCGAATCGGGATGCAGCCATGCCGCCGTGCTCGGACACGAACCTAATCTGCCCTGGCCGGCCGATCTTTACCTTGAGGGCGGCGACCAGCATCGCGGATGGTTCCATTCTTCCCTGCTCTGTGCCATGGGCACGCGCGGCGCGCCCCCATATCGCATGGTGGCCACTAATGGCTGGACGCTTGACGAGCACGGCAGTGCGTTGTCGAAGTCTCGGGGAAACGACGTAGATCCGGTGGACATCGCCAACCGTCTGGGTGGCGAGGTCGTCCGCCTGTGGGTTGCTTCGGTGGATTTTCGGGAAGACGTGGTCGGATCAGAACAACTGATGCAGCGGGTGGCCGAGAATTACAAGAAGATCCGCAACTCGCTATTTCGCTACATCCTGGGCAATCTGTACGATTTCGATCCGCAACGTGACGCAATTCCTTTGGCTCAGATGCAGGCAGTTGATCAATACATGCTGCGGCAAACTGCCGAAATTGCCGAACAGGTGACGCGCTGGTACGACGAATTTGCCTTCCATAAGATTTACCAGGCGATAAACCACTTCTGCATCGTCGAACTGAGCGCGTTCTACTTCGACATCTTGAAGGATCGTCTTTACACCTCAGCGCCCCGCTCGGTCGCTCGCCGGGCCGCGCAAACTGCGATCTGGAGAATCGGCGAGGCACTGGTCCGCCTGCTCGCGCCTATCATGAGCTTCACCTGCGAAGAGGTATGGCAATACTTGCCTCAAGTGCCCGAGCGGGCGGCGAGTGTTCATGTAGCACGCTTCTCTTCTGCCGACGATATTTTCGGACGAGAGTTGCCGGCAGGTGACCCAAAGCAGTCGGCAAATGACTGGAGCACGCTTCGCGCCGTACGCGAAGAAGTACTGAAAGCCCTGGAAGAAGCCCGCGCTGATAAGCTCATCGGCGGTGGACTTGACGCTGAGATTACGATTGCCTCTGCGGAACCAGTGTATTCTGTACTTACCCGCTACCAGGACCAGTTGCGCTATCTCTTTATTGTGTCAGGCGTGAAGCTTCAGCAGGCTGGATCAACCAATGGTACTGGGGGGATTATCGTCCAGGTGAATAAGGCCGCAGGAAGGAAGTGCGAGCGCTGCTGGAATTATTCAACTCACGTTGGCGAGGACTCGTCCTATCCCAGCGTGTGTGAACGCTGCAGCGCCGTCCTAAAAGAGATCGCAGCCGGCAACGATTTCGCACAATCCAATGGATAGGCGCTCAACACGTCATGCGTAGGTACCATCTTCTAATTGCTGTTTTCGTTGTATTTCTCGACCGTCTGGCAAAATGGTCGGTAGAGCGCAGCATTTCGCTCCACGAAAGCATCCAGATCATTCCCGGCTTTTTCCGCATTACTCATGTGGAAAACCGTGGCGCCGCTTTCGGCCTTTTTGCGGATTCGCCTTCACAATGGAAAATCGCAATGCTGGTCTTGTTCTCAGTGGTCGCGCTGGTCATCATTTCCGCTTTGCTGTGGAAGAACAGTCATTCCATGAGTACAACAGGCATCGGACTGGCACTGATTCTAGGCGGCGCGGTCGGCAATCTTTGGGATCGCCTGGTCAGTGGCCATGTTGTTGACTTTCTTCTTTTCTATATTGGCCAGTATCAGTGGCCAGCCTTCAATGTTGCCGATAGCGCTATTGTGATTGGGGCCGGCCTGCTGGTATTTGAAATTCTTTCTACCAAGTCGCCGGCACAAGAAAAGTCCGCATAACCCCTGCCAACAATGTATCCCCTGGGCCGAGACTCGATCTTCCGTCGGCGAGGAAGTGCCGGCCAAAAAAACTCAAAAACTCTTGCCCCAAGACCGCCTTAATTTGAGAAACTATCGAGAATCCAATCCGTAGTGATAGGTCGATAGTGTGCAAGAAATTGTCACCCAAGGGAATGTCTCGGGTTATGATGAACGCAGCAGTTTCAGATAGGAACCGCTTCCTCGCGCAACTTATTGATTTTGCTCAGAAATTAGGGAGACTCCGCGAAGAATCGGGAGTGCGCCCCTAATTGCACAGAATCAAGTGGTCTGTCTGCTTGCGGGTCTGGCTCGAGGAGCCGGTATTTAAGGAGTTCAGCATGAATAATTTTCTACAACGACTGTGGTGCGACGAGGAAGGACAGGACATCGCCGAGTACGCGGTAATGCTGGCAGTGATCCTGGTGATCGTGGTTGGTACGATTCGGCTGATCGGGTCGAACGCTAATAACGTTTTCTCCTCGGTCGCCAGTTCGATTCAACAGTAGCGAGCGATTCAGAGCAGAAATGCTAGAACGCCGCGAACTGGTGGTGACAGGCGTAAGATAACGGCGTCTTGGTGGCAAGCGTCTTGGTGAAAGGCAATCTTGCCACTCTTGTCGCCCCTTATAGTTTTGACTTTCCCAGCCGACGATGGTCACAACAGGGACAAGTAGCCAGATCTTGAGACGAAATTTCGAGCGTTTCTGTGCGCGCCGAGCTTGCTGGGGATTATGGGGGTTTTGAGGAGTAGCGATGAATCGTACTCGACTGTTGTTTATTGGAGTGGTGGCATTGGTGCTGGGAGCCTGGGTCAGCTACATGGTCTACCATACGCTGCAAGCTGGAACTAACGCCAACAAAGAGCCTGGCGTGGATGTAGTGGTGGCAGCGAATGACATTGCCGTGGGAGCCAAAATCGAAGATAAGGACATTAAGGTGGCTCGTTTCCCTGCCAGCGATGCACCCCCGGGGTACTATTCGAGAAAACAGCAGGTCCTTGGACGAGGGGTCATCCAGCAGATTGGAAAAGGCGAGTTTCTCCTGTCTAACAAACTCGCGGCGGAAAACGCAGGGTCCGGACTGCCGGGTCTAATTCCACCCGGCATGCGGGCAGTTTCAGTGCGCGTGAATGAAGTGGTAGGAGTTGCTGGTTTCGTGCAACCGGGCACGCGAGTAGATGTGCTACTGACCGGTAATCCCGGCAGTGGTCAGCAACAAACCACTACCGTTCTAGAGAACGTGGGCGTTATTGCCGCTGGGCAACGACTGGAGCGCAATGCGGCCGGCGAAGCCCAAATGGCTCCGGTGATCACCTTGCTGGTTTCTCCCGACGATGCGCAGAAGCTTACGCTCGCCAGTACGGAGGGTCGGATCCAGTTATCGCTGCGCAATCCTCTCGATACCCGGCAGGAGTCCCTTGGGTCGGTGAAAACGGACTCCCTTTACCGGAACCTGAGCGCGCCCGTAGTCCGGCCAAAAATAAGAAAGACCGCGGTTCCAGTCACACCAGTGCCAGGTTTTTACACCATAGAAGTGATTCGCGGGAACAAGAAGGAAGAGGATAAATTCTGAAAACGCCAGACGGATACCGTTCTGCGGGATCCGGTTGCTTCTTGCTTGGGAGAGAAAATTACAGATGAACCTTCCCCGAAAGTTTTGGGGGGCAGCGGCAAGCCTCATTTTTATGGCAAGCGCAATGGCCCAGTCGGCGGGACAAGGCGCCGTTCAAAACCCACCCCCGGCTGCACAACCTTCCGTTCCGGGAGCTCCCGCTCAGGAGACCCCGGGACAATCGTCGGCTTCGACTCAATCCACTACCAGGACAGCTGCGACTTCGCTGCCTCCCCAAGGTGAGGCGCAAGGATCCGCACCTTTGCGCGTTATGGTGGGCAAGTCACTCCTGATCAATACGACGGAGCGCCTGAAACGGGTTTCTGTTACCGATCCGGGCGTGGCTGATGCGCTAGTGCTTACTCCAACTCAGATCCTGGTGCACGGCCGTTCTCCCGGCGAGGTTTCGCTGCTGATCTGGGACGAACTGGAACGCTCCCGTAGTTTCGATCTGCGAGTGGACGTTGACGTAAGCGCAGCCGCGGAACAAGAAAAACGGGTATTTCCCGACGAACAGATCACTGTTACTCCTTCGCGCTCGGCAATTGTTCTTTCGGGACATGTCTCCACGGAAGACGTTGCCAAGAAAGCCGGCATGATTGCCGATGCTTTCTCGAAAAATGTGGTGAATGTCCTGACGTTTGGCCCAGTAGGCGCACAGGAAGTGCTTCTCGAAGTCAAGTTCGCAGAGGTGGATCGCTCGGCCTTGACTCAGTTGGGCGTAAATCTGTTCAGCACCGGTGCGGGCAATACTTTAGGCAGTGTTACAACCGGACAATTTGGCGGTACGAGGATCGGAACGATTACTCAGTCAACTGGCCCAGCAACCGGCCCATTCCCAAGCACCTTCACTGTAAACGATCTTTTGAATGTCTTTCTGTTCCGCCCTGACATTCATTTGGGGGCGGTTGTCAAAGCGTTAGAGACGAAGAATCTCTTACAGATCCTTGCGGAACCGAACTTGATCGCGGTCAACGGCAAAGAGGCCAGTTTCCTGGCGGGCGGCGAGTTTCCCTTTCCTATCGTGCAACCGGGAGCGGGCTTTACGGCGGTAAGTATTCAGTTCAAGGAATTCGGTGTTCGACTGAAATTTACCCCGGTAATTATGCCCAGCGGGAATATCCATCTGCGGGTTGTACCGGAAGTCAGCACCCTCGATTTCGCCAACGCGCTGACGATTTCCGGCTTCACGGTTCCGGCTCTGAGCACGCGTCGCGCTGATACCGAATTCGAACTGCAAGATGGCCAGAGTTTTGTGATTGCTGGATTGATGGACAATCGCGTGACTAATATCGTGAACAAGGTGCCCGGCTTGGGCGATATCCCCATTCTGGGTAACTTCTTTAAGAGCAAAAGCACCCAGAAGAGCAATGCGGAATTAATGGTTTTATGTACGGTGCGGCGGGTCTCAGCCAGCGGGCAACCGCCAGCGCCACCTCAAAATCCGCTGCCGCTGCTGGACAAAGATAAATTTGATGGAAGGAAGCCTTCGGGAAACAAATAACGGGTTGGGCAAAATTGCGCCGGGTGGACGACCCGCCCTGGCGCCGACGTTCCAAGCGGGATTATGTCTTTGAGAAAGATTTGGGGTTACGCAGTAGGGCCATGTCTGAACTTTCGGTCGTCATAATCGCCACAGATAGCGAGCAACGTGCCGTCCTCCAGGTATTAGTGGACGGCACCGGCGTAGCACGCACGGTTCACAGCTGCGCCAGTTTTCCAATGGCAGGGACTGACCCTGTCGTGCGCAGAATTCACAGCGCCAGTCCGGGCGTGGCCTTGGTGGACATTCCCTCTGACAATCCCACCCCGGCTCTGCATGCCATTGAGGTTCTACATCAGGACCTACCCCAGTGTGCGGTGTTTGCCATCGGCATCATGACTCAGCCGCAAGTGATCGTAAACGCGATGCGGGCCGGAGCCCGCGAATTCATTGAACGGCCGACGACGACCACTGATTTGCTGGAAGCCTTCGTACGGCTCAGTGCGGCTCAACGCAAAGTACGGCGAGACGAAGCCCGAGGCAAGGTCTTTACCGTTGTAAATGCAAAAGGCGGAAGCGGAGCGACGACGATTGCCGTTAACCTGGCTCTGGCACTGCAATCGGCACATAGTAATGTTGGGCTGGTGGATATTGCTTCGCTCGGCCACGCCGCTCTGCACCTGAATCTTAAACCCGCATTTAGTGTCGCCGATGCAATTCGGAACCTGCACCGGCTGGACAGTTCCCTGCTTGAAAGTTTCATGACGCGTCATGCCGGTGGCTTGCAGGTGCTCGCCGGGGCGAATACACCTGCTGCGTTGGAACCTTCCACTGCGGAATTCGCCAGGTTGTTCGACATGATGGTGAGCCATTTCCGCTACGTGGTCGTAGACGCGTCCACACGTTTGGATGGAGCTACCCGGTTAGTGTGTAACCTTTCAGAAACCGTATTGCTGGTCGCGCACACTGACGTGGCTTCATTGTGGAGTGCCGCGCGCGTGCTGCAGTATGTAGCCGACACCGGTTCCCGTGAGCGGGTTCGGTTGGTTCTCAATCGATTCCGCAAAATCCCCGGTTTCAGCGAGGCGGATGCCGAGGCGGCAGCTGGCGCAAGTTTGTTGTGGAAGATTCCCAATCAGTACTTCGCAGTATCCGCGGCGATTGATCGCGGCATACCCCTGATGCAGCAGAACCATACCGACATCGCACGCTCGTTTACCGGTTTGGCTTCTGCCCTGACCCAGAATGATGACGACGTCAAACGGTCGGCCTGGTCGCTATTCAAGACGGTTTAGGAAACTAGGAAAAGATGGCAAACTTACAGACTTTTGAGCGAACCGAATACCAGCAGGTAAAGGCTGACCTACATCGTAAGATCCTTGACCGTCTTGATCTCGAAAAATTGGGACGCACGGCGGGCGATGCCGCTCGCGAAGAAGTCCTCATCCTGATACGCAACTCAGTTAACAGTGAGGCTGTTCCCCTAAGCTTCGCCGAGCGCGAACGTTTGTCGCGTGAAATCCTGGACGAAATTTTTGGTCTTGGGCCACTAGAGCCGCTTCTCAAAGATCCCAGCATTTCCGACATTCTGGTGAACCGCTTCGATCGCGTCTATATTGAGCGCGCCGGCAAATTGGAACTTACCGGATTGTCGTTCAAGGATGATGCGCATCTGATGCAGATCATCGATCGCATCGTCTCCCGGGTAGGCCGGCGAGTCGATGAATCCTCGCCCATGGTGGATGCCCGCCTTGCTGACGGCTCCCGCGTCAATGCGATTATTCCCCCGCTGGCGATTGATGGCCCCTGCCTCTCCATACGGCGCTTTGGCCGCGACCCGATTACCGCGCGCAACATGATCGAGAACAAGACCCTGACCGAACCAATGTTGGAGCTACTCTCCACCATGGTTAAAGGACGGCTGAATCTGCTCATTTCAGGAGGAACCGGCGCCGGTAAAACAACCCTGCTGAACGTGCTCTCCGGTTACATTCCGAACTCAGAGCGTATTGTCACCATTGAAGATGCCGCCGAACTGCAAATGAAACAGGAGCACGTGGTCCGGCTGGAAACCCGGCCGCCCAACATCGAAGGAAAGGGCGCCGTGCGGCAGCGCCAACTCGTGATCAACAGTCTTCGTATGCGTCCCGACCGCATCGTGGTGGGCGAGGTGCGCGGCGAAGAAGCATTTGACATGCTGCAAGCCATGAACACCGGCCATGAGGGCTCGCTGACAACGGTCCACGCCAATTCGCAGCGCGACGCCCTGGCCCGGGTGGAAAATATGGTTTCAATGGCCAATCTGAACATCCCCGAACGAGCGGTGCGTCACCAAATCGCTTCCGCGGTTCATGCTGTGGTTCAAATTGCTCGCATGGCCGATGGATCCCGCAAAGTCATCACCGTCTCAGAAATCACGGGCATGGAAGGCGATGTGGTCAGCATGCAGGACATTTTCGTCTTCGAGCGCCAGGGGATTGATGAAAGCGGAAAAGTGCGAGGGATGTTCCGTGCCACCGGGATTCGTCCGAAATTTGCGGATCGCCTGGCGATAGCCGGGTGCCGTCTGCGGCCAGCACTGTTTGAATCCAAAATGGAGGTATAACCCTGGCAGGGCCAGGAGAATAAAATGCTGGGACTGATTGCCGTCATGGCTTTTGTGGTCGTCGCGATGGGAGCTTTTGCCATCGGCTCCCTGCTTGATGAGCGCAACGCGCGGGCGCGCTTGATGCGTGAGCGCCTCACCTCTGTTCGAAAAGCGGCCGAACGCCAGCCCAGCGAAGAACTTGCACTTCTGCGCGATGAAATGTTGAGCGAGATTCCGGCGCTCGACAGTATCCTGCGCCGTTCCGGACGCGTCTCGCAGCTGCAGAAACTTCTCTCCCAAGGCGACATCGATGTGCGCGCAGGAAATTTCCTGTTGTTTTGCGGGGCTACCGGAGTAGTTCTCGGTCTCCTGCTCCTGATCTTTAATCGTGATTCAAACCTGGGCCCTATTCTCGGTTGGGTGGGGATGCTCTTCGGTTTTTTCCTTCCCTACGCTTATGCCTCATATCGGAGGACAAAGCGCTTTGAAAAATTTGAAGAACTCTTTCCCGAGGCCATTGATACGCTGGCCCGCGCGGTGCGCGCCGGGCACGCGTTCACTACTGCCTTGGAAATGATCGCGGACGAAGTCTCAGAACCAGTTGCTGGCGAGTTTCGCAAGCTCTTCGAAGAACAAAAATTCGGACTTCCGGTACGTGATGCGCTGCTCAACCTGGTAGACCGCATGCCCCTGGTGGACGTCAAATTCTTCGTGACTGCGGTTATGTTGCAGCGCGAAACTGGTGGAAATCTCGCTGAGATTCTGGACAACCTTTCCTTTGTGATCCGTGAGCGTTTCAAAATTATGCGACAGGTCCGGGTTTACACTGCGCAGGGCCGTCTTACAATGATGCTGTTGATGGGACTGTCGCCTCTGATTGTCGCCACCATGTTGGTGTTGAACCCCGGATTCATCCGGCCTCTATTTGTAGATCCCTTCGGACACATTCTGCTCGTGCTCGGCATTACTTTGCAGACGATCGGATACTTTGTAATTCGAAGAATTGTTCGCATTCAGGTGTAACGCTGTCAGCGTAAACGCGGTAGGTTTAGTGAATTTCAGAGCAGACCATGACATTCGTACTTGCGATACTGATTTTCGTAACCGTGACTCTGGCGGTATTCGCTTTTGGAGCTGCGGCCATGGCTCCCACGTCCGTCCTCGGCTCGCGTTTGAGAGCTTTGGGGTGGCAGAGGCCCGAGGTCGAGGAGAAGGCGGCGATCAAAGAACGGTTCGAGCAGGCCCTCAACCCCCTCAGCAAGGCTTTACCCCTATCGGCCAGCGAGATGTCAAGGACGCGTGCCTGGCTGGTCCAGGCAGGCTATCGTGATGCGCGCCACCTGACAATTTATTCCGGCATCCGGATGCTACTGGGCTTGGTGGGGCTGGCGGCGGTTGTGCTGTCGGGAGCCGGCCTCAACTCCCCGATGCTGCTGGTGGGAATTCCTGCCTTGGGTTTTTTTATCCCGCGTTTCATATTGAAACGCATGATCAAGGATCGGCAACTTCGCATCCGCCTGGCGCTGCCCGATGCTCTCGACCTCACCGTTATCTGCGTGGAAGCCGGACTTGCACTGGATCAGGCCATGATGCGCGTCGGCGAGGACTTGCGTCCTTCGCACCCCGACTTGAGCGATGAATTTCATCTGCTGACACTGGAGATGCGCGCCGGCAAGCCTCGTGCTGAGGCATTGCGAAATTTGGTGGTTCGCACCGGAGTTGACGATGTTCGCTCCCTGGTAGCGACGTTGGTACAGACCGATAGATTTGGTACCAGCGTAGCGCAGGCGCTGCGTGTGCACTCCGATTCGTTGCGCACCGAACGCCGCCAGCGAGCGGAGGAGCAGGCCGCAAAAACCACTATTAAGATGGTCCCTCCCCTGGTCGTATTCGTCCTGGTACCCATCCTCTTCGTGACCATCGGACCGGCGGTAATTCAACTCGTTCGCATGCTTCTGCCGGAGGGTGGGCGCTAAGGGGGCCGGTGGGCAGATTGTCTCGAAGACCAAAGTTAGGAGATCAAGGAGTAGTGTTATATGTCGGCCCCGGTTCCTAATAAGTACGCTTTCAACCGTACGCGTTGTCAATATCTCGCAACCCGGTTGGAAGTAGCGCAAACGCATTGGACAAGGCTTTGTGGCCTCATCGCGACTGATCCTCAGGCGTTTCGAAAAGGTTGCGGGCTATGGATCGTTCCTTGCCACGGCGTGCACACGCTGGCCATGCGTTTCGCAATTGATGCGGTTTATCTCGACGCGAACAAGATTGTCGTGCACCTGGAGGAAAATATAAGACCCTGGCGCATCGCTCCGGTCCGTATGCACGCTACCTCAGTGCTGGAGTTGCCAGGAAATACCGTCAAGGCGACTGGGACCATATTAGGGGATGAAATTGAAATTGCCGTGGAGAACACCGGAACAGCGAAGTACGCATGAATGACGCGCCCAAACTGCTGATTGAATGGTCGTCACCGTGGGAGGAGTTTGTCTCCGCTATTCGGCCCGCTCTTGGCCGTTCTCCGGCAAGACTGGCGGGCGAAGCGCGCACCGGCCTGGTTCCTTATCCCGGTATTCTCGTATCCTGGGTCATCGAGGCCTTGTTGCTTTTGGCGGTCATCGTCCTGCCGGGAAAACTGGCGAGCTTGCGGCCATATGTTCCCCCTCCGCCGCCTAAATATGAAGTCATCTATTTTTCAGGCGAAGAGTTACCCCGAACCGAAGACTCTGGCGGCGCCCAAGCCGGCCGCAGCGGACGCGCTGGCGGACATGAGGCTTACCATCGCACGCAAACAATTCGCGTGGCGCGCGGCAATTCTCCCGCCGAGAAAGTAGTGGATGCGCCCAAGCTCAATCTGCCTCGCTCCGATTCCCCCGTAGCGAATCTGCTCGCGTTCAGGAACATCCCCGGACCCGCGCCGGCTGAGGGCCTGAGGAGTTCTCTGCCGACTTCGTCGTTGCCGCAAATGACCGTCGTACCTCCGGCACCCGACGTTCCTCGCGACAAAATGCGCGCTACTCCGGTACTGAACTCCGGGATCATCACGCCGTCTCCTGAAATTTCACGAAACAACATGCGCCTGGCGCCACAGCTCAATGCCGCCGTCATTGCGCCAGCGCCCAGCGATACCCATCGCGACATAGCAGCGCTGCATGTTCCCGTGGTTAGCGCCCAGGATATAATCCCGCCTCCGGTCTCCGCACCCGAGCGTGAATCGACCGTGACTGCCAGGCTCTCGCTCCCTGCGCCCAGCATAATCGCGCCACCCCCCAGCCACGTAACTCGTGAGCTGGGCGCAGTTGGCGGCGCAGGCGCTGATCTCAATGCCCAGGTCGTACCGCCTCCAACCCAGGCGGGCACCCGGTCATTGGACAAGCAAGCAGTGGGTGAGCTGCTGGGAAGCACAAGCGTAATTGCTCCTCCCGTGCAAGGTGGCTCGCGCTCCCTCGACAAGCAATCTATCGGAGGAATTCTGGGTAGCACGAATATCGTCCCGCCTCCCCCCGCCATTGGCGACGGCGCTTCGGCCTCCGGCCGCGGCCTTGGCACCAAAGGTAATGGAGCGGGTGCGGCAAGGGATATCGGCTCAGCGGTTGCGCCGCCTAGCGCCGGAGGGGGAAGCGGAGGGGGAAATGGAATCGTCGTTTCCAGTAAGCCGGGAGCGAAGGTGGGAGTGCCGGGAAAGGGCGGAGTAGGCTCTCTCGCCATGTCACCTGGCGGGGAAGATAAATCGGGATTGGGCGGGTCCGGTGGCGGCGCTGGCATCGGTCGCGGAAACGGCGCCGGAAGCGGCCTTCAAGGCGAAGGGCCGGGTGCCGGAAAAGACGGCGTTGGGCGCGGCTCAGATTCAACCGCCCGTGCCGGGTTATCGCCTTATCCAGGCCCCGGCGGTGCAGGTAGCGGTACCAAAGGATCACCGCCCATACCGGGAGTTTCTGTCCATGGCGGCAGCACGATCACATTACCCAGCTTCGGCGAAAACGGAACCGATGCGACTGTCGCGGGACGCTCTTCTGCGGCCTCGAAACATGGATTAGGCATCACCGTGATTGCGAGTTCGCGGGCCGGCGGCGCTTTTAATTTCTATGACAAGCTGAAGGGCGATAACTACAGTATCTACATTGAGACTTCCGCCGGTACTGCTGTCATGCAATTTGCCGATCCCAATTCAGCGACCCATTCCTACTCGCAAGCTCTCACTGCACCTGAGCCCCTGCGTGCCGATCTGCCGGCTGGGCTTGGCCGCTCAAGACTTGTGATCGCCTGCGTGCTCGACCGCTCTGGATTAATTAAAAATATCCGGGTGCTCGAGGCGGGAGGTCCAGATATGACGACCAAAGTCCTGGCGGCATTACCAAGTTGGAAGTTTCGGCCGGTATTGCGCAGCGATCAACCGGTCGAGGTCAATGCGATTCTGGGGTTCAACATCGACACCCGATAGCTTGCAATAATCAGGAAGCCCTTTCCGTTTTCGGCAGCATCGCGAAGCCTCACGTCAGTGGACTCCTGCATCTCGCCCGAAAAGAATCGCTGTGTCATCCTGGTGAATGATCTTCCATTCGGGAGTCATTTTCAGAATACTTGTCAGTGATGAACTCACCGG
>Ga0209689_1000157_pt1 | contig 40863 bp, 40 predicted proteins | sample GraSoiAngelo_149_FD_187119 | JGI IMG/M metagenome (GOLD analysis project Ga0209689, IMG submission 187119) | Grasslands soil microbial communities from the Angelo Coastal Reserve, California, USA - 14_1009_09_30cm (SPAdes) (version 2) | ecosystem: Environmental > Terrestrial > Soil > Grasslands ... | reverse complement strand
ACGACGAAGATGCGCTCGACCGGAACGATCTCGCGCACGCGGTCGACGGTGTCCTGGAGGAGCGTTCGGTCCGCGATGAGGTCGAGGAACTGCTTGGGGCGGTCCCGCCGCGACCGTGGCCAGAGCCTGGTTCCCGCTCCGCCTGAGAGGACGAGGACGTAGAGCCTCGGCAACTCCGGTCGTGCGCTAGAGCCCGAAGTAGTCGAGGCGCATCGCCGCGCGTACTTCGTGCAGCGTCTTGCGCGCCTCTTGCCGGGCGCGCTCGCTGCCCTCGAGGATGATCCGATCGATCGCTTGCGGGTCCGCCGCATAGCGCGCGCGACGCTCGCGGATCGGGCGCAGGAATTCTTCGACGGCCGCCACCAGCTTTCGCTTTACTTCGACGTCCCCGACCTTGCCTTCGCGGTAACGGCTCTTGAGGTCGTCGACTTCGGTCTTGTCGTGGTTGAAAACGTCATGGAATGCGAAAACGGGGTTCCCCTCCACCCTACCTGGGGTCGTCGCGCTCACGCGGTTGGGGTCCGTGTACATGCCCATGATCTTCTTCTCGACCGTCTTCGGATCGTCGGCGAGGAATATCGCGTTGCCGACGCTCTTGCCCATCTTTCCAGCACCGTCGATGCCTGGAAGCATTCCGCCTTCGGGGACGAGCGATTCGGGGATCGGGAACACCGGCCCGAAGAGCTCGTTGAAGCGTCGAGCGATCTCGCGCGTGAGCTCGACATGCGACTCCTGATCGCGGCCGACAGGAACCAGGTCGCCCTTGACCATGAGGATGTCGGCTGCCTGGAGGACCGGATACCCCAGAAGGCCGTAGCTGGGCTGCGCGATGTCGTGCTCGCGCATCTTGTCCTTCAACGTGGGTATCCGCTGCGCCCGCGGGACGGTCACCAGCATGGAGAAGATGAGGAAGAGCTCAGTAACTTCCGGGATCAGCGACTGCAAATAGATCGTCGTCTTCTTGGGGTCGATCCCGACCGCTAGGTAGTCGATGACAAGCTCGCGGATGTTGCGGCCAACTTCCTCGAGATCCGTAAGTGTCGTCGTCAGCATGTGGTAGTCGGCAATGAGGAAGAAGCTCTCGTACTCGTCTTGGAGCTTGACCCGGTTCGCCAGCGTCCCGTAGTAGTTGCCGAGATGGAAGCTCTTTGCCGTCGGGCGATCGCCCGTGAGGATGCGCTTCCGCGTCTTTTTCGCGGAAGGCGGCGATGCATCCACGGTCGTTGCCTGCGCGCTCATGGGAGATGCGATGGTACAGGCAGCGTCCGCGCGAGCTCATCCGCGACGAGCTCGCCGACCTCGTCCCGTTTGCCGACGAAGAAGTGGTCGACGCCCTTCACCACGGCGATGCGCGCATCGGGGACGATCGCGCGCAGCTCGTCGGGTGTTCCGAACTGGTCGTGCTCCGCCGCCACGATGAACGTCCCCGGTGGGATGAGCGGCAGCTTGCGCGGCGCGAAGTTCACGTCCTTCGTTCCGATCCCGACGAGCGCGACCGCCTCGGCCCGGCCGCCGCGCGCGAGATAGGCGAGCACCGCGAACGCGCCGAAGCTATAGCCGACGAGCGCCAGTGGGAGGCCGCGCCCGACCGCCCTGGCGTGGGCGACGGCGGCTGCGAGATCGTCCGGCTCATCGCGACCTCCGCTCCAGGTCCCCGCGCTCTCGCCGACGCCGCGGAAGTTGAAGCGCAGCGCGTACCAGCCCCGTGCCGCGCACGCGCGTGCTATCGCGGCCATGATCGGCGTGCGCATCGTGCCTCCGTGCGTCGGCAAGGCATGCGCGATCACGACGATCGCCGCCGGATCGACATCCGGTACCCGCAGCGTCGCCTCGAGACGCCCGTCGATGCGCTGGGGCTCCTCGCGCACCGCTCCAGTGTCGAGGGAACCGCTCGCCGTCGCATGCTGTATAGCGTTGCGACGATGCAACCGATTGGGGGGCTTTGCCCCCCAGCCCCCGGCCTTCGGCCCCGGGCGCTGGCGTTGTTGGCCCTCGGCCTCGCTGGCGTCGTTGCCTGCCAGAGCGCGACCACTCCTACAAGCTCATCCCCTTCAGCGGGACCGGCGGGTTCGGCCGGCGCACCGAGCGCGGCGGCGGCCGGCTCGCTCCCGACGCGCGAGGCGTCATGTGCGATGCGCGTCAGCGCGAGCTTCACCATCGCGAATGACCTGAGCTGTCAGGGCGACGGGCTCGTCATCGTCGCCGACAACGTCACCGTCGACCTCGGTGGGCACACCCTCACCGGACCAGGCATGGGGCCGCAGACGTGGCCCTTGCCGCAGCTCGACAGCGTCGGCGTCCGGGTCGCCGGACGCAGCGGCGTCACGATCCGAAACGGGAAGACCGTCGCGTTCTCGACGGGCATCTACTTCGTCGACACGACCGCGAGCACGATCGACAACGTGACGACGCAGCACAACCGCTTCGGCTTCTACATCCACAACTCGACGCACAACACGGTCAAGGGCTCGGACGTCGAGTTCAACATCTACGGGCTCCACCTCCAGAGCTCTGACGACAATTTGCTGCAGGGCAACCTGTTGGCGCGACAGACCTACAACAGCCCCGGCGGATATGGGCTCTACATGTACTCGAGCAAAAGCAACAAGGTCGTCGAGAACACCATCGACTCGAACATCAACTGGGGCATCTGGTTCAGTGACGCGAAAGAGAACGCGATCTTCCACAACAACGTCATTGGAAACAACCCGCAGGTCAGCGACAACACCGAGGGATCGAACGTCTGGTACGACCCGACAACGAAAGAGGGCAACTACTGGGCGGACTACAAAGGCAAGGACAGCGACAACGACCTCATCGGCGACACGCCCTATCCGATCCTCGGGCCCGGCGGCATGGTCGATGCGTATCCGTTCGTCGAGAAGGATGGCTGGACAAGGAAAAGGCGCGCGACGATCGACCACTACCAGCCTGCGGCATCTCAGCCGCCGCGCGGCGTGACCATCGTGGCGCTCGTCGGCGGCGCGGTCGAGGCGATGCACCCGACCGCCCAGCGACCCACGGATCTCCTCGCACGAGACTCGCGGAACGTCACGCAGATCGCGCTCGGCACCGACGAGCGGACGGTCTACTCCTACACCGATCGGTTCGTGGTCGCGCAGGACGTCGTGACGGGCGGCGCGACCGCGAAGCAGGCGTTGACCGTCGACGGCCTCGTGGCCGCGAACCGCGACGGTCACTCGCTCATGGTCGTCGGATCGAGCGGGGTCGAGCAGATCGACCTCGAAACGGGACAGAACGAGTACTTCGACTATCACGGCCAGGCGCAGTCGCTCGCCCCCAGCTACAAGCACAACCACGTGTTCGTCGCGACCGCTCGCGGTATCGACCTGCTCTACCTCAATCTCGGCGGGCGGACACCCTACACGATTCCCCTCGACGGGCGGCCCACCGCGATGGTCATGGCCGAGTCCGGTACGCGGATCTACGCCGCGATCGCCGGCCAGCGCGTGATCGATGTCGTCGACACGGAGCAGTACGCCGTCACCGGACGGATCGCTCTGGACGTGGTCGCCACGTCGGTCACGATCTCTCCGCGCGAGGACACCCTTTACGTCGGATCGGGTCAGGGCGTTGAGGCCATCGCCATCAAGGATGGGACGGTCACGGCGTCAGCGGCGTTCCTCGGATCGGTAGCGGACCTGGCGGTCTCGCCGAACGGCGATCAGCTGTACGTCGCCCTCGCCGGCCTCACACACGCGATCGCCGTCGTCGACGCGCCGCATCTTCGCGTCGCGAACCTCATCGAGCTCGATGCGGACCCGAGCCACATCCTGGTCGCGAGCTACTAGGCCGACCCGAGGTACCGCTCGAAGAACGACACCACCTTAGGCCAGGCGTCGGCGCGATTCTTCGCTTTGGCGAGCCCGTGGCCTTCGTCCTCGTAGCGAAGGTACTCGACCGAGACGCCACGACGGCGAAGTGCGGCGACGATCTGCTCCGCCTCCTCGACCGGAACGCGAGGATCGTTGGCGCCGTGGATGACCATCAAGGGCGCCTTTATCCGGTCGAGCGAATTGATGGGCGAGATCGAGCGCAGGAACTCCGCATCGTTGACGGGGTCGCCGTATTCCGCGACACGCAACGGTCGGCGCCACGGAGCGGTTCGCGCAAAGAAGCTCTCGAAGCTCGCGATACCGACGATGTCCACCGCCGCCGCCCAGCCGCGCTCGGCGAAGAACGCGATCGCCGCGAGGGTCATGAAGCCGCCGTACGACCCGCCGATGACGCCGATTCGCTCGCGCGGCGCGATCTTTGACTCGGCGAGCCACGCGGCGGCCGCATCGAGGTCCTTCACCGAGTCCATCCGAAGCCGCACGTCATCGAGCGACATGTACGCGCGCCCGTATCCACTCGAGCCTCGGACGTTGGGCTGCAGCACGTTGAAGCCGGCAGCGACGAGCGCGACCGTGAGCGGATTCCACAGCGGACGCGCCTGACCTTCGGGCCCGCCATGCACCTGAACGACCGTCGGGCGAGGACCTCTCGGGACACCACGCGGGCGCAAGAGGAAGCCGGGTATCTCGCGACCGTCGAACGAGCGCCAGCTGGCGAGCTCCTCGTCCGGCATCCCCTCGCCGGCGAGGCCGGCCAGCTGTGGCGGCACGATGATCTCGGCCGCCGCGCCCGGCCTCGCGACGTAGACCGCCGAGGGCGCATCGAAGCGCGCCCACGCGATCGCCAGCGTCCCGTCGGGCGAGAGCGCGAGGCTCTGTCCGATCAGGTCCGTCGCAAGATCGCCCGGCGGGAGACCTCGGACGACCGCATCGTCCTCGCCCGAGGCAAGGTGGATCTCGCTGCGCCCATCGACGTTCAGCGCGTACGCGAAGCGTTCGCCCGCGACGGCGAGATCGTCGACCACGCGGTCGGGTGCGACGAGATACGCGAAGGAGCCATCGAGGCCCACCCGCGCGACGGCGTCCTTGTCTCGGTCACGATCGGAGCGAACGAGGAGGCCGCCGGCGAACGCATGGACGTTGGCGTGCATGGCGGCGGGCGTTTCGGGGGTCAGCCGTCTGATCGATCCGTCGGCCTCGATAAGCGTGAGGTGGTGCTGATCTCCGCGTATCCGGTTGGTCGCGACCGCGATCCGACCGTCATCGAGCACGGTCGCCCGGAATCCTGTCCCGTCATGACGAAACACCAGCCGCGGGGTATCTCCGTCCGGAGAGAAGCGATGCAAGTCGAAGTACCGCTCGTCGCGGAGATTGGCGAACGCGAGGATCGCGCCGTCGGCGGTCCAGCCGGCGACGTGATGGATCCGATCGGGACGGTCGGTGAGGCGCCGCGCGGCGCTGCCATCGGCGCTCATGACCCAGATCGCCCAACGCTCGTCGCCGCCTTCGTCGGCGCCGTACGCGACGCGCGCCCCGTCCAGCGAGATCTGGTACGCGCCAACGCGGTCGCACTCGTAGCTCAGCCGGGTGGGGGTCCCCCCGGCGGCCGGCACGCTCCAGAGCTGCATCGTCCCCGTGATGTCGGTGACGTAGAAAAGCCTCCCTCCATCAGGCGAGAGGGCGACGCGCTGCGCGCCACGCGCGTCGAGGATCCGTTTCAACGACGGGGGCACCGGGCGAGTCTCGCACGGGCAGGTGGACAATGTCCCCGAGTGGGTGGTCGTGCGCTCCGCGGAGCGCTCGGGCTCGTGGGGATGGTGGCGGCGGCCTGCGCCTCGGGGAGCGGCGCCGTCGGCACTCCCGCTCCGTCTGTCACTCCCGCGACCACCGAGAGCGTCCTGCAAACGAGCCTCGTCGTGCCCTGGGACATGGCCGTCGCGCCTGATGGCCGGCTCTTCGTCACCGAGCGTCCCGGCACGATCGACGTATTCGCGAATACCGCCCCCATGGCGAAGCGCATCGCGACGACCCAGGTCGCTGGCGTTCGCGCCATGGGCGAAGCCGGCCTGCTCGGTCTCGCCCTCGATCCCGACTTCGCGACGAACGGCTTCCTCTACGCGTGCGCATCGCGGGTCGATGGCAGCGAATGGCGCAACCAGATCCTTCGCTTTCGCGCGGCCAGCGGCGCGCCCGTCCTCGATACCGTCGTCCTCCGAGCGGGCCCGATCGCGGCAGGGATCCACGACTCCTGCCGGCCACGCTTCGGGCCCGATGGGAAGCTGTGGATCGCGACCGGTGACGCGGGTCAGGGCCCGCTCGCACAAGACGCCGGCTCAATGAACGGAAAGATCCTGCGCATGAACGCGGACGGTACCGTCCCGCTCGACAATCCGACGGTCAAAGGAGCGTCCAGTCCCGGCCTGGTCTATGCGCTCGGCCTGCGGAATCCCGGAGGGCTCGCGTTCCAGCCAACCACCGGAGCTTGCTTCGTCGTCGACGCCGGCGACCAGATGCAGGACGAGATCGATCTCGTGACCGCGGGGGCGAACTTCGGCTGGCCGTCCGTCGCGGGTGCCGGCGGGGGCCCAAGAGGATTTGTCGACCCGATCTGGACCTCTGGAGCGACGAACTACGCGGTCGCGGGCGCCGCGTTTCTCGCCGGCGACGAGTGGGGCGCGTGGAACGACTCCCTCGTCGTCGCGACGCTGAAGGAGCAGGACCTGCGCCGATTCGCGATTGATGGAACGCACGCGCAGCTCCGTGACATCCTCGTCGACCAGAAGTACGGCAGGCTCCGCAGCGTCGTCGTCGCGCCCGACGGGTCGTTGCTGATCGCGACGAGCAACGGGAACAGCGACCGCATCGTGCGCATCGTCCCGTCGCGCTAGCGGCGTGCGAGCCGTCCATCTGCCCCGCACACCACTTCACCCGACACAACGAGCCTCGCGACCTCGGTGGTGAGCTGCGCCGGTCGCAATCCGAGACGCCGTGCCAGCGCATCTGGATCGGCAGGCGCCGGCGCCAGCGCCTCGAGGATCCGCGCGCCGATCGGATCTCGATCGACGCGCAGCGTCGTCGCGCTCGCACCCATCGCGTCGAGGACCATTGGCACGCTCGTGATCGCGCGCGCTCGCCCCTCGGCGATGAGGGTGTTCGTTCCGACCGATGTCCTCGCGCCGAGCGGCCCGGGCACGGCATAGACGGTCCGCCCGAGGCGATGCGCTTCGTCCGCAGTGATGAGCGCGCCCGAGCCGGCGGGCGCTTCGACGACGATCGTGATCTCGCCGAGCGCGGCGATCGTCGCGTCACGCTTCGCGAACGTCCACGTGCGTGCGGGCGCATCCGGAGGAAACTCGGAGACCAGCGCTCCCGAATCGCGGATCCGCTGGGCAAGCGCTCCGCGACGGCCGCGGCTGTCCGCGAGGAACGCCTCGAGACCTGCCCCGACGACCGCGACGCTGATCCCGCCCGCCTCGAGCGCGCCTTCATGCGCGGCGCTATCGATGCCTTGCGCAAGGCCCGACACAACCACGATCCCCGCTGACGCGAACGCGGTCGCGAGCTCGCGCGCCACGCGTGCGCCGTAGGGCGTCATCCGCCGCGTGCCGACGATGCTGACTGCGCGTCGCGAGAGGACTCCGGCGTCGCCCTCGAGCCACAACGGATGTGGCGGATCGCGAAGATCGAGCAGCGCGCGCGGATAGTCCTCGCTGTCGGAGCTGAGCGCTCTCACTCGCCGCGCAGCAGCAGCGCGAGTGCGACATCCTCAGTCGCGATCTCATCACGGAACGATAGGTCGGCAGCGGTTCGCGCGACCCGCAGGACACGGTGAAATCCGCGGACGGAGAGTCGCCGTGCGCGAACAGCGTCCGCGAGCAGCTTGTCGGTGTCCTCGTCGACGCGGCAGAACCGCCGTACCTCCGCGACCGTGAGATCGGCGTTCAGTCGCCGGCCCGTGCCACGCAGCCGATCGCGCATGCGCTCGCGCGCCGCGTGCACGCGTACGCGGACCGCTACGGATGCTTCACGCCGCTCTTCGCGAAGGCGCTCGTACGGCACCCGCGGCACGTGGGCGCGGAGGTCGATCCGGTCGAGGAGCGGTCCCGACACCCTTCCTCTGTAGCGCTCGATCGCATCGGGGAGACAGCGGCACTCGGCAGCTTGGTCTCCGAAGCGCCCGCACGGACACGGGTTCATCGCCGCGATGAGGACGAAGCGAGCGGGGTACGTCGCGGCGGTACCCGCGCGGGAGATGGTGATCGCCCGCTCTTCGAGCGGCTCGCGCAGCGTGTCCAGGACCGATGGCGAAAACTCCGCGACCTCGTCCAGAAAGAGCACTCCGAAATGCGCGAGGCTGACCTCTCCGGGACGAGGCGGCGACCCACCACCAACGAGTGCGAGATGCGACGCGGTGTGGTGGGGCGCGCGGAACGGAGGCGCCGCAAGGACTGGATGATCTGGATCGGCGAGGCCGGCGACGCTATGGATCGCGCTCGCCGCGATCGCTTCGTCGTCGTCGAGCGGCGGCAGCAGCGACGGCAGAGCGCGGGCCAGCATCGTCTTGCCGGTGCCCGGAGGTCCCACAAGAAGCAGGTTGTGGCCTCCAGCCGCGGCGATCTCGAGCGCGCGCTTAGGCGTCTCCTGTCCGGCGATATCGCACAGATCGACCGCGGGTGTTGGCTCCGGCGCGCGAGTCGGCACCTCGGCTGAGGCCACCCGCACGCGGCCCTCGAGGTGATCGACCGTCTCACGGAGCGATACGAAGCCGAACGCCGCAATCCCGCACGCGGCGCCCTCGCCCGCGTTCGCCCGGGCGACCAGGATCTCGCTCACACCGCGGGCGACGGCATGGCGGACGCGCGGCATCGCGCCGCGGACCGGGCGCAACGCACCGTCGAGCGCGAGCTCTCCAAGACAGAGCGCCGCGACGTCGACCGCGAGCTGGCCGCTGGCGCGCAGTATCCCGAGCGCGATCGCTAGGTCGAAGCCTGTGCCTTCCTTGCGACGCTCCGCGGGAGCGAGATTCACGGTCACCCGACGCAGCGGGAACTCGTACCCTGAGTTGCGGATCGCGGCGCGCACGCGTTCGCGGGCCTCCTGCACCGCGGCATCGGGCAACCCGACAACCACGAAAGCGGGAAGACCGTTCGCGACGTCGACCTCGACCGTGACGAGCGCGGTCTCGAGACCCCAGAGCGCGCAGGCGGTCACGCGCGCGACGCTGCGCGCGGTTTCCGGCCGGTCGGCAGCGGCGATCGCGATCGCGATAGCGTGGCCACGCGTCCGACGGGCGCACACGGGACCACCGGCCGGTACCGAAGTCCCATCACGCAGACTACGCGCGGTGAGTTGGCGGCTCGCGTGCGTGCTCTTCGGCCTCGCGCTCATGACACGGATCCCGTTCGGCACGACGAATCTCTACGCCCCCGATTCGGTCCTGTTCGCACGGGCGATCGATAGCTTCGACCCGTTCGAGCAGCGCCCACAGCCGCCTGGCTACCTCTGGTACGTGCTGGTGCTTCGCGCGATCGATCTCGTGACCGGCGATCCCAACCGGGCGATGACGATCGTGTCCGCGGTCGCCGGGGCGGCCACGGTCGCGCTCGTGTACCTCGTCGGGGCGCGCCTGTACGAGGAGCGCACCGGGCGCGTCGCCGCCATCTTCACGCTGACGGCGGTCACCTTTTGGGCGTACGGCGGGGTCGCGTACGGCTACACACTTCTTGCGGCGCTAACGACGTTCTGCGCGCTGCTGTTCTGGCGATCTCACGACCGCGCGGCAGCGCCGGGCACGCGCGGCGTTCGTCTCGTCGTCGCATCGGCCGCGTACGGCGCGGCGATCGGCTTCCGCTCAGACCTCGCGATCTTCCTTGCCCCGCTCTGGCTGCTCACCGCCGTCCGCGCCACGGTCATGACCGCGATCCTGGCCGCCGCGACGGCCGCCGCGGCGGTGCTCGCCTGGGTCGGCGCGAGCGGACTCGCCGACGGAGGTGTCGCGCGATTCCTCGCGGCCGTGTCGGCGCAGAGCAGCTTCGTCAACGAACGCTACAGCGTGTTCGGCAATGGTCCGATCGCGATCTACCGCAACCTGTACGAGCTCGCGCGCTTTCTCGGCCGCGGCCTGTACTTCCTGCTCCCGCTCGTCGCGATCGCAGGTCTATCGTCCGAGGCGCGCCGTGCCGAGCTGCGCGACCGCTGGCGGACCGCGTTCCTCCTTGTCTGGACCTTCGCACCGCTGCCGTTCTACGTCTTCATCCACGTCGGCGAGTACGGCTATGTCTTCAGCATGCTGCCCGGACTCGCGATCATCGCCGCGCGCGGGGCGGTCGCTTTCGCGAAAGGGATCCGGAGGCCTCGTCTCTTTCCGTGGATCGTCGGCGCCGTCGCGCTCGCGAACGCCGCGATCTTCCTGCTGAGCGACACGCCGATCTCCGCCCGTGACATCGCCCGTCAGGATCACGGCATCGACGAAAAGCTCGCCTACCTTTCCACATTCAGGCCCCAAGCCACGCAAGTCGTCAGCGGATTCGACTCCGTCTTGGTCCAGAACTATCTCGGCGGACGACTGCCCGCCATCGAATACGACCCGGCGAATGCCGACTTCACGATCCCGCTCTCCTGCGACCACGCGCCGCCGCACATGCCGTGCGCCGGCACGACCGTCGACGTCGTGCTCTGGGACGATCTGCTGCGCGCTGAGGGCGGTGGGTGGCAGGAGGTTCGTATGGCGCACGGCGGTCGCTTGCGCATCCAGAATGCAGCGCGGACGGCGTCGCTACGAGTGAGCCAAGGCCTCGGAGTGGAGATCGTCCACTAGCGCGGATCCAAGGCGGCGTCCCGCACCCCAGCTCGCGGCGGCGATCGGGCCCCCGAGCAGCGCCGCGAGGATCGGCCACACCGAGAGCCAGGGACGCGCGACGGCCTGCTCGTAGTACTGGAAGAAGAGGCGTGACAGCTGTTCCGTGCCTCCGATGACCGCGGTCGGCGCCGGCGGGCCGAAGAATGTCATCCGCAGCAGCTCCGCGATCACGAACACCCCGCTGAATGCAAAGCCGAGCACGAGAGGTTGCGCCCACTTGCCGCCGCGCGCGCGCAACAGATCGATCGCGACCGCGCCGACGATGACGAGCGCGGGAAACGCCGGCGGTCTCCAGCCGCTGCCGGCGAGGATGCCGTACCCCGCGAGACCGATCGCCGTGTACGACGCCGCGGTCGCGGTCGCAGCCCAACGACCGGGAACGGCGAGCGTTCCAATCGCCAGGACCGCAGGAAGCAATGCCGCGATCAGCAGGGGATAGAAGAAGGCCTCGCGTGTGCTCGCAAAGATGTAATAGAAGTTCATTCCGAACACGCAGACCGCGCACAGGTTTCCGAGCATGAAAAGTCGAAGCAGCCGCCGGAGGGGCTCGCCGAGCGAGAACACGCCGGGCGCGAGGGCGGCGATCCACCCGACGAGGCCGATCCCCCCGCCCGCGATGCCAAAAATATGGGGCGGGCTCCAGATGTCGACGTCGCGTCCGAAGGCCGCGTGCCAGGCATTATCGAAAGGCGCCGCGAGGATCGTGATGAGCGCACCGATCCCGATGAGCGCGATGCCAAGCTCGGCGCGCAGTGGCCCCACGACCAGCGCCCGACCGCGAATGGGGCGCCCGGCCATCGCCGTGACCGTGGCAAAGAGGGCCGCGATCCCCCAGAGGGAGACGCCCACGTAGATGAACAGGTGCGGCGTCGTCCAGAACGTGTCGCGGCCGAAGATCCGGTGCCACGAGACGTCCCACCCGGAGCCCAACCAGCTCGCCAGCGTTCCGACCATGCCGACCACGAGCGGGACGCCGGTCCCCACGCGAGCGAGCGACCCGCGACGCAGCGGTAGCGCGATCGTCGCCATCGCGCTCGATTCTAGGGAGTGGCTTCGAGCAATTCGACGCGCGTGCCCGACCGGCCGATCGTGAGAGCAGCTACGACGACCCGCCAGCGCGCCTCGCGCTCGCCGCGGAGCGCGAGCCACCCGAGCGCGAGCCGCGCGATCCGCTCGAGCTTGCGGCGATCCACGGCCTCGGCCGCGGCCACGAAGGATCCCGCGCGTCGCGTCTTCACTTCGACGAACACGTAACCGGCGCGATCGCGGCACACGAGGTCGATCTCTCCGAATCGCGTGCGAGCGTTGCGCGCGACGATGGTCATTCCGCGGCGCGCGAGCTCTGCCTCGGCCACGCGCTGGCCGGCCATGCCGAGCACGACGCGCGGATGCACTCCTCTAAGGAACGGATGTGGCTTGCGAGGCCTCTGTTATGGGGACGGTGTGACGCGGATGATCCGATCCGAACCGTTGTCCGTGCTGAGGTAGAGCGATCCGTCGGGCCCCTGGACGGCTGCGCGGAGCCGGCCGTACGTACCGTTGAAGAGGACTCCCGCGGTCTTGAAGGTCCCATCGGGCTGCTGCTCGAGGCGGAGAAGCATCGTCCCGGCGAGCGCCGCGAGGAACAGGTCTCCGTTCCACGCGCCCCATGCCGCGCCGCTCACGAACGTGTTGCCGCTCGTCGCGACGTAGGGATTGTCGAACGACTGCCACGCGGGTGGTGTGAAGCCGGGCCCGGCACCGTTCGGCCACGAGAAGTTCAGGCCCGGCTTGAGCAGGTTGACGGTGGCGTGAGAGTGCGCGCCAGTGGCGCGGTCGGTGTAGTGCGCGTGCTCGCTCGTGTAGGGCAGCCCGGTGCCCGGCTGGAACGCAAGCCCCTGCGGGTTCCGGTGACCCATCGTGTACGCGATCGACCGCCCGAACGCTCCCGGGAGGATCGGGTTGTCCTCGGGAACGCTGCCGTCTGGATTCACGCGGAGGACCTTGCCATTGAGCGAGTTCGGGTTTTGCGAGAAGGCGGTGTTGCCCACCTCGCCCATCGTGAACCAGAGCTTCCCGTCGGGGCCGAAGCGGACGCGGCAGCCGTCGTGGTTACCGCCTGCGAAGATCCCGGTCCGCACGACGTAGCCGTCGAAGGTGAGCACACTGTTCGCCTCGCGGTACCGGAGCACCTGGTTGACCCACCCGTTGTCGTCGCGCGACGCGCAGACGTACACGAAGTGGTTCGTCGCGAAAGCGGGATCGAGAGCGATGCCCATCGCGCCGGCCTCGCCTTCGGCGTGGATCCCGGCGACGGCGTTGTTCGCGAGCTGTGGCGCGCCGGCGGCACTGCTCGCAAACACGAGGATGTTCCCGGCGCGCTCGGTCACGAACATGCGTCCGTCGGGGGCGAACGCGATGTCCCAGGGAAATTGGAGGCCGGACTGCACGATGGTCGTCGTGAGCTTTGGCGCGGCGCCGGTGCCGACCGGAAGGCCGGGCACGGTGATCGTCAGGAAAACGCCCTCATCCTCCATCCACCACGCGCCGTCGACAACCGGGCGAAGGTGCAGCGAATAGCTCCCTGGCGATTGCGGCGCCTTGACTTGGAAGGTGAACGTCGTGGTCGCTCCGGGCGCGACCGTCGCCTCCGCCTGCACCGCCACGCGCGTGGAGTACGGCCAGTTCACGGCGAGCGGCGCCCACTGAGCGTCGTCGAGGTTGATCCCGAGCCTCGCCTCCTGGCCGAGCACGCCTTTCGTCCAGGTCTGCGAGCCGACGTTGCGGAAGACCACGTTTAGCGGCGTGCTGACCTGGCCCGGCTGCAGCGTCGGATAGGCCGACTGGCTCACCCACGCGCTGTGGAAGCCGAGATCGCTGACCACGAGCAGGTAGACGCCCTCGTCCTCGAGGTGCTGCACGCCCTCGAGCACTGGATGGAGCGGAACCCGGTAGGTCCCCGGTGTTCCGGGCGCGCGCAAGGTGAAGGTGAAGGTGCCGATCGCCCCCGGAGCAACCACGGCCTCGGCCGTCGTCGCGACGCGGTTCGCGCTCAGCCATCCGACCGCCATCCCGATGTTGGCAAACGCGGTCGAGTCGCCCGTGATCCCGAGATTCACCTGACGCCCGGCGATGCCGCGCTGCCACGTCTCGGTCCCGGTGTTGCGGTAGTGCACGGTGTAGGACGTGGTCGCGGACGGCATGAGGACCGGCCAGGGACTCTGGTCGACCCAGGCGGCGTGGAATCCGGTCGCCCCAGCGACCGGCTGCGGCGCGATCACCCCGGCGATGAGCGCCGCGCAGACCGCGGCAAGAACGATCCTCACTAGCCGGTTATCGCGCCAATCCTCGTTTCGGTGCAAGGACGGAAGCCGGACTGCAACTCCGAGCGAAGACTAGGGAACCGACAGATCCTTCTCGTACGTGATCCAGGCCGGCTGCCGCTCGAACCCGAGAGCCTCGTTTATGGCGAGCATGGGCCGGTTGTATTGGTCGTTCCAGGTTTTGATGTGCTCGACGCCGCGGTCGAGAGCGTACCGGACCGTCCGCAGCTTGAGCGCCATCGCGATTCCCCGGCCGCGCGCCGCGCGCCGCACTCCGGTCAAGCCTTGCCAGAGGAACGACGGATCGTCGAGCGCCGCGAACATGTTCGACACGCCCTGGTATCGGCCATCGCGATCGATCGCGATGAAGTAGGCCTCGGGCAAGGCGTTGGGTGCCTCGATCGCGTTCTTGAGCCACTCCTCATACGGACGTTGGGTGTGCGGGTCGATGCTCGGGACGTCCGCCGCGCAGTCCTCGCTCAGCTCGTACGCCTTACGTAGCGCCTCCGGATCCCTGGCGCGCTCGGCCGCCAGCGAGGTGATGCGGACGCCCTCCCGTTCGACCCGCGCGTCAGCCGTGGCGAACCGCGAGAAGTCGAACTTCCCCACGAACAGTCGAGATTCAAAGTCGCGCTTTCGCTCCTGATAGCCCCGGCGCGCCAGGAACGCGACGCCGTCGGTGTGACTCTCCCTCGCGGCCGCCTGAAGCGTCGACGCATGACGACCGCGCCCGATCGCGACGAGCTCGTCGTGCAGCGCCGAGCCGTGGCCGCGTCGCCTGAAGTCGGGCAGCACCGTGATGTCGACCCGGTACTTGTCCGAGACGAATGCCCACGGCGCGTGGTTCAACTGGCCCCACCCCACCACTCGGCCGCCATCTTCCGCGACGAGGCGCGCTTTGAAGTACTTCTTCGCGTCCCAGGTGTCGTCCCAATGGCGCCACTCCGCGAGGCTCTCACGGTAGTCGGGGTACGAGGCTCGGTTGACCCCGATGACGTCCTCGTAGTCGGCCGGAGAGAAGGCACGCAGCGACGTCTTGGTGGGACTCTTCATGGGCGTCGCGACTCTACCCGAGCGAAGCGCTCGGGTGAACATCAACTCAGCGACACTTCGGCGAGCTCAGCCCCGTCGAGCTCGAGCGCCATCTGGTGCTCGCGCATGATCAGGAATTTCACGGTCCCGAAATCCTGCCGGTGGTACGGCGTGACTCCGAGCGCGCGCAGAGCCTTGCGGTGGTCGATCGTCGGGTACCCGCAGTTGTGCTCCCAGCCGTAGCCGGGGTACTTCGCCGCGAGCTTTGACATCAACCGATCGCGCGTCACCTTTGCCACGATCGACGCGGCCGCGATCGCGAAGCTCTTCGAGTCGCCTTTCACGATCTCGGTGTGGCGCCCTGGCGCGAACGCGGGATCGACGATGCGCCGTCCATCGACCAAGACCCAGTCATACTCGCCGACCTGACGGAGCGCGCGCAGCATCGCAAGATGCGACGCGTGATAGATGTTGAGGCGATGGATCTCGGCGACGGACGCCGCGCCGACGCCGATCTTCGCGACACGGGCGCGGATCTCGGGGACCAGCTCCTCGCGTTGCTGTCGCGTGAGCACCTTCGAATCGCGGACCGCGCGGATCAGGCGGACGTCGGGCGTGACAAGGCATGCGGCGGCGACCACCGGACCCGCGAGCGTCGCCATCCCCACTTCGTCGACGCCGACGACGCGAAGCAGTCCTTCGGCCCAGAGGCGTTTCTCGGCGTTAAGAGACGGCACGGCGATTAGTTCAACGGACCGGCGGGTCGCCGGTCAAGGGTCAGCGGCGCTTTTCGCGCAGAGTCGCGGCTTTGCCGACCCGGTCGCGCAGGAAATACAGGGCCGCGCGGCGGGCGTGTCCGTGCTTCACGAGCTCGATCTTCTCGACGCGCGGCGAGTGCATGAGGAACGTGCGCTCCACGCCGATCCCGCTCGCGATCCGCCTTACGGTGATCTGACGATCGAGCCCTCCGTTGCGCACGCGAAGAACGACCCCCTCGAAGTTCTGGAGCCGTTCGCGGTTGCCCTCGACGACACGAACGCTTACGCGCACGGTGTCACCGGGCCTGACCTCGGGGAGGTCGGCCTTCAGCTGCTCACGGGCAAGCGTGTTGACCAGGTCGTTCATAGGAATGGTGATCACACTCACGAAGCGTCGAAAGTCTAGCGCCAATTGGGGGGCTGTGCCCCCCAGCCCCCGGATCAAGCCGGTCTCGCGCGCTTCAACCGATCGATGATCGTCACGTGCGAAACGCCGAAGTGACGTGCGAGCTGGCGGATCGTGAGACCCGACGATCGCATCCGGGCGACCTCCGCCGCCGTCGGCCCGCGCTGGGCTCCGCGCGGCGGGCGCAGGCGGATGCCGGCGGCGCGGAGGCGGCTGCGCACGGTCGCGGGCGAGATCCCAAACCGTGCCGCGATCCGATACGACCCGACCCCTGACGCGTATGCGGCGATCAGATCCGCGTCCGCGACCGGCTCGGTCCCGCTCGGGCGCGGCAGGCGCGCTCGCTCCGCGGGAGTGAGCGCAGCGGTCGAAAGAAGATCGGGGCGCCGCTCGGCCGTCCTGCGGATCGATTCAGCGCGGCGCCACCGCGCGATCGCGGCATGGTCGCCCGACAGAAGCACGCCAGGCACGCGCCGACCCTCGTGCTCGGCCGGCCTCGTGTACTGCGGCCCCTCCAGCAGACCCTCTGTATGCGACTCGCGCTCGAGAGACGCGGTCTCGATCACGCCCGGCACGATCCGCGTGACCGCGTCGATGACGACCATCGCCGCGAGCTCGCCGCCGGTGAGGATGAAATCGCCGATCGAGATCTCCTCGTCGACGTCCTTCTCGACGACGCGCTCGTCGATACCCTCGTAGTGACCGCAGACGAGCACCAGATGCCGCTGCGTCGCGAGACGGCGTGCCGTGGCTTGATCGAAGAGCCTTCCTTGCGCGCTCATCAGCACGACGTGGCCACGCTCGGCTTTCGTCGTGCGGATCGCTCGTGTCAGCGGCTCCGGTTTCAGGACCATGCCCGCACCGCCGCCGTAGGGTGCGTCGTCGACTACGCGGTGGCGGTCGGTGGTCCATTCGCGGATGTCGTGGATCGCGAGCTCGAGCTGTCCTGCGGCTCGCGCGCGAGCGACGATGCTCTCGGCGAAGGGGCTCTCGAACATCTTCGGAAAGAGCGTCAGCACATCGATGCGCAGGCTCACTCGAAAGTCTCCTGAGGCACGATCACCACGCGGCCCGCGGCGACGTCGACCTCGCGCACCACGGAAGCGATCGCCGGCACGAGCAGATCCGCACCGGACACCGGGCGGATCACCAGCACGTCGGTCTCCCCAGCCCGAAGCACTTCGCGAACGTCTCCGAGCGGCTGTCCCTCCGGCGTCTCCGCATGCAGGCCGAGCAGATCGGCCCACAGGTACGCGCCCTTCGCCGCGCGGCGCGCGTCCGCTCGCGAGACCCGAAGGCGCTTGCCGCGGAGCCGCTCGGCATCCTCCCGGGTCGTCCGGCCGTCGAACCGCACGATCGGCACGTCCGCGGTGCCCCGGACCGATGCCACCACCAGCTCGCCCACGTCATCGCAGCGCAAGCGCGAGCCCTTCTTGAACCGCCCTGGGACATCCGTCCGCGACTCGACCTTCACTTCGCCCCGCACGCCGTGCGGCGCGCGAATGACGCCGATGACGAGATCTTCGCTGCTAATCGATCTCGAGGTTGACCTTTGTTCCATCGCGCGTCGCCATCACTTTCAGGAGCGCGCGGATGGCCTTCGCGATACGGCCGCCACGTCCGATGACTTTGCCGACGTCGGCTTCCGCGACCTGGAGATGGAACTTGGTGAAGTCGCCGTCCTGCGTCTCGGTGACGACCACCGCCGTCGGATCGTCGACGAGCGCCCTGGCGACGTGCTCGAGCAGCCCGCGCATGCTCCCGTTCGAGACCGACTCGGTGCTCGCCCTCTCGCCGCTCATCTGACTGATGCGGGGACCTCCCCCTCGGGAATTCCGCTGCGGACGAGCAGCGAGCGTGCGGTCGCCGTCGGCTTCGCGCCGTTCTTGAACCAGTGGCGGGCACGCTCGGCGTTCACCACGAGGGTGACGGGCTCAGACCGTGGGTCGTAATGCCCGATGGATTCGATGAACTTTCCGTTGCGGGGCGCGCGCGAGTCCGCGATGACGACGCGGTACGTCGGCGCTTTCGTCTTGCCTACGCGGCGCAGGCGGATGTGCACGGCCAAGTCGACGGGGTCCTCCTCAGCGATCTGCGGTCCGCTGGCGCGGATATGCGGATGATTATCGCATTTTGCCTAGACGCGGGGCATCCCGGGCAACCGAGGGAGACGCCCGGATCGAGCCATCGTGCCCATCTGCTTCATGAGCTTGCGCATCTCGGCGAATTGCTTGATGAGCTGATTTACGTCGGCGACCGTCGTCCCGGAGCCTGCCGCGATCCGCCGCCGGCGGGATCCGTTGATCAGCCCTGGATCGGCCCGCTCGGCTTTCGTCATCGACGAGATCACCGCCTCGATCTTTCGCATCTCCCGCTCGGCGGCCGGTCCTTCGGGGAGCTGCTTCGCGAGCCCACCCATGCCGGGAATCATCTTCAACAGGTCTCCGAGGGGGCCCATCCGCTTGACCTGCTGGAGCTGCGTGTAGAAATCGTCGAACGTGAACTGCGCATCGAGAAGCTTGCGCGCCTGCTCTTCAGCGGTCTTCTGGTCGACCTGTTCTTGGGCACGCTCGACGAGCGTGAGGATGTCCCCCATTCCGAGGATGCGCTGCGCCAGGCGGTCCGGGTGGAAGACTTCGATCGCGTCGAGCTTCTCGCCGGTCCCGATGAGCTTCACCGGGACGCCGGTGACGGCGCGCACGGAGAGCGACGCGCCGCCGCGCGCGTCACCGTCCGCCTTCGCGAGGACCAGTCCGGTGAGCGGCAACCGCGCATGAAATGCCGTGGCGCTCTCGACAGCATCCTGCCCGGCCATCGCGTCGACGACGAGGAGGACCTCGTGCGGTTTGCTCGCCGCGACGACCTCGGCGATCTCGCTCATCATCGCCTCATCGATGTGCAGGCGTCCGGCGGTGTCGACGATCACGGCGTCCCGTCCCTCGGCCGACGCCCCGGCCGCGAACGATGCGACATCGTCCGCGATGCGAGCCGGATCGACAGCACGCACCGGGATACCGAGCTGCTTTCCCAGTGTCTGGAGCTGATCGATCGCGGCGGGACGATGGACGTCGGCCGCAACAAGCAGCGGATGGCGGCCCTGTTTGCGGAGCATGTTCGCGAGCTTCGCTGCTGTCGTCGTCTTCCCCGAGCCCTGAAGTCCTGCGAGGACGATGACCGTCGGCGGCGGCTCGGCGCGCGCAAGCGGCGTGGCCGCTCCCCCGAGCATGTCGACGATCGCGTCGTGGACGATCTTGACGACCTGCTGGGCGCCGGTGATCGATTCGAGCACCCGCTCGCCGAGCGCGCGCTCACGGACCGTGGCGACGAGCTGACGGACGACTTTGAGGTTGACGTCGGCCTCGAGGAGCGCGACGCGCACGTCCCGCAGGGCCTCCTCGAGATCGGCCTCGGTGACGCGTGGGCGACCCCGGAGGCGCTCGAACGTGTTCGCGAGCCGGTCCGAGAGCTGCTCGAACATCAATTGACCGCGGTGAGCACTCGGTCGACGAGCGTTTCGACCGGTCGCGCCGCAACGAGCGGCAAGCCTTGAGCGCTGGCGGCCTCGCGAAGCCATTCCCCGTAGCCCGCCTGCATCCGCACCATCGCGGTCTGCCTTCGCGGCAGCCACTCCTGGATGCCGCGGCCGCGCGCAAGCATCACGTCGCGTATGGCGGTCTGGTCTCGCTCGTCGATGAAGACCGAGCGCACCGCGCCGTCGTAGGTACTTCCCCCGAACGCCTTGCGAGCAGCGAACGCTGGCGTGATCCAGACGCCCTCGATGACGATCCGATCCCGCACTCTGAGGTGGTGGGCCGTCACGGGCTCCAGCGCGGCCGAGACTTCGTCCGCGAGAACTCGCATCGCGGTCACGAGCTCCTCGATCGGCCGATCCCAGACAGTCTCTCGGGCGAAGAAGTGCAGGGTCGGCCGCGTATCAGGGTCGATGGCGCGCTGCAACGCAAGCCAGACATCGTCCGCTTGGAGTACTTCGGCCCCGCAACGGGCTGCGATCGTCTTAGCGACGGAGGTCTTTCGCGTCGCCGCGGGCCCCCCGATCAGGAGCACCGTCCACGTATCCACGCGCTCGACTCTAAACGGCCGTCGCCTCGGTCAGTTCGTGGTGAGCCGCACCGCCTCCGCCGCGCGCTCGCGCACGTGCACGTGCTCGAGACCGTCGTGAGCGTGCGCGACCCCGGGCCCGGGCGTGTCGAGCTGGCGTATGAACGCGTCCACCACCACGGGATTGAGCTGCGTGCCCGAGACGAGCCTCAGCTCCGCGAGGGCGGCCTCGTGCGAGAGGGCCGCGCGGTATGGCCGTGTTGAGGTCATCGCCTCGTAGGTGTCCGCGACCGCGATGATCTGAGCAGCCAGTGGGATTTCGTCGGCCCTGAGCCCGTTCGGGTAACCCGAGCCGTCGTAGCGCTCGTGGTGCGCGAGGACGATGGGCCTGATCCGCTCGAGGTTCGGTACCTCCCCGATGAGGTTCGCGCCGATGATCGGATGCGTCTTCATCTCGGCCCACTCTTCTTCCGTGAGCGCCGTGGGCTTGCGGAGGATGTGCTCCGGGATGCCGATCTTGCCGATGTCATGGAAAAGCGCACCGAGATTCACAGCGGCGACCTCGTCCGGGCCGAGCCCGAGCGCCTTCGCCGCAGCCAGCGCGTGATGCATCGTCGAGGCCGAGTGGCCCTGGGTGTAATGATCCTTCGCCGCGAGCGAGCCGAGGAGCGCCGCGATGACAGAGACGTGCGACGCCTCGAGCCGTTCGGACGTCCGCTGCAAGCTCTCGTTCATGGCGACGAGCTCCTTGTTCTGCTTGCGGACCTCGGTCGATTTCATCATGTACAGGTTGAACGAGTACCACGCCACGGTGAGCGGAAGGACGAAGACGACCACGCCAACGAGACCGAGCGATTGGTACGCGAGCGCGAGCGCCGCGCCGTTGATCGCGGTCGCGAGGTAGTTCAGCGGCATCCAGGCGAAGTTCTGCGTCCAGACCTGCCAGAAGCGCGCGTCCGACGTGAGCGTGATGACGCCGGCGGTCAGCAGGCTGTTCGCTGCGAAGTACACCGCGGCCGAAACCCCGACGGCGAGCATCGTCGGGACGAGGGCTCCCGGCGGCACCATCCCGCCGACAAGCTGGTACGTCGACGAAGCGAGGTACGTGGACACGGCCAGCTGGCCGAAGTTGAAGAGCACCTTCCTCGCGGGCTTCGGCTTCGGCGTGTAGGCGTTCACCGCGGCGACGACCACAGTCGCCCACAAGGCGAGTGGCGTCCCGAACAGCACGTAGGCCGCGATCTTCACCGCGAACGCGACCGAGATCGCGCTCGAGCGGAAGAGCACGACGGGGTTGCGCTGCGCGACGCCCGCAAGCGCGAGGATCAGGATGAACATCACCGGGTCGATGGCGCTCGTGCGCACACCGATCGAGCTCACGACGAGGAGCGCCGCACCAAGAGCCGCGACGATCGCGATGTAGGCAGTGGCGACAGCGTGCTTCATCCCTAGTCCAGCGGCACCGCCAGCGGCCCGTTCAGGCCGTTGACGTTCTGCGACGCGGTCTCCCAGGTGATGTCCTCCCATGTGATGTCCTCCCATGTCACGCCGCTCCAGCTGAACGCCTCCCAGGTGATGTTCTGCCAGGTGACTTCGTCCCACACCACGGTCGACCAGGTGACCTGCGACCACGCGGTGCCGTTGGTGTCGACACCGCCGTTGAAGTTCGGATCGCGCCATTGGATCGGCTGGCCGTAGATATACGGATACATCTCGTCGGCGAGGCCGTCCGAGAATCCGTTGCTCGCCGTATCGGCGGCGGCGTCGCCCGAGCCGACCGCGGCGACGGCGTTCACGAGACCGCTTCCCGTCGATGTCGGAGTTCCGTACGCAAGCGGTGTGGCGGTGGTCTTGAGCCGGTGCTTCACCTGCGCGGGGGTGAGCCCCGGATTGCGCTCAAGCATGAGGGCCACGACGCCCGTGACCACGGGTGCGGCCATCGACGAGCCCGAAAGGCGGAAGTACGCCGGTGCGGCCGCATCGAGCCCGGCGACTTGCCGGTCGGGCAGCTCGAGATCGAGCGTGCTGCCCGGCGAGCGCAGGCTCACCATCTTTCGGCCAGGCGCCACGAGATCGGGCTTCGCGGTGGCATCGATGTACGTCGGACCGCGCGATGACCACGACGCTGACGAGTCGTCGTCGAGCGAGGGCGTCGCGTTGTCGTCGATCGCGCCGACCGTGACGACGTACGGATCGCTGCCGGGTGTCGTGATCGTCGAATTGCCCGGTCCGTTATTCCCAGCCGAGACCACGACCGTGACGCCCGCGAGGATGAGCACCTCGACGGCGGCCGCGAGCGGGTCGGTCTTGTAGCTCGTCGCTACCGGCGCGCCCGCGGAGAGGTTCGCGACGCGGATGTTGTACGTCGCCCGATGCGCGAGAACCCACTGCATCCCACGCACAAGGGTTGAGATCGTCGTCGCTCCACCCGAGCCGATGACCCGAACGTCCACGAGATTCGCGCCCGGCGCGACACCGGTGTACATGCCGGCCGACGCGGTGCCGTCGCCGGCGACAAGACCGGCAACGTGCGTCCCGTGACCGCCCGGATCGGCCGGCGCGACCAGCGGCTCGCCCGGAAGTCCGCTCGTGAGATCGACCGACGCGACGATCCGGCCGGCGAGGTCCGGATGGGGAGCGATACCGCTGTCGAGGATCGCGACACCGATCCCCTTGCCGGTCACGCCATAACGCGTCCAGGCGTCCGGCGCCCCGATCTCCCGCACGCCCGGTGTCGTCACGAGCGTCGCGGTTTCGACCGGGTCGAACTTCGCCAGCACGACGTCGTCGCGCGAGATGTACGCGACGTCCTTGTCATGCGAGAGCGCCTGCACCTGCGACCAGCGGAGCCGAGCCGAGACGCTGCCGATGATCGAAAGCCCGTGGCCAAGGCGACCCTTCGTCTTCACAACGGCCGCGGCCGCGAGCGCGGATTCGCGAGTCTTGTCTCTGTTGCCTCCAGTCGCGCGCACGATCACCGCGAAGTCGAGCTGCGGATTCGCGCGCATGGCCGCGAGAAGCGGCGGGCTGATCTTGGTGTCATCGCTTTTCGCCTCGACGCTCGCGCCGAGTGCGGTCATGAGAAGGACGGCGGCAAGCGATGCCGCGGTCCAGCGCTTCAACGCGACTCCCCCGTGCTGCAACGCTCCCCCAGCGCGGCCGATCCGCGCCCTCACCACCCCGTCTGGCGCAGTAGCAAGCGCCTTTTCGCGCGGGACTTCAAGATGTTTTGGGCATTGCGCTGTGCGGTCGGCACGCATTTGTCACCGGGACGCGTGTCGTCGCGACGCGTTGAGCGCATGCTCGCGGCATGACGGTGCAGACCTTCGTGATGAGCGCCGATCTCGCCATCGCGATCTCACTCGCCGCCGTGAGCATCACCGCCCTTCGCAGCGGACGGCGTCCCCGGCACATGCGCTCGTGGCTGCTCTTCGCGGTCGGTTCGTTGACGCTGGTCGCGCACAGCGCGCTCGATGGACTCGCAGGCCAGGCCGACGCGGCCGCTTTGTTCGAACTCCTTACCTTGGCGCTCTTTGCGACAGGATTCGTCCTGCTATACGGCTCCGAACGCGATCAGCTGCGGGACATCGAGACCCGTGCCGAGCACGACATCACGACCGGGCTTTTGAACCGCGAGGCCTTCCATCGCGCCGTGGCCGCGCTGCTCCATCGGCCCAACCGGAGCCCGGCCGCGATCGCGGTGGTCGATCTCGATGGATTCAAGGCGGTGAACGACTCGCGCGGGCATCCGACTGGCGACAAGGTCCTCGAGCTCGTCGCCAGCGCGATCCGCGCGAACCTCCGGCCACGTGATCTCGCCGGTCGCTATGGAGGTGATGAGTTCGTCGTTTACCTCGATGCCTGCGACGTGGAGAACGCGCTGCGGATCATGGAGCGAATCCGCGCGGTGGTCGCCGGCATCACGCGCGCCTCGGGTACCGCGGTGACCGCCTCCGTCGGCCTCGCCGTCTCAAGCGAGGGCGAAGGCTTCGACGAGCTGCTCCAGGACGCCGACCTCGCGCTTCTCGAAGTGAAGCGCGAGGGAAAAGATCAGCTGCGGCTTGCGGGAGCTACTCGGCCGGCCGGCTGATCAGCGTCCTGAGCTCCCCGGGAGCGACCTCCGGACCGTACAGATAACCCTGAACGATCTCGACTCCCAGAGCGACGAGGGCGTCCTCCTGAGCCAGCGTCTCGACCGAATCCGCGATCACGCGCGCGCCGATCGACTGACCCGCGGCGACCACCGAACGGATCGCGTCCGCGTTCGACTGGTGATCGCGCGAGATCGGGAACGGGATCTTGAGGGTGTCGAACCGGAGCTTGCCGGAGGGGCGGGCGCCGCTCGCGTATTCCTCGGACGCGAGCCGCACGCCAAGCGCGCGGATGCTCACGAGGGTCTTGTGCAGAGCGGGATCGGCGGTCGATCCGCGGGGACACTCGAGCTCGATCTGCCGCGGGTCGGCTCCTGTGTCGGCGAGCGCCTCCATGAGCTTGAGCACGTCGGGATGGCGAAGGGTCTGCGCCCAGACGTTCGCGGCGACGATCGGAACATCGACCTTCGCCTTCTTCCATCGCTTCGCTTGCGTGCAGATCGCGCCGACGACCCACCGGTCGAACTCGACATGGAGTCCGGCCTGATCGACGAGCGGGATGATGTCGCCCGGTCCGATCATTCCGTACGCCGGATGCGGCCAGCGCACGAACGCCTCGACACCGGCGAGCTTTCCCGTCGGTACGTGTACCTGCGGCTGGTAATGAACTGAAAGCGCGCCGGCCTCGAGGGCCTGCTTGAGATCACCGCTGCGCAAACGAACGACCGCCATCAGCCAGCGAGTATGAGGCTCAGGTGTGCGCGGGCAGAAGACCGTTCACGAAAGCGACCGGATCCATCGGGATGAGGTCATCGGGTTTCTCACCCACGCCGACGAGCTTCACCGGGAGCTTGAGCTCCTGTGCGATCGCGAACACCGCTCCACCCTTCGCTGTGCCGTCGAGCTTCGCGACCACGAGGCCGGTGACTGCAGCCGTAGCCGTGAACTGGCGTGCTTGCTGGATAGCGTTCTGGCCCGCGGTGCCGTCGAGCACGAGCAGGACCTCGTCGGGCGCGCCCGCGCGGGCTCGCCCGGTTACGCGGACGATCTTCCCGAGCTCGTCCATGAGATGGCCTTTCGTGTGGAGACGGCCGGCAGTGTCCGCGATCACCGTCGTGTTATCGCGCGCGGCCGCGGCCTGCACCGCGTCGAAGACGACCGCGGCTGGGTCGCCTTCGGGCTTCCCGGACACGACAGGAACGTCGATGCGCTCGGCCCATCGCTCGAGCTGTTCGATGGCCGCCGCGCGGAACGTGTCCGCCGCGGCGAGAAGCGGACGTTCGCCCGCATCCTTGAGACGCTTCGCGAGCTTCGCCGCGGTCGTCGTCTTGCCGCTTCCGTTGACCCCGACGATAAGGATCACACGCGGTTTCTGGCCGCTCGAGTTCAGCGCGAGGTCGCCGGCGAGCGCCGCGACCAGCGTGTCGCGTACGGCGTCCAGCGCCTTGGGGACGGTCTTGATCGCGCCGGTCGCAAAGAGGTCGCGTAGCTGCGCCATCAGCGGATCCACCAGCGAGACGGATAGATCCGCACGCAGGAGCGACTCCTCGAGCGAGTCGAGCCACTCGGCGGTGACCTTCTCGTCGCCTCGGCCGAAGAGGCGCGACAAGAGTCCCCCGCGGGTCTTTGCGAGCGCTTGCTCGATGCTCATTACGCCAGACGGTACCCTCGAGGACCGAGCTAGCCGGCGCGCGCCGCGTCGAGGTCCGCGAGCCGGAGCGAAATCACCTTCGATACGCCGGCGTCATCCATCGAGACCCCGTAGATCGCATCGGCGGCTTCGATCGTCGCGCGGTTGTGCGTGATGACGACGAATTGCGTGCGGTCGGTGAGCTCGCGGAGCGCCTGGGTGAAGCGGCCGACGTTGCGCTCGTCGAGCGCCGCGTCGACCTCGTCGAGGACGCAAAACGGCGCAGGCCGCACGCGCAGGATAGCGAGGAGCAGCGCCGTGGCCGTAAGCGCGCGCTCGCCACCCGACAGCTGGGCGAGGCTGCCGATCCGCTTGCCCGGCGGTCGCGCATAGATGTCGATCCCTGGATCTTCCACGTCTTCGCTCGTACGAAGCGACGCCTGGCCGCCGTTGAACAGCCGCTGGAAGAAGACCCCGAATTCGCGGTCGACGGCCTGCAGCGTCGCGCTGAACTGCTCGGCGATCGTGGTCGCGAGCTCGCCGGCGAGCGTTCGGAGATCCCGCATCGCGCGCTCGAGATCCACCTTCTGCGTCGACAGGAAGTCGTGGCGCTGCCCGATGTCCGCGAGCTCGGTCGCTGCGAGCGGATTCACAGGCTCGAGCGCGATCAGCCGCCGGCGTAGGCGCTGAAGCGCGCCGAGCGTGCTCGCGCGCTCCTTCTCGTCCGGCTCGGCGTCGACCGTGATGCTCGCGGGGTCGGGCAACGGTTCGTCTTCCGGAAGCCCGAGCTCGGCCCGGACCTGCTCCTCCAACAAGCGCAGCGCACCAGCGGCGCGCTCCTCCTCGACCGCGAGCTTGCCACGTTCCCCCCTGATCTCGGCGAGTCGCTCGCGAGCTTTCGCGAGCCGCTGTTCCTGCTCTCGACGCGAACCCTCGGCAGCGCGCGCTCGCTCGCGCGCGAGGTCCGCCGAGCGCCGCCCTTCTTTCGCGTCCGCGACCGCGCGCCCGAGGTCCTGCTGCCCGGTCTCGCGACGACCGCGCACGTCGCGCTCCTGACCGGTCAGCGCGCGCAGCCTTTCCTCCTCTTCGTGGATGCGGCGCTCCGTGGCGCCGACCTGTTCGTCCAGCGCGTCGCGCAAGCGCACCGCGGCCGACCTCCGCTCTTCCATCGTCGCGGCGTCGAGCCGCGCCTCTTCCGCACGCTTCGCTGCCGCGTTGTGCGCATCGATCGCGGCTTGCTCACTGCGCTCGGCGGCCGCGAACGCCTCGGCCGCGACGGAGCGCGCTTTCGCCGCAAGGCCGCGGTCGGCGGCGAGCTTGTCCCGTCGAGTGAGGACCGCCGCACGCTCGCGCTCGATCGCCGATGCGCTCGCTTCGCCGGCCCGAACGTCGTCGCGGACATCCGCTTCCGCGGTAGCGAGCGAATCTGCTGCGCGCTCCGCCTCGCCTCGCGAGCGTTGTGCCGACGCGAGCCGCGCCTCCGCCTCGTTCAGACGCTGCTCGGCCGCCGCCCGCTGCAGGAGCACGTCCCTGTGCGCGCGCTCGGAGGCGAGAAGCTCCTCGCCGAGGCGAGCGCCCATCGCGCGCAGCTGCGCGATCGCGTCGCGCTCCGCTCGCGCGCGCGGCTCGACGAGCCTCGCCAGGCCTGGCAGAACCAGCAGCCCACTCGGCGCGACGACGACTCCTCCGCGCAGCGTCGACGCCGCCGCGAGCGCGGTCTCGTCGTCCGACGCGATGAAGATCGCAACCCCGTCGGCGACGCGCCGCATTCCTTTCGGGACAGGGACGTCGATCCCAGCGCCCGTCAACGCGACCGGCCCGCCGAGCGCGTCGCGGATCGGGGCCGACGACGCGATCCGTTCGTGCAGCCACGAGAATCCGTTCGGAAGCGGCGGAAGGTCGGTCGCGGCTTCGCGAGTCGCGATCTCGGCTTCTGCGCGCTCGAGCGCTTCGCGTAGTGCCGAGGTCTGACCGCGCAGCAGTGCGAGGTCTCCATCGATCCGCTGCAGATCGTTGCGTGCGGCGCCGGCCCGCTCGGCGGTGCTCTCGGCGAAGCGCGCGCTCTCCGCGACCGTCGTGCGCGCCCGCTCGAGCTCGGCGGCGAGCTCGCTTCGTTCTCGCTCGCGCTCCGCGCGCTCGCGCCCGAGTCTCGCAGCGCTCTGCGAAAGGTCCCCCTCCCGCTCGAGCAGCTGCTGTTCTTCATCTCGGAGACGGATCTCATCGCCTTCACGTATCAGGTGCGCGCGTTCAGCTTCGACTCGCGCGGCGCGTGCTTCGGCGAGGGCCACCCGGGTGCGCGAGGCATCCTCCTCGGCGGTCCGCGCGCCGTCAGCGGCCGCGCGCGCGTGACGCGCGCTTTCGCTTGCCTCCTCGTCCACCTTTGCGCGCCGAGCGCGCAGGGTCGCGAGCTCTGCGGGTAATGCGGCCAGCGCCGCGCCCGTCCGTTCACGCTCTGCTGTGATCGCGGCAAGGCTCGCCTCCAGGACCGCGAGACGCTCTCGCGCGGCGCTCTCGGTGGCGGTCGCGTCGGCTGCGGCGATACGTCGGAGCTCCTCTTCCGCTCGGGCTGTCCGCAGCTCCTCGTCGGTTCCGACCGTCGCGGATTCGCCCTCGGCGACGAAGTCGGCGAGTCGCTCGATCTCGCGATCGACGCCCACGATCTTGGCCGCGAGGTCCGCACGCTCCTCGGCTGTCGTCCCAAACGAGGCCTTGTACCAGCGGAGCGCGCGACGGCGTAGCTCGTTCCGGATGGTCTCGTACTCGTTCCACTTCGCGGCTTGCTCGCGGAGCGCTTCGACCCGCGGCCCGATCTCGCGAAGGATGTCGTTCACTCGCACGAGCTCCCCTTCGGAGAGCTTCATCCGCTGAAGCGCCTCCTCGCGGCGCAGCTGCAACCTCCGTGTGCCAGAGGCTTCTTCGATGACGGTCCGCCGGTCAGCGGGACGGAGCGCGAGGATCTGATCCGTCAGGCCCTGGCCGACTACCACGAATGCGTTGTCCGCGAGATTCGCGCCCGCGAGAAGCTCCTGCATGTCGCGCAGCCGCACCCGCGAACGGTTGACGAGATATTCCGCGTCGCCATTTCGGAAAAGTCGCCGTCCGACCTCGACCTCGGTGAACGCGATCGGCAAACGTCTCGACGTGTTGTCGAGCTGCATCAGCACCTCGGCGAAGCCGAGGGCTTTGCGACTCTCGGATCCGCCGAAGATCAGCTCTTCATTGCGCTTCGCGCGCAGGATGCGCGCGTTGTTCTCGCCAAGCGCCCATCGCAGCGCGTCAACAAGATTCGTCTTCCCGCTGCCATTCGGACCGATGATCGCGGTGATCCCCGGAGCGAACTCGAGATGGGTCTTGTGCACGAAGCTCTTGAAGCCGGCGAGATCGAGCGTCTTCAGCACAGCGTTCGGCGCGCTCACCCCGCCGTCGATGACCTTCAGCTCATCGCTCATGCGTCACCAGCTCGAGCAGCTTCGCGGCCGCGGCCTCCTCGGCCGCGCGCTTGGACTGACCGCTGCCTTGCGCGACGTTGCCCTCGACCTCGACCTCGACGACGAAACCGCGGCGGTGCTCCGGGCCGCTGATGTCGAGCGTCCGGTAGAGCGGAAGCGGGTGGTGCTCGGCCTGCGCCCATTCCTGCAACACCGTCTTCGCGGTCTTGCGCGGCGCGGTCACGGTCGCGGCGATCGCATCGCCCATCGTGCGCAGGATCGCGTCTCTCGTCGCGTCGAGGCCGGCCTCGATGTAGATCGCGCCGATCACGGACTCAAGTAAGCTCGCCGCGAGACCGACGCGCGACCGGCCCCCGGTCTCCTCTTCGCCGCGCCCGAGCCGCGCGAGCTCGGGCAGCGCGAGGCGCCTTCCGACCTCGGCGAGCGCAGCGGAAGAGACCAGCTGCGCGCGAAGTGCGGTGAGCTCGCCCTCGGTCGCGTCGGGGAATCGGCGGAAGAGCTCCTCGCCGATCACGAGATCGACGACCGCGTCACCAAGGAATTCGAGGCGCTCGAAGTCTGTTGCGGCGACGTCCGTGTGCTCGTGCAGGTACGAGCTGTGCGTCAGCGCTGTTTCGAGCAGAGACGGATCCCTGAAGCGATATCCGGCGATCTCGATGTCGCTCATCTCCTCCACAGATAACAAAGAGGCAGGGGCTCTCGTGCCCCTGCCTCCCCTTGATGGCGCGGCGTGATGGTTTGTCGCTAAGCCACGTGCTCCTCGATGTACTCCTGCGCGTCGCCGACCGTCTTGATCTTCTCCGCCTCTTCGTCCGAGATCTCCATCCCGAACTCTTCCTCGAGGCTCATGATCAACTCGACCAGGTCAAGCGAGTCAGCGTTCAGATCGTCCACGAACGACGCCTCAGGTTTCACATCGCCTTCATCCACGCCCAGCTGCTCGACGATGATCTTCTTGAGGCGCTCGTAGGTGTTTCCCTGCGCCAACACTTACCTCCTCCGCGGGTCAAGTCGACCCCCGACCGTCCGCCCACGGACAGGTCCGCGCAAGTGTCACGGCGACCCATCTGGCCTGTCAATCGGGGACTAAAGAAATAGGGGGTGGCGCGCCTCTCTATGGTGAAGGCCGATGACCGACCCGTGGCGCGAGCTCTACGAGCGCGAGTACCCGCGTCTCTTGCGCGCGCTCGTCGCGCTCGGTCGCGATCCGGCCGCCGCTGAAGACGCGGCACAGGAGGCGTTCGTGAAGGCTCACCGGACCGGCCTGGACCGCATCGAAAAGCCCGCAGCGTGGCTGCTGGTGGTCGGCAGCCGTGAGGTATTCCGGCGTGCCCGCCGATCGCGCCGCGAGCTCGAGCTCTGGGCTTCGTTACCGGAGCGTCACGACGAGATCGACACGGTGGCCGACCGTGCGGACCTCCTCGCCGCGCTCGGCGAGCTGTCCGAGCGCCAGCGGACGGTGGTCGTCGCCCGCTATTTCTACGGCCTCTCCTACGACGAGATCGCCTCCCATTTCGACATCAAGAGCGGCACGGTCGGCGCGACCCTCCATCAGGCGATCGAGCGCCTGCGCCAGATACAGCTCGCCGGCCGGCTCGCGCGAGGAGTGATGCGATGAGCGACGAACGACGCGACGACGAGATCCTCGGCCGCGCCCTCGGGCGCGCGATCGAGACGCTTCACGTGAACGAGACCCCATACGAGCGCTCGCGGATGGCAAGCCCAGCGGAACGCCGGGCACTCTTCGGATTGCCGCAGGTCGCGGCCACGATCGCGGTCGTCGTTCTCGCCGTTGCGCTCGGGGCGTGGTTCAACAGTGTCCGCGAGGCCCGCGAGGTTCCGGCGGTCGGCTCCCCCACCGCCGTTCCTGGCACCACCGCACCCGCCGCGGTGGCCACACCCGTCGCGTCCATCGATCCGAACCGCGACCGCATCTGGGTGTACTTCGCGCGCGATAGCCTCCCGCCGGTCGGCGTATATCTCCAAGGGATCCTGGATGACAGCTCGTCCGAAGGTCGGACCACATCGCGCCTGAGCCTGCTCATGGGCCTCCAACCGAGCCGGGTTCCGGCCGGCCTTCTCAATCCCCTGGGGTCGGTATCGCCTGCGGTGAACGGAAGCCGGCAGACCGGCCTCGGCGTACACACGTCGGGTGACAAGGCCTTCGTGGAGTTCGACCTTCCGACCGGCTGGGGCGCCCACGGCAGCGCCCAGTCTCTCGCGCTGTTGCAGCAGATCGTCTACACGATCACCGAGGAGCCCGGCATCAACTACGCGGTCATCACCGATAAAGGCAGGCAGAGTGCCACCATCGACCAACTCGTCGTCGACAAGCCACTGTCACGCGAGGACGTCTTCGGTTACGCGAACGCCGCGAAGCCGGACAAGATCGAGGATGGGGGCACCGCCGGCCTCGCCGACATCGTCGATTGGCGGGCCTCGGTCGATCAGGTCGCTCCGGGTCTCGGCCGGTTCGTGGTCGAGCTGAAGCCGCAGACGGCCACGACGAGGCCGACGCCGCGCTTCACGGCCGTCCTTCAGCCGAGCCGAGAGACGACGCCGGGTCACGGCAAATGGACCATCCTGATCTCAATGCCCGACGCGGTGTGGAACCAGCCGCCCGGCGAAGCGTTCCATTGCTGCCCGCTCAAGGTGGTCGAGACGACCCCGATCCGCGAGCTGACCGCGGGGCCGCTCACCGGCGATCCGCCGACCGGCAATGGCGCGTATCGGGGCGTCGGGTTCGGCATCAACCTCGACGATGCCCGGCCCTGGCGCGCGTTCGTGCTGCAGGATCCGCTGCGTCTAGTGATCGACGTCGGCGGGACGGCTCCGAACGTGAGTGACCGCATTGCGATCTACAGGGCACAGCCGGTGCCCGCGACCCCCGTCTGCTCCACGACCTGTGACATACAGCTGAGCGGCGCGGCCCGCGTCTTCGAAGCGAACGTCGTCTGGCGCGTGAAGGACAGCGCTGGAAAGGTCATCGCGAACGGCCACTTCCTCGCAAGCGTGGGGTCGAGCGCGCTCTGGGGGACCTTCGACACCGACGTACAGGTCCCGCCGAGGTTCACCGGCAACGTCACACTCGAGGTCTACGAGGCCAGTCCGAAGGACGGAAGCGAGCAGGGTCTGGTGCAGATCCCGCTCGTGATCCGCTAGGTCTTGCCGCCGCCCACCGCGGTGGCGAGGACGCCGTTCACGAACTTGGGTGACGCCTCGCTTCCGAACATCTTCGCCAGCTCGACCGCCTCGTCGATGATCACTCCCGCGGGCGCGTCGCCCGAGACGCGCAGCTCGTAGAGCGCGATTCGCAGCACGTTCCGGTCGATGCGGGCCATCTGGTCGATTGGAAATTCCGGGGCCAACGTGGCGATCTCGCGATCGAGGTCTTTGCGATGCTGGAGGACGCCCTCGACGATCTCCCAGGCGAAGGCGGCCGCCTCCTCGGTCAATCCCGCTCGGAATGCACCGCGCTGCCAGGTCTCTTTGGCGTCGGCGCGGTTGAAGTCGATCTCGAAGAGCGTCTGCAGGGCCAGACGTCGCGCGGGGTGACGGCCGCCGCGCGGAGGCCGCGCGGCGCCGGTGCTCACGCCGCGTTCCGCGTCGGGATCTCGGCGATCACGTCAACAAGTCGGGTGTCCACGGCGCGCTCGGCCACCTCGATCGCGCGGCGCATCATGTTCGCCCGCGCGCGACCATGGGTGACGACCGAGACGCCCGCGACGCCGAGCAGCGGCGCCGAGACATACGGGTCGTAGTCCATCCGACTTCGGAACTTGCCGAGCCCTGGCAACGCGAAGAGCCCTGCGACCTTGCCGAGTGGGCCGCCGAAGATGTCGTTGCGGATGCCTTCCACGAAGACGTCGACGACGCCCTCCATTCCCTTCGCAAGGACGTTGCCGGTGAAGCCGTCGGTCACGCAGATGTCCGTCGTCCCGCGGACGACGTCGCGGCCTTCGATGTTCCCGTAGAAGTTGAGATCTTCCGCGCCGGAGAGGAGCGCATGCGCGGTCTGCTGCAGGCGGCCACCCTTCTCGGCTTCCTCGCCCACGTTGATGAGTCCGACCGACGGTCGCTCCACGCCGTGCACCTGCTCCATGAAGCGCGCGGCCATCCGGGCGAACTGAAGGATGTTGTGCTCGTCGGCGTCCATCGTCGCGCCGGCATCGAGAAGGCACGCCGGCTTCCCCTTCGTTGTGGGAAGCATCCCGCAGAGCGCCGGACGGTCAATGCCGCGGATGCGCCCGAGGAGGAGCAGCGCGGCAGCCATGGTGGCGCCGGTGTTGCCGGCGGAAACGACGGCATCCGCCTCGCCATGCTTCACGAGCGAGGTCGCGATGCCGATCGACGTGTCCGCCCGCCGCCGGAGCGCGCTGGCCGGATGCTCGTCCATCGCGACGACATCGCGCGCGTCGCGGACGGTGATCCCCGGGGGCACCGCCGCGCCGACGATCCGGCGCAGATCCTCATCACGGCCTACGAGGATGAGCTCCGCTGTCCCGCCTTCGTCCCGGTACAACAGCGCGCCCCGGACGATCTCGTCCGGGGCGTGGTCGCCGCCCATTGCATCGACGGCGATCTTCACTGGCGCGTTCTCGGGCTAAGCCGGCGTCCGCTTCGTCTTGATCGGGATGACCTGCCGGCCGCGGAAAGTGCCGCAGTGGGGACACGCCTGGTGCGGCGGCTTGGGACTCTTGCACTGAGGACAAGGAACGAGCGTCATCGCGCGCAGCGCCAGGTGGCTGCGCCTCTCGCCCTGCGCCGCTCGCGGTATGCGTTTCTTGGGTTGGCCAGCCAAAAACGGTGCTCCTTCAGGGGACTGCGGTCGATTCTATCGGGCGCCGGCCTACTTCAGCCAGACGAGCCCGCCGAAGAAGAAGTCCTTTCCCTGCGTCACCGTTCGGGTGCTGCCGTCACCGACCGTTACGACGAACAAACCGCCGGTCGCGACGTACGCGATCTGGGTGCTATCGGGGGACCACGCCGGATCGACGTCGTCCACCGTCGTCGCGATGGTGCGAAGACCGGAGTTATCGCACTGCACGAGGTCGAGATCCGAGGGGATGCCGAGGTGCGCGTACCCCGCCTTGCCGCCGATCATCCGCGTCGCGCTGTGCCCCGCGGCGGAGAACACGAGCCGGCAACCCGACGGCGCGAAGCGCGGGGCCTGCAGATAGAACCACTTGTCCTTGCCGAAGAACGGCCGCGCGTCACTACCGTCGACGTTCGAGGTCCAAAGCGTGTCGGGCTGTCCTTCGGTGAGGTGGACGTAGATCAGGCGATCGGCCGCGGGCGGGATGCCGAAGTCGCCACCGTCGACCAGCAGCTTCTTGCGCTCGCCAGTCCGAAGATCCATTCGCTCGATCGAGTAGTCATTGCGTACGTACTGCCCGCCCTCGATGATCCCGGCCGTCCGCTGGAAATAGAGGACGTTGCCGGTCGGATCGAGGCGCGGCGTGCTGTAGAAGACGTTGTCTGCCTCGTGCTGGAGAAGCGGATGCAGGTTGCTTCCGTCGAGGTTCACCTCGTAGAGGTCGGAACCGAACCCTGTCTTCGGATCAGTCTGTGGGGTCAGCGCGAACACGATGGCCTTCCCCGAGGGGGCGAGCGCCGGGGTCGCCGGTGCGCTCTGCGGCGGCAGGTTGACGATCGCGCCGATGACCTGACCCTTCTCGTCGAGGCCCAGCAGCCCCGAGGGGTTGGCGAGCACCCATGTCGCCTTAAGCCCAACACCCGTGGCGCCCGTCGTCCCGCCCAGCCCGCCCTGCGGTTGTGTGGTGCGTGTCGGCGTCCCGCTGGCGCACGCCGCCGTGATGAGCACCGCCGCCAGCAACGCGCCCGCGACGCCCGCTCTCGAGATCATCACCCGCCTACGGTGAGACCTCGCTAGTGGTCCGGGCGAAAATCGTGCAACTCGTCAAGCGTGCTCCAACGTTCGTCGGTGGTGCCCTCGTGGATATGCGGCTCGAGATTGAGGTCGCGACCGCACACTGCACAGAGGCCCTTGCAGTCCGGCCGGCAGAGTGGCGCGAGCGGCGTCGCAAGGATGACCTCCTCGCGCAAGAGCGGCGTGAGGTCGATACGGAAATCGCTGCCGATGGTCTTCGCGTCGCGAGGGACAGCTGATTTCTCCACTCCGCTCACGACATCGATCGTGGCGTAGTACTGCTCAGCGAAGTGAGCCTGGACGGGCGTCTCGATCGGCTTGAGGCAGCGGCTGCACTGCTGCGACACGCTTGCCGCCGCATCGCCCTCGAGAAGCGCACCAGGGTTGGTGTGCGTCGCGACGATGTCCGCGTCGATGCTCGACACCCCGGCGTCGAGAAGGCCCGCATTCTCTCCGCGGGGGTCGATGGGCGACTCCTCGATCTCGTAATCGGTATGTGTGCCGACCGGCTGCTTCAAAAGAGGCGCGATGCTGATCTTCACGTCTAGGTCTCCGCCGGCTGTGCTCGTCTCTCCTCGAGGACCTCGAGGCTCTTCTTGATGATCGAGAGCGTTTTGACGAGATCGCTCTCGAGTCGAACGAGCACGTCCGCGGCGTACTGGTCCGCGCCGCGCATCGTCTCCTCCGACTTCGCCTGTGAGCGGTCCACGATGTCCTGAGCGCGAGATTCGGCCTCCCTCAGGATGGAGTGATCCTGGAGCAAGAGCGCTGCCTGCTCCTGCGCCGCGCCGATGATCTGCTCCGCCTCCTCGCGCGCCTTCGCGAGAACGCGGTCGGTCTCCTGATTGATGCGCCGTGCTTGCTTGACCTCCTCGGGGATCGCGACCCGCAGCTGATCGATCAAATCGAGCACGGCAGCCTGCTCGAGGATGACCTGGCTCGTCATCGGTACTTTTCGTCCATTGACGACGAGGGCCTCGAGGCGCTCGACCAGGAACTGTATGTCCACGTCACCCTCCCGCAGCGAGGCCAGAGTACCGCAGGAAAAGCAGCGTTTCCTCGCCGATCTCTGTCGTGCGTACGACACGCGCGCGTGGCGGGGGTGTGGGCGGATGCTTCTTGTGAAAACGCGCCACTACAAGTGCATCGGCTGGCAGAGCCGCGGCGAGGCCGGGGTGCGCCAGAGTCGCATTCGCGAGCTCGACGTCGACGAACGGTGGATCGCAGAACGCGAGATCGAATGGTTCGATGGGTGGCTCGTTCAGGAACGAGAGCACATTCGCCTCGACGATCGACGCACGATCCGTGAACTGGGTCGCCGCAACGTTCTTCCGCAGCGCCGCGACCGCCTCCTTGCCGCGCTCGACGAACGTCGCGTGTATCGCGCCGCGGGAGAGCGCCTCGATGCCGAGCGTTCCAGCGCCCGCGAACAGATCGAGGACGCGCGCCCCTGGCAGCTCCGGTTCGAGGATGGCGAAGAGCGTCTCGCGGATCCGGTCGGTCGCGGGACGAGTCGCCCCGCCGCGTGGCACCACGAGCGTCCGCCCCTTCGCCTTCCCTGCGATGACCCTCACGCGAGGGCGTAGCGGCGCCAGAGCTGCTCGACGGCGCGCGCCAGCAGCTCGTGCTCCGAGCGGCCCAGCTCCGGATCGACGCGCAAGATCCGGTCCGCCTCGCCGGCCGTCTCTTCGACAAGCCGCGGATCGACGTCCGCGAGGTCAACCACGCGCAGCTCCGGCGCTCCTGACTGTCGCTCCCCGAGGAACTCGCCTGCGCCACGGATCTCGAGATCACGCGCGGCGAGCTCGAAGCCGTTCAGCGCCCGTCCGTCCTTCTGCTCGACCATGGCCGCAAGTCGCGGTGAGTCAGCCGCGTCGCTCACCAAGACGCAGTACGCCTTCTCGGTCCCGCGACCGACGCGGCCGCGCAGCTGATGCAGCTGTGCGAGGCCAAACCGATCGGCGCCGAGAACGACCATGACCGTCGCATTCGGAATGTCGATACCGACCTCGATGACGGTCGTCGCGACGAGCACGTCGATCTCGCGCGCGGCGAATCGGCGCATGACATCGTCGCGCTCCTTCGCGGCCATGCGCCCGTGCATCAACCCGAGCCGCAAGCCGCGAAGCTCGCCCATCCTGAGATCGCGCTCGGTCGCGATGGCGCTCGGGATGTCATCGCCCGCCTCGTCGGGATCGATCCGTGGGCATACGACGAAGGCCTGCTGACCGCGCCCGACCGCGATCCGCATCCCTTCCCAGACCCCAGCGAGCTGGTCGGGGGTGCGCAGATGCGTCGTGATCGGCTTGCGACCGATCGGCAGCTCGTCCAGGAGCGAGACGTCGAGGTCGCGATACACCGTCTGATTCAAGGTCTGCGGGATCGGCGTGGCGGTGGTGAGGAGAAGATGCGGGTCGAGGCCGTCGCCCTTCTCGCGGAACGTCGCACGCTGGCGCACGCCGAAGCGATGCTGCTCGTCGACCACCGCGAGCCCCAGCCGCGCGAAGACGACGTTCTCCTCGACGAGCGCGTGCGTGCCGACGACGACGTCGATGGATCCCTCGGCGGTGCCGGCAACGACGCGCTTGCGCTCTTCGCCGGTAACGCTCGAGGTCAGCAGGGCATGCCGCGGCCCGCCATCGGCAAAGAGCGCGGCGAGCGATCGCGCATGCTGCTCAGCGAGCAATTCGGTCGGCGCCATGATCGCGGTCTGCGCGCCCGAGACCTGAGCGATCCGCGCCGCAAGCGCCGCGATCACGGTCTTGCCTGAACCGACCTCGCCCTCGAGCAGGCGCGACATCGGGATCGGCCGCTCCAGGTCCGCGCGCACCTCCGCGAGGGCGCGCCCCTGCGCCGCCGTGAGCGTGAACGGCAGCGTCGCGACCCATGTGGCGAGCTGTTCGTCGGCGACCCGAAGCGGTGACGCGTGCGCGTCCTTGGTCCAGCGCGCGCGCCGCTGCGCGAGGGCTAACTGAAGGACGAGGAGCTCGTCGAAGGCGAGGCGGCGCCGCGCGGCGAGCAGGCGACTTTCGTCATCGGGAAAGTGCACCTGCCGCAATGCCGCTGCGATGTCGGGAAGGCGATGGCGATTGCGCAGATCCTGCGGAAGTGGCTCGGGGACCTCGCCGACGATCGCGGTCCTACGAGGCCCGCCCTCGATCGCGGTGTGAAGCCACCGGCGCACCTGGCCGTCTTTAAGCCCTTCGGTCAACCCATAAACAGGGACCAGCCGGCCGGTATGCACTAAAGGCGCGTCCGCAGGTTCAAGCGCCGGCTGGCTGAACTGAAGGGACCGTCCGACCCAGCGAACGCGGCCGCTGATCCGCACGCGCTCGCCGGTGCGATGCGTCTCCTTGATGAAGGCACGGCCGAACCACGAGGCGCGCACCTGCGACGGCGCTCCGTCCTCCTCGAGCAGCTCGGCCTCCGTGAGCAGCTGGCCCCGAGCGGTACGGCGCTGCGAGATCTCACCGAGGATCGCGATGGCGCTCTGTTCTTGCTCCGCGACGAGAGCGCGGAGCGGGCGGAACCTCGAGAAATCCTTGTACCGCGTCGGAAGGTGCCAGAGCAGGTCGCCGATCGTCCGGACGCCGAGCCGCTCGAGCAGCTTCGCCGATTCGGGGCCGATCCCGGGGAGCCGGACGGCGGGGAGGTCGAGCGAGCTACGCGGATGCTCGCGCACGCGCGCAGGGGCTTCGGTCATCCGATGAACATGGTGCCGGAGACGATCACCTCAGCCTCCGGCGACCGAAATTACACATGCTAATGTATGTGTATGTTATCGCGGCGGCTTCAGATCCTGCTCGACGAGCGCCGCTACCGACGGCTCCACGCCGAGGCCCGCGCGCGGCGGGCGTCGGTTGGCGCACTGGTACGCGAGGCGATCGATAAGGCGTTCCCTGTCTCGCTCGAGAGGAAGCGTGCGGCCGCGAAGGCGATCCTCTCCGCGCGTCCGATGCCGCTACCTGCCGACATCGCGGACCTCAAGGCCGAGCTTGCCGAGATACGCGCTGGCGCGAAGAAGTGATCGTCGTCGACACGACGATCCTCGCGCTCGCCGTGGGTACCGAACACGAGCTCCGGGATGCGGCCCGTCGGCTCGTGAGTGCCGTCACGACTCGGAGCCTCGAGGCTGCCACGACACCTGAAGTGATCCAGGAGTTCGCGCATGTTCGCGCCCGGCGGTATGGCCGGGCGGACGCTGCTCAGCTGGGACGGCGGTACTCCGAACTCCTGTCGCCGCTGCTCGTCGTTGAGTCGGATCACCTCGAGCGAGGTCTGCGCTTGTTCGAGGAGCATCCGGAGCTCGGCGCGTTCGACGCGGTTCTGGCGGCGACCGCCCTAGCCCACGAGGCGGGAGCCCTGGTCTCGGCAGATACCGACTTTCGGGTCGTCAGCGGCCTTCGCTACGTCGCCCCCGGCACCGCTGAGTTTGAGGAGCTGCTCCGCCGCGAATAACCGTCGGTAGGCTTCAACAGGTGACCGTTCGCTACACCTCAGATGTCAGCCCGGGCAGATGGATAAAGGACCGGCTGCACCCGTTCGCCGCCCATGACGCGGGGTCTGTGATTCCCGAGGGGTTCGAGGCGTACGCGCGCGTCTTCCACCCGGCGCTAAATGACGACAACCCCGTCACTTGGCATGAGATCGCGGAGGCGAACGGCCGGACTGTTCATCCTGAGATGCAGTTCGGGAACATCGCCGGCACTTGGAGCCGCCGCAGCCCGAGGCCGGATCTCTGGACGAGCGCACCGCGCGAAGGAACGCTGACCCTCGGGCTCGCGCGCGCCCTTATTGCGGTCCTGCGCTCACACACGACCACGCCAGACCGTTGTTGGTTCGCGGTGTGGGAGGGGTGGGGTGGACTGGCGCCGGGCACATCCCGGTTCGAGCACCCGAACCGGCGGTACTTCCTCGCCGAGGGCGCGGTGGAGGATGCAGCCTCGTCCGTCTTCGAGCCGGGGCCCTTTCAGTCCGCGAGCATGTGGTGGCCCGACGACCGGGCCTGGTTCGTGTCGACCGAGGTCGACCTCGCATACACCTACGTGGCCGGAAGGAGGGCGTGCATCGGAGAGGTGCTGGCGCATCCAGGGATCGAGGCGTGGCGCGCGCGGCCAACCGACGGCATCACGTACGCAAGTGACGCGCTAAATCCGCCGGTCCCGCTGACTCCCTAGCGGGCTACTCCGCGGCGACGATGAAGGGGTAGTGCGGCTGGCCGCCGTGAGCGATTTCTACCGAGACGCGCGGACACGTCGCCCGCAGGCGCTGCGCGGCGTGTTGGATGCGCGCGTCGTCCACGTCCGCGCCGCTGTAGAGGGTGAAGATCTCGGCATCGGTGAGTCGCTTCGCGGCATCGCAGAGCGCGGTGACCTCGTCGTCGCCGTGCGCCACGACCCGCCCGTCCAGGAGCGCCATCGCCTCGCCCTCGCGGACGCGCTCGCCGTCGACGGTCGCGTCACGGATAGCGCGCGTCACCTCGATGCCGTGCGCGCGCTCCGCGACCTCGGCCATCGCGCGCGCGATCTCG
>Ga0209689_1000156_pt1 | contig 40888 bp, 35 predicted proteins | sample GraSoiAngelo_149_FD_187119 | JGI IMG/M metagenome (GOLD analysis project Ga0209689, IMG submission 187119) | Grasslands soil microbial communities from the Angelo Coastal Reserve, California, USA - 14_1009_09_30cm (SPAdes) (version 2) | ecosystem: Environmental > Terrestrial > Soil > Grasslands ... | reverse complement strand
AGCACTTCTTCATCGGCAAGCGCGACGAGGCGGTGCGCCTCGTTTGCGATGAGCTCGCGCGTGCCTTCGCGGTACCATCGCATCTCCCATGAGCGCCCAAGCCACCGTCGCGCCCGCACACGCTTCCGCGAAGAAGACGCGGAAGCGCATCCTCACGGGCGACCGGCCGACGGCGAAGAGCTTTCATCTCGGGAACTACTACGGGACGCTCGCGAACCGCGTCCGGCTCCAGGACGAGTACGAGAGCTTCTTCCTGATCGCCGACTACCACATGCTCACGACGCGGGTCGCGGACCTCGAGGAGATCGGGCAGAACATCCGCGAGCTCGTCATCGACTACCTCGCCGTCGGTATCGATCCGAAGAGGACCACGATCTACCTGCAGTCGCTCATCCCCGAAGTGACCGAGCTCTTCCTCTATTTCGCGATGCTCGTTACCGTTCCGCGGGCGCAGCGGATTCCCACGCTCAAGGAACAGATGCGCGACCACGATCTGGCGCTGCCGACGTACGGACTCCTCGGCTATCCGATCCTCCAGGCCGCCGACATCCTCATGGTGAAGGGCGACCTCGTGCCGGTCGGCCGCGACCAGGAGTCGCACGTCGAGCTGACGCGCGAGATCGCTCGTCGGTTCAACGATCTCTTCGGGCCCGTCTTCCCGGTCCCGGAGGCGCTGATCCCGGAGGGTGGCCTGTTGCCGGGCATCGACGGCGCCACCAAGATGGGTAAGAGCCTGAACAACGCGATCTTCCTGACGGACGACCCCAAGACCGTCGAACGCAAGGTCATGGGCATGTACACGGACCCGAACCGGATCCATCCGACCGACCCAGGGCGCGTCGAGGGCAATCCGGTGTTCGTCCTCCACGACACCTTTAACCCGGACAGGGCCGAGGTCGACGAGCTGACACGGCGTTACCGCGAGGGAAAGGTCGGCGACGTCGAGGTGAAGCGCCGGCTCGTCGTCGCGCTCGAGCGTTTCCTCGGGCCGATCCGCGAGCGGCGGGCGCAGTACGCAGCGGACCCGAAGGCCGTCGACCGGATCATCCAGGAGGGCAGCGCGCGGGCCCGCGACGAGGCGCGCAAGACGCTGCACGAGGTCCGCGCCGCCATGCACCTCGACTACTTCGGGCTCTAATGCCTCGCAATACAGCCGTCGCTCGTCCTCGTGCCGAAGGTTCGGCTTCGCTCCTCCTCCTCGCTCGGCTGTAGGAGCGCGTGCCAAGGCTCTACGTCCTCGTGCTCTCCGGCGGCGCGGGGACCCGACTCTGGCCGCTCTCGCGCAAGGCGCGACCCAAGCAGTTCCTCGGCCTCCTCGGCGAGCGCAGCCTGCTGCAGGACACCGTGGATCGGGTGAGCGAGCTCGTCCCGGACGAGCGCATCTTCGTCGTCGCGCCGCCGGAGCACCGCGGGCTGGTGTACGAGCAGCTTCCCGAGCTGCGGACCGACCACCTCGTGGTCGAGCCGTACCCGCGTGGCAACGCCGCCGCGATCGGCCTAGCCATGGCGGCGCTCGCCGCGTTCGACCCGGAGGCCGTCGTCGCGGTCCTGCCGTCGGACCACGTCGTCGAGCGGCGTGACCAGTTCCGCAAGGTGCTCATCTCGGCGACGGCCGCGGCCGAGCACGGGCACCTCGTGACGCTCGGCATCACACCGACGCGTCCCGACACCGGCTTCGGCTGGATCGAGGCCGGCGACGCGCTCGCGATCGACGCGCCGGTCGAGGTCCGTGCGGTGCGGCGGTTCGTGGAAAAGCCAAAGCGCGACGCCGCCGAGCGGATGCTCGCCGAGGGCGGTCATTACTGGAACGCCGGCATGTTCGTCTGGCGGGTCGAGGAGATCCTCCGCGCGTACGACGAGCATCTCCCGCAGACCGCGAGCGCGATCCACGCGCTGCGCGAGGCCATCGGCTCGCCGCGCTACGAATCGGTGCTCGCCGAAGTCTGGGAGGAGACGGACCGGACGACCGTCGATTACGGGATCGCGGAGAAGGCGAAGAACGTCGCGGTCGTACCCGCCGACATCGCGTGGCAGGACATCGGCTCGTGGGCGCGTCTGGCGGAGCTTGTCCAAAAGACGGACAACTGGGCAAGCGACGAACAGGTCGCCGAGGACGCGCACGGGAACTACGTCTGGGCGCCCGGCAAGCTCGTGGCGCTCGTCGGCGTCGAGGGCCTGGTGGTGGTCGACACGCCGGATGCCCTCCTGGTCACGCCGAAAGATCGCGCGGAGGACGTCAAGAAGGTCGTCGATCGCCTGAAGCGTGAAGCGCGTGACGATCTTCTCTAGGCGTGAGTCGATCCCGGTGCCCGCCGGCGCGACCGAAACCCTCTCTACGCGGCGGTATCCCCGGGCTCGGCCGCCCGGGGACCCCTCCGCCGCGCGGGGGCCCTCGGTCGCGCCGGCGACGCTCCGTTTGACCCCCGCCACGCCTGCTTGCTAGCTTGCGGGAAGGCCTTTGTAGACGGGCCAGTTAAAGTTAAGGAGGAAGGGGCGCCCGAAAGGGCGCTTTTTTCTCGGCTCGAAAGGAACAGATGGCAGAAGCGGCTCGCGACCTGGTCGTCGTCGAATCACCGACCAAGGCAAGAACTCTAGAACGGATGCTCGGTCCCAGGTACAAAGTGGAGGCCTCGTTCGGCCACATCCGGGATCTGCCCAAGTCCAAGCTCGGCGTCGACCTCAAGACCTTCGAGCCGGAGTACATCGTCCCCGAGGACTCCGAGAAGCAGGCCCGCCTCCTCCGCCGGGAGGCCAAGTCGGCGCCGCACGTGTGGCTCGCGACGGACCTCGACCGCGAGGGCGAGGCGATCGCCTGGCACCTGGCGGACATCATCAACGTCCCGAAGTCGAAGGTGAAGCGCGTGACCTTCCACGAGATCACGCCGGCGGCGATCCAGCAGGCCTTCAAGCACCCGCGCGAGATCGACCAGGATCTCGTGAACGCGCAGCAGGCCCGCCGCGTCGTGGATCGGCTCGTCGGCTACACGATGTCGCCGCTCCTCTGGAAGAAGATCCGGTACGGGCTCTCGGCCGGTCGCGTCCAGTCCGTCGCCCTCCGGCTCATCGTCGATCGGGAGCGCGAGATCCAGGCGTTCGTCGCGCAGGAGTACTGGACGCTCGAGGCCGCGCTCGAGGATCACGCCGGCCACACCTTCACCGCCGAGGTCATCCAGCACAAAGGTCACAAGCTCGAGGTCCACGACGGTGGGACCGCCGAGAAACACCGCGCCGCCCTCGCGGACGCGCGCTACACGGTCAAGAGCGTCGACACGCGCGAGAGCTCGCGCAACGCGGCGCCGCCGTTCACGACGTCGACGCTTCAGCAGGAGGCATCGCGCAAGCTCGGCTACTCCGTGAAACGGACGATGGTCCTCGCGCAACAGCTGTACGAGGGCGTCTCCCTCGGCGAGGCCCCCGTCGGCCTCATCACCTACATGCGGACCGACTCGCTGCACGTGGCCGAGGGAGCGTTGCGGCAGGCGCACGACGTGATCGCCTCGGAGTTCGGCGTGCCCTACGCGCTCGAGCGGCCGCGCCACTACAAGACGCGGAGCAAAGGCGCACAGGAGGCGCACGAGGCGATCCGCCCGACCGACCTCGCGCGGACGCCCGACCGCGTGAAGCGGTTCCTCAAGCCGGACCAGCTGAAGCTCTACACGCTCATCTGGCAGCGGACGATCGCGTCGCAGATGGCGTCGGCGCGTTTCGAGAACACGCGCCTCGACGTCGACGCCGCGGGCTACGTCCTGCGCGCGAACGGCCGGAAGGTCCTCTTCGACGGATTCCTCCGGGCGTACTTCGAATCGAGCGACGAGCCCGAGAAGGAGATCTCGCCGCTCCCCGATGTCGCGGCGGGGGAGGAGCTCAAGCTCCTCGGCCTCGACGCGTCGCAGCACTTCACGCAGCCGCCCGCCCGCTTCACCGAGGCGTCGCTCGTGAAGACGCTCGAGGAGCATGGGATCGGGCGTCCGTCGACGTACGCGCCGACGATCTCGACGCTCATCGATCGCAAGTACGTCCGCAAGGACGCCCGCGCGCTCGTGCCGGAGGACGTCGGCTTCGTCGTCACCGACTTCCTGCGGGAGCACTTCCCGGACATCGTCGACACCGGCTTCACGGCGCGCATGGAGGAGGACCTCGACAAGATCGCGTCCGGCACGGTCGAGTGGGCCCCCGTCGTCCGCCAATTCTTCACGCCGTTCAGCAAGCGCGTCGAAGAGAAGACGAAGTCGGTGAAGAAGTCGGACGTCACCGAGGAGCCGACGGACCGCATCTGTCCCAAGTGCGGCCGCCCGGTCGTCATCAAGCTCGGACGGTACGGTCGGTTCTACTCGTGCACCGGGTTCGCGAAGGGCAAGAAGGGCCAGCCGGTCCCGCCGGGCGCGTGCGATTACTCCGAGCCGCTCGAGGGACAGCGTGAGCCACAGCTCGAGATCATCGAGGGCGAGATGTGCCCGGAATGCGGTAAGCCGCTGGCGCGCCGGCGCGGGCGCTTCGGCCCGTTCATCGGGTGCACCGGCTACCCGGACTGCAAGTACATCAAGAAGACCCAGCAGAAGACGGGGGTCACCTGCCCCGAGTGCGGCAAGGGAGAGCTCGTCCGACGCCGCGGCCGCGGACGGTCCATGTTCTACGGGTGCGAGCGCTACCCCGAGTGCACCTTCACCGCCCGGGAGCTGCCCGGGAAGGACGAAGCGACGCCGGGAAAAGATGCGGCGTGAGGAGGAGCGGCTTTGCCGCGACGACCGAACTCGACCAGCCCTGAGCGTGTCTTCGGGCGGAGCCCGAGATTGAGAAAGGACGCGGCCTGAGAGCCGTGCCCGCGCCCGAGGGGGCGCGGGAATGGGACGCGCTCGTGGAAGCGACGGGCCGCCCACACCTCCTCCAATCGTCGGGCTGGGCGCGGCTCAAGGAGGCCACCGGCTGGATCGCGGAGCGCTACGTCCTTGAGGACGACCGGGGCCGTCGTGGCCTGGCGCAGCTCCTCGTCCGGCGCGGCGCGGGCGGGCTCGCCGTGGCCTACGCGTCGCGCGGTCCGATCTGCGAGCCCGCCGACCTGCCCGCGGCGATCGGCGCGCTCCGCACCGTCGCCGCGCGGCATCGCACGCTGGCCCTCATCTGCGATCCCGAACAGCCCGACGATCCCACGCTCCGTGCGGCGCTGGCCGAGGCCGGCGTCTCGCGGTCTTCCGTGTTCGTGCAGCCGCGCCGCACGCTTCTCCTCGATCCCTCGCGCGAGCCGGACGAGCTGCTTGCGGCGATGCGCCGAAAGACGCGGCAGTACATCCGCAAGGCGGAGCGTGAGGGCGTCGCCACCGAGGAGACGACGGACCTCGAGCGCTTCCACCGGATCTTGCGCATCGTCGGGGAGCGCGACCGCTTCGCGATCCACGACCTCGGATATTTCCGGACGCTGCGTGACGCGTTCGGCGAGCGCATGCACCTGCTCGTCGCGCGCGTCGGCGACGAAGACGCCGGCACGCTCCTCGTGGTGCGCATCGCCGATCGCGCGTGGGAGCTCTTCGGCGGCTGGAGCGGCGCGCACGCGGAGTCGCGGCCGTTCTACCTCTTGAAGTGGCGCTCGTTGCTGCGGATGCGACAGCTCGGCGTGCGGCGCTACGACATGTGGGGGCTGGCGGAAGGCCCGGAGGATGCCCTCGCCGGCGTGGAGAACTTCAAGCTCGGGTTCGGCGGCGAGATCGTCGAATGGATCGGCCTCCTCGAGACGCCGGTCGTGCGTCCGCTGTTCCCGCTGTGGCAGCTCGGTGCGCGCCGGCGCCTCGCGGCCGCGCGGCTTTGAGCGCCGCACCGGCGAGCTGGGATGACGCCGCGGTGAGATCTCCCACGGGCCACGTGCTCCAGTCGGCGGCGTGGGCCGAGATCCGCGAGGCGCAGGGCTGGCGGGCCGAGTTCCTGCGCTTCGGCGATGCGCTCCCGTGCGCGCTCGTGCTCTGGCGTCCGCTTCCGGCCGGGCGCGCCCTCGCGTACGTCCCGCGCGGACCGATCGCGCCGCCCGGCGACGCGGCGGCGCTGCGCACCGCCCTCGCCGGCCTCGCGACGCTCGCGCGCGAGCGCGGGGCACTCTTCGTGAAGGCCGACCCCGAGCTCACGGCCGAGGAGGCCGGCGGCGCGCTCCGGGCGGCGGGCTTTCGGCGCGCGCCGGACGTGCAGCCGGTGGTCGCGACGCTCGAGCTCGATCTGTCGGCGGACGAGGACGCGCTCCTGCGTGGCCTCGACAAGGACACGCGCTGGAGCGTGCGCCACGCGGAGAAGCGCGGCGTCGGCATCCGCGACGCCGACGGCGACACGGACCTGCGCGCGTTCTACGACCTCTACGCGCAGACCGGCGCGCGCGCGGGGTTCATCACGCGGACCTGGGAGTACTACCGCGCGATGTGGGGGACGCTGGTGGGCGCCGGGCACGCGCGCGTGCGGCTGGGCGTCCGCGAAGGCCGGGCGGTCGCGGCGGCGATGACCTGGCGCTGCGGCGAGCGCGAGGTCTACCAGACGGCGGCGACGAACGCCGAGGGCCGGTCGGCGTACGCGGCATACGCGCTCCTGTGGCGCTGCATCATCGAGGCGAAGACGAGCGGCGCGAAGCGGTTCGACTTCGGCGGCATCCCGGCGGACCTGTCGCGAAAGGACGACCCGATGCAGGGGCCCTACCACTTCAAGAAGGGCTTCGGCGGCGCGCCCCGGCGTTTCGTCGGGGCGCACGACGCCGTTGCGAACGAGCTCGCCTACCGCGCGTATCGCCTCGCCGAGCCGGTCTACACCGCCGCCCTCCGGCTTCGGGGCCGGGCCGCCGGATGAGGCTCGAGGCGCTGTTCCGTGCGGCGCGGATCCCCGTGCCCGAGGGGGCCGGCGAACGCGACGTCCGCTCGATCGCGTACGACTCGCGTCGGGTCCGCGAGGGCGGCCTCTTCGTCGCGGTCGAGGGCTTCCATCGGGACGGACACGACTTCGCCGCCGACGCGGCCGCGCGCGGCGCCGTCGCGGTCGTCGCCCAGCGCGACGTGCCCGTAGGCGTCCCGGTGGCGGTCGTCGCGGACTCGCGCATCGCGCTCGCCGACCTCGCGAGCGAGTTCTTCGACCACCCGACCCGGCGGCTCAAGCTCGCAGCCGTCACGGGGACCGACGGTAAGACGACGACGGTGCATCTCGTGTCGGATGTCCTCGAGGCCGCCGGCGAACGTACCGGCTTCGCCACGACAGTCGACTTCAAGCAGGTCGGGCACGTCTGGGAGAACGAGACGCGGCAGAGCACCCAGGAGGCCGTCGAGGTGCAGGAGTTCTTCGCCGAGCTCCTCGTGGCCGGGGGGACGTGGGGCGTGCTCGAGGCCACGAGCCACGCGCTCGCGCTGCGGAAGCTGCGCGGCTGCGAGGTCGACGTCGCCGTCTTCACGAACCTCTCGCCGGAGCACCTCGACTTCCACGGGACGCTCCAGCGCTACCTCGAGACGAAGGCGGAGCTCTTCAGCATGCTCGCGCGCTCCGCCGACAAGGGCGTGCCGAAGACCGCCGTCCTCAACGCCGACGACCCGCGCTGGCGGTACCTGGCGGACCGCGCCGGCGGCGCCCGAGTCCTCACGTACGCGATCGACGCGCACGCGGACGTGCAGGGGACGATCCTCGCGTCGGATGCGTCCGGCTCGCGGGTCCGCATCGCCTCGGCGGGAGCCTCGGTCGAGGTGCCGCTGCCGCTCGTCGGCCGCTTCAACGTGCACAACGCACTCGCCGCCGCCGCGGCGGGCCTCGCGGCGGGCGCGACGCTGGCGCAGGCGCGCGACGCGCTCGCTCGCGCGAAGGCGGTCCGCGGCCGCATGGAGCGCGTCGACTGCGGACAGCCGTTCAGCGTGATCGTCGACTACGCGCACACGCCGGAGTCGCTCGACAAGGTGCTCGGCCTGCTGCGGCCGCTCACGCGCGGCAAGCTCATCGCGGTCTTCGGGAGCGCCGGCGAGCGCGACCGAGCGAAGCGACCCGCGCTCGCGGAGATCGCGGCGAGGCACGCCGACCTGTTCGTGCTCACGCAGGAAGATCCGCGGCTCGAGGACCCGGCGACCATCCTCGCGGAGATCGAGGCGGGCGCGGTCTCGGCCGGGAAGAAGCGCGGAAGCGATTACCTCGTCATCGACGACCGACGCGAGGCCGTCGCCGAGGCGATCCGCCGCGCCCAGCCCGACGACACGGTGCTTCTCGCAGGCAAGGGGCACGAAAGCTCGATCATCGTCGGCGAGACGAAGCGCCCCTACGACGAGGCGGCCGCCGCGCGCGATGCGCTTCGTGCCGTCGGTTTCGCGCCTTGATGCTTTTCGTCGCCGCCTAGACTCACCGCGATGGTGCGCCGATCCAAGGCCGATCGCCCGTATGGCACCTTCTTTCACGGCGATGCGCCGGAGGAGGCACCAGATCCAGCGCGGCGCCGCCTCGACGTCCGCGGCACGCTCCGACGGCTCGCCGGCCGGACTCGAAACGCGCAGCTCGTCCTCGTGAGCATCCTCGGGACGCTCGCCGTCATCGGCATCACGAACGCGCTCGTGCCCGCGCCACAACGGATCACCGAGCGAGAGGTCAACGACGCCATCAAGACGGCGCTGGCGTCGGCGACGCCCAAGCCGAACGTCGCGATCGCCGCGTACCAGGCGGTCAAGGAGTCGATGGTGCTCGTGAAGACACGCTCCGCCGACGAGATGGCCGTTCGAGCGCGCGGCTCCGGCGTCCTTCTCGACTCGGGGGGCCGGATCCTCACGAGCCTGCACATCCTGCGCGACGCGGCGGAGATCAAAGTCGTGTTCTTCGATGGTGAGGAGTGGGCCGCCGTGCTCGGCGATTCCCAAGCGGAGTTCGACGTCGCGGTGCTCGAGCTCGGATCGTTCGGGCGCAAGCCCGCGACGCTCGCGAGCGCGAAGGATCTCAAGGTCGGCGATCAAGCGATCGTGGTCGGCAGCCCGCTCGGCCAGCAGAACTCTCTCACGGTCGGGGTGATCTCGAAGCTCGGCAGCACCTTCGAGCCCCCGTGGCCCGGGCAGCGGCTCGGCGGCCTCATCCAGTTCGACGCGACGCTCTATCCGGAGAGCTCCGGCGGCGCGCTCGTCAACAGCAAAGGCGAGGTCGTCGCGATCGTGACCGGAGGCCCCAGCCTCAACGGCGTCTCGGGCCTCGGCTTCGCCGTGCCGATCGACGCCGCCGCATCCGCCGCCGGCGCGGCGCCGTTCTGAGCGAGCGGTAGCGATGGAATTCCAGTGGCCGGGCAACCTCTGGCTGCTCGCCGTTGTGGCCGCGCTCCTCTTCGCGTACGTCTTCGTCCAGCGTCGGCGCCGGCGCTACGCGCTGCGCTACGCGAGCCTGCAGATGGTCCGGACGGCGGTCGGGCCGGGACCGGGCATCCGCCGCCACGTCCCGCCCGCTCTGTTCCTCCTCGGGTTCACCGCGCTCGTCCTCGCGATCGCGCGCCCGGCCATGCTCGTGAAGGTCCCCGGCGTCGAGGGGACCGTGATCCTGGCGATCGACGTCTCGGGGAGCATGGCCGCCGACGACGTCAAGCCCAACCGCATGGAAGCGGCGAAGGAGGCCGCGAAGACCTTCGTCGAGCAGCAGCGCCTGGCGAAGAACAACGTTCGCATCGGCGTGGTCACGTTCTCCGACAACGCGCAGGTCGTCATGGGTCCGACGCTCGACCGGACGGCGCTCATCGATGCCATCGATCGCCTCAAGCCGCAGCGATCGACCGCGCTCGGCAAGGCGATCATCGTCTCGCTCGACGCGATCTACGAGGGCCAGGACGTCGCGCCCGGCGACCCGGACGATCAGCAGTCCACGAGCCAGCAGACCCTGCCCGGACGCACGCCGAAGCCGACGCCAAAGCCGCTCGCGAAGGGTCAGTTCGCGACCGCGAGCATCGTCCTGCTCACCGATGGCGAGAACAACCAGAGCCCGCCGCCGCTCAGCGTCATCGATCGGGCGGCGAACCTGGGCATCCGTGTGTACACGGTGGGCGTGGGGACGCCGGAGGGCGCGCTCGTCAAGAACGAGGGGCGGTCCGCGCGCTCCGAGCTCGACGAGGCGACGCTCCGGAAGATCGCCGAGGCGTCGGGCGCGAAGTACTTCAACGCGCAGAGCGAGTCGGACCTTCAGCAGATCTACACGAACCTCGCGACCGAGCTCGTCCTTCGCGACGAGCGGTCCGAGATCACGGTCGCGTTCGCGGCGCTCGCCGCGGCGCTCCTGCTCGGCGCCGCATGCGCCTCGCTTCTCTGGTTCGCGCGGCTCCCCTGACGGGGATTTGACCGCAGGAACAGAATCGGCCGGACCGGACGCGCCGGTGGTCTGAACGCACCCGGCAGGCCGAAGGAGGGGGAATTGGCTGCTTTCGTTCATCCTGCGCACCGCACGATCTGGCTGCTCCTACCGATCGCGATCCTTGTGGCAACGGCATGTTCGCAACCCACGGCCTACAACGGGCCGCAGCCGCGGACGCCCGTCAAGGACATCCCGGCGAGCGGTCAGCTGAAGAACTTCGAGCTCATCGCGAACAACCCGCTGCTCGATCCGAAGTACAACCTGCCGCGGGGACAGAACGGCGGCATCACCGCGATCCGCGATTGCCTCTACGTCGGCTCGAACATTGGCTACCAGCCGGCCTTGATCGTCGACATGAAGGACATGACGAAGCCGACGGTGGTCGGCGAGGTACCCGGCATCGCCTTCAAAGGAATGGGCGTGGAAGCGATCGAAGGCGTCGCCGATCTGAACCTGCTCGTCGTCACGGCGCGCGGGGGCGACGCGAAGCGGATCGCCACGGCGGACAAGAACATCGGTCTCGTCGTCTACGACGCGACCGACTGCCGCAAGCCCACGATCGTCGCCAAGGTCGACGTGGGGAGCGACCTGATCCACTACATGACGCTGTGGCGCGATCCGGCCAAGCCCGACCGCGTCCTCGTCGACGTGAACTACTGCTGCAACGGCACCGCCGACGGGATCGACCTCCGCGTCTTCGACCTGACCGGTTGCCCGAAGAGCTGCAGCCCCAAGCAGGTCGCGGAATGGGGCCTTCGTGCCCAGTTCGGGATCCCGCAACGGCTCGAAGTGGCGTACGAAGGCGGGAAGATCACGAAGACGACGGTCACCCACGACGCGACGTGGTCGATCGACGGGACCCGGCTGCACGTCGCACAGATGCACTTCGGGTACTTCCAGCTCGACAGCAGCGCGCTCGCGAGAGGCCAGTCGTGCAACCCGAAATCGCCGACGACCGCGGTGGCGACCGGCTACTGCCTCAGCGTGCTGAATCCTGACCTGTCGGCCCGCGTGCAACCGTACGGGATCGGCGCCGCGCACACGCACGGCATCGTCAAGGTCCCCGGCCGGCCGTACGTGGCCGTCCAGCACGAGCCCTCGAGCGGCTGCCCGTATGGCGGCATCCAGATGGTGTACGTCGGAACGACCGAGACGTACGCCCCCGGAGCGATCGCGCCCGGTCAGGGCCAGCTCCGCGGAGATCTCTTTCCCAAGGTCGTCTCGGAATTCGGCCTGCCCGAAGATCAGGTGGACCGGTGCGGTCAGAACGGCGACCCCGATGCCGCGAGCGGTCTCAACCCGAACTTCAACGGCGGCATCCACAACCTCATGGCGTTCCCGAACGTCATGTTCGCGACGTGGTACTCCGGCGGCCTGCGGGCTATCGACATCACGAACCCGTACATGCCCTTCGAGCTCGGCTACTTCTTCAACAAGCCGCCGCAGGAGGTCCGCTGGTGTCAGGGTGCGGGCTGCAAGGACGCGGAGGTCGATGGTGAAGGGATCCCCATCCGGCAGCAGGGAACGCTCCCGCCCGAGATCATCGCGCGGAGCTACCCGATCGCGATGAACGGCTACCTCGTTTACGCGGATTCGAACAACGGCGTCTATGTCCTGAAGTACACGGGTCCGCACGCGAGCGAGATCCCGAAGCAGGGCATCTGCATCGCGCACAACCCGAGCGTCGTGAGCGTCGGCTACGAGCCGTGCGCACCGTACAAGTGATCTGATCCGGCCGGGGCTGGCGGGATCGGCCCGCCAGCCCGGCCGCGCAATGTCCTGTCCCGGGATGGATCAAGCCCTGTTCACCTGCCCGCCGCTGGAAGACCAACGCCCGGTGGGCGCGCATTGACAGGTCAGAGCAGTATGGCGTCGAGCGTTTGGGGTCCGGTCGGAAAACCTTTGCTTGGCGTCCGGCCGGAAGGAAGAGGAGGAAGCATGCAGGTTGTGCATGTCCCGCGTTGGTCAAGGCTCCTGTCGCTCGCGCCACTCGCGTTGCTCGTCGCCTCCGCGTGTTCCCAGGGACCCGCGACGTACACCGGCTCGCAGCCCCGCACGCCGATCGAGAAGATCCCCTCGGGCGGCGAGATGAAGAACTTCCAGCTGGTCGGCCAGAACCAGCTGCTGGATCCGAAATTCAATCTTCCGCGCGGCATGGGCGGCGGCATCACGGCGATCCGTGACTGCCTCTACGCCGGCAGCAGCATCGCGTACCAGCCGACCCTGATCCTCGACATGAAGGACATGACCAAGCCGACCGTGGTGGGCGAGGTGCCCGGCATCGCGGGGAAGGGCATGGGGATTGAGGCGATCGAGGCGGTCGGCGACCTCAACCTCCTCGTCAACACGGCCCGCAACTCCAAGGGCTGGACCGAAGCGCCTCCGAAGGTGGCGCCGGCCGACACGAACGTCGGGCTCGTCGTCTATGACGCGACCGACTGCAAGAAGCCCACGATCGTCTCCAAGATCGACGTCAAGAACACGTTCCTCCACTACATGACCCTCTGGCGCGATCCGAACAAGCCGGACCGCGTCTTCGTCTCGGTGACCTACAACAGCGGTGTCCCCGAGGACGGCGTGGACGTCCGCGTCTGGGACCTCACCGGCTGCCCGAAGTCGTGCAACCCCAAGCTCGCGGGCGAGTGGGGCCTGCGCGCCCAGCTCGGCATCCCCGCGAACGTCACGACCAAGTACGAGGGCGGCACCCGGGTCGACAACACCCAGACCCACGACGTGACCTGGTCGCTCGACGGTCGCCGGATGCACCTCGCGCAGACCAAATACGGCTACCTGCAGATCGACAGCTCGGCGCTCGCCGAGGGCCGCTCGTGCGACCCCTCGCCGGCGAAGAGCAAGACCGAGGCGGGTCACTGCCTGAGCGTTCTTCCGGACTTCAAGCCGCTCGCGGCGTTCGGCACGGAAGTGGCGAACGTCCACGGAGTGGTGAGCATCCCCGGCCGGCCGTACGTGGCCATCCAGCACGAAGGGCACGCCTGCCCGTTCGGCGGGATCACGTTCGCGTACATCGGCGACAAGGACACGTTCTCGACCTACGACCGCCAGACCGGCCAGCTCCTCGCTCCCGGCGGCGCCGGTTCGGTCGGCGTGTTCCGTGGAGATCTCTATCCGCGCAACGTCGGGACGTTCGCGATCCCCGAGCAGAACCCCGACCGTTGCCCCAGGCAGGGTGACCAGATCCCGCCGACGACGGCGGCGACCGGCATCTACGGCGCCGACGTCATGCGCAGCTCCAAGACCGTCCACAACGCGCTCGCGTTCCCAAGCGTGCTCTTCGCGACCTGGTACGGCGCCGGTCTTCGGGCCATCGACATCACCAACCCATCCTCGCCGTTCGAGCTCGGCTACTTCTTCAACAAGCCGGTGCCCGAGGTCCGCTACTGCTCCGAGGGGTCGGCCGGCCCGTGCGACAAGCCCGAGCTGGACGCCGAAGGCGTGCCGGTCCGTGTGAAGCAGCTGCTTCCGCCGGACGTCTTCGCACGGAGCTACCCGATCCTCATGAACGGCCACATCGTCTACTACGACGAGAACTCGGGGATCTACGTGCTCAAGTACACCGGTCCCCACGCGAACGAGCTCCCGCAGACGGGCCTCTGCATCTCGCACAACCCGAACGTCGTCACGCCCGGCTTCGAGCCGTGCGCGCCGTACAAGACCTGGTCTCCGTAGACCGCACGTGATGTGAGAGGGTGGCGGGGGCGACCCGTCACCTTTTCACAGGAGAGGGGAAAGGCATGGCCGAGCGTCCGCGCGCGCCCTCACGTCTTGGGAGATGGCTGCTTCTCGCACCGGTCGCGCTTCTCGTCGCGGCCGCCTGCTCGCAGCCCAGCACCGAATACACCGGCGTCCAGCCGCGCACCGCGGTCGACAAGATCCCGTCCGGCGGCCAGATGAAGAACTTCACGCTGGTCGGCTCGAACCCGCTGATCGACCCGAAGCTCAACCTGCCGCGCGGCATGAACGGCGGCATCACCGCCATCCGTGATTGCCTGTACGTCGGGAGCAACATCGACCTTCAGCCCACGCTCATCCTCGACATGAAGGACATGAGCAAGCCGACCATCGTGGGTGAGGTGCCCGGCATCAAGGGGAAGGGCATGGGGATCGAGGCGATCGAGGCGGTCGGCGACCTCAACCTTCTCGTGAACTCGGTCCGCGCGCCGTTCGGCATCGGGAAATGGAAGCCGATCGTCTCGGCCGAGGACAAGAACGTCGGCCTCGTCGTCTACGACGCGACCGACTGCCAGAAGCCGCAGATCGTCTCCAAGATCAACATCCCGCAGAACGACTTCCTCCACTACATGACGCTGTGGCGCGACCCGAACAAGGCGGACCGCGTCTTCGCCTCGGTGACCTTCAACAGCGGCGTGCCGGAGGACGGCGTCGACATCCGCGTGTACGACCTCACGGGCTGCCCCAAGAGCTGTAACCCGAAGCTCGCCGGCGAGTGGGGCCTGCGCGCGCAGCTCGGCGTCCCGGCGAACGTCACGACCAAGTACGAGGGCGGCACGCGCGTCGACAACACGCAGACCCACGACGTGACGTGGTCGCTCGACGGCAAGCGCATGCATCTCGCGCAGACCAAGTACGGCTACCTGCAGATCGACAGCTCGGCGATCGCCGAGGGCCGCTCGTGCGACGTGTCTCCGGCGAAGAGCAAGAACGAGGCGGGTCACTGCCTCTCGGTCTTCCCGGACTTCAAGCCGCTCGCGGCGTTCGGCACCGAGGTGGCGAACGTGCACGGTGTGGTGAAGATCCCGGGCCGGCCGTACGTCGCGCTCCAGCACGAAGGACACGCCTGCCCGTTCGGCGGCATCACCTTCGCGTACATCGGCACCGACGGCTTCTCGACGTACGACCGCGCCACGGGGCAGCTCGTCGCTCCCGGCGGCGCCGGCTCGGTCGGCTCGTTCCGCGGGGATCTCTTCCCCAGGAACGCCGGCACGTTCGCGCTCCCCGAGCAGAACCCCGACCGCTGCCCGAAGCAGGGTGACCAGATCCCGCCCACGACGGCGGCGACGGGGATCTACGGGACCGACATCATGCGCAGCTCCAAGACCGTCCACAACGCGCTCGCACTGCCGAGCGTCCTCTTCGCGACGTGGTACGGAGGCGGCCTCCGTGCCGTCGACATCACGAACCCGCAGAGTCCGTTCGAGCTCGGCTTCTTCTTCAACCGGCCGGCCCCCGAGGTGAAATGGTGCGCCGAAGGCGCCGCCGGTCCGTGCGCGGATCCGGAGGTCGACGCCGAAGGCGTGCCGGTCCGCACCAAGCAGCTGCTTCCGCCCGACGTCTTCGCCCGGAGCTACCCGATCGCCATGAACGGCCACATCGTGTACTCGGACGAGAACATGGGCGTATACGTGCTCAAGTACACCGGGCCCCACGCGAACGAGATCCCCGCCAAGGGCCTTTGCATCTCGCACAATCCGAGCGTCACCGCACCCGGCTACGAGCCCTGTGCGCCGTACAGGTGAGCTGACAGCGAGAAGGGGCCGGCGCCCGTCGCCGGCCCCATTCGCAAGTGAGGTGTGCATGAGAGCACTCGCGGTCCTGCTCGCGCTCGCCCTTGCGGGATGCCAGAGCGCGCCGCAGAACGGACCCCAGTCCGCGATCCCGAACGAGGTCGGCATCGGCACGCGCTCGACGTTCGCGATCGCGACGCCGGCGGGACTCGTCGGCCTCGACGCGGCGGGAAAGATCATCGGACGCATCGCGACCTTGCCGAAAGGCGCCGTCCCGAGCGCGCCGGTGCTCCATCCGAGCGGCAGGATCTTCTTCGCGCTCTCGCAGACGCTCGAGGGACTCGGCTTCGGGTCCGATATCTACAGCGTGAACGTCGACGGCACGGACCTGCGGGCTGTCATCACTCGTGAGGGGCCGGACGTCTTCTACGCCAGTCCATCCTTCGAGGCGTCGGGCAACGTGATGTACGTGCACCGCCGCGCCGCGAAGCAGGAGGCGAACAACCCGGGCGTCTACCTCGAGACCGAGGACCGGATCGAGCGCCTCGACCTGCGCACGGGCGAGCGCCAGAAGGTGCTGTCGGACGGCGCCGAGCCCGCGGTCCTCCCGGACGGCAAGACCCTCGTCTACGTGCGGATCGACCGCGGCCAGCAGGCCGGCCTCTACACGATCGGCACCGACGGATCGAAGCCACAGCCTCTGCTGAAGACCGGCGATCGATTCTGGTGGCTGCAGGCGCCGCGCGTCTCCCCGGACGGTCGTGAGCTCACCTGGTCGTCCGCGGGCCGGACGTCTGCAGTTCCCGTCGGCCCTCCCGTCGCGGGCGGCAACGGGGGCCGGCTCGCGCACCTCGACATCCCGTCGGAGCTCTACGTCGCGCCGCTCGACGGGACGAGCCTGCGATCGATCACGACGACGATGGACGACGTCACCCCGGCGTGGTCGCCCGACAGCACGAGGATCGCGTTCATCGCGATGGGCACCTTCTTCGTCGTCTCCGTCCAGGATGCCGCGGTCGTCGTGAAGGCGCAGACGGCGGGCTTCAACTACGGGGACCCGATCTTCCTCCACTGAGCGCCCTACGATCGGTCCGTGCCATCCGCGCGTGCACGCATCCAGCGTCCCTCCGGCGCCGGCACGCTGGCGCAGACCCGGGCGTACGCCGCGCGCGCCGCGGCCCTCGCCGAGCAGCTCCGCCGCGAGGTCGCCGAGGTGCCGGACCGTCCGCACGGTCGGCCGGCGGTCGTCATGCTCATGGGCCTGCCGGGGGTGGGGAAGTCGCACGTCGCGCGGCTCCTCTGCGCGCGGCTCGGCGCGGCACACGTCGCGACCGATGAGCTGAGGAGCCGTCTCTTCATCGCGGCGGCGTACACCGATGCGGAGAATCGCGCCGTCTTCGCGACAAGCCAGGCGCTCGTCGAGGTGCTGCTCGGCGAGGGCCATCGTGTCGTCGTCGATGCGACAAACCTCCTCGCCCGCAACCGCGCGGCGGTCGAGGAGCTCGCGCGACGGCGCGCCGCGCCGCTCGTGCACGTCCTCGTGACCGCGGCGGAGGCCGACGTCCGCACGCGGCTGGCGGACCGCGCCCGCTCGCGCGCGGCGGAGGATCACTCCGACGCCGACGAGCGCGTCTACGAGCGGATGCGGGACCGGGCGTTCGAGCCTCCGAAGGAGGGACATCTCGAGATCGCGAACGGTGCCGACCTCGCGCGTGACGTCGCGCGCGTGGCCGAGGCCGTCGAGGCGGCGACCCGATGAAGCTCCGCGAGGCCGTGTACGTGCTCGTCGCGCTCGGCCTCGTCGTGATCTACGCGTCGCTCGGATCGCGCGTGGCGCCGCTGCTCGTCCCGGCTGCGAGCCCGACGCCGACGCCGACGAAGCCCGTCGAGCGCGTCGAAGCACCGCGCGTCAGCGGTACGATCGCGTTCGTCCTGCGCGGCGACGTGTACGTGCTCTCCGGCGGCGGCTACGTCCCGCTCACTTCCGAGGGACGATCGCTGCAACCAAACGTCTCCACGGACGGGAAGACCGTCGTCTTCTCGCGGACCGAGCAGATCGACGGGAGGCGCGTGGTCGACGGCCAGGTCGTGCCGGCGCTCCTACGGTTCACGAACATCGTGCGGAAGGACGCGGCCGGCGGACCCGAGACGGTCGTCGTGAGCGGGCTGGTCCGCGCGCAGAGCGGGTTCCACGAGGTGACCTGGTTCAACGCCCCGGCGCTGTCGCCGGACGGAAAGCGGATCGCGGTGACGTTCGACGTCGGCGACGGCGTCTCCGACCTCGCGCTCTACGACGCCCAGAGCGGCCGGCGCATGACGACGCTCTCCCAGGGCTCCAACCTCTCGGACCCGGCGTGGTCGCCCGATGGGAAGACCATCGCCGTCACCTCGTACACGCTCGGCGCGCCCCGGCTGCTGCTCGTGGCCGCCGACGGCCGCGCCGCGAACCCGTTCAAGATCGTGCCGAACGGAGAGCCCTACCGGCCCGCGTACTCGCCCGACGGCGACTGGATCCTCTACACGCTGCGTCACGGCGGGAACAACGACCTGCACCTCGCGCAGCTGAGCCGGGCGCGCGACATCGCGCTCACGACCGACGGACGCAGCTGGAACGGCGTCTTCTCGCCGGATGGCCGCCAGGTCGCCTTTCTGCGGGAGCAGAACGGCTCCATCGACCTGTTCGCGATGGACCTCGGCGAGGTGCTGAGCGGCGGCCTGCCCAGGCAACCGGTGAAGCTCACACGCGGCGAGGGCCTGGACGGCGAGAGCCGTCCGGCGTGGGGGCCCTAGTGGCGCGCGAGCTCGATGGCGTCGCGCTGTTCCGGACCGTCAGCGACGAGGCGCGGCGCGCGCTCGTCGAGCGGGGACAGGTGCGTACGTTCGCCGCCGGCGAAACGCTCATGCGCCAGGGCGATCCCTCCGACACGATGCAGGTCATCCTCTCGGGCCGGGTGCGCGTCGAGCGCGCCGGCGAGGGCCGCGAGGGCCCGCTCGTCCTCGCCGAGCTCGGCCCCAACGAGATCGTCGGCGAGGTCGGCATCCTGGACGGCGGCGCTCGGACCGCGACCGTCACGGCGCTCGCGCCGACGCGGACGCTCGAGCTTCATCGCACCGTGATCGCGGTCGTGCTCATCCAGTACCCGGCCGTGGCTGCGGACCTCCTGCGGACGCTGTCGCGGCGGCTGCGAAGCGCCGACGAGCTCGCGGAGCACCTCTCGCGCGAGCGGCCAGGCTAGGCGCCCGCTACACGAGCCGCTTCCGCACCTGCGCGCTGAAGAAGTCCATCGCGGCGACGGTGACGACGATCATGAAGATGATCAGCCCCGCCGCGCCGTAGTGGAACAGGTTGATCGACTGGAAGAGGAGGATCCCGATCCCGCCCCCGCCGACGAGGCCAAGGATCGGCGCGAGCCGCACGTTCGCGTCGAGGCGGTAGATCGTGAACGAGATGTACGGATTGGTGATCTGCGGGAGCACCGCGGTCCAGACGACCTGGAATCGGTTCGCGCCGGTCGCGCTGATCGCTTCCATCGGCCCGGCGTCGATGCCCTCGATCGCCTCCGAGTAGAGCTTCCCGAGCACGCCGACGTTGTGGAACGCGAGCGCGAACACGCCCGCCGCGCTGCCGATGCCGAGGAGGATCGCGAAGACGATCACGACGATGAGCACGTCGATCGACCGGATCACCGTGAAGATGAGCCGCACGATCGCATAGATCGCCGCCGTGACGGGATGTCCCGCCATGATGTTGCGCGCCCCGAGGAACGAGAGCGGGATGGCGACGATGATCGAGAAGGCGGTCGCGATGATCCCGAGAAAGATCGTCTCGATCATCTTGCCCTCGGCCGTGTCCCAGAAGGTCTCGTACTCGTTCTGCGGCGTGAGGATCGAGAAGTCCCACTTGAAGAGCTGCGCGATCTGGCGACCCGCGTATTCCGGGTTGGCGTAGGTGAGGTCGATGTCGGTGATGCGCAGGCCGACGTAGATGACGAGGAGCCCGATCGCCACGGCGAGCCAGCGGCGCCACCTCGTGAGCGGATTGGCCGAGAGCTCGCTCGGGACCGGCAGCCCGCGCGCGACGAAGTACTCGGCCATCAGCGCTCCTGCTCAATCTCTGCGCTGCGCTCAGGAGACGCGCTCAAGGCTGGAGGACTCGCTTGTCGCGGCGAAGCCGCTCCTCGCTCGCTTTCGCTCGTCGGGCCGATCTCGACCTCGACCGCGTCCTCGCCGTAGATCTCCTTGAAGCGGCGCTCGTCGATCTCGGCGGGCAGGCCGTCGAATGCGACCTTGCCGGCTTTCAGCGCGATGACCCGGCTGCCGTAGCGGCGCGCGAGCGAGAGGAAGTGGAGCGAGCAGATGACCGTGATCCGGTCCTTCTTGTTGATCTCCTCGAGGTACTTCATGACGGAGTGGCTCGTGGCCGGGTCGAGGCTGGCGACCGGCTCGTCGGCGAGCATGAGGTCGGGCTCCTGCATCAACGCGCGCGCGATACCGACGCGCTGCTGCTGGCCGCCGGAGAGGGCGTCGGCGCGCTGGAACGCGCGATCCGCGATGCCCACGCGGCCGAGGTTCTCGAAGGCAAGGGCGACATCGGTGCGCGTGGGGCGCCCGGCAACGGTGCGCCAGATCGAGCGATATCCGAGACGGCCCGCGATGACGTTGCTGAATACCGACATGCGCCGGACGAGGTTGAACTGCTGGAAGATCATCCCGATCCGGCGACGGATCCGCCGGAGCTCCGCCCCTTTCGCCGCGGTCACGTCGATGCCGTCCAGGATCACGCGCCCGCCCGACGGCTCGACCAGCTTGTTGATACAGCGGAGGAGCGTCGACTTCCCCGAGCCGGAGAGGCCGATGAGGACGACGAACTCGCCGCGCTGGACGTCGAGCGAGATCCCATCCAGCGCGCGCGTGCCGCTCGGGTAGGTCTTCGTGATCTCCTCGAGCCGCAGGAACGCGGTCACTGGCGAGCGAGTCTAGGGACGAGCAAAAGGCCGCCGCTCGCGCGGCGGCCTCTTCCTCGCGACCTAAGGGATCGTCGCTAGGGGCTCTTCGTCGGTGTCGGCGTGGCCGCCGGTCGCGGCGTGTTCTGCGCGAGCTTCTCGACGTCGACGCCCGCGAGCTTTGCCGCCTCGTTCATCGGGTCGAAGAATTTCGCGTCCACCGTCTGCAGGCCGTCCCACTGGTAGAGCGTGTAGACGACCTTCTTTCCATCGTCGCTCTTGACGTAGTCCGTCAGCGCGCCCGTGACCTGCTTCCCGAGGTCGTCGGGGAAGCCCTTGCGGAGGGCGACGCCGTCGTTCGGGATCGGCCCCGCCTTCTCGATGACCTTGGTCGCGGTCTTGATGTCGGGGTTGGCGGCCGCCACCAGGTCGCGTGCGTCGATGTACATCGCCGCCCCGTCGACCTGCTTGTTGTAGACGGCCAGCGCCGCCTGCGGGTGGCCACCGGCGAAGATGATCCCGTTCGACGCGAAGAAGGTCTTGGGATCCTGACCGGTCTTGTTCTTGATGGTGAGCGTCGGGAAGACGTAACCGGACGCCGAGAGGGTGTCGACGAAGGCGAACTTCTTGCCCTTGAGCCCGTTCAGGTCGTTGATGCCGCTGTCGACCCGCACGACGATCTGCGACTCGTACGTCGGGCTGAGCTGATTCGTAGCCGACTCGGGCTTGGTCTGATCGGGTCGACGGAGCGCCGCGAGCACGGGCGTGCCGCACTGCTTGTTGAGCAGGAGGGTCATCTGGAGGGGTGCGAAGAAACCGATGTCGATCGCGCCCGAGCACATGCCTTCGACCTCTGCCGCATAGCTCGTCATCGCGGTCACTTTCCAGGCGAGGCCGGTCGCGCGCTCGAGCGCCGCCTTGATGGCCGCGCCGTTGGTCGAGATGGTCGCGGCCTCCACCGACGGCGTGAACGCGAGGACGATCGGACGATCGAACGAGCCCAGTCGCGGGCCGCCGCTCGCCCGTGGTGCGCCGGAAGCCGTGGTCGTGCCGCCGCCCCCACAAGCGGCGATGAGCAGCCCCGCCACGAGCGCGAGCCCGAGCGTGGCACGCTGCGTCCTTCCCATGGTCCCCTCCTTAGCGTGAAAGCGTTCGTATCATAGGACGCGCGTGACCTTCATCCCCAAGCTGACCGCGGCCTCGCGGTCGCGGGACAGCATCGTCTGCGTGGGCCTCGATCCAGAGGCCGAGCTCATCCCCGAGTCGCTCGGCCGCGGACCCCAGGCGGCGGTGCGCTTCCTGCGCCGGATCGTCCGCGCCACCTCCGATTACGTCTGCGCGTACAAGCCGAACCTCGCGTTCTACGAGCGCTACGGCAGCGCGGCGATGGACGTGCTCACGCTCACACTGCAGACGATCCCCGACGACATCCCGGTGATCCTCGACGCCAAGCGCGGCGACGTCCCGAACACCGCGGCCGCCTACGCGAGCGCCCTGTTCGACAGCTTCCGGGCCGACGCGGCCACGGTCGCGCCGTACGTCGGGCTCGACTCGATCGAGCCGTTCTGCTCCGGCGGCCGCTACGCGCTCGTGCTCGCGCGGACGAGCAACCCCGGCGCCGGCGACTTCCAGGACCTCGAGACGGGCGGCCGGCCGCTGTACGAGCGCGTCGTGGAGCGATGCGTCGCGCGTTTCCCGGCCGAGAGCTGCGGCTTCGTCGTCGGCGCGACCTATCCCGACGAGGCAAAGCGCCTGCGCGCGCTCGCGCCGGACCGGCTCTTCCTCATGCCCGGCGTGGGAACGCAGGGCGCGGACGTCGCCATCGCGATCCGCGCGGCTCTGGACGAGCGCGGCGGTGGCGTGCTGCCGTCCGCATCGCGGTCGGTGACGTACGCGGCGCGTGATAGCGACTTCGAGCGCGCCGCCGCGCAGGCAGCAAAGGCGTTCCGCGACGCCGCGAACGCCGCCCGAGAGCAGGTCGCCGCCGGAGGTATGGGGGGGCGGAGCCCCCTCGACAGCTGATGTTCGGCATCGGGACTGGCGAGCTGCTCTTGCTGCTCGTCATCGCGCTCATCGTGCTCGGACCGGAGCGCATGCCGAAGGTCGCGCGCGACCTCGGGCGCATGGTCGGCGACCTCCGCCGGACCTCCGACGAGCTGCGCGAGGAGTTCCTGAACGCCGACAAGCTGATCGACGCCGCAGCGAAGCAGACACCGTCCGTGGGCTCGGGGGCGCAGCCCCCGGCAGCGGGCGTGTCCTCGCCCGCTGCAACCGGGGGGGGTGCAGGGGGTTCTCCCCCTGCGAGTGAGGGGGAGACGGCCTTCGACCGGGAGATGCGCGAGGCGCGCGAACGGATCAAGTCGCAGCAGTCGTCGTAGCCCGCACCTAGAATTTGCCCATGCCCCGACTCGGTCCGTGGCTCATCGCGCTCATCGCGTTCTTCGCGGTGTTCATCGACATCCCGAAGCACCAGTTCTCGTTCCCGTTCAACTGCCCCGGGATCTGCTTCCGCCTCGGCGAGAACTCGTACAACCAGGAGATCAAGACCCACCTGGGGCTCGACCTCCAGGGCGGCACGCAGCTGATCCTTCGCCTGCGGACCGAGGAGATCCCGGCCGGGGGGAACGTGGTCGACTACAACGACCGCGCGCGGCGCGTCATCGATCGGCGCATCAACGGCCTCGGCGTGTCCGAGCCCGTCATCCAGGCGCTCGGCGACGACAAGATCCTCCTCGAGCTGCCCGGCATCGACGACATCCAACAGGCGAACGAGATCGCGACGCGGCAGGCGAAGCTCGAGATCAAGGTCCCGGACAAGGACAAGCCGGCGCAGTACAAGTCGCTCGAGCCGCCGCTCACCGGTGAGCACCTCAATCCGACGTTCGTCACCTTCGACCAGGCGAGCCGACCCGTCGTGAACTTCGAGTTCACCGGACCCGACTCCGACCGGTGGGTGCAGCTCTCCAAGGACTACCTCAACCAGCAGGTCCAGATCTCGCTCGACGGGAAGGAGATCTCGGCGCCGCGGGTGAACACCGTGTTCACCTCGGGCCGCGGGATCATCGAGGGCAACTTCACCACGCAGTCCGCCAAGGAGCTCTCGCTCCTCATCAACTCCGGCGCCCTCCCGGTGTCGCTCGACGTCGTGCAGTCCTCGCGCGTCGAGCCGACGCTCGGGCAGGATTCGGTGAAGCGGAGCTTGCTCGCGGGCGCGATCGGGCTCCTCCTCGTCGCCTTCTTCATGGTGGTCTACTACCGGCTTCCCGGAGCCATCGCGGTGATCGCGCTCCTTTACTACACCGCCCTCACGTACGCGCTCTTCCGGCTCGTCCCGGTGACGCTCACCCTCGCGGGCGTGGCCGGCTTCATCCTCTCGATCGGCATGGCGGTCGACGCGAACGTGCTCACGTTCGAGCGCCTCAAGGAGGAGCTCCGCGCCGGGAAGTCCCTGCGGGCGGCGGTCGAGGAAGGCCGCCGGCGGGCCTTCCCGTCCATCGCCTACTCGAACGCGGCGACGATCCTCACGGCCGCGATCCTCTTCTACTTCGGCACCGGGACGGTGAAGGGCTTCGCCTTGACGCTCGGCATCGGTGTGGCGGTCTCCTTCTTCACGGCGGTCATCGTCACGCAGATGCTCCTGCACGGCGCGATCGAGTTCGCGCGGCTCCGGCGGCGGACGCTCTACGGCGTCGAGGAGCGTCCGACCGAGGCGCGCGAGGGCCGCGAGCCCCGCGCCGCGGCGGCGGTCTAGCCGGTGCTCTTCAAGGTCGTCGAGCGCAAGTGGTGGTACTTCCTCGCGAGCGCGCTGCTCATCGTGCCCGGCGTCATCTTTCTCTCGATCGGCGGCCTCCGGCCGGGCATCGAGTTCAAGGGCGGCTCGCTCCTCGACATCGGCTTCCAGACGGCCCCGGCGACGACCGAGGTCCACGACTTCTTCAGCGGGCTCGGACATCCCGAAGCGGTCGTGCAGGGCGCGGCCGGCGAGCGCGTGGACGTGCGGACCGTCGAGATGCTGCCCGACGAGCAGGCCAAGGTGCAGAAGGCGCTGCAGGACCGGTACGGCGCCAACTTCAAGGACATGTCGACTTCGGTCGTGAGCCCGTCGTTCTCGGCCGAGCTCGTCCAGAACGCGGTGAAGTCGATCGCGCTCGCGAGCGTGCTCATCGTCCTGCTCATCGCGTGGGCCTTCCGGAACTTCGGCTGGGCCGCGTTCCGCTACGGGATCGCCGCCATCATCGCGCTGCTCCACGACGCGGCGGTCGTCCTGGGGATCTTCGCCATCCTCGGGTTCTTCCTGAACATCGAGGTCGACAGCCTCTTCGTGACCGCGGTGCTCACGATCATCGGCTTCTCGGTCCACGACACGATCGTCGTCTTCGACCGCATCCGGGAAAACCTCCGGCTGAACCCGGGCGAGGCGCTCAATCCGGTCATCAATTACTCGATCATGCAGACGCTCGCGCGGTCGGTCATCACCTCACTCACGGTGGTCCTCACGCTGCTCGCGCTGTACCTGTTCGGCGGCTACTCGATGCGGAACTTCGCGCTCGCGCTCCTCATCGGGATCGTCTCCGGGACGTATTCGTCCATCTTCAACGCGAGCCAGATCGTCTCGCTCTGGCAGGAGCTCGAGGATCGCATCCGCCATCGCGCGCTGGCGGCCGGCACGGCCTAGCGCCGGCGGGCCGCACGCCGGCCCTATCGTCGTCGTCGCGTGGCGCAGCGCATCATCGTCGCCGGACTCCTCCTCACGCTCGCGATCCTCTGGCGGCCGGTCGTCCGTCCCGCCGGCGCGGGCGCGGTCATCGTCCTCGACATCTACACGAGCGCGCTCTACGGCGGGAACGTCGCCGCGCTGCTTACGCCGGAGCCGCGCGTGAGCGACACGCGTGAGAGCTTCGGGGGCGTCGACATGCGGGTGACCTGGTGGCGCCCCGGGTGGGGCGAGCGGCACCCGGCGGTCATGCTCGTGAACGGCGCCACGCCGGTCGGCAACGATGACTCCGAGACGCGCCGCCTCTCGGACGCGCTCGCCCGCGCCGGCTACCTCGTCATGCTTCCCGAGTTCCCGTTCATCAAAGAAGGCCACCTCGAGCGGCACGCGCCCGACATCATCGACGCGGCCTTCGCGCGCCTGGCCGCGTTGTCGGAGACGCGCGGTCACGGGATCGGCGCGTTCGGCTTCTCGGTCGGCGGGGGCATGCTGCTCGCGGCGGCGTCGCGCGGCGGCGCGCTCGCGGGCGCGGCGTACCTCGGCGCGCTCGGCGGGTATTTCGATCTCGACACGTATCTCGCGAGCGTCCTCTCGCGGAGCCAGGGCGCTCCGGGCGCGCTCACCCCGTGGGAGCCGGACGCGGAGGCGCGCGTGCGCCTTCCGGTCGCCGCCGCGGAAGCGCTCGCCGACGCGGGCGATCGCGCGCGCGTGGTCGACGCTCTGAACGCCACCGGTGGCACCCTCGCTGGACCGCCGCCGCCCGGGCTCGGTGGCGAGGCCGTATCGCTTTGGCGCGCGCTCGCGGCGACCTCGTACTCGGACGCGCTCGACCGCATCCGAGAGCTTCCGCCGTCCCTCCGCGAGGTCCTCGACGATCTCTCGCCTCGGGCGCGCTGGGCCGCGATCGTTCCGCGGATCTTCTGGCTGCACGACGTCGGCGACCGCTTCGAGCCGGTGAGCGAGGCCTTCGCCGCCGAAGCCGCGGCCACGCGAGGTCGCCCGATGCGATTGCAGGTCACCGGCCTCCTCTCCCATGCGGCGGCCCTCGACGAGCGCGCGCGGGCGCGGGATGCCGGGTTCTGGGTGGGCGAGCTCGCCGGTCTTATCGGATTCTCAGCCGCCGTCCTCAGTGCCGGGGGATAGAGGGCATAGACTTTTCGCGTGGGATCGCTGCGTAGGCTCTCGCCGTTCATCAGCATCCTCCTGGTCGGAGCGCTCGCGGGCTATGTCATGGCGGCCGTGATCGGCATCGTCCTCCAGGACAACGGGCTGTTCGGAAGCGGCGAGTCGTCCGCGGCCCGGGCCTACATGCTCGGCCTGCTGCAGCGCGACCCGGACTCCATCGCCGCGCTGCGGCCGCACGGCGACGTCGTCCAGCGGGCGATCGAGTTCCAGAGCGCAGAGCAGAGCAGGCAGGCCACCATGCGACCGCTGTCGCTCACCTACCTTGGGGGCGGGACGCTCGGTCGGCTCAGCGTGCACATCTACGCGGTGGGGATGCGGGCTTCGAACGGCCGCGATCAGTTCTTCCCGCTCGCGCTCACGCTCGTCGGCGGCAAGGTGGTGCGGAGTGAGTAGCACCGCCGCCATCGCCGCGCAGCAGACCGTGAGTCACGCCCGAGCGTGGGGGACGATCCTCTGCCTCCTCGTAGGGCTCGTCCTGGGCGTGGTCGTGCACGCGGTGACGGATCAAGGCCCGGCGGCGAGCCCGTATCCCTCCATCCAGAAGACGGACGAGCCGCAGATCGCTCACGACGTTGCCGCGGCGGTCCTCAACGACGACGCGCGGACGCTGTCGACACAGCTCTCGAGCGATTTGCTCAAGCAGCTCGGTGAAGCGCTCACCCCGATCGCCGACGTCCGCAAGGTCCAGTTCGTCGGCGCGGTCGAAGACCAGGGAAGGGTACTGTCCGCGTACGTCGCGCAAGGCAAGAGCACGCAGGGTCAAGAGCTCATCGTCGGCTTCGTGTTGCAGGTGCGGGCCGACCAGGTAGTAGGTGTGAATTGACGGTCAACTCATTCGTGGGCACGACGGCGTACGTGCTGCACCACAACCTGCGGCGGCTCGTCATCCTCTTCGTGATCGTCCTGCTCCTGGTCGTCTTCTACGGACTGCGAAGCCTCTGGGAAGGCGTCGGCGAGTTCATCGGATCCGCGCCGCAGCTGGTCATCCAGCTCCTCTTCCTGCTGATCGCCGGCATCGCGCAGTTCGCCGGCCTCATGTGGTTCCTCTCGCGGCCGCGTACCTACACGGTCACGCCGGACAGCCCGCAGATCGGTCTGACGTTCGAGAACTACCGCGGCCAGCCGGACCTGCTCGAGCATGCGAAGAGCACGGTGCGGATCCTCCGTGGCGTGCAGAAATTCGTGCAGCTCGGCGGTGAGATGCCGCGGGGGATGCTGCTGTCAGGGAAGCCGGGGACGGGCAAGACGTTCCTCGCGGGCGTGATCGCGGCGGAGGCGAACCTGCCGTTCATCTACGTCGACGCCTCGAGCCTGTCGAGCATGTGGTTCGGCGTCGACGCGCTTATCGTCATGTCGCTCTTCCGCAGAGCGCGTGGGCTCGCGCGCAAGTACGCGCTGCCGGGGACGCCGGGCGCGACGATCCTGTTCGTCGACGAGCTTGACTCCATCGGCATGTCGCGCGGCGGCGTGCAGGGCGGCGGACAGCAGCAGGGAATGATGGGCGGCATGATGGGCATGGGCCGGATGGGTCTGAACACGATGCTCAACCAGATGGACTCGCTCGGCCAGCATGTCGAAGACCGCTGGCGCCACAAGCTCGGGCGCTGGCTCGGCTTCATCCGCGGCCCGGTGCCGCCGAAGCCCGTCGTCTTCGTCATCGGCGCGACGAACCGTCCGGACGTCCTGGACCCGGCCCTCGTGCGGCCCGGCCGGCTCGACCGCAAGCTCCAGGTCTACGAGCCCGACGGCGACGGCCGCCGCGACATCATCCAGCACTACCTCAAGGCGAAGGCGCATGATCCCGAGATCGACCTCGGCCTGATGGTCACGGACTCGATCGGCTGGACCCCGGTCGAGATCAAGACGATCATCAACGAGGCGCTCATCGTCGCCCACGACCAGGGGCGTGACTTCATCACCTACAAGGACTGGCTGAACGCGCGCGACGTCCGGATGCTCGGCCTGAAGCAGCCCATCGCGAGTCTCTCCGCGAAGGACAAGCGCACGATCGCGTACCACGAGGCCGGCCACGCGGTCGCGGCCCGGTACCTGGGCAAGGAAGACCGCATCAACAAAGCGTCGATCATCCGCATGGGCGACGCGCTGGGCGTGGTGCAGTGGTCCCCGCGCGAAGAGCGCTACCAGCTCCACGCGCAGGAGATGGAAGAGCGGATCATGATCTCGCTCGGCTCGCGGGCCGTCGAGGAGAACATCCTCGGGACGAAGACCGCGAACGCATCGCACGACCTGCAGAGCGCGACCAGCATCGCGATGGCCTACGTCGGCCAGTTCGGCATGGGCCCGACGCTCCTCGCCGTGCCGATGGGTCCCCTGGGCGGGCCGTCGCCGCAGGTCCTCAGGCTCGCGGACGCTCTCCTCGACTCGCTCTACGACGACACGAAGCGCCTGATGCGGGAGAAGGAGTACGCCGTACACGCCGTCGCGCAGGCCCTCATCCAGCGGGGCGAGCTGATCGGCCCCGAGCTCGACGACATCTTCGTGTACGCCGACGAGGCCAACCCGGAGAAGTCGGCGCCGTTCCTGCGCAGGCCCGTGGAGCTTCCGAAGCTCTTCGAAGAGGAGCCGTCGATGAACGGGTCGCTGTCGGCGACGAAGACCGCCGAGCTCATCTGATCGATCTCAGCGCTGCGCGCTGGAGACACGCTCAGGGCTGGCGGATTCGCTCGTCGCGCACGCTCGCTGCCGGCTCGCTGCACGCTTCGCTGAGAGGGCCCCTGCCCCTCGGGCCCCTGCCCCTGAGCCGCTCCTCGCTCAGCCTCGCTCGCTAGAGCCCGTATGCCTTCGCGAGCTGCGCGAGCGTGACGAAGCGCAGCGGGCCGGTGTCCCGGTCGTAGCGGAGCGGCGCGAACGCTCCGAGAAGCGCCTCGATCGCGGCGCGCTCGCTCGCGTCGATCGTCCCCGGGTGGGAGACGACCGTGATCGCGCGCCGCTCCTTCGCGGGCTGGCCCGCGGCGGCGAGATTCGACAGGTCGGTGCGCGCGATCGGCTGGATCGTGCGCGCGTCGTAGCCGTACGTGTTGCCGCCGATCGTCGGCGCCTCGAGGAGCGGGAGGTCGCCGGGCTTGTTCGCGTCGTCGCGTGACGGCCGGTAGGGCTGCGCGTCCGGAGCGAGCGTCCACGGCCAGGTGAGCCTGCCGAACGTCCCCGCCGGCACCGCCGTGCAGTCGGCGACGAACCCGGCGGCCGCGACCGCGCGGAGGTTCTCGGCGTTCGCGAAGTCGCCGCCCGCACGGAAGGTGAGCGGTCGCGAGAGGCCGTGGTCGGCCATCAGCCGCAGCGCGTGGTCGAGGAGCGTCCGCGTCTCGATCTCGTTGTACGCGGTCATCGGCACGTCGTACCCGTCGAGGCGCCCCGCCCAGCTCGGCACGGTGCGCGGCACCAGGCCGGCCGCGCGGACGTAGTCGGTCCACATGTGCAGGTGGAGCGCGATCTCGTCGCCGGCCGACCCGCGGGCCTTCGTCCAGGCGAGCATCGCCTCGGCGCGGGCGGGACTCACCTGCGTGGTGGTCCAGACGCGGGGGTTCCACATGATCGTCATCGGGACGCGCAGCCCGTCGGCGATCGCGGCGGTGTTCGCGAGCTCGGCGTCGCCCGACGCATCGCCTTCGAAGTCGAGCGTCCACACGACGTATTCCGGCGCCGAGAGCACGAAGTCGCGCGTGGCGAGCGACGCGTCGGTCCCGTCGCGCAGCCGTACGAGGATCTCGATCCGCTGATCGCCCGGCGGCGCCCCGTCCAGGGGCAGCTCCGCCTGCCACGAGGCGGGAAGGTCGCGGCTTCTGACGAGGTCGACGAGGCGGCCGTTCGAGCGCAGGCGCGCGCGCGGGCGCCCGTCGGTCGGGTCGCCGTCCGGGAACGTCACGGCGACGTGGACATCCTCGCGGAAGGCGGGATCTGGCACGAGGTACCAGGCCCGGAGCGGTCCGAAGATCGCGTGGGGCGCCTGCGCGAGCCCGGGGATCGTGGGGTTGGCGGTCGCGGTCGGGGGGTTCTGGCCCCCGGCCGCCGGCGTCGACGCGGCCGGCAGCGTGGCGGGCGGGACGCAGGAGGCCAGAGCGAGCCCGATCGCGAGCACGAGTGCGGGATACTTGAAGGTCAGATGGGCCTCGTGGCGCAGCGTCGCTGGATCATGCCCGCACAGCGGATCGGGGATGTCCCCGATGGTATCCCCGCGCTCGTCGCGCGGATCCTCGCGGGGCGGGGCATCGGCGCGAGGGAGATGGCGGACTTCCTGGCGGCCCGGGTCGCGACGGATGAGGGCCCGCCGATGCGCGATCTGGACCGGGCGGTCGAGCGCCTCCACCGTGCGCTCGCGGCTCGCGAGCGCATCGTCGTCTACGGGGACTACGACGTCGACGGCATCGCCGGCTCGGCGATCCTCGTCCGTGCGTTCCGCCAGCTCGGCGCGGTCGTCGGCGCGTACATCCCGAACCGCTACGAGGAGGGGTACGGCCTCAACGGCGAGGCGCTCCGCAAGCTCGCCGCGGATGGGGCGCGCGTCGTCGTGTCCGTCGACTGCGGCGTCACCGCCGTGCGCGAGGCCTCGCTCGCGCGCGAGCTCGGCATCGATCTCATCATCACCGACCACCACCATCCGCCGGCGGTCCTGCCCGAGCCATACGCGCTCGTGAACCCGCGCCGCGCGGGCGACCCGTCACCCGACAAGGATCTCGCCGGCGCCGGCGTCGCGCTCGTCCTCGCGAGACACCTCCTCGGCGAGCTCGGCTACGCGCTCCGCGAGTCGGAGCTCCTGCAGCTGTGCGCCCTCGCGACCGTCGCCGACGTCGTGCCGCTGCGCGGGGCGAACCGCGCGCTCACGCGCGCCGGCCTCGACGCGCTGAACAAGGCCCCACTCACGGGGGTCCGCGCGCTCGTCGAGCGCGCCGGGTTGAAGCTCGGTGGCGTCGGCGCGCAGGAGATCGGCTTCGTGCTCGGACCGCGCCTCAACGCCGCGGGCCGGATCGCGGATGCCGAAGACGCGCTGCGTCTCCTGCTCACCGAGGATCCCGCGGAGGCGAAGGATCTTGCGGAGACGCTCGAGGTCCGCAACGCGGACCGGCAGGAGCTGACGCGCCTGGTGGTCGCAGCGGCCCGCGAGCGCGCCGCCGAGCGGCCGGACGCGTGGGCGACCGTCGTCGCCGATCCCGGCTGGTCGGCGGGGATCGTCGGCCTCGCCGCCTCGCGCCTCGTCGAGGACTACGGCCGGCCCGCGGTCGTCATCGCGGTCGACGGCGCGGAAGGCAAAGGCTCGTGCCGGTCGATCGCGGGGGTGCACATCGCCGAAGCGCTCGACGAATGCGACGACATCCTGTCAAAGCATGGGGGACACGCCATGGCGGCGGGCTTCTCCGTCCCGGTCGAGCGGATCGGAGAGCTCAGCGAGCGCCTCGACGAGGTCGTGCGCCGCCGGCTCGCCGGGGTCCGGCCCGTGCCGTCGCTCCGCGTCGACGCCGAGATCGCGGCCGAGGCGCTCACCTCGCGGCTCGCGCTCGAGCTGGCGACGCTCGAGCCGTGCGGCGCCGGGAACCCTCGGCCATACCTTCTCGTGCGCGACGTCCGCGTGTACGACATCCGCCAGGTCGGCACCGACAGCGACCACCTGCGCTGCAAGATCACCGTCGGCCGCTTCACGTTCGACGCGATGGCGTTCCGCCGCGGGGGACACGCCGCCGACATGACCGATGCCGGCCGCGTGGACGCGGTGGTCTCGGTGGGCACCGGCCTGCGCGGGTTCGTGGAGCTCGAGCTCCGCGACTTTGGCCCGGTCGGGACCGCCGCGCGGATGCTGCAGGAACCGGTGCTCGCGTAATGGCGCAACGGACCTCGGCGATCACCTCGCGGATCATCGGGATCACCGACCGCCTACGGCCGCAGCGGCACGCCAGCGTCGACATCGACGGGCTCACGAAGGAGCTGCTGCGCCACTACCCGGACGGCGACACCGAGCTCGTGAAGCGCGCCCATGCCTACGCCGCCGAGGCGCACGGCACGCAGCGTCGGGTCTCGGGCGAGCCGTACATCACGCACCCCGCCGCGGTGGCGATGCTCGTCGCCGAGCTCGGGATGGACTCCGCGACCGTCGCGGCCGCGCTCCTCCACGACGTCCCCGAGGACACCGAGCGCACGACCGAGGACGTGCGACGCGACTTCGGCGAGGAGATCGGCCGACTCGTCGATGGCGTCACCAAGCTGTCGCGTCTCTCCGGGCAGTCGCGGGACGAGCACCAGGCCGAGAACATCCGCAAGATGCTCCTCGCGATGGCCGACGACCTGCGGGTCGTCATCGTGAAGCTCTGCGACCGCCTCCATAACATGCGGACGCTCGCGCCGCTCCCGCCCGAGAAGCAGCGGCGCATCGCGCGGCAGACCATGGACATCTACGCGCCGCTCGCGCACCGCCTGGGGATCTGGCAGATCAAGTGGGAGCTCGAGGATCTCGCGTTCAAATACCTCGAGCCCGAGCATTACAAGGAGATCGCCGAGCAGCTCGCGGCGCGGCGACAGGTCCGCGAGCGCTACATCAACGAGACGATGAAGACGCTGGCGAGCGAGCTCGACAAGGCCGGTGTCCGTGCCGAGCTCTCCGGCCGCGCGAAGCACCTCTGGTCGATCGCGCAAAAGATGGAGCGCAAGGGGGTGAGCTTCGAGGAGGTGTACGACGTCCTCGCCATCCGGGTCATCGTCCAGGACGTCCCCGGCTGCTACGCCGCGCTCGGGATCGTCCACACGCTCTGGCCGCCGATCCCCGGGCAGTTCGATGACTACATCGCCGTGCCCAAGGCGAACATGTACCGGTCGCTCCATACCGCGGTCATGGGCCCGGGCGGGCAGCCCGTGGAGATCCAGGTGCGCACCGCCGACATGCACGCGCTCGCGGAGTACGGCATCGCGGCCCACTGGCGGTACAAGGAAGGCGGCAAGTCCGACCGGGACTACGAGTCGAAGCTGGCCTGGGTGCGGCAGCTCCTCGAGTGGCAGCACGACGTCACCGACGCGCAGGAGTTCGTCGAGTCGCTCAAGGTCGACGTCTTCCAGGACGAGGTGTTCGTCTTCACGCCCAAGGGCGAGGTGAAGGCGCTGCCGGCCGCGTCGACGCCCATCGACTTCGCCTATCGGATCCACACGGACGTGGGCCACCGCACGATCGGCGCGAAGGTGAATGGGCGCATCGTCCCGCTCGACCACCGCCTGCAGTCCGGCGACATCGTCGAGATCGTCACGAGCAAGGCCGCGCGCGGGCCGTCGCGCGACTGGCTCACGATGGTCCGCACGCCCGGTGCCCGCGAGAAGATCCGCCAATGGTTCAAGCGCGCCCAGCGCGAGGAGAACGTCACGCATGGCAAGGAGCTCCTCGACCGCGAGCTGAAGCGGATCGCGCAGCGCTCGCTCGGCGACATCTCGGACGAGGACCTGCGGCGCGTCACCGAGGAGCTGAACCTGCACGACGTTGACACGCTGTTCGCCTCGCTCGGCTACGGCGCGCTGACGGGACCGCAGGTCGTCATGCGCCTCGGGATCGTCGACGATACCCAGCTCGCCATTCCCGAGGTCGCGCCGCCGCTCCCGCCGACCTCGCGTGGCGGCGTGCGCGTAAAGGGCGTCGGCGACCTGCTCATCCGCTTCGGCGTGTGCTGCAACCCGGTGCCGGGCGAGGCGATCGTGGGCTACATCACGCGCGGTCGCGGCGTCACCGTGCATCGCGCGGATTGCTCGAACGTGAAGGGCACCGCCGACCGCGAGCGGCTCGTCGAGGTCGAGTGGGAGCGCAGCGCGGCGCGCACCTACCCGGTGGCGATCCGCATCGAGGGCTGGGACCGGGAGGGCTTCCTGCGCGACGTGGCGGGGGTCATCAGCGAGAACCAGGTGAACCTGCTCGCGCTCTCGGCGCAGGCCAACCCCGACAAGACGGCGACCGTGAACGCGACGCTCCAGGTGACGAGCGTCGAGCAGCTCTCGCGGGTGCTCGCGAAGCTCGAGGGCATCCGCGACGTGTACAGCGTGCATCGCGACGGGCGTTAGCCCGCCGGCCGAGGTCGTGCGCGGACCGTTCTATCTCGCGGCGTTCGGCTCACTCGTTCTCGCGAGCGTCCTCGCGGTCGCGGCCGCCGGTTTCGCCACGGCCCACGAGCTTCCGAGCCCCAACGACCTCCGTATCGGGCTCTGGCTCCACGACGCCGCCGGCTGGACCGTCGGCGCCGCGCTCTTCCTCCTCGCGGCGGCTCGGCTCGCACGTCGGCCGGTCGATGCGTGGGTCGCCGCGTTCGCCGCGGCGGTCGTGGTCACGGGCGCGTCGTTCAACCCGCTCAGCGTTCCGCGGACTCTCGCGCTCGCGGCGACGATCGCCGGCGCACTTGCTCCATGGCCCGCGCTCGCGTTCCCGCCCTCACGGCGGGGGCTGGCCTTCGTCGTGTTGAATCTCGCGTTCGTCGTCGCGGCGCCGTGGATCGCCCAGATCGTGCCGTTCCCCTGGTGGCTCCGCGGGTTCGCCCCGATCGACCCGCTGACGATCCCCTCGTGGCTCTCGGCACGCCCGCTCCAATGGCCCTGGATCGTGGTCGCGGCGCCGGTGGTCTTCGGCGCGCCGGCAGGTTGCTGCGCTGCTCTTCCGGCCAGCTCGCCCGTGTGGATCACCGCGCCCGCCGCGCTCCTTGGCTTCGTCATCTGGTACGGCGGCCGCGGCCGGCCACGCGTTCCGGTCGGACGGCGCGGTCCTGCCGGAAGCGCGATGCGGCGCGGTTAGCCGGGCTACCTAGACTCGGCCGCGGTGGCGCTCAGGTGGGCGCGTCGCGGCAGGCGGTGAGGGGGGAGGAGCTGCGCTTCGCGGGGCTGACCGGCGAGCTGCATCTCCCCGGCGTCGGCGGCCCCGCTCCGGCGGTCGTCGCCCTGCATCCGGCCGGCGGTCCGTCTCGCGATCACTTCCTCTTCCTCCACCTCGCGCGCGTGCTGCCGCCGCGGGGCGTCGCCGTACTTCGGTTCGACCGGCGGGCCGGCGCGGCCGATCGTTTCGACGAGCAGAGCGCCGACGCGCTCGCCGCCGTAGCGACGCTCGCAGCGCGCCCGGAGATCGACGCGAAGCGGATCGGCCTCTGGGGCTTCAGCCAGGGCGCTTGGGTGGCGCCGCTCGCGGCGTCGCGGTCCAGGAACGTCGCGTTCCTCATCCTCGTCGCCGCGTGCGGCGTGACGCCGGCGGCGCAGATGCGCTGGGGCACCTCCGTCCAGCTCCGACGGGAGGGCTACGCCGCCGACGTGGAACGAATGCTCGCGGCGCGCCGGGCCTGGGAGAGCTTCGAGCGGGGCGCGCTGGCACGAGACTCCGCCCAGAAGATCATCGGCGACGTGGTGCGGGAGCCGTGGTTCCCGCTCGCGTTCGTCCCGCCTGTTCTCCCGCCGGCGCCGGGTCGCTGGCCGACGATGGACTTCGATCCCGCGCCGATGCTCGCGCGTGTTCGCGTGCCGGTGCTCGCGTTCTACGGCGACGAGGACGAGTGGGTCCCGATCGATGAAAGCATCGCGGCCTTGCGAGGCGCGAGCATCCCCGACCTCACGATCGTTCGGCTCGCGGGAACGAAGCATCACCCGACGCTGGGAGGCGGCACGGATCATCCGATCGCGCCGGAGTACGAGCGGACCCTGACCGCATGGCTGGACGACCGCACCGGCGCGCGAACCTACACTCGGTCGCGATGACCATGACGCGGCCGCGCGTCGCGACCGAGGCGCCGTGGCGCCAGCGGTTCCACACGACACGTCTCGGATTCCCGTCGTGGGCCCGCGATCACCCTGACCGCATCGTGTACATCTCCAACGAGAGCGGGAAGTTCGAGGTCTACACCTGGGATCGCCGTGCCGGGGCACGCCGCCAGCTGACCGACCGGCCCGAGGGCACCGGCTTCCGAGTTCCACCGCGGCTCGACCCGAGCGGGGAGCACGTCTTCTGGTTCGACGACGCGAAGGGGAACGAGCTCGGCCATTGGCGGCGCGAGCCGTTCGCGGGCGGCGCGAGCACCGCGCTCGCCGTTGACCTCGCCCCGGCGTACAGCGGCTGGCTCGCCGTCGGTCGATCGGTCGCCGTCCTCGGTCGCTCGCGCAGCGACGAGGGCTCGACGATCTACGTCCTGCAGGACGGCGCTCCGCCGCGGCGAATCTACGCACACCCACAGAGCGCGCACGTCGCCGACCTCTCGCGCGACGAGACGCTCGTCGCGATCGCGCACAGCGAGCACGGCGACAGCCGGAACCCGGCGGTGCGCGTGATCGACCTCTCTGGCGAGGGTGTCGCGGAGCTCTGGGACGGTCCCGGGAAGGGGCTTCACCCGCACCGCTGGTCGCCGCTCGCCGGCGACCCGCGCCTCCTTGTCATGCACGAACGCGCGGGGCTCGCGCGGCCGCTCATCTTCGACGCAGCGACGGGAAACGACACGGAGATCACGCTCGACCTCCCCGGCGAGACTTTTGCGGACTGGTACCCCGACGCGAGCGCGCTCCTCGTCGGGCACGACCACCGCGGGCGCGTGGAGCTGTACCGCTACGCGCTCGCCACGCGCGCGCTCGACCGCCTTGACGTCGAGCCCGGGACCATCGGTTCCGCCCGCGCGCACCCGGACGGCGACGTCTGGTACCAGTGGTCGAATGCGGCGACGCCGGCCGAGATCAGATCGCTGCGCCACGGCGTGCTTCTGCGGCCCGAGGGCGAGATCCCGAGAAGCGTGGGCTACACGGAGTACGACGTGGACGGCATCCATGGCTACGTCGCGCGGCCCGCGGGGACGGGGGCGGGCCCGCATCCGACGTACTTCCTCATCCACGGCGGCCCAGGCGCGCACGACCGCGACACGTTCAGCGCCGTAGTCCAGGCCTGGGTCGACCACGGCTTCGCGGTCGTGCTCGTGAACTACCGCGGGTCGTCGGGATACGGAAAGGCGTGGCGCGACGCGATCGTCGGGAACCCCGGCCTGACCGAGCTCGCCGACATCGCGAAGGTTCAGGACTGGGCGATCGCGAGCGGCCTCGCCGACCCGCGGCGATGCCTGTTCGGCGGCGGCTCGTGGGGCGGCTACCTCACGCTGCTCGCGCTCGGGACGCAGCCCGAACGGTGGGCGCTCGGGCTCGCCAGCGTTCCGATCGGCGACTACGTCGCCGCGTACGAGGACGAGATGGAGCCGCTCAAGAAGTACGACGCCGCGCTCTTCGGTGGGACCCCCGAGGCCCTCCCCGAGCGTTACCGGGAGCGCAACCCGATCACCTACGTCGAGCGGGTGCGCGTGCCGGTCCTCATGCTCGTCGGCCTGAACGACCCGCGCTGCCCGGCGCGTGGCGTCGACGTCTACGAGGAGCGCCTCCGCGCGCTTGGCAAGACCTTCGAGACCTACCGTTATGACGCGGGCCACGGCTCGCTCGTCGTCGAAGAGCAGATCCGTCAGCTCGAGCGGCAGATCGCGTTCGCCGCGAAGCACCTCGGGACGAAGGCGCCGATCGCCTAGAACGAAGGAGGCGGCCCGCTGGCGCGGGCCGCCTCGATCGGGATCTGTCTCGCGATACGTCTAGGGTGTTCTAGTCGCCGTCGTCGCTGTCCTCACCACGGTGGTGGTTCTTGTGCTTGTCCTTGTCCTTGTCGTGATCCGAGCGATCCTCGTGGCTGCCCACGAGCATGCCGTTCACGTCGATGTTGTCGAGGACGGCGAGGCCGAAGTTGTCCGGCCCGGTGTCCTGACCCTCGTCGAACACGATCTCGATGCTCTTGACCTCTTTGCCCTGGATGTTGATTGGCGTTCCGCCGAGCTGCGGGGCCGCGATGATCGGGTTGCTGCCACCACCCCAGCGGAGGCGGAGCCAGCCGTTCCCGACGGTCGTCGTCGTCACGGGAGTCGCGCTTGAGTTGCAGCCGACGAAGACGAGGGTGCCGTCCTTCAGCTCGATGTTGAAGCGAGGGGCGCCCGCGCCGCAGTGCGAGCCGCTCGCGTCGGCCGCGGAGCGCGGCTTGCGGAGGTCGTAGCCGAGCTCGGTGAGCGTGAGGCCCTTGACCTCTTTGAGCTCCGCGCCGGCCGAGGCGTCGTTCGTCGTCGGGCCGGTCTTCGCGAGGAGCAAGCCTTCGTTGCGTTTGTCGCCGCTGTCGCCCGTGAGGCAGGCGGGATCCGAGTACGTCGTGGTCGTGGTGCCGTCGAACTGCTTCGCGTTCGTCGGGCACCCGATGCCCGTGAGCCACTGCGCTTGGACCAGGAACGTCTTGCCGGGGTCGAACTCGCCGGGCTTCACCTGGCGGAAGTTACCCGCGGCATACGCGACGCCGGACATGACCGCGAGGAGAGCGATGGACGCGGCAAGCGTTCGCAGCTTCATTTAAGGAGAACCTCCCGTCCGCTAGTTCAAACGGAGCAGGCGCCGGGTAGTTAGGACGGCGGGCAGGAGCGCGCCTGCTTGCATGACCGGCTAGTACTTTCGGCTGCTCGTGCGACCACCGTTCGACCCCGCGCGCGGCACCCTGCTCGTCGCGCCGCCAGGCGCCGGATCCGGCCACTGGGCCGGCGCTCCCGGGGCCTACGCCGACGGGGACGTCGTCTACCTCGTGTACCGGCTCCGCTGGCCACGACCGGTCCGCGGCGCCGAGCTCGTGGTCGCGCGCGGCGACGGCACGGCGTTCGTACCGATCTGGCGTGCGACGCGCGACGACTTCGCGAGCCCGTCGATCGAGCGGTGCGCGATCGTGCGCGAGAACGATCGTTGGCGGCTCTACGTGAGCTACGTCGATGGGCGGAGCGGTCGATGGCGCGTCGATCTGCTCGAGGCCGACGCTCCCGATCGGTTCGATCCCGCGACGCGGACCGCCACGTTCGCCGCCGAAAACGCGGACGCGGTGGCGGTGAAGGATCCGTGGCTGCGACGCGTCGGCGGCCGCTGGCTCATGTTCGTCTCGTACGGAACGATGCCGGACGACCTCCGCGGCATCCATGCGGGCGAGGACGCGCTCTCGACGGGTCTTACCCGCTCGGAGACGGGTCTCGCCGAGAGCGCGGACGGACTTCGCTGGACGTGGCGCGGTCGCGTGCTCGCCGCGGGCAAGGGTTGGGATCGCTTCACCGCGCGCCTCACGACCGCCGTGTCCGACCCCGAGGGTGGCTGGCTCGGGCTGTACGACGGGAGCGCGTCGCTCGACGAGAACTACGAGGAGCGCTGCGGGCTCGCGCGCAGCCCGGACCTGCGCCGCTGGGAGCGGCTCGGCGACGGGCCCGCGGTCGGGGCGGCGGGCGGCCCCGGGACCGTGCGCTACGTCGAGAGCCTCGCCACGCCCGGCGGGACGCTGTTCTTCTACGAGTACACGCGGCCCGACGGCAGCCACGAGCTGCGGGCCTCGCGGGCCTCGGGAACCGGCCCCGGAGAGGCGTTGTAAGGAGGGCAGAACGCGCACCCAGGAGGTGTCTTCATGCGGCGCATCGTCCTCGCGCTCGCCGTGGCCGCGCTCGCCTCCCTCTCCCTCGCGACGCCCGCGGCGGCCTGTCCCACCTGTTTCGACCCGCAGGTCTCCCTTCAGACGCCCGACGGCCGGCCCTGGTCGGACGGAAAGCCCGTGACCGTCGTCGTCTCGGCGCAGCGACCGGAGGCCGTCGCGCTCCCGCCGACCGGGCTCGTCGTCGTCATGCGCACCGACGGCGACCGCACGAAGTGCCTCGAGGTCCCGCTCAAGCTCGTCCGCTCCGACGGCGCCGGCGCGACCTACGCGGGCATCTTCTACCCGTTCCGCGCCGCCGCATACGACGGCAAGCTCCGCCTCGGCGACGAGACGAGCGATATCAGCTTCGACGTGCGCCGCCTCGCCGCGACCGCGCCGGTCGCGCCGCAGGCCGACCTTCCGGTCGGCACGGTCGAAGAGCCCGACGCCTTCGCGATCCCGGCGGACGTCGGTCGCGTCGCGGCGCTCGGCGCCGCGCTCCTCTTCCTCGGGATCGGCGTGCTCCTCTACCGCCGCACCGCGCCGGTGCCGGCGTGAGACGCTCCCTGCTCGCGCTCGTCCTCGTGGTGAGCGCGGCCTGCGCGGGAGGGGCGACGCGCTCCTCCCCGGCGCCGTCCGCGACGGCGACCGCCACCGCGACGCCGGTCTCGCAGATCGACGTCACCGACATGATGGGCGCGTTCCCGGCGGCGACGTTCTTCGTCGTCGGCCCCGGCGGCGTCGCCGCGCTCGCGCTCCTCAACCACGCGACGAAGTACCGGATCGCGACCGACCTCGGCGACACGCAGGTCGCGAC